>Ga0081539_10003089_pt1 | contig 21388 bp, 17 predicted proteins | sample TabmetS4T2R2_FD_71023 | JGI IMG/M metagenome (GOLD analysis project Ga0081539, IMG submission 71023) | Tabebuia heterophylla rhizosphere microbial communities from the University of Puerto Rico - S4T2R2 | ecosystem: Host-associated > Plants > Roots > Rhizosphere ...
CACTTCATCGGGGAACGCAGCACCAGCAAGTCCCGGAGAAAAAGTTTCGACGGGACAGGAATCAACGCCAAGCAAGCCTGCGGCGGCTGCCCGCAAGTGTTACGAAAATGGCCGCAAGGTACCGTGCCCCTAACTCTTCTTTCGGAATTTGCCGGCAAAATGATGGCTGAACAAACCAACCCGATCCGAACAGAAAAGATTTCAATATGCGAAAACTCACTTACTATGTGGCATGCACCGTGGACCGTTTCATCGCCCGCGAAGACGGTAGATTCGATTTTTTCCTGACCGAGGGAGAACACTTTGCCCATCTCTTATCGGAATTTCCCGAGACAATACCCGGCCACCTCAGTGAAGCGCTAGGAGTGCAAAGCGGCAACAAATGGTTTGATACTGTTTTAATGGGACGCCGGACCTATGAGGTGGGACTTGAGATAGGCGTGACCAATCCATATCCCCGGTTAAAGCAATATGTATTCTCGCGAAGCATGTCGAAAAGTCCCGATCACAACGTCCAACTGATAACCGGAGACTCGTTGGACATCGTTCACAAGTTGAAACAGGAAGACGGGCTCGACATCTGGCTCTGTGGCGGAGCCGAGCTGGCGGCAACGCTCTTTCCGGAGATTGATGAGATCATTCTGAAGGTCAACCCGGTATTGTTGGGATCGGGAATTCCACTATTCAAGAAAATAGAAGAGCCAATCAATCTCGACCTGATAGACAATAAAGTATTCAACAACGGCCTGATGATTAGTCATTATCGAGTGGGGCGATAAGCCATGACAGATTGCCGCGGCCGCGAGCGGCTTCCTCCGAAATAGTATGGCCCAATTAATGCACAACACAGGTAGGAGAGAAAGAAAACATTAGTTCAATTTTAGAAGGAGAACCATATGAGAAAGCTGTCTGGTAGCCTTTTAGTGGCTTGTGTCTTAGCTCTCCTGAGTGTTGGGATACTTGCCGATGACAACGACAAAATGATCAAAGAACACGTTGAATTCTCGAATGACGTGTTGATCGGTAACACGATGGTGAAGAAGGGGTTTTACCTGATCAAATATAATGCTGAGACGGGGATGATGAAGGTTGTTGATGAAGGTGAGGGTAATAAAGTAATAGCGACGGCCAAGGCGACGATGAAAGTCCATGACAAGAGCTTCGATAAAGATGAAATCGTCACCAGGGAAATTTCCGGACGCTCAATACTCACGGCGCTGCGTCTCGGCGGACAGAAAGAAGAACTCACTATCTCCGAGCAGTCGGCTAGTGTGGATAAGAATTAACTACACACCTGTACTAAAAGTTGTACCTAAAAATGTACAGTTCTTTTCGATAGAAAGGCATAGGTTCAATATTCATTTGGGCCTCCGCTTTTCTATCGAAATGACGTAAAAAGCTCAAAGCAGATCCCGCCCAGCGTTCGGCCAAAATACAAACTGAAGACCCGTTACGTATTCATCCAGGTGTAGAAGTCGGAGACGTACGGGATTGATCCGTCAGGCGCGGGAATTCGGGATTGAACTATCAGCCCTTACCATACTACCTCAAGCATTGGCCTCTTACAGTCGAATATGCGAGCATTCAAAGAGTATGATGATCTCTGAGATCTTTTACAGGGATTAAGGATTTTTATCGAATAAGAGAGGCGACTCGCCGGCAATTCGAAACCGGGGAATTTACCGAAGCTCAAACCGTCAATTGGCCGGTCTGACTGAAAAGACCCTGTTTGACCTAACAATATTTTCTTTTGAAATGTTCTTGAAGAAATATCAAATGAATAAGCGTGGACTCCTGCTTGGACTTGTTCTTGGCCTCGTGATGACGATCATTGTCCATGCCGATCATGCAGGATTTTCTGAACTTACTGGTCCGATGCGCTCATCTCAAATCGAACAGCAGGGCGATCCCCAGAGATATACCGAAACTCGAAGTAATCTGTCTATGGCAGCTATCCATGAGGCATCCCACACCGTGATCGCTCTAGTGATGGGCAATCGCATCCAGTTTACCCGGCTGACGGCTGATGGCACCGGGCAGACTTCTCACCTTGGACCTGCTGACGCGCGCGCCAACGCGATTATCGCATTAGCAGGATGCATCGGAGAGAAAGCCCTGGGACATAACACCTGCGACGGGACCGAAAGAGATTTCAAAATTGCACGTTTAAAAGGAGGCAGAGATTATCTGGCCCTAGTGCCCGAGGTCGAAAAACTTATTAAGGAGCATCGCATCGCCGTGCTGATAATCGCCCGTGAACTCGAAGAGAAACGCTCTCTAAACGGACGGCGAACACGACAGTTATTTAAAGAAGCCGAAAAGATAGGTAAATGACGTGGGTGGACGAAGGGCGCAGTAAACGCCCTTCGTCCATCTTGCAACGATTCATGTTTCAGCCACTAGAACTTGAATCCAATGCCGAAGACGGGGCCACGAAAATTGAGTTCGGCAAGATTTTGACCGCTATTAACCCTCACTCGCATGTATCGATAAGCAGTCGAGAGTTGAAGATTTTGAGAGAGGGAGAACTTCGCCTCGGTATCGGCATCGAAGACTCGCCCCAGACCGGCGATGGGAATACCGGAGATCGCGGATGCAACCTCTACGCGCCGGTGAAGGATGACGCTGGTATCCATTCCGAGAGTCAAGGCTCCAGTTCCGAAGGTTCCGGAATCACTCTGTGAAACACCCACTGCGCCAGTGTTAGGACGCACGGTATAGGAAGCATCAAACAACATACCGCGCGCCTCTATCATCGGCCCGACTTTGATCCTCTCCTTAATCCTCAATCCTTGCCATGAGTAGCCGATTCTTAACTGTTTAACATCGAGATTGGCCTGCGCGATTGAATTGAGGTTGATATTGTTCAATGTAAATACGGTTCCGCTCGAAAGATTGAGGGATAAATTGCCGGAATTACTATCGGTAGACATCTGGAGGTAATCAATTTTCAGATTGTTGCGTCGAGTGAATCGCCAATTGTAACGAAACTCCGGCGAATTACTGCGGTCAAAATTGAGGACAGCCGTCCCGCTGCCTGCACCGCTCCCATTATCTACAATCGTGGCCTTTGCTTTCGGGGATACCATCCAGTAACGAAATCCCAACTCCATCTTCTTCTCTTTTTCACCATTCCTATTCTGTTGAGTGGCCGACGGGCTTGCTTCCTCTTCATCTGAAGAGGTCTTGGGAACCTTGGAACGGTGGGTCTGTGAATAGGCCAGGGAAGAAAGAATCAGAGTGCACATGATCGCGCAGAGCAGACTCACAAAAACTGTGCTACGTGTAGCCATATAGATAACTCCTAACAAAATCCAGCTTAAACTGATTTCAATGAAGGGGGAATGCGATGGCGCCGTGGGTAGCGACAAGACGGTGTCGACTAAATTACATCAGCCTGTCTATGATCAGACTGGTGCCGGCAACTATGAAGGGTCGTTTTCAACGATTGACATCAATGCTCTGAGATTATATTTCTACGCTGACAACCCAGGCAACGGATGTGCCAATAATATCAACGATAATATCGCGAGTTGCCTATTGAAAATAATTGTCTTATGAAGCTGATGAGAGAAGTCGCGCATTTCGATACATCCAATTTGGTGTAAGACAATTTCCTCATCACACGAGATAGTATAAGAAGAGCAAGAAGAATGCGTTCGATATCGATTCAACCAAAGATACCTCTCTCCTCTGAAGAGCATTAACTTTCAATAATCAGGGAAGTTCACATTCAAGAAAGGAAGGAGATAACCATGCTGACGCTCAAAAAAGAGATGACTTACCGGTTTAAAACGAAAGGACCGCTCGCACCTACGAATGGCTCGCCGCGCGGGCCACGACAGTATTGGGAGATGACAGAAGGTACGCTGACGGGCGAGCGCATCAATGCGAAGATCGCTATGCCTGGCGGTGACTGGTACAACGTAAGCGCAGATGGATTTGGGCGACCTGACGTCCGTGTGCAATTGATCACCGATGATGGAGAGGTCATTCTGCTTCACTATACCGGCCTGGTCGAACAGACCGAGGTCTTCAAAACGGCCGCCGCAGCCGGTAGCGAGACCAGTTGGAATGACCAGTATATGCGCATGATGATGAACTTCGACACCGGCGCAGAAAAGTATGCCTGGTTAAATAAAAGCCTGTTTATCGCCGAAGGGCGGCTGACTGGCCCTGCAGAGATTGAATACGCCATCTATCGAGTTGAATAGCTACCGAATGAAACGGGCCGAGACCTTCAAATATTAAACTGGATAGTTCTGCCTTTTCTTCTGATGCCCAGGGGCGCTTTCAATTTGGATTGAAAGATCCAGATTGAGAGCGCTATCATATTCGATGTTCCGCGCTCAATCTGTCATTACCAAAGACCTGTTACGAGAACGGCCGTAAAGTTTCGTGTCCGTCAGTTCTCGCCGTGTAACATAGAAAGGACACAGCCAATGAAAATATATTCTATTGCCGCGCTACTGATCACGATCGGACTGATCTGTGCAGTATCTTTAGGTCAGGACAAGTCCGACAAAACAACTCCTTCTCAAGATTCAAAACAGCGCCAAATCTGGATCACTTTGAAATCCGGTCAAGTGGTCACCGGGACCTTGGTGAAAATGGACACTGAGACTATCGATTTCATCGTGAAGGACATCTTGCAGAGCTTCTCTTTGAATGATGGTGGCGAACGTTTCGATATGTCAAGTAGAGAGTAATCGAAGTTGCGTCTCAGAATGGTATGATGGAATAGGGGGAGTGATGAAGCACAGAACATCTTATGTTCATCTGGCCCTCTTCATGCTGCCTCTTTGCGGGGTAGTTGTTGTTGGAGGGTGTAAATTCGGTCACCGCGATCCTGGTTCAACCGCCGTTGATAGCGGATCATCAACGGCGTCCAATCTTGACGCGGAAAAATATTATCAACAACTTTTACATCAGCACGGCGAAAATTTCTCGGCTTGCGTTAAAGAGGTCGAAGTCAAGCTTAACGAGGCGCCAATGCCGAGTGGAAGTGTGGCAGAACAGCCGAAGCAGCTCAACGTACTGATCGCACTGGATGCTTCCGGCTCGATGAATGGATCGGTCGGCGGCGGCAAAAAGATCGAGGTCGCGCGCGAGGCGATTGCGCGCTTCGTCGGCTCTCTGCCGAAAGAGTCCAAGGTCGGATTGATAGTCTTTGGCCATCGGGGTTCAAATCGGGAGCCGGATAAATCCATCTCCTGTGCCGGCATCGAGACAGTTTATGAAATCAGACCGCTCGATCAGGCACTGTTCCAACGGTCGGTCGAATCATTTCGGCCGACGGGATACACGCCAATCGCAGGCGCGCTGGAGCATAGCAGTAAGGCGCTGTCAGCCTTTGTCAACGAGGCCAATCGAAATTTGATCTATGTTGTCACGGATGGGATTGAGACCTGTGGTGGAGATCCTGTTGCGGTGGCTCGCTCCATGCACGGATCAAGTATCAAGGCCCTCATCAACGTCATTGGGTTCGATGTGGACAACGCCGCGCAACGCCAATTGAGAGCGGTAGCGGAAGCAGGCGGCGGATCGTTCTATGTGGCGCAAAATGCCGGTGAACTAAATAAGGCGTTCGATGATAGCCTTCAGCAGCATCGATCTTGGTTTACCAACGTGCAAAATCAAAACCGGGTGTGGACCGCTTTCACCAATGCGAGTAACGCTTTCTGGGTATGCATCACGAATAAGATGAATAAAGAGGCGATTACTATTCAAAATGCTCTCAATGCAGTGCCTCCGCATGACCCTAAATATCAATACGTTGATGATGCCGGCAAGCGGCTCCGCGAGCGCCACGACCAGATTGAGGCCTGGAAGAAAGGCTTTATCGATAATCTGGACAACCGGAAAGATTTAACCATCGACCAGCTCAAACAAGAACTCGCGAAAGTAGCTCCTGAATAAAAGAGGACAGATCAGCGACTCTGCATGAGTTGCTGATCTGGGAATGCCTACATTCATTTTTATTGAATCTGGTGAAGAGCGATGTTTCGTACAATTTAATCGGATACTAATATCCAAACTCACTTGATTGGAAAACATATGAAATTTGCATCTCCTCTTATTATGTCTCTGATCGTAACCATTTTAGCGAGCGCGGCGGCCTCTTCGCAGTCCGTACAGGATGTGAAGGGTAGCTCTGACCATCCGTTATTCCCCAATCGGATGCCGGGATATACGATCGTAAAATATGAAAAACAGGGCTTTAGCTCATTCAATTTTGACACTAAGCCGCCACAAACTATTGAAGGCAAATACACGTCTATCCGCTACCATCTGCAAGATCCGAACCAGCATCCTGGGCAGTTGGCCATTCATCGCAATTATGAAAACGCCATCAAATCGGTTGGCGGCCAGCGGATCCCTTCCAACAAAGATTATTTCACTGTGCTGAAAGTAAACCGCAATGGCGTCGAAGTGTGGGTCCAAGTTAGTACGTATTACGATAACGACTACATTTTGTATTTTATCGAACGTGTCCCCATGCAGCAGGTGATTAAAGCGGATTCAATGGCCGCCGCTATTGATAAGGACGGGTTCGTCCCTCTCGATATTCACTTCGCCACCGGCAAGGCGGAGATTCTGGAAGAATCCCGTCCGATTATTGATGAGATTGTATTGCTATTGAAGAAGCGTCCTACGTTGCGCATCGGGATAGAGGGCCATACTGATAATACAGGGGACGCGGCAACCAATAAGAAATTATCCTCTGCCCGCGCAAAAGCTGTCGCTGATGCGATAGCCGCTGCGGGGATTAGCCCCAATCGATTGGATTCAATAGGTTATGGGCAGGAACGTCCAATCTCTGATAATCGAACCGAAGATGGTCGGGCGAAAAACCGGCGCGTGGAAATTGTGAAGAGATAGCATGCCATCTCCTTTGCGATAAGAATGCGCCCAAAAGAAAAGATTGAGTTCAGATCGCAAAAACGGCGTGAAAGTTCAGGTCAATCATTTCCATTCGCCCTGCAGCACAAAACCAGCCCAAAAATATGGGGATGCCCATCGTTTCTGTTTGGATAATTGGTCCTGCGCCGTGCGGAGTGCAGCCGCCGGCCGCAGACCGTCTTTGAGCATTGCTTGATAAAAGAGCTTCATCAGCTCGGCTGAAGCGAGGTCGTCGATCTTCCACAAACTCGCGACGACCCTCGGCGCGCCGGCATACATAAATCCGCGCGTCAGTCCGATCAATCCCTCGCCTCTGATCTCTTTGCCCAGCCCTGTTTCGCAGGCGCTGAGCACGACCAGATCGGCATTGATCTTGAGATCGAAGATCTCGTGTAAGCGCAGGAAACCATCCTGCGCCATTCCATTTTCGTCCACGAGAGAAAAGACCAACCCGGACAGCTCAGGCTGTTCGTTATTGAGTAATCCGTGCGTCGCAAAGTGCAGAATGCGGTACTGACTCAACTCCTGACTGGTGGCGACGGTCCGGCTGGCATTGAAATCTGTCACCTTCAGAGTTGTCGCCTGGGGAACGAGTGACGCGATAGCATTGGCCTCCTGACGTGAGAATGCGAGACGGGATAAACCATTGCCTCGGACCGAAGGATTGATGCCGTTAATGGCCCTGGTCAGTGCTGCCGGCTCGGCGGGGCCGGTAGAGGGTGTCTCGCCAGCGGCTCTCTGCTGGCCGGTCCGCGCGATCCGTGGGTCATTCGATTCAAAAACCGGGTCAGCGAGAATAGCAATTGTTTGTTTCGCTGGTTTTCTGCCCTCGGTCTCACGACGAATCACTGATAAAACCGATGCCGAAGGCAGATTTACAATCTCATTTGTTGCAATTAACGGCAGATAGATTCCGGCCGGCTTGTTTTTTCGGGTCGGCGCAGGGAGCGCCGCGAATGGCAGGTAAGCGAGCACGCCGGGAGCCACAATGAGCAGCCGCTTTCCGTTGATCTGGGAATCCACAGGTCCGAGCAACATCAGACTCAGCGCTTCGGCCTGAGCGATCAATTGTGGATCGGGAGGCTCACCGCGATTCGGACGCTTGATCAAGAGGTTATAAACTTTGCGTGTGGACGCTTCGATTTCGGCGCGCGGCGGAAGCCGGTAGCTGGAGAGTCCGGCAGCCGTCACGGCCCACAGATAGCTGCTCTGCTCGCCGAGTTGGTATTCAAGCAAGAGGGTATCGTTATCGAGAAGTTGTTGAATTTCACGTGCGCTCAGCGGTGTCGGTTGCTTCAGAGCAGCATAACGCGGGCTGGTGCGGCGAATCTCCGTCTCGACCTCTTTCAGCTGTGAAGTGAGATCTTCGATCTCTTTGGTCAGTGGCGCTGCTTGTTTTTCCTCCTGTTTGCTACCGAGCAGCCTCATTTGCGCGTCGGCCTTGGATCTGATTTGCCTGGAGAGAGAGCGTTCCCTCTCCAATAAACCGGCCTCAACCCCTGCGCGAATGTCGGTCCCGGATTCCGCCAGCATTTCCAACAGGCTGCGGGCGCGTGCCCGCTCGCTGATCTCCAGCGCGGTCGTCGCATAGCCTTCATGAGGGCTCTGATCATGCAACCGCATCAATGTTTCAATATGCGAATCGTATCGTCCCTGAACGGTCGAGAAGAAAGCAGAGCGCCGGTCTGAACCGGCGACACCGGCCCGCAGCGATTCGGTAATGCGAAGCGCCTCTTGACCGGCGATCAGTGCCTGGCTCAAGTCCCCAAGCCCGCGATGGGCATCCGCAAGCAGAGACATTGTGGTTGCTTCATGATTGACCCGTTTTGTTTGCCGGCAGATCTGCAATGACGTTTGAAGACATTCGACAGCTCGATGATGGTCACCGGCGCGCATATATAGAACGCCCAATCTTCGCAACGCCACCAACTCGCCTTCCCGCTCTTCGGCATTGTGAGCTAGAGAGAGAGCCTCGTTGAGCGCATCGAATGCTTTATTCCTCTCTCCCATCATTTCATACTCCCACCCTAGATGTTGAAGTGCGGCGCTCTGAGTGACGGGATCACCGATTTTTTTCGCCAATGCCAGTGCTCGCTGAAAGCTGTCTGCCGCGCGAGCGTACTCACCTCTCATATGATAACTCTGCCCGATGTCATTGAGCGTAATCGCCTGGCCTCGCTGATTTCCGATCTGTTCAAGAATCTTCAACGACTCAAGGTTATATTCCAGGTATTTCTGCGTTTCTCCGATCGAATTCATCGCGAGCGCAAGGATATTAAGGGCGGTCCCTTCCAGTTCTCTGATTCTTACATTCTGTGATGAGACCTCGCGCTGATCGCGGATGATCGCCAGCGTTTGATTGCCGGCGTCGATCGCCTGCTGGTAATCGCCAAGCCTGGTGTGTACGCCGCAGAGATTGATCAGGATCTTCGCCTCCTCGAGGCGCAAGGCCCTTCTCAGCTCAACGTTCGCCGAACTTGTGGCCGCTTGATGAAGAGTAGAAAGCGCCCTTGAGAAAAAATCGAAGGCTTTCTCCATTTCGCCCAAAAAGGCGTAAGTCGTCCCGACATTCGAAAGGAGCAACGCCCGATCGGCGAGGCCGATCGTTTGATCTCCGAGATTAAGGGCTTGTTGTAAATATTCCAGAGCCTTCCGCCGGTCTCCAAGAGCCAGCCATGCCGTGCCAATTGCGTTCAGCGCCATCGCCTCACTCGCCGCGTCCTTTGTCTGTCTCGACAAGAGCAGAAAACGATCGAGATACTCAATTGACTTCTTCGACTCCCCAAACATCAGATACACTCTACTGATCTGGTAAAGCGCCTGAGCTTCTTTCGCGGGTTCACCGACAGCGCGCCAGGCTTTGGCCGCCTCTTCATACTTGTCGATCGCCAATCGAAAAAGTTTTGCGTCATTTCGCCTCATGAGACCAGCCGCTTCCACCATCGCTTTTACGCCCGCAACGCAGATCTCATCTTTCTCGGTCGCCGGACGTTCGTCGCCGATTCTGATCTCGTATTTTCCCGCTGGAGCTTTTTCTTCGAGGGAACGGACCGTTACGACGTATTGGCCGGAAGATTTGACGACAAATGGGAGTTCTTCCGGCCCCATCGTTCCATTCGGGCTGTCAATTTCGAGATGCTTTGTGCCATCGGCTCCGCTCAACGCGACAACGACATCGATGCCTCGCTGTTCTACGATCAGGTGAATGTATCTTCCTTCAGTCAATGAGAGCTGGTAGAGGTGTATTTGGCCGCCGGCTAACTCACGTTCTATGGAGATACCTGCGGTGAGTGGGCGAATTTCGGAAGGCTGCTGACTGGCCATCGCAGGCAGCTGTGACGAGAGATCGATTCCCGCGATGATGAGCGCAACCAGACAGAGCAAAATCCCCAAATGGCCGCTCATGGTCATGGATCGCTGCGAAGAGGACAGGTGCTCGATTATTCTTTGGCCGATGTGCATGGGCTCCTCCAGGCTCACCGATGCATTATTAATTCAGAAGGCTGTCATCTTATTCTCGTTTTTGAGGATGGGCTTACACATTAAGCCGCATAGAAATGCCTGATCAGTATACCATGTCTTCATTGCGAATGGAGGGCTGACACTTGCGATTGCCGATTGAATGGCATGAGAGACAACAGGCCCTGAAAATATCGACAGGCATCTTATCCGGAGAGAAAACCTGCCGATATTTTCAGGGCCTGAGCAAAAGCCAAGTTTGAACAACTTCATCTTGCACTATCTTCAGTCGTCCCTTGCGGGCGCCGGAGCTGGCCACATCTGGCCAGATCTGGTGATGACCTATTTCTCGGTTCTGACGACGTGTGACCAGTTGGTCGCGAGAGTTCCGTAATAACCGGCCGTCATAATGAAACTGCCGTCCAATTGAAAGCGCCCGACCGCCGCATAACCATTTCGTTTATAAAAGACCAGGCCATTGTTAGTTGGAGTCAAATTGTCCCATAACCCAAAAGTATAAGGCGCGTAGATCTTATTGATGCGCAGCTCACCTGAGCATTCAACGTAAGGACTGATCGTGATACTTGCGACAACAGCGGCGCCGTTGTCCGGGTTGTATAAGAAAAATTTCCCATCAGCCGCCACAACCATGCGGTAACCGGGTTGGAGCGTGGCCGCACATTGACCAGCCAGCTGCGCCTGGAATTTGCCCGCAGAATCTATACTCCCAGCGGTGTATCTGCCGGTCCCTGTGTTATAGAGAAGGATCTTGGCCCCCTCGGCAACCACACGGTCATAACCCGCGGGGAGGTAATTAAGTTTTGCATCGGTTGGGACGAGCTGGCCATTCACATTGACATAACAGACAGCGACCGTTCCCTCGGTGGAACTATAGAAGAACATCCCGTATTGAGTATCCACGATATTGGTCCAGGCGCCGAATGCCCCCGCGCCGATTGATTGCGTAACCTCAAATTGGCCTGCGGGGGTGACTCGCCCGATCAGACCGCTTCGATCCGATGGCCTGTAAAAGAATAGGTGATTATCGGTGCTTACCACATTCATCAAGTAAGTAGGCGCATAGTTCCAGCTCAAGGTCGCAATGCCGCCATTCTGATCGATCTTCGTGACTGCATAGAGGCCGGTTCGCCAGTTGTAGAAGAATTCGTGGTTTTTAGTGGGGATAATATCGGTCCAGCCCAGGGCAAAAGAGGCCGGAAAGCTGGTCAATTGATTCAGTGAGCCGTCCGGCGTCACTTGCATTAATGAGCCATTACCATTATCCGCATTATAGAACAGCAACTGCGGCCCGCTGACGCCGACAGCATCCCATGCTGCTTCGGTCGAGCGATGCTCCTGGCTACCGGCTCCAAACAGATCTGCCGCGGCGTTGACCGTCGCCAGACGTGCATCATAAAAATTGGCCGATGGAAACAAATAATAGGCCAGTGCGCGCCAGAAGATGGCTTGAGCGCTGTTGCGCCCAATCCCCTTGACAGTGAGGTTGCTGGTGGAATTGGTTCCGCCTTCGGCCAGCAGGTAGAAGGCATTGTTCATAATACCGCTGTTCGTATGAACTCCCCCACTGTCATTAGTCCCCAAATAACGGTTCGAATAATGGTCCGGGTGACCCTGTGTCGCCGGGTTACTCATGCTGCGCATGGCGTCTCCTGCGACACCTGGTGTGAAACAATCCTCTCCAATCAGATAATCGGGGGCGATGCCGGTATAATATTCGACGGCAGTTCCAAAGATGTCAGAGAACGATTCATTAAGCGCGCCCGATTCATTAGCATAGATCAGATTCGCTGTTCGCTCGGTAATTCCGTGCGTAAATTCGTGCGCTACAATGTCTACTGAGACGAGGGGATTGAACCGGACGCCGTCACCATCGCCGAAATTGATGACGTTGTTGCCGGGAGATTTCGTAGCATTATTCCAGTTCAAACCAACATGCACCTTACTGATGACTTCCCCGCCATTACCGTCCATGCCGTTGCGGCCCAAAATATTATAGAAATAGTCCCAGGTCTTCCCTACGCCAAACTGGACATCCACTGCGGCCGACTGGCGGTTGCCGGTCGTGCCATCACCCCAGATATTATCTCTGTCGGTGAAATGTAACCCGTCGGGTTCGCTAGGAATGCCCATGTCGAATACTTTAGAGTTGCCGTGGCTGGTGTCTGTCATAAAGTAAGTAAGTAGCCAGAAGGTCTTAACGTTTACCGTGCCGCTATAGAGGCTGTTACCTATGCCATCTTTCGGCATGCTGTCGTAGTGCCAGACGATGTGGCCGTCACGCGCATCAACGAAATACTGATGGCTGGCCGTCGCATCGGTTCCATCCTCAATCTGCAGGGCCACTTGCCAGGTCAAGCTCGCTTCATTATTTGCTCCCTGCTCGAAAATACGATGCGGCAAGATGACCAGGTTCGCCGTCGGCGTTTGAGAGAACTCGCCGGTATAATTGAGCGAGGTCTTTGCCGCATCGATCGCCTGCTCAGAGCTGAGCACCGGTGTCGTATCAATTTTGCTGACTTCGAATGAGCGCCCGCCGATCTGTTTAATGGCTTCCCCCTCGACATGGGCAATCAGTTGAGCGCCAAAAACTTCGACATCATGATGTGTCTGACTGAGGCGTAAATGCGCCACCCCTAAATCATCCTGCTCGGCGCCCAGGAGCTTCAGTTCGGCTTTAACATTGCCCAAACCGAATTTGTCACGTTGGGACTCAAGATTTTGCACGCTCCTGTCGATCGCCCGTTGGACCCAGGTCGGACGCGTATTATCCAGCGTCTGCAATGACTGACTCTTTTTGTCATTCAGCTGCACTCGAAAGCTGTTGACTGTGCGGCCGGTTCCTCGGCCCTTTGGCTGCTGGGTCCGCTGCGGCCTTTGTGCCTGCACCGATAATCCGGGCAGCGCAAGACTGATCATTATAGTTACGATCATCAACCAGGTTGTCATCTTTTTTGTTTTCATGTTTGTTTTCATGGCAGCTCCTTTTCGTTCACCTCTCACTCGAAAGACAATTTTCGGTAATGAGTTTCCCAATTAATTGATGTCTAAAAGTAATTCCCTTCGAGCACGCTTCATCGCGCACGCGCGTGATGAGTATCTTTTGCGCTCTCACCTGCTACTCCGGAGAAGCTCCAAAACATGTCGGAAAATTTTTCAGTCTTTAGAGAAATTTTGTTGGGTGAGGTCACACAAGGAAGGAAACTTTTTACTGCACGCGGAATAGATACTGATCGATCTCTTCGATGGCGCCGGCTGCTTGTCTGCCGGAAAGGACCAGAATGTAATCGTTTTTAGCCAATTTTCCGGGTGGGATGGTCACGGTGACGAAATCATTGTTGGCGGGATCGGCTGTGAGATGAAAGATTTCTTTTCCATCGACCGTTTTAATCAAAGCATCATATTTCGCATATTTAATGCGATCGAGCTTAATGATCAAGCGGACCGGACTCTTGAGAAACGGTACTTGCGGAGGGGGCGAAGAGTCTCCGCCACGCACCGAAGAGGGTATCAGTAAAAAGGAGAAGATGGTGGCCGGAGCGGCCTCTGACTTTTTGCGCAGCCGCTCAAGTTCGGCAGCTAACTGATCATTCTGCGCACGTTTGCGGGCGAGCTCATTTTCGAGCGCCTGTTTTTGTTCTTGCGCTTGCGAACCATCTGAATTTCCTCGGTTGGAGGTCGCGGCCTCTCTCTTTTCCAGTCCGGCAATTTGCTCTCTGAGCTGAGAACGCTCGCTCCAAAGCCAGCCTGTAATACCGGCAAAGAGTAGGATGATCGCTGTGGCCGAGGCAAGCGCCAGATTCCAACCGCTCAATAAATTCCCCAGGCCCCGCCACCAGGAAGATTCCGTCTCGGTCGGTTTGGCGGTAACACTCGCGTCCAGTGGGACATCGATCTCTTCAAGCAGCATTTCGGCAATCGCGACCCGCTCGCGATGGATAGGCGAGGTGAGGTAAAACCGCTCGAAACGTTTCCGTTCGCGGCGGCTCATCTCACGGCGGACATAGGTATCGATCAGCCGATTTTCCACCTGCCAGACTTGTTCAAATGCTTCCCGATCCGCAAGTAGCTCCTGCTCATACGCCGTCTGCTCCGCCTCCGTCAATTCACCAAGCAGATATTGTAAAATTCTCTCTTTGTCTCTCTCGTTTTTCATTTTTTTAGGTGTCTATCTTCTAGTCAGGCAGACGACGATTTCATGTCGATGAAATTTTATCTTTTTTCTTGCAACGTGTAATACACTTTTCCAATTTGTCGCGGATTCGCTGTGCGCGGCTGCGCAGGGCATTGATTGGAATGCCCAACCGGATGGCAATTGACGACCGATTGTCGATCTTCTGCCGTTTTTCACTCTGATAATAGGTTGTGATCAACTCTCGGGATTCGGCTGGAAGATTATTGAGACAGGAGCGAAAACATTGACGAAGCTGGTCGGGCTCGACCGGCTCTGACTCCCGGGCGGCAACCGATTGTAACGCTTCGAAATCGACCCGTTTATTGCTGGGGTGTTCCAGCGATTGCAAAAAGACCAGGCGCGCTACCCCATGGCAATAGGCAGGCAGGTCGCGAATTGTCTCGCCTTCATCCAGTTTCCGGGCGACACGATTGAAAGTCTCGTCGACAAGTTCCTCCGGAAAGAGGGCGCCGCGCCAATCAAGGAACTTGACCAGGGATTCTCGGAGCTGTTCGTATTTCTCCGCCGCTTGCTCCGGATCGTGATCCAGACAGGTTAGGAACTTCGCCAGCGACTCCGCCGTCAGTGACCAGCCACTCTTGGATACCCGAACGCGTTCCACGCCTTGCCTCCGACACAATAACGATAATCCGGTTTGATTATCAATGATAAAGGAAAGAGGGGGAAAAGGGGAAAGGTGGAAGATGGGAAAGCGGAATAAGAATAAGGATGAAGGATGCAAGAAGGGTAACGGATGAAGGAGAAATGATGAGGGACGAGGAATGAGGAATAAAGATAAAGTTCCGTACTTCATCCTTCATCCTTCATCCTTCATTCTTCATTCCGTTTCCCTCCCTTCCTCATCCTTTACATTTTCTACTTTCAATCTGATCAGCGTTGTGAGGCGCAAATTGTCCTCGCGCGACCTGACGGCGAGCCGGATATAAGCATCGCCCAGCCCGCAGAACGAGTCACATCGTCGGATCAGGATCCGCGATGATTCGAGCCAACGGGCCAACTCCGCGCCGGAGCCTCTCGACAGCTTTACCAGTAGGAAATTAGCATCGGAGGGGAAAACCATGAGCCCGATTCTGCGCAATGCGTCGGCGAATTCTTCACGCGCCTGCGTATTAGTGCGACGGCTCTCTCTCTCATATTCTTTTTCAATCAAAGCCATGCGCCCTGCTTCCAGCGCAATGGTTGAAACAGGCCAGGCATCGAATTGTTCGCTGATCGCCTCCGCCATTCCCGTCGAACAGACAGCGTATCCAATGCGCAGCCCAGGGATGGCATAAAACTTGGTCAACGAGCGTAAGACAATGAGTCTAGATGTTGTCGCTGCTAAATTGATCAGACTGGCGTGTGACGCGTAATCGATAAATGCTTCGTCCAACAATACTGCGACGTCGTTTGCCTCCGCCACATTGATCAATTCCAGCAAGTCCTCTTTCGCATACGAACGCCCCGTCGGATTATGTGGTGAGTTCAGAATCACCAGTTCGCACTTGCGCGCCTCAATGACGCGAGTAAGGGAGGCAAAGTCCGGTGCGAAGCCGTTCTTTTCCGTCAATTGCCAGCTTAACACTTCGGCCTTGACAGCGGCGCAGCCGCGAAAATATTCGTCGAATCCCGGTTCCAAGACGAGCACAGTCCGAGGAAGTAAGGCTCGCAGCACGGCAAAAATCAGAGCCGCTGATCCTGCGCCGACTACAACATTCTCAGTCGCGATGCCATGTTTATCCGCCAGCGCCGAGACGAAGGCGTGCGCATCGGGGTAGCTTCGAAGGTTAACCGGTGCGAGGCTTCGTTCGAGGGCGGCCAGCACACCCGGCGGCGGACCGGCAGGATTGATGTTTGCGCTAAAGTCGATCACGTCACCAGGATCAATTCCCCAGCGTTGCGCCGCTTCATAGACTCTTCCACCATGGGTGGCCCGGCTTAGTTCCCGATTATTCAACGCTTTTTTCACAGACATGCATTTGATACGGTTGGTTATTGGTGAAAGATGAAGAGCTTTACCAGAATACATCCCACGAACATCAGCAAGGATGCGCCGGCCGTCAGGCGCAAGGCATTTCGCAACGCTCCATCATCAAGCGGACGATGGGCGTCACCCAGATGCAGCCCGTCATGTGGAGTGCCGTCATAATAGTTCATTCCACCGAGCCGGACGCCGAGCGCGCCGGCCATTGCGGCTTCAGGACGTCCGGCATTTGGGCTTTTGTGTTTTGCGCCGTCGCGCAACCAGATGCGCCAGGCGCAATGCCAATCCAGGTACAAGATCCGTGCGGCCAGCACGAACAGCAAAGCAGTCAGTCGTGCCGGAATGAAATTCGCTGCATCATCGAGCCGCGCGGCAAGCTTGCCGAAAAACTCGTATCGTTCATCTCGATGGCCGATCATCGAATCGAGCGTGTTGATCGCTTTGTAAGCCAATCCGGCAGGGACTCCGCCGATCGCCAGATAGAACATCGGAGCGACGATGCCATCGGACGCGCTCTCGGCGAGCGTTTCGATCACGGCTCGCGTCACTTCCGGCTCATTTAGTTCATGTGTATCACGTCCAACAATGCGCGCAACCTGCCTCCGCGCCGCAATGAGATCGCCGTTCGCAAGCAATCGCCGCACCGGGCGCGCTTCATCAAGCAGTGAGCGAGTGGCAAGCGTTGTCACGGCAAAGTAAAGCGCCAGGATAAATGCCAGCTGTTGATTCCAGCCATTGAGCCAATTCAACACGATCCAACTCCCCACACCAAAAATTCCAACGACCAACAGGCTTAACAGTGCGCCTCCGATGAACTCACGCTGTGACGTATCGGCATATCTTCGGAATAAATCTTCGCCCTTTTGAATCAGCCGTCCCATCCAGCGCACTGGATGCGGCATCCATTCCGGATCACCGACAAGGCAGTCCAGCGCATAGGCAAGCGCGAATAATGCGACCGCGGTCATAGTCTCTTTGTCCTTTCAACATTCAGTACTCAATCCCTTTCTGTGCTTTTATCCCCTTCTGATAGGGATGCTTGATCAACTTCATTTCAGTCACCAGATCAGCCAGTTCAATTAGTTCCTCCTTCGCGTTGCGCCCCGTGACAATGATATGCAGGTCTTCGCGCTTGCAGCGAAACGTCTCCAGCACTTCGTCGAGCGGCACATAGTTGTATTTGAGGACAATATTGAGTTCGTCGAGTACGACGATCTGGTACTCAGGATCATCGATCAGCGCACGCGCCCGTTCCCAGGCCCGTCGCGCCACCGCAGTATCGCGGCGGCGATCCTGAATCTCCCACGTATATCCTTCGCCTAGCGTGTAAAAATCGACGCGCCCTTCCAGTTGGCCGGCGAACGCCGCCTCTCCGGTCTCAAGAGCGCCTTTGGTGAACTGCACGACCCCGATGCGCATACTGTGCCCCAGAGCGCGGAAGATCATGCCCAGGGCAGCGCTGGTTTTTCCCTTGCCTGTCCCCGTGTGGACGATGATCAACCCTTTTTCTTGAGTCGCCGCGGCCTTGCGTGCTTCATAGGAAGCCTTGTGGCGTCGCATTTGCTCGGCGTGACGCTCGTCCAGGTCCTTTTCGATTGATTGTTCGACGTTGATCTGTTTATCAGGTTCCATCGGTTTACCTTTCAGAAATGCAATCGCAGGCCGCCGGTGAAGACCGCGCCCGGCGCACGAAATCCGTTCTCGAAATATCGGCGGTCGAAGATGTTTTCCACTTTCCCATAAAAATCCAGACTGACTTTATCGTTCATCGGCACAGTGTAACTCGCGCCTAAATCGGCTCTGACCGGGCCGCTGAATTTGAAGGCACGACTCGAAAATGGAAAGAAGTAACTGCCGTATGCAAATAGATCGAAGACAAGATCCAGTCGCCGCATGATCTGTTGCGCGGCAAACAATGTGAACGTCTGGCGCGGCTGCACAAAGGTTCGTAAAAACCCGGGAACATTGGACGGAATGCGATTGACGGCGTTGGTGAACGTATATGACGCGCTGAAATCGAGCGTGCGATAGGGCTTTGTGTTAACGACCAATTCCACCCCACGAGCCAAACCGCCGCCTGTATTGCGGTAACCGCTCGAGCGTCTGAACGGGTCGGTCAATGGTGTGATGAAACCGGTCGAATCAAAGACGATGACTTCCTGCAGTCGCGTATAGAAATAGGTTGCGCTCATTTGTACGCGATCTCCGGCCAACTTCTGATCAATGCCCCCGTCAACGGCAATCGATCGTTCAGGCCGCAAGCGGGGATCACCGAAGGGAGAGAAGGCGCCATTGATAAATGAGGTGCCGAACCGTTCGAAGATGGCGGGCGCGCGATAACCATTGCCGGCATGCGCACGCAATTTCGTGCCGGTCGAACCGAAGTAGTATGAGATGGAACCGTCTCCGGTATAGGCCGTCTTTGGCGATTCATATTGCCGCCCGGCATAAACGGAAGTTCCCCCAAAGAATCCGGGCTGCGTCAATTCGAAAGATTGCAGGCGAAAAGCGGCGGCGGCCTGAAAACGATTTTCCAAAGCGCGCCATTGGTTCTGAACGAAGAAGGCGTTGCCGCGCTGTTCGACCTCAGCGATGGCATCAGTGCGAAGCGTGGGATTCGGATTTTGATCTCGGTTGCGTCCGATATATCGCTCACGCTCGAACTCGTAACCCATCGTGAGCAGACTATACTTACCAACCCTGGTATCCGCCTGGATATTGAAAGTATCGATCCGGCCGCCGGAATTGCTGGAACTGTTAAATACCGGTTCAGATCGCGCGCCCCCTGGCCCGTCACTGAACTGACGATTGGTATTGACGCCCTGATAGCTGGCGCGATAACCAATCGCATCATTGATCTGATGGTTGAAGATTGCGGCGATGCTCAAGTAATTTGAGTCACGACGGTTGTCCGGGTCACGCAGGTTCGGCACGTAATTGGCCACGCCCCGATCAGTCACTGCCAGCTTGTTCTCGATTCTTCTCTGCTCTTCGAGCGACAGCGCAATTGCATCGATGATGCTGCCCGTCGGCGGCGGGACAAAACCGGGTAAGTACCTTGCGATGTCGGCCTGGCTAATCGCAGTTAATGGGCTGTCAGTTAAAGCCAGATAAGCGGTATTCCCATACAGGCGCGTGGAGAGCGAGATGTTCGGCGCGAAATTGTATTTAGCGAAACCTTGCCCGCTGAAGTTCCGCGTCGGAGTATGATTAACGCCTTCGCTAACGTTGAGCAATGCAAGGCCGCCGCTGTAAACAAACCGATTTGCGTCAAAGCCTCCGGCGACCTGAGCGCGCCCGCGAAAAAAGCCCAACTGGCCGCCTTCAAGTTGCAGTTGCCCGTGCGTTGCGCCGCCCCCCTGATCCGAGATGATGTTCACGACACCGCCGATAGCGTTCGTGCCATAAAGCGAAGACCCGGAGCCGCGCAAGACTTCCAGTCGGTCGGCACTGACGGTGAAGAGCTCCTCGATAAATGACGTCGCATCGCCCTGTGTTGATGCGGCATCGCGCAATCGAAGCCCGTCAACCAGGATTGCCGTGTCCGAATCGCGCAAACCGCGGGTTTGAATCCGGGTGAACGAACCGGGACCGCCGAGTTGTTGTACTCTTAAACCAGGCACGAGGCGCAACGCCTCGCCGATTGAATACTCATGGCGTCGCTCGATCTCTTGCGCGTCGACCACCGAAACGGCCTTTGAGACTTCATCAATGGTTTGCGGTTTCCCGGCAGCCGTGACCAGAATCGTCTCGCTCAGAGACGTAACTTCTAAGGCGAAATCCACAGTCCCCGATGCTCCTCCCTCAAGACGGAATGTTCGTGAAAACCTGCCGAAGCCTGCGGAAGTCGCCTCAACCAGATAAGCTCCCTCGGGCAATCGGTCGAAGCGATACTCGCCACGCGCGTCGGTCACGGTTGTTGCGCGTAAATTCGTGGCGCGTCCATAAAGCGCCACAGTCGCGCCTGCCACAGCCGCGCCATGTGCATCGGTGATTCTTCCACTGAGGCCACCCAGATTGCCCTGGCCGGTCGATTGCGCCTGCCCTTCCGCCGATCCGGCCAAAATGCAAAGAAGGCAGGAGACCGCGATAATAATCATTGTACGAATGTTGTTTTTCATGAAAGTTTACTTGATGCAGCTATGTATGGTCAGATGGTTGATCGCATCGACGAGCGCTTCGACGGCATCGGCAATGTGATGTGAGACGGTCAGCAGGCCGCGCGCCGGCGTCTCAATAATGTGCTTCTCTTTAATCGCTCTGACGGCGGAAAGTTGGGCTTCGTTCTCCAGAGATTGCCGAAAACCGCGGTCGCGCTCGTAACCAATGCCGATCACAATCAAATCCGGATTGATTTGAATAATCTGTTCCAACCCGAGTTTGACGTGCCCTCTGATCCCGGCATCCGCCGCAGCATTCTTCAGCCCACAGGCCAAGAGAATTTCGTGAATGGAAGTCTCCGCACCGGCGCTGAAATTGCCGGACGCCAGATACATCGCTCTCAAACCTCTGCCTTCGGGGCACACGCGCGCGCGCGCGGCGGCCAGCTTGCGCTGCATCTCTGCGACTATGTTGTCGGCCCGGTCTTCTTCGCCAACTGCCCGACCGATCAAACGAATATTGGCTTCGATATCCGGGAAGTTCCGGAACTCGGTCGTCATAAGCAGCGGCGTCTTTGTCTCGACCAGCAATTCCTTCAAGTTGACCTTGGTATAACGCGCCGCCAACACCAGGTCCGGTCGCAGCGAAACGATTTGCTCGGCGTTGCGGTCAACAAAGACATTGAGTCTGCTCGCCACTCCGGCGACATAACTCGTTGCCGCGTCTCGAGAGAATTTCGAGAGCCCCGC
>Ga0081539_10003090_pt1 | contig 21387 bp, 21 predicted proteins | sample TabmetS4T2R2_FD_71023 | JGI IMG/M metagenome (GOLD analysis project Ga0081539, IMG submission 71023) | Tabebuia heterophylla rhizosphere microbial communities from the University of Puerto Rico - S4T2R2 | ecosystem: Host-associated > Plants > Roots > Rhizosphere ...
AATAAAACGGACTCCCTGCTCGAGCCGTGTAGGTGAGATCAATGCCTGTCCTTTTGCGAGCGGTGATTTCGATAATTCCAGATTATTGCCATCACGCTGAATGACCTTGCCGGTTTGAGTAATAAAGAGCATTGACTCCCCAGCCTGAGGAATGAATGATGCGACGACAAAATCACTTGCGGCCAGGCGGATGCGCTCTTCCGCGCTATACGACAAATCGTCTATATCAAGCCCAAGTAATTTACCTTCATATGTGACAAAGGCGAAGCGATCCTTCTTCTGGCTAAGAACTACATCCAAAGGTTGGTCTGACTTTTGTATAGTTCCCTTTCCGAGATAATTATTAGAGAGAACCGATTGCGACATGGATGTCATTGTTTTCTTTACACACCCACGACGGCTGACTTGTAAAAAGAAATCAGAGAGAGGCAGACGCGAGAAGGGCATCATACAGGCCAAAAATTCTCCTGCGCGTGGTTCGTTTGGCATCGCTGCCTGTTCCCAGGACCATGTACCGCCGATATCTACAGATGAGATCTCACTCACTTTATATGGAGCAACTCGCCCCGATGTAAACAGCAAAAGGATTTCTTCGTTGGACGGAACGCTGATCAGGCGTGGTAGTTCGCGGTCATCAGTTCTCTGATCTGTTATTTGACCAAGAGCCTGAGTATTGGAATCAATTTCTATTCGGAAGATCCGCCCATATGAGTTGTACACCAACAAATTGAGCGTTGAGGATTCAACAGGTGATGTGGGAAGTTCGACCAGCGCGCTCTCGTCCACACCGAAGCGCCGCTTCATCAAATCCAGTTGATATTCCAGGTGAGCGATGCGCTTCTGATATTCCTCCACGCGCGTGCCATTCTGCAAGGCGATGTTTTCCGCCAGCAATTCCTCATCACGCTCAGTAAGCTCGCGCAGGCGCCGGGCGATGAGCTTCACAATCGTAATTGCGGACTCGGGTCGCTCTTCGGCTTCTTTCATCCATTCGTCGATTTTGTTGGTGAAGGTCATGGTGGAATTTCCTCAGAACAGGTAATTATACATGATGCGCATTCTTGCACCAATGCCTAGGACTGCGATCACGCAATTGATACAGGTAGGGTATTCATTACTAGTAATGGGCAACTCCCTTATTGACCATATCTCATGTAGTTAACATAATTAGCCCAATCAATCACTTACACCCATAGATGGTTCCTTCAAAAAGGAGAGACCAAAGATACTGGTGGCTGGTAAGTGAGAATAAATTCAGGCAGAAGGAAGTTTTCCTATCCAGTACCAAGATTGATGGTGGAAAGAGCTTCCCTTTAGCCATATATTATTAACCTACCATCAAAAGGTAAGGTTGAAAGGATGAGACAAAATGAACGTTAATGAATGGGGAGCCGCCCTCGTAGCATCCCTTACGACGGCTCTAAGTTTGTTTTTAGGAGCAATTCCACGAATTATCGGTTTTCTAGTGATCCTAATCATCGGCTGGATGATCGCGGGATTGCTCGCATCTGCGGTTGCAGCCTTGTTACGTGCTGTACGCTTTAATGATCTGGCCCAAAGTTCTGGGTTGAGTGGATTCGTCCGCAACATGGGCGTGCGTAAAGATGCCTCTGGAATGCTTGCAGATATCGTCAAGTGGTTTGTGCGCTTAATCGTGCTGGTTGTAGCCTTCGATGCCCTGGGGTTACCAGCGGTTTCACAGGTACTTCAACAATTCCTGCTGTGGATTCCAAACCTGATCGTGGCCGTTGTCGTCCTCGTAATTGCTGGTTTGGCTGCTAATGCATTGGGCAACCTGATACGCGGCTCAACTGCATCAGCGGGGTTCACCAACCCGGATCTCCTAGCTTCCATCGCGCGTGTAGCTGTATGGGCTTTCGGCATCGTGGTTGCAGTCAATCAAATCGGTGTTGCTCAGGAGTTAGTCAATACCTTATTTATGGGCTTCATTGGCGCACTCGCACTAGCGGCTGGTTTGGCATTTGGGCTGGGTGGACGCGAGACCGCAGCACAAATAGTCGATGGTTGGTATAACCAAGCTCGTGGAGCCAGACCCAAACTGGAGCGCGCCGCCGAGAACATAGAGCGCAATGTGGAACGTAATGTTGCCGGCAATGGAGAAAGGACCCGCAGGTCTTCAAGCTAGTTCATGATATTTATGTCAAGAGGTGCTTGCGTAAAGCCAAGATCTTTGTAAAATCACCTCTTGACGCATTTTCATCACTGGCATAGAATTGCGCCTAACATGCTTAAGTCTACTCGCTGGTTTGCGTTTTACTTTTATTACGGTTTCCGGGACCCGGTTACCGTTGGTGGCGCTTAAGTAGACAGGAAAGAAATCTGTTCACATAAAGAGCGAGACCACACGGTCTCGCTCTTTTATTTTTCCTCTCCTCACCCCCTCTTCCTCCCCACCTCCTCTAAGGAGGGAGAGGGGCAAGGGGTGATGGTTAGGAGCAACCTATGCCAATTCGTGGAATTCGCGGCGCAATCACAGTCTCGGCCGATGAACCAGATCTGATCCTTCAAGCCACGCGTGAACTGCTTGAGGAAATTCTGGCAGAGAACCCCGGGATGAAACTTGAAGATATTGGAAGTGCATGGTTCTCTGTAACAGATGACCTCGTCTCTACTTTCCCGGCGCAGGGTGCGCGTCAAATGGGCTGGGGACTCGTGCCCATGCTTTGTGCGCGTGAAATCCCTGTCCCTAATAGTTTACCGCGCGTGATTCGCGTCCTCGTTCATTGGAATACTGAAACGCCTCAATCTGAGATCACCCATGTTTATTTGCGCGAGGCCGTCAAGCTAAGACCCGACTTGGTTGCCGCGCAATAGGAAACCGTTGGTTGAGTAGCCCTGCATGGTTTTTCAGGGCGTATCGAAACCAACAAGTAACAAGCAAACATAAAATATTTTGCAGGTCTGAGGTCTCGATATGCTTTTCGCAACGAACGCTCAAAGCTACTCGACCAACAAAAACCAAGGAGAAGAAGATGTTGATTGTTATGAAAACCAATTCCACACCTCAGCAAGTTGAAAACGTCATCCAAAAAATAAAAGAGGCGGGTCTTGCGGCACATCTATCTCAGGGAGTCGAAACTACGCTGATTGGCGCTATTGGCGAAACCCATGATCTCTCTACTGAACTCTTTGAAGTATTGGATGGCGTTGAAATGGTCAAGCGTATCACTCAGCCTTTCAAGCTTGCTTCGAGGCAATTCCATCCCGAAAACTCTATTTTCCCAATTGACGGTTTCCAGGTGGGTGGCAATGAGATTGTCGTAATAGCAGGTCCGTGCGCCGTCGAATCCCGTTCGCAGATCCTCGAGACCGCGCAAGCAGTCCGCGAAGCAGGGGCTAACGCGTTGCGCGGTGGTGTATTCAAACCCCGCACATCACCGTATTCATTTCAGGGCCTTGGTGAAGAGGGATTGGAGTATCTTGCCGAAGCGCGTCAGGAAACAGGCATGCCCATTGTAGTTGAGATTATGTCGCAAACGCAGTTGGACTTAATGACACAGTATGTTGACGTTTTGCAAGTCGGCGCACGCAACATGCAAAACTTCAATCTGCTGCGTGCCATCGGTGAAACTCGCAAAAGTGTTTTGCTCAAGCGTGGTTTAAGCGCGACCATTGAAGAATTACTGATGTCAGCTGAATACATTTTGGCTGGAGGCAATAAGCAAGTAATGCTGTGCGAACGAGGCATCCGCACATTTGAAACGTCCACACGCAATACAACGGATATCAACGCAATTCCTGTTCTGAAGAATCTCACGCATCTCCCTGTCATTCTGGATCCATCTCATGCCACAGGTCATTCTGATTATGTCGCCGCCATCGCGCGGGCGGCAGTCGCTGCAGGGGCCGATGGCCTAATCGTCGAGGTGCACCCTGACCCTGTGCATGCGGCTTCTGATGGCAAGCAGTCTCTTAAGCCAGAGAAATTTGCAGAAATGGTCAAGCAGGTCAAAGCGATTGCCGATGCGATGGGTCGCCGCATTGCTCCCATCAAAAAGCCTGTTGTTGCCGGGTGGTAAGCCGACATGGAGGATGGTTTTAAATTACAGGACGCAAAGATCGCGATTATCGGATTGGGATTGATGGGCGGCTCGCTCGCTCTGGCGTTGAAAGGGAAATGCGCCGAGCTTTATGGGATCGACGCGCATCTCAGGACGCTTGAACTTGCCCTCGCGAAAGAGATTGTTGACGAGGCGGATACGGATCCTGCCAAACTTTTGCCTCAAGCGGACCTTGTCATCTTAGCGACACCTGTCCTGGCTATAGTAGACTTTATCAAAAAATTACCTTTTTTCATTCAAAACCCTTGTATTATTCTTGACCTTGGTTCCACGAAAAGAGACATCGTGCAAGCTATGTCCAACATGCCTGAACGCTTCGATGTTCTTGGCGGGCATCCCATTTGTGGCAAAGAAAAACTTGGGCTTGAAAATGCAGAGGGCGAGTTATATCAAAATGCCCCTTTTGTCGTTACCTCCCTGGAGCGAACGAGTCGGTATGCTAAAAGTGCTGTAAAACAGATCGTCTCAACAATTGGTGCACATTTGATAGAAATGGAAGCAGAAGAGCACGACCGTACCCTTGCCTTCACGAGTCACTTACCTTTTCTGCTTTCTTCCACTCTGGCGCTTTCCACTCCCCTTGAATATTCCCAATTTATCGGTACTGGCTTCCGCTCCACAAGTCGTCTGGCAGGTACTCCTTCTCATATGATGATGGACGTCTTGAAATCAAACAAAGAAAACATCCTTCTCGCGTTACGGAAGTTTCAGGAACAACTTACTTCAATTGAGGTAGCTCTCTCAAACGAAGATGACTCATCCCTTGGTATCATCCTTAACTCTGCACAATCTCAGTACCAATCTATGATCCATTAATCAGTTTATGGAAATTATCCCCATCCATCATCCTCTCAATGCCACAGTTCGCGTCCCCGGCTCAAAGTCATTGACAAACCGCGCCTTACTCATCTCTGCTCTTGCAAATGGAACAACCCGCCTTACAAATGCTCTCTTCTCCGACGATTCATGTTACTTTGCCAAAGCATTGCAAAGCTTAGGATTCGAAGTCGAACTTGACGAGCAGAATCATGAAATGACAGTCATCGGTCTGGGTGGGAGAATACCATCGAAAAAGGCTGAACTCTTTATCGGCAACGCCGGCACAGCAGCACGTTTTCTAACCGCCTTTCTTACATTGGGAAACGGTGAATTCCTGATAGATGGCGAACCGCGCATGCGGGAACGTCCAATCGGAGATTTGGTTGACGCATTGACTCAGTCAGGGGCAATACTTGAAGCGACAAATAATTGTCCGCCCGTAAAAATATCTGCTTCCGGTTTGCCAGGAGGCAAAACCAAGATCGCGGGGGATATCTCCAGCCAATTCTTATCAGCATTGTTGATGATTGCACCCTATGCAAAATCTCCTGTTGAAATCGAACTCACCACTGACCTCAACTCCAAACCCTACGTGGATATGACCATTGCTATTATGCGCGACTTTGGCCTTGACATCGAACGCTACGACTATTCGCGCTTCATTATTCATCCCTGTTCCTACTCATCACTTTCCCCTTACCCAATCGAATCTGACGCGTCTGCTGCCTCATACTTTTTTGCTGCACCCGCGATTTGCGGAGGGATAGTTCAAGTAGAAAATATCTCTCGCCAATCCAAACAAGGAGATGTGGCTTTCCTCAATGTCCTTCAACAAATGGGCTGCGAAATCAAAGACGGAGAGAACCATGTCGAAGTCACAGGCTCACCAAATTTGCAGGGCATAGATATCGATATGCGCGACATCCCAGACACTGCCCAAACGCTTGCGGTAATCGCTCCCTTTGCAACGTCACCCACACGAATTCGCGGAATTGCATCCGCGCGCCTCAAAGAGACTGACCGCGTGCACGCGACTTGTGTGGAGCTAAGTCGGCTTGGAGTCCATGTCGAAGAGCATGATGATGGAATGACAATTTATCCATGCGAGAAATTTAGTCCTGCCACCATCCAAACCCACAATGACCATCGCATGGCAATGGCATTTTCGCTGATTGGGTTACGAGTGCCTGGCGTTGTCATTGAAAATCCGTCCTGCGTTTCAAAAACATTTCCCGCTTATTTCAGCGTGCTGGAAACGCTACGATGATCCAGCTAGGCCTGATTGGTTATCCCCTTAGCCATTCTCTCTCCCCAAAAATTCATACCGCTGCACTTCAATCCTGTGGACTTGAAGGCAACTATTCGCTCTTCCCCATTCCACCTGAAGATAAAAAGGGATTACAAGCTTTATTATCCCGCGTCTGTTCAGGTGAAATCCAGGGACTCAATGTCACGATCCCTCATAAACAAAACGTAATTCCATTTCTTGATGAACTCACGCCAACTGCTCAAGCTATCGGCGCGGTCAATACAATTTATTTGAGTGCCGATAGACTCATTGGTGACAATACAGATGCTCCTGGTTTTCTCAAAGACTTGAAACAATTTCTCGTGAATAGCCAATCGAAAATCGAAAATCGAAAATCGTCAATTGTCCTTGGCGCAGGTGGCTCCGCCCGGGCAGTCGTGTACGCCTTATTGAACGATAATTGGAACGTGACCATTGCTGCTCGCCGAAATGAACAAGCTCGCAAACTTGCAGACTCATTTACGAACTACCCTTTGCAAATCATATACTTCTCGAATATCGAGTTATCGAATATCTCACTCATTGTAAACACTACTCCAGTAGGCATGATGCCTCACACTAACCAATCTCCCTTACCTGAAAACTTGTCACTTCCTCGTCATGTTTCAATTTACGATTTGGTCTACAATCCTAGAGAAACGAAACTTGTGAGAGAAGCGCGTTCACAAGGATTACCTGCCACTACAGGTCTTGGAATGCTGATCGAACAAGCAGCTTTATCATTCGAAATTTGGACAGGATGCAGCCCATCTCGTGAATTATTGTTGGATGTCCTGAAATCAAAGTAGAGAAATTATGTTGCGCTTTCTAACAGCAGGCGAATCACATGGACCCTCTCTGACTGCCATCCTCGATGGGATGCCTGCTGGACTTCCACTCAATGCCTCCATCATCGACTTGGAACTTGCACGCCGTCAAAAGGGATATGGTTCAGGTGGGCGAATGAAAATCGAAAAAGACATAGTGCAAATTCTTGGTGGAGTGATGGCAGGTGAAACCACAGGCGCTCCGATTTCAATGCTTGTCCAAAATGCTGACCATGTCAAATGGAAAGGCAAAGCGATCGAGCCGATGACCGCGCCCCGCCCAGGTCACGCGGATTTAACCGGTGCTGTGAAGTATGGATATAAGGATCTGCGACCAGCACTTGAACGCGCTTCTGCTCGAGAAACGACGATGCGCGTCGCAGTGGGTGCAGTTTGCAAACAATTCCTTTCTCAATTTGGAATCATCGTTGGTGGCTATGTTTCTTCCATTGGGGAAGTTCAGACCGATTTTGGCGATATGCCCTATGAAGAACGGTTCGAACGTGCCGAAGAATCAGATGTGAGATGTCCAATTGAATCATCAGCGAATCAGATGCGCGCGGCAATCGAAAAGACAATTCATGCGAAAAATACGTTAGGTGGTGTGCTCGAAATCGTTGCGCTACATCTTCCAGTTGGTTTGGGCAGTTTTATGCAGTGGGATAAACGTCTTGAGGCAAAATTGGCCATGGCAGTCATGAGCGTGCAGGCAATCAAGGGAGTTGAAGTAGGTGATGCATTTGCGAATGCACGATTGTCAGGAACACAGGCTCACGATCCTATTCATCTTTCCCCTCTCGCTGAGGGAGAGGGGTTAGAGGTGAGAGGTATTCAACGTTCAACGAATAGGGCAGGCGGAACCGAGGCTGGAATTTCGAACGGGCAGCCGATCATCATCCGCGCCGCGATGAAGCCAATCGCCACAACGTTAACTCCTCAGCAAACCGTTGACCTCGCTAAAGGGGAAGAGTCTCCAACAAACTATGAGCGCTCCGATTTCTGCCCCGTCCCTCGTGCAGTTCCAATTCTGGAAGCAATGGTTGCTTTTGTCATCGCCGATGCATTAATTGAAAAACTCGGTGGCGACTCCATGAATGAAATGAAGCTGAGGTTTGAATCATTGCGAAAAGCCGTGTTGGAAGATTTGCAGATGGATAATATTCCACACGTGTTTTGGGATTAGTAATGTCATTGCGAGGGCGACAGCCCGAAGCAATCCCCTGTGATGAGAAGATTGCTTCGTCGCACCAAACGCTCCTCGCAATGACATCAATAACCTTATGTCTCACATTTTCCTCTACGGTCCTCCAGGAACTGGTAAGTCCACAATCGGGCGAATTCTTGCCTTTAACCTAAAACTGCCCTTTGTCGACCTGGACCGCGCTATCGAATCGAATGCTGGGATGTCCATCCCCCAGATTATGGGACAACAGGGCGAAGGGATCTTTCGTGACCTTGAGACTTCTGCATTAAAAAAAGTGATCAAGCAAAGTGAAAGCGTCATTGCCCTGGGCGGGGGCGCGTTATTGCGTAATGAAAATAGGATTTTGGTTGAAACACATGGCAAGGTACTGTGTCTCACGGCAAAACTTGAAACTTTGTTTAAGAGACTGAATGAAAGCTCTCAGCAACGACCTCTCCTGGCAGGAGGTTTGTTCGAAAAACTGTCATCATTACTTGAAGAACGTGGAGCACATTACAGCTCTTTTCCCTTGCGTTTCGTTGTCGATCAAGGGAGCCCTGAAGAAAATGCACTCAGAGCACAAACTGTGCTGGGCAGGTTCCATTTACGCGCCATGGGGGAGTATGAGGTGGTTATGGAGAGTGTGGAACAGGTTGGCAACTTGCTCTACGCGCAGGGGCTAAAAAATCCCACCATCGTCACAGATGAAAATGTGGCGTTTTATGCGGAAAAGGTAGTGACATCCCTAAGAGAGATGAGTTTCAAACCTACTATATTGACTATTCCAGCGGGTGAAGAGTTTAAAAATCTGAACACCGTATCCTTCTTATGGAAAAAATTTCTTGAGTCTGGGCTCGATCGCAAGAGCACTGTCATCGCACTGGGAGGGGGTGTGATTAGTGATGCGGCCGGTTTTGCTGCTTCCACGTATATGCGAGGGATCCATTGGGTTGCTGTTCCGACAACTTTACTTTCGATGGTAGATGCATCTTTGGGGGGAAAAACTGGAATTGATTTGCCTGAAGGGAAAAATCTGATCGGTTCCTTTTATCCGCCGAAATTGGTGCTGGCAGACCCTTCTCTATTAAAGACATTACCAGAAGTAGAATTGATTTCTGGCCTGGCGGAAGTGATAAAGCATGGAATACTTTCTGACCCTGAATTGTTCAATTTATGCGCACGTGGATTAGATTGCGTAAAAGAGGAAATGGAGCAAGTTGTCAAACGCGCGATGGCCGTCAAGATCAAGATCATCGAAGAGGATCCCTATGAAAAAGGCATCCGCGCCACATTGAACTTGGGGCATACAGTTGGACATGCCATTGAGTTGGCCAGCAAATTCCAACTGAGGCATGGGGAAGCCGTTGCGATTGGCATGGTTGCCGAAGCCAGATATGCTGAACGAATTGGTATCGCAAGCCAAGGCCTGGCTGACCGAATTGCCGAAGTACTAACTATAGTGGGTTTGCCAATTCAAATTCCGAAGGGATTGCCCCGCGATGAAATCCTTCGCGCTATGAAAGTGGATAAAAAGAAAAACGCGCAAGCTATCCGCTTTGCACTGCCGGTCCGACCTGGAAAGGTTGAGCTAGTGGATGTGGCTGATTTGGAGGATGTTCTGGAGTAATATTCGCGCTGAGCGGAGTGAAACGCAGTCGAAGCACAAGTAATTGTAAACCTTATCCTTCGACTACGGGCTTCGCCCTCTGCTCAGGACGAAGAAGAGGATGTATGAAAATTCTGGTCTTGCATGGACCTAACTTAAACCTGCTTGGCACACGCGAACCTGAAATCTATGGTTCGATGACTCTTGAGGATATTAATAATAATTTGACTCAACTTGGGAAAGAACTGGGTGCAGAGGTGAGATGCACGCAATCGAATCATGAAGGCACGTTGATCGATGCCTTACAGGATGCAAGAACCTGGGCGAACGGGGTGGTATTCAACCCGGGCGGATATACACATACATCGGTTGCGTTGCGCGATGCAATTGCCGCGATCGGCATTCCTGTGATTGAGGTGCATCTGTCAAATGTGTATGCGCGAGAGGAGTTCAGGCACAAGTCTCTGATTTCTGCAGTTTGTAAAGGAAAGATTCTCGGGCTGGGTTGGAGATCCTATACGTTGGGGTTAAGGGCTTTGGTGGAGGCTTTCGCAAATCCATGATCGGGAACCATACGTATATTAAACGGTAGCGGGTCAAGGGCTTGTACTGACGGTTCGTCTCGCTTTGCGGCTCACCGGGTCGAAGTGTCGAAGGAGAAGCGTATGAGAGTCGTTGGGTAAGGTATTCGCGGTTTGTTGCATCGAAATCTTAATCAGGATGTCCCTCTGGTCTTCCTCTCCGAAGTTTTCTCATCATGTCCTAATTGCAAATTTTCATAATTGCCTGTAAGATTGATTTGTGAAGTGCGCTCAACAATTCGTTGAATGACTGTTCCAAAGGAAGGCAATGAACGAAATATCTGCTTCAAAAAAGGATAGCTCTCAAAGTCGTCTTGGGCGTCTTCGTGAACGTATTAGGGGCATGTTTCCGTTCCTTTCTGGGGTAGTGGCGGCTTTTCTGGCTCTTTTTCTCTATAATTTTCTTTTCCCGGGCAGTCAAGTAACCGAAGCGGAAATGGCGAATGCCATTGCCGGTGCGCTGGCGTCTGCAACGCCGCGTTCTGCTTATTCTGTTCAGGTATATCAGGCGATACAACCTTCGCTGGTAATGATTGAATCCGAGTTTCCAGGGGAAAGCATCGTAACAGAAAAAGGTTTGGGGACCGGCGTGATCGTCGATGATACGGGTAACATTTTGACGAGCTTGCATGTAGTGGATGGTGCCACCAGGATCATAGTTACATTTGCAGATGGTACAAGGTCAGATGGGGCTGTCGCATCCGCACAGCCTGAAAATGATATTGCTGTGTTGCAAACTGCGACCATGCCAGAGACCTGGTTTCCTGCAACGTTGGGAAATCCGGGCGCCATGCGGGTGGGAGATGAAGCGTATGTAGTAGGCAATCCGTTTGGTTTGTATAGCTCGATGAGCGAGGGGATCATCTCAGGTTTCAACCGCACGTTCCAGCCGCCAAACGGCAAGCAACCCATTGAAGGACTGATCCAGTTCGACGCCGCAGCAAACCCCGGCAACTCTGGCGGACCATTGCTTAATCGAAATGGTCATGTGATCGGAATTGTGACAGGAATTATCAACCCCACAGATGAGAGTTTTTTTGTTGGAATCGGTTTTGCAGTACCGATTGGTACAGCGGCAGGTGGGATCGGTTCGCCGCCCTATTAGACGCCGATATACCAGCAGTTCGATTTGCCTAGCAAATCGAACTGCTGGCAGAACAACATTGCGTGGTGTAAGAGAAGTAGAGACTGAAGCTTAAGGAGATATTCAATGGCTGTAAATAAGAATTCTGAAAACCGAACGCCAATGGAGAAGGTCTTATATGAAGTAAAGAAGATTATCGTTGGGCAGGATCATTTACTTGAGCGAATGGTTGTTGCGCTTTTAGCACGCGGACATATCCTCGTCGAAGGTGTGCCTGGCCTGGCGAAGACGATGGCGATCAAGACCCTCGCCGAGTCCATTGGTGGAGAGTTCAAACGTATCCAGTTCACGCCAGACCTTGTTCCTGCTGATTTGATTGGGACGCGTATCTATAACCAAAAGGCCGGTAAATTCGAAACGTCATTAGGTCCTGTTTTTACGAATCTTCTTCTTGCAGATGAAATTAACCGTGCACCTGCCAAAGTGCAGAGCGCACTACTAGAAGTAATGCAGGAAAGACAGGTAACGATTGGGCGTGAGACTTTCAAAGTTCCTGACCCATTCCTCGTGCTCGCGACACAGAACCCGATTGAAACCGAAGGGACATATGCTCTGCCAGAAGCGCAGGTAGACCGCTTCATGCTCAAAGTCCTTGTTGGTTATCCTAATTCAACCGAGGAATTTGTCATCGTTGAACGTATGACCGGGATGTTGCAGGCGGTTCAAAAAGTGTTGACCACTGATCAGTTGTTGGCTCTTCAAAAGGAATCGGATCGTGTATATGTAGACCCTGCTCTTATGGAGTATGCCGTACGCATGGTGACGGCGACGCGTGAACCCATCAAGGTGGGGCTGAAGGAACTGCAACGTTATATTATGTTTGGTGCGAGCCCGCGCGCTTCGATCAACTTAATCCTGACCGGGCGTGCACTCGCATTCGTGCGCGGCCGCAACTACGCGTTACCGCAGGATGTTCTGGATATGGCTCTGGATGTGATGAGACACCGCATCGTGTTGTCGTACGAAGCACTTTCAGATAATGTGACGGGTGACCATATTCTGGAAAAGATCCTCGACCGCATTCCGATCCCAGTGGTGCCTTTACATGAGCATGCCAACATCGGCAGCAACGCCTGAGCGGATTCTTCTACGTCTTGACTGGAATGTCATCCGCAGGCTGGATGGCTTACTGCAGGGCGATTATCGCACGCTGTTCTATGGCTTCGGCGTGGATTTCGCTGACCTGCGGGAATATCAGCCTCAGGATGATATTCGTTATATAGATTGGAATGTCACCGCGCGGATGGATACGCCTTACGTGCGGCAATATGTGGAAGACCGCGAGATCACCGGTTGGTTCCTGCTGGATCTCAGTCCCTCGGTGGATTTTGGAGCTACGCAGACGAACAACGAGAAACGGACGATGCTCGTGGATTTTGTGGCTGTCCTTGCACGGTTATTGACTCGTCATGGAAATCGCATCGGGGCGATGATGTTCGGGGACAAGATTCAACACACGGTCCCGGCGCGGGGCGGGCGGATACAGGTCCTGCGTCTGATCAATGATTTACTCAAACAGCCGCGCTTATCCCGCGCTCCACTTACGAATCTCAAAGTTCTGTTCGAGGGCGCGCTCAATTCGATCAAGCGACGCTCACTAATATTCATCATTTCAGATTTTATTAGCGAACCCGGCTGGGAAAAGCCGTTGAGTTTGCTGAATCAACGCCATGAAGTGCTGGCGATCCGTTTATGGGATCCGCGTGAAGTGGAGTTGCCGGATCTCGGCATGGTCGTGATGGAGGATGCGGAAACCGGCGAGCAATTATTTGTAGATACACATGACCCAAAATTCCGCAAACGTTTTTTTGAAGTGGCAAAGCAGCGCGAGGAGGCGTTAAACCAGGCATTCAAACGCTCTGGTGTGGATGCGTTATCTCTTTCAACGGACGAGGATCTTGTACGTGCCATTGTGCGTTTCGCAAAGCAAAGAAAGCAGTACAGGAAATAATTCAATTTAGAGCGTTCCTGCGTTAATAGGTTTAATTATGTCTTTTGCCTGGCCCACTTTACTTTTGATGTTGTTGTGCGTTCCGCTATTGATTCTGCTGTATTTAAGAATGCAACAGCGAAGGCAAAAATTTGCCGCGCAGTACGGAAGTCTTGGTCTCGTCCGCAATTCCACTGGAAGTGGCCCGGGAGTCCGTCGTCATGTTCCCGCGATGATTTTCTTGAGCGGGATCACACTGCTTCTTATTTCGATGGCGCGCCCGCAAGCAACCGTGAGTGTGCCGCGCGTCGAAGGGACTGTCATTCTGACGTTTGACGTCTCAGGCAGTATGTCTGCAGATGATTTGAAGCCGACACGTATGGAGGCAGCTAAAGTGGCTGCGCTCGATTTTGTGGACAAGCAGCCATCTAGTGTATTGATTGGCGTTGTCGCTTTTAGCGATGGCGGAATTTCGGTGCAGGCCCCTACAGAGAATCGGGAAGAGACAGTTGCTACAATAGAACGGCTTGTGCCGCGGCGCGGCACTTCCATGGGGAATGGAATTTTGGTTGCTCTCAACACAATTGCCGTAAGCGCTGGCGATCCGCCAATCTTAACCACCACCAGCATGTCTGATGGGCAAGCGCCAACCGCCGTGCCCTCTCCTCAGGGTTGGTACACATCTGCCGTGATTATCATGTTGACCGATGGAGAGAACAATCAGTCACCGGACCCACTTGCTGCAACCGACTTGGCCGCGGACCTGGGTGTACGCATTTACACAGTTGGAATCGGCAGCCCGGCGGGAGCGACGATTACAGTCGAAGGCTTCACTGTTCACTCACAGCTAAATGAACCCATACTGCAATATATTGCCGATACGACCGGGGGAGAGTATTACAATGCGGGGAGTGCAGAAGACCTGCGAAGGATTTATAATGATCTGGAACCGAAGTTGTCCATCAAGAGAGAAGAGATGGAAATCACCGCCTTTTTGGCAGGGATCAGTTTTCTTATTATCTTGATCGGAGGCGCGATTTCGCTTCTCTGGTTTGGCCATATCCCATGAACTGTTCATGGCGTTTGCATGTGTAAGGAGATAGCATATGAACTTGCTATGGCCTGGTTCCCTATACTTGTTCTTATTAATTCCGCTTATCGTTGCGGTTTATCTTTTGATCCTACGGCGACGTAGGCGTTTCGCAATTCGTTACTCGAGCCTGTCATTAGTGAGGGAAGCAGCAGCACATCAGTCCTGGCTTCGGAGACATTTACCGTTCAGCCTGGTCCTCTTCGCGCTTGCCAGCCTGGTCATGGCGTTGAGTCGGCCGGTAGCTACGGTCACTGTGCCATCGAATAGAGCGACCATTATCCTTACGATTGATGTTTCAAGAAGTATGTGTTCTACCGATATTCCACCGAATAGGTTGGATGCTGCCAAGGATGCCGCGCAATCATTCATTCAACAACAGGGGGCCGGTACACAGATTGGGATTGTAGCCTTCGCAGGGTTTGCGGAACTGGTACAGCCGCCTACGAACGATCTGCGATCGCTGCAGAATGCTGTGGAAGGTTTGACGACGGCACGCAGGACAGCCATTGGAAGTGCAATTCTTCGTGCCATCGATGCGATCTCTGAAATTGACAGTCGCGTCGCACCAAGTGAATTGGGCGTATCACCCGACTCTGTGCCACCGGAAGGGGAGTATGTTCCGCATATTATTGTCCTCCTGACCGATGGAGCGAGTAATGCCGGACCCTTTCCGTTGACCGCGGCACAACAAGCAGCAGACCGCAGGGTAAGAGTCTATACCATTGGATTCGGTACCTTGAATAATACTTCACCGATGAACTGTGGTGACTTTCAAGAGTTTGATCAGTTTGGCGGTAATCAGGGGTTCGGGTTTGGCTCCCCGTTTGGGGGCGGCGCAGGCTTTCGCAGAGAGTTGGATGAAGGGACATTGCGACAAATCGCGAATATGACAGGTGGAAGTTATTATGCTGCTACAAGCGCAGGCGAACTTCAGAATGTATTCCAAAACCTTCCGACCTATTTGGTGACCACGCGCGAGACGATAGAGATCAGTGCCTTCTTTACAACGATTGCAGCACTCCTGTTAATTGCTGCGATGATCCTTTCGTTCTTCTGGCATCCATTGCCTTAGTAAAGCACCCACGTATTTTATGCTCCTGCAGGGTCTCAGACCCTGCAGGAGCATTATAAAAACTTGCCTTCATAAAATCTTACACAAAAATTAACATATTGTGCGGGGGAATTAAATTTACTTGCCAGGTCGTCAATAGTAAATAAATCACATAGGAGAATGTCCAATGGCCGAACCTCGAGTCACTGTATATGGCGCCTATTGGTGCCCGGATTGTCGTCGCGCGAAAAAATTTCTGGGCGAACAGTTTATTCCTTATAAATGGGTGGATATCGAACAGGATAAGGATGGCGAGATGTACGTACTGCAAAAGAATGATGGCAGACGCATAATTCCAACCATTGTCTTCGAAGATGACACATTTCTTGTGGAGCCTTCCAATGCGGAGCTTGCGAAAAAGCTGGGTTTGAAAACCGAAGCCAAGAAGGTTTACTACGATCTAATTATCATCGGAGGCGGACCCGCAGGTTTGACCGCCGCGATCTACGCCTCACGCGAAGGCGCGGATGTTCTCCTGGTGGAACGTTCTGGTCTTGGTGGGCAGGCGGGTATCACCGTCGGGTTAGACAACTTCCCCGGCTTCCCTGAGGGCATCAGCGGACAGGAATTCTCTGAGCGTGTAACACAACAGGCACGTCGTTTCGGTGTGGAAATTTTGCAGGCTGTGGATGTTGAGAGGCTGGAAATGGAAGAAGGCTATCACGAAGTCTACACGTCAGATGGAAAACATTATCACTCTAAAGCCCTATTGATCGCGACCGGTGCATCGTATCGACGTCTTGAAGTGCCTGGTGAGGATGACTACATAGGCGCAGGGATTCACTTTTGCGCGACTTGTGATGGACCTTTCTATAAGGGCGCGAAGGAAATCGTCGTCATTGGCGGTGGAAATTCAGCGGTTGAAGAGGGCTTACATCTCACGAACTTCGCGGACAAAGTGATACTCCTTGTGCGCGGTGATCGTCTCACCGCCAGCCAGATCGCCATCGACAAAGCTAACGAACCGACATCGCGCATCGAAGTGAAGTACAACACGGTGGTCGATTCTATTGAAGGTGAAAGTTCAAAATTAAAGACGATCAAGTATCACTACAAAGATAGTGATCAACCTGAAGAACTCCACCCTGCTGCTGCATTCATATTTATTGGTCAAACACCGAACACAGGTTTCCTGAAAGATTATATAAAACTTGATAAATATGGTTTCGCTCTAACGGGTCACGATATCGAACATGGAAAAGAGATTATGGGGATGGAGCCACTTCCATTCGAAGCCAGTCTATCGGGGATATTTGTGGCTGGGGATGCGAGGCATGGGAGCACAAAGCAGGTTGCCTCCGCCGTTGGGGAAGGAGCGGCGGCATCCATTTCGATACGAGAATTTTTGCGGAGAAGCCAGTAAGCAGCATTCACCCTGATCTAAAAAGTCAGGGTGAAATTTTATAGATTAGACCTCTTGCATAAGTATTCGTAGGCGGGTTTGTAACCCGCCGAACTTCATAATTACAAAAGAATGTCAGGCTGCCCCGCGAACGCGGGATCTTCGACAAGCCTGACCTACAAGTAACTTTTGCCAGAGGTCTATTGTCAATATCAAGTTGTGTATGCTATAGTTCATGACCATCAATCATTGGAGTAACCAATATTTATGATTGCAAAGGATCATACTGTTACCGTCATCGGCGCGGGGCTGGCTGGGTTATCTGCCGCGTATGATTTACATCGCGCCGGATGGAATGTCACCGTGCTCGAGGCGCGCGACCGCGTCGGTGGGCGGGTGTATAGCGTGCGAAGTTTTTCGAATGGTCTCGTGGCTGAAGGTGGCGGTGAGTTCATCGAAGATCGTCACGTGCGTATACTTGCGTACGCAAAGCAGTTCAACTTGAAATTGGGGCGGGTAGGGACCTGGCAGAGACAAGATAACGATTGGGGTGCATTCGAAGGGAAGTCGGGCCGGTTGTCCGATGAGAAGGTTTGGGGAACGAATCTTCTTATTGAGATCGAAAGGATGTGGGAGGCTGTAGCCGACCTGGGGAAACATGTTCCGGATCCGAAGCAGCCCCAAACGGCGCGCGAAGCGGAGCGTCTCGATGCGCAATCCGCATTGGATTGGATCAACGCTCTGGATGTGCATCCGCTGGCGAAGATTTATTTCGTCCAGCACATTCGCTCGGAATATACAGCCGAGCCCGAGTGTTTTTCGTTGCTTGACCTGGCACGCAACTCAGCGATGTATTACAGCACAGCACCGCGGCATCTCAATTGGCGTGTGATCGGAGGGAACGATTTGATCCCGCGTGCGCTTGCAGAGACGCTGCCGGATGTGCGGATGAATGCTATGGTGACGTCGGTTCGCATCCTGCCGGACGAAGTGGTTATTATCTACAAACAAGGTGATTCACATCTGACGATTCATTCAGACTTTGCCATCCTGGCGATTCCATTGACGACCGCGCGGTTAATTGATTTCCATTCATCATTACCGTTTGCTCATCAAAAAATGGTCAACGAAATTTCCTATGGTGCAGTGACCAAGGTGATGATCCAATACAGAAAACAATTTTGGGAGTCGACTGGCTGGAACGGTCGCCTTACCGGTGATACACCGATTGTGATTACCTGGCTGGCGACCAGTCATCTCGAAAGTGAAAGTGGAGTGATCACTGCTTACACGGGCGGAGGTCCTGGTGCAAGGCTTGCCGGTTTATCAGATGAAGCGCGCATTCAACTGGCAGTTGAAGAGATCGAAAAGGTCTTTCCTGGTTCGTCTGATCTGATTGAACATACAGCGACTGTTGCCTGGCCCAACGAGCCATTTACGCGCGGCTCCTATATGGCGCTCGCTCCTGGCGAGGTAACTGTCCATTGGCAGACGTTGTTTGAGCCTGCAGGACGTCTGTTCTTTGCAGGCGAACATGCCACGCCTATTCAGGGATATATGGAAGGTGCCGTCGAAAGCGGACAGCGTGCCGCGGCAAATATCATTTCGTCCTGAGCGGAGGGTCAAGTGTTCGTCGAGACCCGCAGACGAAGGACAAGTTTCAAGCCAACAATAAGTCTCATCATAAATCGCGCTTCGACTGCAAGCGGACAAACACCCGCTTTCCGCTCCGCGCGAAGAGCGCTTAGGAGTATATGACTCAACAATCAAAAAAATTCTGGGAAGGTGTTCGGGCTGAAATCCCTCTACTTATCGGCGTATTTCCATTTGGCATGATCTATGGGGCGCTGGCACTCAACGCTGGCTTACCTGCCTTGGCCGCGCAGTTGATGTCTTCTATTGTATTTGCGGGTTCAGCCCAATTCATAACTACACAACTCGTGCGTGAATCCACGCCAGAGTTGATCATCGTATTGACGATTGCTGTTGTGAACCTGCGGCATATGTTGTATTCTGCCTCGCTTGCTCCACGTCTTGCATCCCTGTCGACGCGTTGGAAGGCGCTGTTATCGTATCTCCTTACTGATGAGGCCTATGCTCCTACCATTATTCATTATGAAAAGGAGGGACTGACTCCTTATAGTCACTGGTTTCTTTTGGGCACAGGTCTTACGTTATGGATTACTTGGCAAGTGAGCACAGCACTGGGAATCTTTCTAGGCGCGGCCATCCCCGAAGAATGGTCACTGGACTTTGCTCTGCCTCTGACGTTTATTGCTATGCTTATCCCGGTGTTAAAGAATCGTCCTGCCATTGCTGCGGCGGTGTCAGCAGGGATCGTGGCATTGATCGCTTATTCATTGCCGTATAGGCTCGGCTTGATCCTTGCCGCGCTGGTAGGGATTGCCATTGGGACATTTTTAGAAGAAAGTCAATGACGGTCACCTAAGGATGTCAAGAATGAATATCTGGTTGGTATTACTTCTTGGAGGATTAATAACATTCGGGATACGGTTCTCGCTGATTTATCTGTTCGGCAGAGTCGAGTTCCCGGAGACGATGCGAAAAGCCTTGCATTACGTCCCACCTGCAGTGCTCTCTGCACTCATCTTTCCGGAATTATTCATTCGCGAGGGTGCATTGACTCTATCGCTTGATAATCATCGTATGATAGCAGGCTTGATAGCAATCCTCGTGGCCTGGTTCAGCAAAAATACATTGATCACCATCCTGGCAGGGATGGCAGCGTTATTTCTACTTCAATTCTTTTTGTAAGTGTAGGTCAGGCTTGAAGCCTGACATCTTTCTGAATTTGAGGTTTGGCGGGTTGCCCCGCTAGCGCGGGATCTTCGACAAACCCGCCCTACAATATATTTGGAAACTAGAGAAACACTGTATACACTTGATTTCCACCCTCGCGCTTGGCTTGTCTCACTGCTTCGGTGGCTCTCTGGATGAGCGTTTCGATTTCAGTGGAAGCAGTGATCTGCATGGAAGAGGCAATCCCGGCGCTGAGCTTTACGCTCACGGCTGTGCCATCCATCAATGAGATATTGATGTTGGAGATGCCTTTCAAAATCCGCTCGGCGATCTTTTCTGCGTCCTGCCCGATCACTCCTGGCAGGATCAAAAGAAACAAGTCATCTTCGTAGCGCGCGACACCATCATATGGACGGCTCTTCTCACGTATGGACTGGGCAACGACCGTCAACACGTCGTTGCCGATCTCCTGACCGTGTTTGTCATTGATGGCTTTGAAGTTATCGATATCCAGTGCAATCAAACTCAGCGAGGATTGCGCGCGGCGAGCGCGTTCCAACTCCCCGCGTGACAGGGTGAGAAAAGCAGATTGGTTCAGCGTGTTTGTGAGCGGGTCGAACGCGGCTGTATTTTTAGAGTCGCCCCTGGCCTGTGCCAGATTATCTCCCAGGGCAAGAATTCGCTCCCCAATATAAACACGGGACTTCAGCTCAATTGGCACAATCGGTTTGTGCAGGTAATCGTCTGCACCCATACGCGGTGCAGTGACGTCGGTATCCTGCACTCTTAAAGCGATCAATAGAATGTAAATATAATAAGGGGGCTTGGCTTCACGGAGTCGCCTAATAAATTCTTTTTCGTCGATATCTGTGGTAGCGCGGTCTGCAATGACAAATCGTATCTCACCCTGTTGAAGGAGCTGCATTGCCATATCACTGCTTTCAGCGGGGATGATCTCGTGACCGTTGCGCTGTAAAACCTGCTGGATAACGGTGCGTTCCATCAAATCATTGTTCAGGACGAGGATCTTCATAAATGGGCGCGCCTCCTTGCGGTGATTATATCCTATTACGAAATTGCATTCTTTATTGCCGCCGTTTTTAGGTTTCTCGTTATAATAGTAGACGAATGGAGGCACGATGGAAAATAAGAAATATGGAAACTTGGAAATCATCATCGAAGCATTAGAAGCCGACGTCACTCAGGAACAATTAGACGAGTTAATGGATCACATCACTGAGAAGGTTGAGTCCATGGGGTTAACTCTGGCAGGTAGAAGTTATATCTCAACTGATGAGGACTATAAGGATGCCGAAGAACCTGAATCAACTGAGGAGCAGTAAGGAGTTGTTAGGTATTCTGGAGATCTAGGCAGGGGGTTAAGACATAAGATTATCAAATGGTTTATTGCGGTCGGATCAGGAAAACTAGCACTTATCTTCATGCTGCCCAGACTTTTCTAAGGACGGAACATTCAAAGGGCGTAAGTTGACAAACATATCCTCCCATAGTAATATTTGCGGGCTCTAAACTACGCCGAGGTAGCTCAGTGGTAGAGCAGGGGACTCATAAGCCCTTGGTCGCGAGTCCGAATCTCGCCCTCGGCACTTTTACCCGCCTG
>Ga0081539_10003091_pt1 | contig 21385 bp, 20 predicted proteins | sample TabmetS4T2R2_FD_71023 | JGI IMG/M metagenome (GOLD analysis project Ga0081539, IMG submission 71023) | Tabebuia heterophylla rhizosphere microbial communities from the University of Puerto Rico - S4T2R2 | ecosystem: Host-associated > Plants > Roots > Rhizosphere ...
AGTTCCCGGACCAGCGCGTCGATCTCGTCGCCCTCCGCACGCAGATCGGCCACGAGAGCAGTCAGCTCCACCACGCGCTCACCATGGCACGGGAGACGCAATCAAGCAAGCATGCTTGTTTTTAGCTTCTGAGGTTGCCGCGGTTGCGCTGCCAGTCGTTGACGGCGTTCAGGCCGGCCTCGATCTCCTCGTCGAGGTGCGCCAGCTGGGCGTCGACGACCTCCCCACCCAGCAGCTCCCTGGCCAGCTTCGACTCGGCCAGCGCCTGGCGGGCCGCCCACGGCGTGGTGGGCAGCTCAGCCGGCTCCGGCGGGGTGAGCTCCCCGTCGATCCCCCACAGCCCCGCCGCCAGGATCGCGGCAACGACCAGGTGCGGCTGCGCGTCCGCCCCCGCGAACCGGACCTCGGCGCGGGTCGAGCCGCCCGAGCCGGCGACGCGGACCGCCGCGGTGCGGTCGTCGGTTCCCCACCGGAGCAGCCGCGGCGAGAACGGCGCGGTCCGCAGGCGCACGTACGAGTTCCACGTCGGCGCCCAGAACGGCGTCAGGTCCGGCGCGGCACGCATGACGCCGGCCACGAAGTGCTCCAGCAGGGCGGGGAAACGCGGACCGTCCGCGTTGGACAGCGAGATGTGCACGTGGCACGAGCTGCCCTCGCCCGGCCGTTCCGCGGCCAGGTAGCTGGCCCGCATGCCGTGCACCGCGGCGGTCCGGCGCACGAACAGCTGTTGCAGCATCGCGTCGTCGCAGGCGGCCAGCGCGTCGCGGTGGCCGAGCACCAGCTCGGCCTGCCCGGGGTGGCACTCGCCCCGGACCGACTCGACGCCGAGGCCGTCGACGGCGAACCGGATCGAGTCGAGCAGCGGGCGGAGCTGGTCCAGGCCGCCGGTCGCGTAGTCGAGGCCGTGCGGCGTCGGCGACGTGCCGTCCTGCCAGGTGAAGGTGACCTCGTGCTCGAGCCCCACCGACGGCACCAGACCGCGTGCCTCGGCCGCCGCCAGCTGCCGGCGCAGCACGGTGCGGGGCGCGATGCCGACCGCGCGGCCGTCCGGCCATTCCGCGTCGCACACCACGAACCAGCCGCCGTCGGTGTCCTGGGCGAGCGTCGCGAGGTCCGGGCGCAGGCGAAGGTCGCCGTAGGTCGTCGTGTACGGCGCGAACACCGGCGCCTCGACCGCCTCGCGGGCCGGGTTCCACGCGAACGCGTAGGTGCACAGGCCATAGCCCTCGTCGAGGACCGTATCGGCGAAGAACCGTGCCCCCACCGAGACCGATGCGAACCGGGCATGCGGATCGGGCACCAGCAACGTCACCCCGCGGACGGCGCCGCCGTCGATCTGTTCCCGCAGTTCGGCACCCGCCTGGTCGGCGGCCGCCGCCCGGGCCGCGAGCGTGCGGGGGCCACGCGGTCTGGTGTGGACGGTCACCAGGCGCCCTCCGGGTCCGGTGCGGCGAGAGGGTTCTTGGCGCGGCCGAAGCGGACGTCGAACTCGTCGTCGCGCTCCACCTTGTCGAAACCCTTGCCCGCCAGGTGTTCCCGGTTGAGGGTGACGCGTTCGACGTCGGCGGCGAAGAGCTGGCACCTGTCGAACCGCTCGGCCGACTCGGGGTGCTCGTCGCGGTAGCGGCGGACGATGTCGCGGACCTGGTTCCACAGCGCGGACCGCGGATGGCCGAGGTCGTCGAGCAGGATCTCCGCCAGGAACCGGAGCTGGCCCGCGAACACCGAGCTGAACAGCGACTGCGCGAGCAGGTGCGGTGCCCACCGCAGCATGTCGGCGTTCGCCTCCGGCGCGAGCGCCGCGTACTCCGGGAGCTCCTCGTCCATCAGGTCGACGCCCTGCGCGAAGTCCTTGATCGCCACCCGCAGCGGTAGGCCGCGCTCGTCGGTGACCAGGACCAGGTTCTGGCCGTGCGGGCAGAACCCGACGCCGTAGCGCAGCAGCCAGTGCAGCAGCGGCGTCAGGAAGAGGTCGAGCCACGTGGCCAGCCAGGTGGCGGTGTCTACACCGGACCGGTGGATCAGGCGGGTGATCACCGCCTCGCCGTCGGGCCCGCGGTAGGGCAGCGCGGCGAACGACAGCGCCCGCTCCCCCGGCCCGACCCGGGCCCGCAACGGTTCGCGCCACAGCGCCCCGAGCGTCTCGTGGAACCGGTACGGCAGCTCCTCGAGCCGGCCGAACAGCGGGTGCTTCACCGAGACGCTCGCGACCTCGCCGAGCAGCTCGAAGCGGTACTCCTTGTCCAGCAACGGATCCGCGGCGCTGACCGCCCGCAGCCAGGTGGTGACCGACGGCGCGGCGAGCGTCGCCGCCTGCGCGAGGCCGCGGTAGACGAGCGTGTTGCGCACCGACACGGCCGTCTTCACGTCCCGGCGGGTCGGGTGGCTCGTGTTGGCGAGCGTGCGCACGGTCTGGTGCGGGACGTAGTGGTCGTGGCTCTCGCCGAGCGGCACGACCGCGCCCTCGGCGATCTCCCCGGCGTAGAGCGTGCCGAGGATCTCGTCCGCCTGCCAGGGATGCACGGGTACCAGCACGTACTCGTCCGGTGTGGACAGCCGGGTGCGGAACGCGGCCAGCTGCTCACCCAGCTCCTCGAGGAGCAGCTGCTCCTCCGACAGCTCGGCGACGCACCGGAACGACGCGAGGTCGCGGTGCACCGCGAACCAGCGCAGCGGGAAGGTCGCGTGCGCCTCGGGTGCGTACCGCACACGGTCGTCCGCCGAGAAGCCGACGCGGCCCTTGTTCAGCACCAGCCGGGGATGCCCGGTCAGGTGGCCGTCCGCGTGGTCGTAGTCCAGGTCGATCAGCTCGGCCGCGGTCGGCGCGTGCGCCAGCCGGGCGGCCTCGTTGGTGACCGTCGCGGTCAGCTCGCTCAGCACGTCCGCGAGCCGCAACCCGGTCAGCCCCAGGGTTTCCCGCGCGTCGACCACGAGCGTCCGCGGGTCCCACGCCGGCTCGCCGTTCCGGGTGGCGCTGCCCGGCTCGACGTGCCACGACTCGAACGCGCCCCGCCGCGCCCGGAACCGGTAGGACACCCCGCCGGTCAGCGGGAGCACGTACCCGCCACCGTCCACAGTGGGCCGCAGGAGCCCCTCGTAGCTCAGCTCCCCGAGCATCTTGTGCGTGATGAGGCCACCGGCCTGCCGCCATGCCGTTCGCATGCTCTCCCCTTACAGTCCGAAGGTGGTGAAGGCGGTCCGCTCGGGCAACGGGTAGACCTTCTTGCCGCACACCGAGTTCAGGATCGTCGCGGCGCGCCAGGCGATCAGCCCGAGGTCCGGCGCGCCGACGCCGTGGGTGTGCCGCTCGGCGTTCTGCACGTACAGCGAGCCGCGCGCGGACATGCTGACCCGGTAGTCGGCATCGACCACGAGCCGGCCGGCCGCGTCCCGGTCCAGCTCCGTCCCCAGTGGACCGAGGAGGTCACCGAGATCCCGTTCCTGGTAACCGGTCGCGCACACCACGGCGTCGGTGGTGACCGTCGCGCGGCCGCCCTGCTGCACGTGCCGCAGCGCCAGCTCGACCCGGCCACCCACCCGGCCGGCGCCGGTGACCTCGACGGCCGGCGCGAGCACGACGTCCGGCCAGCCGCCGCCGACCGTGCGCCGGTAGAGCTCGTCGTAGATCTCACCGATGGTCTCGGCGCTGATCGCCTTGTACAGCTGCCACTGCGCGGGCACGAGCCGGTCGCGCACCGGCTCGTCGAGGCCGTGGAAGAAGCGTGTGTAGTCCGGTGTGAACTGCTCGAGCCCCAGCTTCGAGTACTCCATGGGCGCGAACGCGGGCGTGCGGGTGAGCCAGCGCAGCGTGCCCTGCCCGGAACTCCTGGCGCGCAACAGGTCCAGGAACACCTCCGCGCCGGACTGCCCGGAGCCCACCACGGTGACGTCCCGCGTGGCCACCAGGCGGTCCCGCTCCGGCAGGTAGTCCGCGGAGTGCACGGAGAGGTTCCGCAGCGGCTCGGGGGTCTTCGGCTCGGTGCCCACGCCCAGCACGACGTTGCGGGCCAGCACCCGGCCGGTCCCCGGGACGTCCAGTTCGAACAGCTCGTCGGCGCCGGACCAGCGGATGGCGCGGACCGGCTGGTCGAACCGCAGGCTGGGCAGCCGGCGGCTCACCCAGGCGCAGTAGTCGGCGTACTCGGCGCGCGGGATGTGGAACTTCTCCGCGAAGTAGAACGGGAACAGCCGCTCCCGGGCCCGCAGGTAGGCCAGGAACGACAGCTGGTTCGTCGGGTCCACGAGGGACACGAGGTCGGCGAGGAACGGCACCTGCAGGAACGCACCGTCGATCATGAGGCCGGGATGCCAGCGGAAAGCGCTCTCCCGCTCGAAGAACGCGGCGTGCAGGCCGTCGATCGGGTCGGCCAGCGCGGCGAGGGACAGGTTGGCCGGACCGATGCCGACGCCGACGAGGTCGTACGGAGCGTCGTTGATCACTGTGCCACCAGGTCGAGAAGACCGGCGTACTCCGCCGCGGTCGCGCCCGGGCGCAACAGGGTCAGCTTCAGCCACACCTGCCCGTCGATCGTGGCGCGGCCGAGCACGGCGGTGCCGTCGTCGAGCAGCCGGCGGCGGATGCCGGCCACGTCGGCGTCGCCGGCCCCGACCGGCCGGAAGACCACTGTGGACAGTGTCGGGCGCGCCCACAGCACGAGTCCCGGATGCGCCTCGACGAGGTCGGCGACCTCGCCCGCCACGTCGCAGCACCCCTCGACGAGGGCGCCGACTCCCCGGCGGCCCAGCGCGCGCAGCGTCACCGCGATCTTGAAGGCGTCCGGGCGGCGGGACGTGCGCAGGGAGCGGCCGAGCAGGTCCGGCAGCCCGGCCTCGGTGTCGTCGGCGGCGTTGAGGTAGTCGGCGCGGACGTCCAGCGCGGACAGCGGGCGGCGCGCGGCGAACACGCCGGCCGCGATCGGCTGCCAGCCGAACTTGTGCAGGTCCAGGGCGACCGAGTCGGCGTCGGCGACGCCGTCGAGCAGCGGCGCGAGCCGGTCGCTGAACAGGGTCGCGCCGCCGTACGCGGCGTCGACGTGCAGCCACGCGTGCGGCGCGGCGGCCCGGATCTCGGCGATCGGGTCGATCGCGCCGGTGTCGGTGGTGCCGGCGGTGGCGACGACGAAGGCGGGCCGGTCCACCCCGGCGAGGGTCTCGACGAGGTGGCCGACACGCAGCCGCCCGCCGGCGCAGTCGACCACGAGCGGCGCGGGCAGGCCGAGCAGCCAGGCCGCGCGGGCGACGCTGTGGTGGGCGTTGCCGCCGCACACCGGCTGGACGGCGCCGTGCAGCTCCCGCGCCAGCAGCAGCCCGAGCAGGTTGGACTCGGTGCCACCGCTGGTGATCAGCGCGTCGGTGTGCCCGGCGAGCCGGGCGAGGGCGGCGGTGAGGGCACGTTCCAGCTCGCTCGCGACGGGTGCCTGGTCCCAGGAGTCCATGGACGGGTTGAGGATGCTGGCGACGAGGTCCGCGGCCGCCGCCACGGCCAGCGGCGGCCCGTGCAGGTGCGCGGCGCACCACGGGTGGGTCGGGTCGACCGAGCCCGCGGCGAGCAGGCGGCTCAGCTCGTCGAGCGCCCGCGCCTCGCCGATCCCGTGGTCGGGGAGCAGGTCGCTGCCGATGGCCGAGTCGACCGCGGCGGCGACCGCGGCGGGACCACCGCGCGGCACCGGCCCGGCCGGCGCGGCGGCCACCACGGCGTCGAGCGCCACGGTGACGAGCTCCCGCACCGGCTTGGCGCCGGCAAGCCCACCGGCAAGCATCGAGACCTGCATCGGACTCCCTAGTTAGGCATACCTAATTTCAGCAGCACTGTACTTGTGCCGCCGGGAGTTCACTATGCGAACCCGCCTAGCTCGGGGCCAGCCTCCGGACCATGTCCAGCGGGTCTTCACCCGTAGGGAGCAGCGCGATCACCGGCGTGTCGAGGCCCTGGGCCACGTACTCCGCGATCCGCTCGCGGCACTTCTCGACCGGCCCGTGGACCACCAGGTCGTCCACCACCTCGTCCGGGATGGCGGCGTTCGCCGCCGCCCGGTCGCCCGCCGCCCACGCCTCGTGCATGCCCCGCAGCGCCTCGCCGCGACCCAGCCATTCGTGGAACGCCGCGTACACCGGCACGGTCAGGTAGCTCGAGATCAGCAGGCGGCCCAGGTTCCGCGCCGCGCCGGCGTCCTCGGTGGGGCAGACGAAGATCCGGGCGATGAGCTCCGGCTGCGTGCCCAGCTCGGCGCGGACCGTGGGCACGTCGGTGGGTGCCAGCCAGTTGGTGATCGCGCCGTCCGCCTCCCGCTTGGCGAGCCGCAGCATGCCCGGTCGCAGCGCCGCGAGCACGACGGGCGGCGGCGGGGTCGGCGGGCGCTCCAGCCGGAACTTGGACACGGCGAACGTCTCGTACGTCTCGGTCACCTTGTCCCCGCGCAGCGCCGCCCGCAGGAACCGCAGCGTGTCCCGCGACCGGGCGTACGGCTCCTCGAACGGCAGGGCGTTCCAGTTCGAGACGATGGTCGGCGTGGACGTGCCGATGCCGAGCACGAACCGGCCGGGCGCGAGCTCCGCGATCGTGGCGGCGCTCATGGCCAGCAGGCCGGGCCCGCGCGTGTAGACCGGCACGATCGCGGTGCCCAGGCGCAGGCCCGGCGCCCACTCGGCGACGAGGGCGAGCGGCGTGAACGCGTCGGCGCCGGCCGTCTCGGCCGACCAGACGTCGGTGTACCCGAGGTCCGGCAGCTCACGGACGAGGTCGCGGTGCGCGGCCAGCGGCACGCCCGTCAGCGGCAGCGTGATGCCCCAGCGCTTCATGACGCCCCCTCACTCGCTCCGTGGCGCCGGAACGCTCCGCAGGCTCCGCTCACGCCGTCACCCCCAACGCGTTCTTCAGCCATCGGACCTGCATCAGCATGAAGTTCTCCGCCACCTCGTCGTCCTGCGGGGTCATGTGCGTGACGCCCGGCAGCGGCAGCAACGCGTGCGGGCGGCCCGCCGCGACCAGTGCCGAGGACAGCCGGACCGAGTGGGCCACCACGACGTTGTCGTCGGCGAGGCCGTGGATGATCAGCAGCGGCCGGTCGAGCTTGGCCGCGTCGTTGATCAGCGAGTTCCGGTCGTAGACGTCCGGGTTGGCGTCCGGATGGCCGAGGTAGCGCTCGGTGTAGTGCGTGTCGTAGAGCCGCCACTCGGTGACCGGCGCGCCGGCGATGGCCGCGTGGAACACGTCCGGCCGGCGCAGCACGGCGAGCGCCGAGAGGTACCCGCCGTAGGACCAGCCCCGGATGGCCACGGTGGACAGGTCGAGGTCGGGATGCGCCTCCGCCACGGCGAACAGCGCGTCGACCTGGTCCTGCAGAGTGACGCCGGCGAAGTCGAACGCGATCTCCCGCTCCCACTCCGAACCGCGCCCCGGCGTGCCGCGGCCGTCCGCGACCAGGACCGCGAAACCCTGGTCCGCCAGCCACTGCGGGCCGACGAACGCGTTGCGGCTGGCCATCACGCGTTGCGCGTGCGGCCCGCCGTACGGGTCGAGCAGCACCGGCAGCTTCGTCCCCGGCTCGTGGCCGGTCGGGTAGAGCAGCGCGACCCGCAGCCCGCGGTCACCGACGGTCATGAGGTGCAGGTTCGGCTCGAGCGGCGGCTCCACCGCGTAGGAGGCGACGGTCGCGACCCGCTCCGACCCACGCAGCACGGACACCCGCGGGCCGGCGTGCTCGAGCGACCACGAGACGAGCACGGTGACGTCCCCGCCGCGCGCCGCGCCGTGCACGCCGTCCACAGCCGACACCTGGGTGATGCCGCTGTCCGTCCAGCGGTAGACGTGCACCTGCGTCGAGTCGTCGGCGGACGCGGTGAACAGGACGTCCGCGCCGACGTCCAGCACGGAACGGACGGTCAGCGAGGGCGGCGTGACCTCCTTGCCGTCCACCACGAGCCGGTTCGCGCCGTCCGCGACCGCGACCCGGACGAGCCGGCCGTCCTCGGTCCACGCCGGCACCCCGGGGATGATCTCCACCCACCGGTCGTCCACGTCCTCGGCCAGCACCTCGGTGGCGCCGGTGCCGGCGTCGACCGCGAGCACCCGCATCCGCTTCTGGTCCCGCGGCGACGTCGCGACGAGCAGGCGGCCGTGCGCGCTCCAGTGCGCGGTCACGAAGTACTCGTCGCTGAGCTCGACGTCCACCCGGGACCCGTCGAGCCCGAGGACCGCGAGCCGGACGGTCACGTTGTCGGTGCCGGCCGCGGGGTAGGAGACGACGTTGGGCGCGGCCTCCGGGTTGGCCGGGTCGGCGATGTGCCAGCGGCGGACCGCACTCCTGTCCACGAAGGAGACCAGCAGCCGGGTGCCCTCCGGCGACCACCAGAACCCGCGGGCGCGGCCCATCTCCTCGGCGGCGATGAACTCGGCGAGGCCGACGGCCTGGTCGGGCCCGCCCGGCTCGGCGAGCGCCCGGTCACCGCCGCCGTCCACACCGACCACCCGCAACGCGTTGTCCGCCACGTACGCGACGTGCGTGCCGGTCGGGTCCGGCCGCGGGTCGATCACCGGGGTCCGGGTCGGCAGCTCGCGGACCGCACCGGTCTCGGCGTCCGCCACGAACAGCTTGCCGGACAGGGCGAACGCGGCGATCCGGACGTCCGCGTCCACCGCGTTGCCGACCACGCCGCCACCCTGCTCGCGACTGCGTTCCCGGCGGGCACGCTCCTCGGGCGACAGCTCCTCGTCCCCGCCGAGCAGCACCGCCGGGTCGGCGAGCCGGGTCTCCTCGCCGGTCTCGACGTCGAGCCGCCACAGGATGTGCTGGCGGTCCTCGCCGGACGCCGAGCGCAGGAACAGCACGCGCCGACCGTCCGGGGAGACCTGGAAGCCGCGGGGGGTGCCGAGGGTGAACCGTTGGGTCCTGGCCTGCAGTCGCAGGAACGAGCTGTCGTCGTTGGTCACCCCAGCACCTTATTTCAGGCCACTGCCTCCGCGTAGTCGGCGAGGATGCCGCCCCAGCCGCCGGGCGCGTCGACGCCGTTGCGCACGGCCTCCTGATCGTCGTGGCGCTCGAGGTGCCGGTGGGTCAGCACGACCGTCGTGCGGCCGCCGGTCTCCTCGGTGAAGTGGACCTCGACCTCGCTGGCCTTCGCCGGGTCGGGGTGGTAGCTCCAGTCGCCCTGCAGGTGCCAGGACAGCACGATCCGCGCCGGCGGGTCGTAGGCCAGGACCACACCCCAGTCGCACTCGGTGCCGTCCGTGCCACGCTCGTACCAGCGGCCACCCACCCTCGGCTCGATGACGGCGTCGGCCAGCTCGGCCTCGCCGATGTGATGGCTCTTCGGCCACCAGGTGAAGAACTTCTCGGTGAACACGGTGAACGCGCGCGCCCGGCTCGCGTTGACGGTGATCGACTTGGTGACGGCCATGCTGTCCGTGTCAGTGGTCATCTTCTTCCTCGTCCTCCTGCTCGACGGCCGCGGCGAACGCGGCCAGGGCGTTGTCCCACAACTGGTCCAGGTAGTCGCGCAGGGCGTGCACCCCGCGCGGGTCGACCCGGTAGAGCCGGCGAGTGCCCTCGGCGCTGTCGGTCACGAGCGCCACCTCCTTGAGCACCTTGAGGTGCTGCGACACCGCTGGCCGGCTCACCGGGAGCTCCTTCGCGAGCTCGCCGACCGCACGCGGGCGCCGGGCGAGCAGCTCGAAGATGGCGCGCCGGGTGGGGTCACCCAGCGCGCCGAGCGCGTCCAGTTGGTAAGTCGGCACGAACGGTAAGCTACGACTTACCGAGGTTCTCAGTCAAGTCCCGTGGAACTCTTTGCCTGTCCTGTGCGGACTCACAGCGTTCTCTCATGGCGCGGGCGGACCTTGGAGGCATGACCCAGAACGTGCAGACCCCGCCTCCGTGGACCTACCCCGGCAACCCGTACCCGCCGCCGCCCGTGCCGCCGGTGCACCCCGCGGCGCAGTCCCCCGGCCAGAAGCCGCCCCGCCGCGTCCGGCGTGGCACGGTCGCCGCCATCGCGGCCGCCGCGCTGGTCGCCGGTGGGGTCGGCGGCACCGTCGGCGCGTTCATCGGCGGCGACGGCGCCAACCAGCCCGTGTCGTCCGCCACGACCGCCACCACGACCTCGTCGTCCGCCACGACCGAGGGCACCGACGTGTCCGCGGTCGTCGCGAAGGTGATGCCGAGCGTCGTGCAGGTGAACGTCCAGCTCGCGAACGGCGAGGGCATCGGCTCCGGCGTGATCATCAGCTCGGACGGCAAGATCCTGACGAACAACCACGTCGTCTCGGGCGCCGAGCAGGTCACCGTGACGCTGTCGGACGGCCGCACGGTCAACGCGACGGTCCTCGGCACCGACCCGTCGAGCGACCTGGCCATGATCCAGGCGCAGGGCGTGAGCGGGCTGACCGCGGCGAGTTTCGGCAACTCCGACGAGGTGAAGGTCGGCGACGAGGTCATCGCCATCGGCTCGCCCGGCGGCCTGCAGGGCACCGTGACCACCGGCATCGTGAGCGCGCTCGACCGCAAGGTGACGGTCTCCGACTCCGAGGGCTCCGAGGGCCAGCAGCGCGGGTTCCCGTTCACCCAGCAGCAGGAGAGCAGCGGCGGCACCACGACCTACCAGGCCATCCAGACCGACGCCGCGATCAACCAGGGCAACTCCGGCGGGCCGCTGTTCAACAGCGCCGGCCAGGTCGTCGGCATCAACTCGGCGATGTACTCGCCCGTGACCGGCCCGGACGGCTCAGCCGGCAGCGTCGGGATCGGGTTCGCCATCCCGAGCAACCAGGCCCAGCAGGTGATCGACAAGCTGTGAACCGCCAACCGTGACGCTCGCCCGCCGCGCCTCGCTCATCGCCAGGGACGTGCGGGTGAGCAGCCACCGGACACGGCGCACCTGCCGCCGGGTCTCGGCGATCTCCCACAGCAACGCGGCGGCGGCCAGCAGCAGGACGGTCGCCGCGACGACGACCAGCTCAGCAACCATGTTCACCCCGCAAGCTCCGTTCAGCGACCATGTTCACTCCGCAAGCTCCGTTCAGCGAGCACGATGCAGCCTCACGTCCGCCTCGACCCCCGAGGCCGACAGCGACTCCCGCACCTTGACGACGAGCTTGCGGTGCACGACGTCGCGGACGAGCCGCGGCGTCAGCGCCGTCAGGGGACGAGCCAGCACGCTTTCCTTGTGCGCCAACTCGAACAGGTTCAACAGCTCGACGGTGATGACGTGCCGCGCGCCGGTGCCGAGCCCCTTCGACAGCTCCGGTGGCAGGGCGTTCATCCGCTCTGCGAGCTCCGCCGCCCGAGCCTCGGTTTCGGCGAGCTCCCCGCGGAGCCGCCGCAGCGCCACGATCACCGCGGCGAGCACGACCAGACCGGCGATCACCAGCACGAGCCCGATGGTCTCCATGACATGCCACGGTATTCCCGTGGCGGAACCGGCCGCGGACCGGGACGGCGCGTTCTACTGTGTGCGCCATGACCGTCAACGGGGTCGCGGCCGGCGTGCCGTTCACCGCTCTGCCGCCCGCACACGAAGGTCCGGCGCCACTCGTCCTGACCTGGCACATGCTCGACGCCCCACGCACGAACGCCGCCTTCGCGGCCGCGCTGCCCATGGCCGGCGTGCCCGCCTGGCGAGTGCACCTCGGCATACCGATGTGCGGCGACCGCATGGTCGACGGGTCGATGGACGCGATCATGGCGCTGGCTCAGCGGGATCCGCTCCGCGAACTGGCCGACGGGCTGACCCGCCAGGCCGTCGAGGAGTTCCCCGCGGCGCTGGCGGCGCTGCGTGCGGAACTGCCCCTCGCGGACGGCCCGATCGGGATCGTCGGCGCGTCGCTGGGTGGTCTCGTCGCGTTGCGGGTGCTGGCGTCGGGGGTGCCGGTGGCCGCGGCGGCGCTGGTCAACTCGCTGATCCGGGCACGCTCCCTGGTGGAGATGGTCGCCGGGAACTACCCGTGGGACCCGGCCACGAACGCCCTCGCCGACCAGTTGGACTTCGTCGAGCGGGCCGGCGAGCTGACCATGCCGCTGCTGGTGGTCAGCGGCGAACAGGACGACCCACCGTTCCGCGCCGACGCGGCCGCCCTCGTCGAAGCCGCACCCCACGCGGAGCTGCTGACCGTGCCGGGCCTCGCCCACCCTCTCGCCGACGAGCCCGGCCTGGAGCCCGCGCCCCAACTCCCCCTGGCAAAGCAGGTGGACGACGCCCTCACCACCTGGTTCACCCGCCACCTGCCCTGAAGGACCCCTTCGAGACGTTCAATGCCCTGAAGGGGTCCTTCAGGGCAGTCCGGCCGGGTCACCGCGACAGGTTGCGGTGCATCTCCTGGAGACGGGCCGCCAGGTCCGCGCGGGTGGCCGGGGCCACGAGGATGCGTTGCTCGCCGTCGCTGGTGGTCGTCGTGAAGTTGAGCCAGCGGCCGTTCTCGGTGTCGGCGTAGCGCAGCGGGTCCTGCACGGGCTTGCGCCGGCCCATGCGGTCGCGGATCGCCACGAACAGCTCGCCGCCGCCGGTCGTCGGCTGGGCGACGATCTGCTGCACGATCCGCACCTCCGGCGGCGCGGGACGCATGCCGACCCCCGCGGCCGTGCGCTGGCGGCCACCGGTTGAGGCGAGCATCTCCGACCGCAGGACGTTCACGGCCTCACCACGGGACGGCGGCACGTCCGGGGTCTGGTTGACCAGCGCCATCGGCAGCGTCTCCGGCCGGATCTGGGTGACGGTCACCTCCGCGCCCCGACGCACGGCCAGGATCGCCTCGCGGCCGATCGCGCCGGCGAGCACGCCCTTCGTCTCGTCGCCCTCGTTGATCCAGCCGTAGAACTCCGCACCCGCGCGGGTCAGCACGGCCAGTGACGCGGCGACCTCCACGTCGACCCGGCCACGATTGTCCAGCAGCCCGAGCCGCATGAACTCCTTGCGGGCCTCGACCTCCAGCAGGTCCTGGTCCGACCTGCGCCGCCACACGGCCTGCGGCTTGAGCGTGACGTGCAGCTCGCCGAGGTTCTCCATCCGCACCAGCCGGGCGAGGGCCTCGACGTGCAGTTTCAGCTGCTTCTCGAGCATGTCCCTACTCGCCGATCACCGGCGGCGCGGTGACCTCGTCGGTGCCGAACGTCTCGTGCGGGTCCGGCTCGACGAGGAACGACGGGCGCTCGTGCTCGCCGTCCTCCTCACCCTCGCCACGCTTGCCACCGTGACCCATGCCACCCATTCCGCCCATGCCGCCACGACCACCCGCGGCACCACGCGCCGCCGCACCCTCGGCGGCCGCCGCCGCGCCACCGGCGCCGGGCCCGAAGCCACCGCCCTTGCCGGCACCCGGGCCACCGGAGCCCGGCCCGCCGGTGCTGCCGCTGCCACCCGGTCCGAAGCCACCGCTGCCGCGCGGCCCGAACCCGCCGCCACCACCGCCGGCGGGGCCGAAGCTGGCCGGCGGGAGCATGCCCGGCAGGGCCGGGTTGCCACCGCCGCCCTGGCCCGGGTTCTGGCCGGGTGGCAGGTTGGTGCGCGGCGGCAGGCCCACCGGCGGCCGGTTGTTGCTCGGGCTGGTCGGCGAGCCACCGGGCGGCCGGCCCGTGCCGCCGGGCGGGGTCTGCCCGCTCGGGTTCGTCGGGGTGTTGCCGGTCGAGCCGGTGCCCCGGCTGGTGTTGCCGGTGTTGGACCGGTTGCTGGGCGTGCTGGTGCTCGGGACGACCGGGTTGTACGGCTGGCTCGGGGGCGGCGGGGACGGCCGCTCGACGCCGACGGCCGAGTAGTCGTCGGTGATGCGGCCGTAGGTGGTTGGCATCGCCGAGACGTTGGAGCTGGTCGTGGTCTCGTACTGCTCCATCACGGTCACGTTGTGGTCGTTGGCCGTGTTGACCTGGTTCATCTTGTTCTCGTAGTTGCGGCCGGCCCCGCCCAGGCTGGTCAGGTTGTCCCACATGCCGGGCTTCTCCGGCGTCGGTGGCACCTCGGTGACCTGGGACTTCGCTGCGTTGAACGCAGTGACCTGGCTGTTCAGCGTCTTGTGCGCGACGATCATGTTGGGCTGCGCGAGCCCGTGCTCGACCGCGAGCGGCCCGGCGCCCCGCTGGGCGGCGCCCCCCGCGTCACCCTGCCAGGCGCTTTCCATCGTCGAGGTCAGCTTGGTGATCGACTTGGTGCGGTCCTCGTACCGCTTCGTCACCGTCATCACCTTGCCGCCGGCCTCGACCAGGCCGACGGCGTCGTCACCCGTGCCGCCACGGAAGTTGTGGTAGATCTCCGAGCCGTTCATCCCGAAGAGCTGCCGCCATAGGTTCGCCATTCCGATGCCCCCTCAGCTCGTCACGCCTGGATGCTGCGCATACGAGCGTGCGCGCCGTCTTCCATGACCGAGATCTGCTGGCGGCTGGCCTTCAGCTTCTCGATGTAGTTGTTGGCGTAGTTCAGCATCGCGTTGCTGTGGTTCCACATGTTGGCCAGGGAGTCCCGCGACGCGGTCGCCTGCTCACGGCTCAGCGTGTCGGCGGCAGGTTCCCTGACCGCGTAGTAGGCGTCGGCGATCGCGTCCCGGTCGGCCATGATGCCGTCGCGCTCTGCCTCCCACTTCTTGATCACGTCGTTCAGGTCGTCCAGGTTGGCGAACATGAACTGGCCGCCGGTGCCGCCACCGCCCGCCTCGTACGGCTGGTCTCCGCCCAGGCCGAACAGCGACTTCCACCACCCGAGCACGTTCTCCCGGGCGATCTCCACGTCGATCTGGTCGGCCGGCGTACCAGGATCCTGGCCGTCGGTCCCCGTGTTCTGTGCGTTCGCACCGTCAGGCACGCCCACCACACCCCTCGTCCATCTCACCCCATGACCGCTTGTGCAGCTTACCGCCCGTGACCAGGCGGTACACCCGGGCACTACGACGAACCGGGCACGCCGCTGGTTCCCACGGCCCAGCGTCGCATGGGGACGGACCGAGACTAGTCGTTACGGGGGAAGCCCAGGTTCACCCCTCCGTGTGACGGGTCGAGCCACCGGGACGTGACGACCTTCGTCCTGGTGAAGAAGTGGAGACCGTCCGGCCCGTAGGCGTGGGTGTCGCCGAACAGGGAGTCCTTCCAGCCGCCGAACGAGTAGTAGCCGACCGGGACCGGGATGGGCACGTTCACGCCAACCATGCCGACCTCGATCTCGTTCTGGAACCGGCGGGCCGCGCCGCCGTCGTTGGTGAAGATCGCCGTGCCGTTGCCGTACGGGTTGTCGTTGATCAGGCCGACCGCCTGCTCGTAGCTGTCCGCGCGGACCACCGACAGCACCGGCCCGAAGATCTCGTCCCGGTAGACGGACATGTCCGGGTGCACGTGGTCGAACAGCGTCGGGCCCAGCCAGAAGCCGTCGGGGTCGCCGTCGATCTCGTGGCCCCGGCCGTCGACCGCCAGCGTCGCGCCCTCCCCGACCCCGGCGTCCAGGTAGGACACGACGCGGTCGCGGTGGGCGGCCGTCACGAGCGGGCCCATCTCGCAGCCGGGGCGGCGGCCGTCGCCGACGTGCAGGTTGGCCATGCGGGTCCGGATGCGCTCGACCAGCTCGTCACCGACCGGGTCGACGGCCACCACCGCGGAGATGGCCATGCACCGCTCGCCGGCGCTCCCGAAGCCGGCGGACACGGCGGCGTCGGCGGCCAGGTCGAGGTCGGCGTCCGGCAGCACGACCATGTGGTTCTTGGCGCCGCCGAGCGCCTGGACGCGCTTGCCGCGGCGGGTGCCGGTCTCGTAGACATACCGTGCGATCGGGGTGGAACCGACGAACGAGATCCCCCGAACGCTTGGGTGCTCGAGCAGCCCGTCGACGGCCACCTTGTCACCGTGCAGGACGTTGAGGACACCGTCGGGCAGGCCGGCGCGGGCCCAGAGGTCGGCGATGAAGTTGGCCGCGGAGGGATCCTTCTCGGACGGCTTGAGCACGACGGTGTTCCCGCACGCGATCGCGTTCGGCACGAACCACAGCGGCACCATGGCCGGGAAGTTGAACGGCGAGATGACGCCGACCACGCCGAGCGGCTGGCGGATCGAGTACACGTCCACGCGCGTGGAGGCGTTCTCGCTGAAGCCACCCTTGAGCAGGGCCGGGATGCCGCACGAGAACTCGACGTTCTCCAGCGCGCGGCCCACCTCGCCGGCCGCGTCGTCGAGCACCTTCCCGTGCTCCGCGGTGACGATGGCGGCCAGGTCGGCCTTGTGCTCGTTGAGCAGCTCCCGGAAGGCGAAGAGGATGCGCGACCGCGCCGCGAGCGAGGTGTTCCGCCAGGTCTGGAACGCCCGCGCGGCCGCCCCGACGGCCTCGTCCACCTCGTTGGGCGACGCGAAGTCGACGTGCCCGGTCACCGCGCCCGTGGCGGGATCGAACACCTCGCCGGTCCGCTCCGCGACCCCGGCCCACGGCTTGCCGTCGATCCAGTGACTGATCCGCGCGGCCATCAGTTTTCCTCTCCTTGTGCAGCAGCGACGGCGACCGCCTCGCCGAGGATGCGCAGCGCCTCGTCCAGTTCCTCGCTCGTCAGCGTCATCGGGGGCGCCAGCCTGATGACGTTGTTGTGGAGCCCGCCCTTGCCGACGAGCAGCCCACGCGCCCTGGTCTCCTCCAGCACGCGTGCCGCCACGGCCGGCGACGGCGTCGTGCCGTCCGGCTCCACCAGCTCCACCCCGACCATCAACCCCTTCCCGCGGACGTCACCCACCACCGGGTGCCGTGCAGAGATATCACGCAGCCCCGACAGCAGCCGCGTGCCGAGCCGGTGCGCGTTGCCCTGCAGGTCGTGGTCCCGGACGTAGTCGAGCACGGCGTGTGCACCAACCGTCGCGACCGGGTTACCCCCGAACGTGGAAATCGAGTTGGCGGTGAGGCAGTCCATGATCTCGCCCCGCGCGACGACGCCGCCGATGGCGAGGCCGTTCCCGAGGCCCTTCGCGAAGGTCATCATGTCCGGCACCACGCCGTGCGCCTGGATGCCCCAGAAGTGCGTGCCCGTCCGGCCCCAGCCTGTCTGCACCTCGTCCGAGATGAACAGGATGCCGTGCTCCGCGAGGACTTCCGCGAACGCGCCGTACAGCCCGTCCGGCGGCGTGGTGAACCCGCCGACGCCCTGGATCGGCTCCGCGATCATGCAGGCCACGTCGCCGGAGGTGGACGTCCGCAGCACGTCCCGCAGGTCCTCGACGCACGCGGCGATGTACTCGTCGTCGGAGAGCCCGCGGAACGGGCTGCGGTACGGATACCCACCGTGCACATAGGACACACGAACAGGTGAAAGCGCAGAAGCCGACCAACCGCGGTTGCCGGTGATGCCGACCGTCGCGAACGCGCGGCCGTGGTAGGAGTTGCGCATCGCGAGGACCTGGTTGCTGCGCCGGTACTGCGTGGCCAGCATGAGCGCGGTCTCGTTGGCCTCGGTGCCCGAGTTGGTGAAGAACACCTTCGCGTCCGGGATCCCCGACAGCCGCGCGATCTCCTCGGCCAGCTCGACCTGGCTGCGGATCAGGTACAGCGTCGACGTGTGCAGGATGCCGGTGTCCAGCTGCTTGCGCACCGCGTCGCTGACCTCGGGCACGTCGTACCCGAGCGCGTTGGTGAGGATGCCGGCGAAGAAGTCGAGGTAGGTTCTGCCGTTCGAGTCGGTCACCCGCCGCCCGCTCGCGTGCACGATCTCGATCGGGTCGGCGTAGTAGAGCGCGAGCCAGTTCGGGAGGACGGCGCGGTGGCGGTCGATCAGACGGTCCATACGCCTGAGTCTGCCGAGGCGCAACTCGCGACGCCATGGACAGTGTGTATCGCAGGAAGGCATCGACCCGTACAGTCTGCTTGCGTGTACCCGACCGTCGCGGACGTGCTGACCCTGCCGGTGATCCGCCAGGGCCTGGCGACCGTGGTCGCGGGCGGCGGCGGCCTGGACCGGCGGGTCCGCTGGGTGCACATCGCCGAGATCGCGGACATCGCGCCCCTGCTCGGCGGCGGCGAGCTGGTGCTAACCACCGGCATCGCGCTGCCGGACGACCCGGACGCGCTGACCAGGTACGTCACCGAGCTGGCCGCGGTCGGCGTCGTCGGCGTGGTGGTCGAGCTGGTCCGGCACTGGCACCGCGAGCTGCCGGCCGCGATGATCGAGGCGGCCGACAAGCACGATCTGCCACTGATCACCCTGTCGAGGGAAACCCGGTTCGTGGCCGTGACGGAGGCGGTCGTCGGCCTGATCGTGGCGGCGCAGGTGGCCGAGCTGCGGGCCGCCGAGCGGGTGCACGAGACGTTCACCGCGCTGACGGTCGCCGGCGCCGAACCCGCCGAGGTGCTGCGCGAGGTGGCGAGGGCGTCCGGCCTGCCGGTGGTGCTGGAAACGCTCGGTCACGACGTGCTCGCCTACGACGCCGCCGGCACGGACCCGCGCGAGCTGGTCGCGGACTGGGCCGCCAGATCACGTGCCGTGACCGTCGACGCCCGGACGAGCTACCACGAAGAGGCCGGCTGGCTGGTCACGGTCGTGGGTGCCCGCGGCAACGACTGGGGCCGGCTGGTGCTGGTCTGCCCGTCCGAGCCGCAGCACCGGCAGGTGGTGGTCGTGGAGCGGGCGGCGTCGGCGCTGGCGGTGCACCGGCTGGTGGCCCGCGACCGGGAGGGCCTGGAACGGCACGCGCACCGCACCCTGCTGACCGAGCTGCTCAGCTCCACGACGACCGCGGCGGACCTCACGGCGCGGGCGAGCGCGCTGAGTGTTCCGCTGCAGCGCCGCCAGCTGATGGGTGTGTCGGTCCGCCCGTCCGCCGCGACCGCCGGCCGCCCGGCCATGGCGACGCAGGAGGTGCTGCGGGACTTGGCGGAGGCGACCGCCCTCGCGGCCCGCCGGGCGCGGGTGGCGGCACTGGTCGGGGTGGTGGACGACATCAGCGTGCGGGCGCTGCTGTCGCTCACCCCGCAGGCGGACGTGGACGCCGTGCTCCGCCGGCTGTCCAAGGAGATCCACCAGGCGGCGGCGAGCGCGCCCAAGGCGCTGCCGGTCATCGTCGCGGTGGGCACCACGGTCGACTCGGTCTCGGACGCCCGGCGCACCATGGTCGAGGCCGCGCACGTGGCCAAGGCGGCGTTGCGCGTCCCGGACGGCCGGCAGTACCACCGCCTCGACGACGTGCGGCTGCGCGGCCTGCTCCACCTCCTCGCCGACGACGACCGGGTGACGGCGTTCGCCGCGCGGGAGCTGGGTCCGCTGCTGTCCCGCGACGCCACGCACGCGAGCCGCCTGATCGACGCGTTGCGGCATTTCTGCGAACACGGCGGCAACAAGTCGGCGGCCGCGGCGGCCGCACACATGTCCCGGACGGCGTACTACCAGCAGCTGGCCCGGGTGGAGCAGGTACTCGGCGTGTCCCTGGACGACCCGGAATCCGTGCTGTCTCTCTACGTCGCACTGCTTGTGCGGGAAATCAACAGTTGACAGTCTGGAGGCAGAGCCGAGGTAGGCGAAGCACTACCCGTGCTCGCGTCCCGCCTGAGCTCCCCCTGCGGTTCGCCCCGCGGTGAGTCAGACGTTGGCCGGCGGCGTCGCGTACTCGATGTACAGCGGGCTGGCGATGACGTGCCGCACCGGTCGCCGGGCGGGTGTGTCCGTGGCAGGCTCTGACGTGTCACAGGACCTGGGACAGAAACTGCCTGAGCCGCGGCGACTGAGGACTGTCGAACACGGCGTCCGGCACCCCCTCCTCGACGATGACCCCGCGGTCCATAAACGCGACCTTGTCGGCCACCTTCCTGGCAAACCCCATCTCATGGGTGACCACCAGAAGGGTGAGCCCCCGATCAGCAAGGGCCGCCATGAGTTCGAGCACGCCCTTGACAAGCTCCGGGTCAAGGGCGCTCGTGGCCTCGTCAAAGAGCATGACCTCAGGCTCCATAGCCAACGCCCGAGCAATAGCCACCCGCTGCTGCTGCCCACCGGAGAGGGCGGCAGGCCGATAGGGCGCCTTGTCCGCAAGCCCAACCTCGGCAAGCCGTTCCCGAGCCACCTCAACAGCCTGGTCCCTGGAGAGCCTACGAACGTTCCGCAAAGGCAACACAATGTTGTCCAACACAGTGCGATGCGGAAAAAGGTTGAAGTGCTGAAACACCATACCAACCCGCTGACGCAACTGATCGGGATCGGTCCTGGTGACATTGGTACCAGCGAGCAGAATCTCCCCCGAGTCAGGCTCCTGCAACCGATTGGCAACGCGCAACAACGTGGACTTCCCAGACCCGGAAGGCCCAATGATGCAAGCGGTCCTACCCTGCTCAACGGTCAGGCTGACCCCACGCAGAACCTCCAACGTGCCAAAGGAGACGTGGATGTCCCGCAACTCAACACTGGAGGAACTCATGACCGCACCGTCCCCGAAGTCACCAGGTCAAGGTCCTCATCCGGGGACTCAGCCACCTTCTTACCCACCCTCAGTCGCTTGTCGATGTAGTTGACCAGATGCGTCAACGGCACAGTGATCACCAGATAAACAAACCCAGCCGCCACCAGCGGCGACAGATTACCCGTATTGGCAGCCAAATCCTGCCCAATCCGAAAAAGCTCCCGCTGCGAAGCAAGAAACCCAAGAAAGTAAACAAGACTAGAGTCCTTGACAAGCGCAATGAACTGATTAACCAACGCAGGCAAAACCCGCCGCACCCCCTGCGGAATAACCACCCGCAACATGGCACTACTGTAACTCATCCCCAGAGCACGACTAGCCTCCAACTGCCCCTTCTCAACACTCTGGATCCCAGCCCGAAAAATCTCCCCAATATAAGCCGCAGCAATCAAGGACAAAGCCAAAATCCCCAGCGGATAAGGATTAGTCCCGACAACGTCCCGAGCAATGGTCCCCAGCCCCTGCCCGATCACAAGGATCGTCAGGATCACCGGCAACCCCCGAAAGATGTCGGTGTAGACCCGAGCCGGCCACCGAAGCCACCGCTTGGTCGACAACCCCATCACAGCAAGGATCATGCCAAGCACAGTCCCGATCACCGCCGACGCACCGGCAAGGATCAACGTGTTGAGCAACCCCGTCTTGAGCAGGTCAGGAAAAACCTGCCAGATGTACTCCCAGTTGAGAAAGGTATCAAGAAACTGATCCATAAGTAGTTTCGATTCAGGAGGGCCGCAAAACTGACACAGCGGCAGATCCGACAGATGACAACTGGTTTCGCCAAGCGGGTCCAGGAGGACATAACACCGCACCGACACCGATCAAGGTCACAACGACTACCCCTCCCCACTCAATCTGGCCTCCACTCACAGCCCACAACCGGCTCTGTCCAACCCACCCCCCACTCAACCTGGCCTCCCTACAACCCACAACCAGCTCGGTCCACCCACACCCCCTCAACCTGCCGCAGCCCACAACCGTCTCCCACCCAACCCACCCCCAAC
>Ga0081539_10003092_pt1 | contig 21381 bp, 22 predicted proteins | sample TabmetS4T2R2_FD_71023 | JGI IMG/M metagenome (GOLD analysis project Ga0081539, IMG submission 71023) | Tabebuia heterophylla rhizosphere microbial communities from the University of Puerto Rico - S4T2R2 | ecosystem: Host-associated > Plants > Roots > Rhizosphere ...
CTCCGGCGCCCCGTCCGCGTGCGTCGGCGCCGGCACGCCGTCCACGAGGTGGAGCTCGCAGCCGTCGACCTCGTAGCCCACGATCGCGTCGGCGAGGCCGAGGGCGTCGCCGTACCGGAGGCCCGTCCCTTCGAAGGCCCAGTGATCGGGGCGCCACACCGTGTACGCGCCCGACGCCCTCGGAACGCCGAGGCCGTACCGCGAGTAGCCGCCGCGTGAGAACGACAGCCCGGTCGTCGCGTACTCGGGCCGTCCGACCCGACGATCCGACCACGAGCCGGTGAGGAGCCGCTCGTCGGGCGTCCCGAGGACCGGATCCTCGCCGGCTCGGTACTTGAAGCAGGTGATCGCCCGGGCGTCATCGTCGAAGCGGACCTGCCACCAGCACGTGTTCCCACCCAAGAACGCGGCGTTCCCCCCGCCGGCCACGAACCGCTCGACGGCGTCGCGCATCCCCCACGACCAGTACTCGTCGTGCCCGACGGACAGGTACAGCCGGTGCCCCTCGAGGATCTCGGGGAACCGCTCCAGGTCCTGGGACACGGCGACGTCGATCGCGAAGCCTTCGGTCTCCGCCCAGGCGACGAACGGCCGTTCCCACGTCCACCAGCCGGCGCCCCCGCTCCATGGGGACAGGCCGTGCTCCTCCGCCCAGGCGAAGTACCCGAGCGCCTCCCGGTCCGGCTCGGCCTGGGCCTTGCGAACCGCCGGCTCCGGCTTGTCGAGGAACCCTCGTGCGAGCGGGCGCTCGAACGACACGCGCGTGCCGCCCGTGTACAGCGAGGGACCGCCCCAGTCGTTGTAGGCGGCGGCGGTGGTGGTCGAGAGCACGAGGAGGATCGGGGCCGGCACCGGGGGGTCCGGCCGCACGGCGAAGAACGCATGGGCGCGCTCGTCACCCGCGGTGAGCGTCACGAGGTACACCCCCGACCGCCATCCGGGGGCGGTCGGGATCGCGAGGGTCTCCGGCCAGCCGCAGCCGTCCGCGGCGGCGTCGTCGGGAACCGTGTGTCGGGCGGCCGACGCGGCGTGGGCTTCCCAGACGATCTCCAGCCCCGCGCCCGCGCGGGCGACCTCGACGCCGATCGTCCCTGCGTCGGAGGAGACGTGGAGACCGACCGGGTCGCCCGCACGAGCGCTCTGGGGCCAGCAGTACGCGTCGAGCACCGGCTACCGGAGGAACAGGAACAGGCCCGCGGCGAGGATCACGACCCCTGCCACGAGGGGCGCGACGACCCACGCGAAGCCGAGCCTGCCGCGATAGGGCCCCAGCGTTCCCACCCGGGTCGTCGGTTTGAGGCCGGGCGGACGGAACCGGACGTGCTTGCCTGCCACGGATCGGAGTATCGCAGCCCTCACGTGACGCTCGCGACGTCGCCCACGTCGCCCTGGGCAAGCGTCACACCGACCTCTCGAGCCTGACCGTCGGGCGCCGCACGATACAGGCGCCACCGGTCGGGGATGCCCTTCAGCACGTGTTCGCCACGTTCCTCGAAGCTGAGCCCGGCGCCGGCGACCAGGTCCTTCACGGTCTGTGAGACGAGGACCTCCGACGGTTCGGCGATCGAGCCGACGCGCCTCCCGATCACGACCGCGATGCCGCCGACCTTCCCGTCGATCGTCTCGACCTCACCCGTGTGGACGCCCGCCCGGATCTCGATGTCGAGGGGTTTGACGGCCTCGACGATCGCCCCGGCGCAGCGGACGGCCCGAGCCGGCCCGTCGAACGTCGCGAAGAACCCATCCCCGGCGGTGTCCACCTCGGTCCCCCGGTACCGAGCCAGCATCGCCCGCACCGTCGCGTGATGCCGCTCCATCAGTCGCCGCCACCCGCGATCTCCGAGCGCTGCCGCCCGCTCGGTCGAGCCGACGATGTCGGTGAACAGCACCGTCGCCAGCACCCGGTCGAAGGACGCTTCCTCGTCCCGTACCGAGCGCAGGAACGTCTCGATCCCGTGGATCAGGGACGCCGTGTCCCCCTCGCCGGGAAGATGATCCGCGCCCTCCAACTCGACCAGCCGCGCTCCGGGGATGTGGTCCGTGAGGTAGCGAGACTCCTCGATCCGGTACACCGGGTCGTGACGTCGATGGAGGATCAGGGTGGGCACCTGCACGCTCGAGAGCACGTGGCGGACGTCGGTCTCCCGCTCGAGCCGGTTCTGCGCCACCGCGGTGCCGGGGCTCGCGGCCTGGCGGTAGTAGCTCGCGTGGCGGTCCACGTTCTCGCGGCTGAGGTCGGCGCTCGGCGACATCCAGCGGACGAACGACTCGACGTAGTCTTCTTGCCCCCAGCGCTCCTCGATCTCGCGATCGCTCGCGTCCCACTCGTCCCCGTCCCAGGCCCAGGGATAGTCCGCGTCCTTCAGCCCGCTCGCGAACGTCGAGTACAGGACCAGGGCCAGCGTCCGCTCCGGGTACGTCGCCGCGAAGAAGATCGCCAGGGGTCCCGTCGCGTCGGCGCCGAAGACCGCCGCGCGCTCCGACCCGACGGCGTCCATGACCGTGATGATGTCGTCCACGCGCGTCTCGAGCGTGGGGAGCCGCTCGACGCTCAGCGGGTCGGACAGGCCGGCGCCCCGCGGGTCCAGGAGCACGAGTCGCCCGACGCTCGCGAGGCCGTGCAGGAACCGCGCGTACGACGGGAGCTGCCACCGCAGCTCGATGTTCGAATACCCCGAGCCGGTGAAGAGGATGTCGACCGGACCTCGCCCCGCTTCCTGATAGGCGATGTGCGCGCCGTCGGAGGACTTCGCGTATCGGACGCGCGGGACATCCACGGCCGGATACTGCGCCGGGGTCGGTCCCGTCGCAACCGGGACGCCTGGATACACTCGCCGGGATGGTCGAGAAATTGCGCGTGATCGTCGCGAAGCCCGGTCTCGACGGTCACGACCGCGGCGCGAAGGTGGTAGCGCGCGCCTTGCGCGACGCCGGGTTCGAGGTGATCTACACGGGACTCTTCCAGTCGCCCGAGCAGATCGCCGAGGCGGCGGTCCAGGAGGACGCCGATGCCGTGGGGCTCTCGTGCCATTCCGGCGCCCACATGACGCTGTTCCCGCGCGTGGTCGACGAGCTCCGCAAGCGCGGCGCCGATGACGTCGTCGTGGTCGGCGGGGGCGTGATCCCCGCCGACGACATCCCCAAGCTGAAGGAGGCCGGGATCGAGGAGGTCTTCACGCCGGGTGCCAACACAGGGGACATCGCGGCCTGGCTCCGGGACCGCTTGAGCGCGAAGGCCTGACGCGGCGTCGATGGACCTGTACGAGCACATGGGCAAGGACCTGTTCCGCGCCCACGGGATCCCCACGCCGCGAGGGATCGTGGCGGGATCGGCGGCGGAGGCCGCCGCAGCCGCGGAGGAGCTCGGCGGCGGCGCCGTCGTGAAGGTCCAGGTCCAGGTGGGCGGACGCGGGAAGGGTGGCGGCGTGGCGATCTGCGACACGCCGCCGGACGCAGCGGCGGCCGCCGAGCGGATGCTCGGCTCGGACTTCAAGGGGTTCCCCGTGACGCGCGTCCTCGTGGAGGAACGCCTGCCGATCGCGCGGGAGTTCTACACCTCGCTCCTGCTGGACCGGTCGGCCGGCGACCACCTGGCGATGATGACGGCCGAGGGCGGCGTCGAGATCGAGGAGCTCGCCCGGACGCGACCGGACGCGCTCCGCCGGGTGCGGATCGATCCGCTCGTGGGCCTGCGGACCTACCACGTCCGGGAGCTCGCCGGCACGCTGCCGCCGGACGCCCGCGACGGCGCCGGCGAGGTGGTCCGGGCGATGCACGAGCTGCTCGTGGATCGCGACGCCACCCTCGTGGAGATCAACCCGCTCGTGCAGCTCGAGGACGGGCGCGTGGTCGCGCTCGACGCCAAGGTCACGATCGACGACAACGCGCTCTGGCGTCACCCGGATCTCGAGGCGCTGCGCTCGGAGTTCCCGATCGACGAGGTCGAGGCGCGGGCGAAGGAACGAGGGCTCCAGTACGTGAAGCTCGACGGCGACGTCGGGATCATCGGCAACGGCGCCGGACTCGTGATGGCGACGCTGGACGTCGTCGCCCAGGCGGGCGCGAAGGCGGCGAACTTCCTCGACGTCGGCGGCGGCGCGTCGGCCGATCAGATGGCCACGGCGTTGGAGGTCGTGCTCTCCGATCCCGCGGTGACGGTCGTGCTGGTGAACATCTTCGGCGGGATCACCCGGTGCGATCTCGTCGCCCGCGGGGTGCTCGAGGCGCTCGACCGGATCGAGGCGCGCGTCCCGATCGTCGTCCGGCTCGACGGGACGAACGCGGAGGAAGGACGCAGGATCCTGCAGGGGGCCGCGCATCCTCGGATCGTCCCCGCCGCGAACATGATCGCGGCCGCCGAAGAGGCGGCCGACCTCGCCAGGACCGCTGCGTGAGCATCCTCGTCGACGACCGCACCAGCCTCGTCGTCCAGGGGATCACCGGGAACGAGGGTTCCTTCCACACGCTCCGGAACCGCGACTACGGCACGGCGGTCGTCGCCGGCGTGACGCCGGGCAAGGCGGGACAGGACGTCGACGGGATCCCCGTGTTCGACACGGTCGCGCGCGCGGTCGCGGAGACCGGCGCGAACACGTCGATGATCTTCGTTCCTCCGCGGTTCGCGGCGGACGCGATCCTGGAGGCGGTCGACGCCGGCGTCGCCCTGGTGGTCTGCATCACCGAAGGGATCCCGGTGCGAGACATGGCCACCGTGCACAGCTCCCTCAAGGGGTCGAGCACGAGGCTCGTCGGCCCCAACTGTCCGGGCGTGATCTCGCCGGGCGTCGCGAACGTCGGGATCATCCCGGGGGAGATCTGCACGCCGGGATCGGTCGGGCTCGTCTCGAGGAGCGGGACGCTCGTCTATCAGATCGTGCACGAGCTCACGCAGCGGGGGATCGGTCAGTCGACCTGCGTGGGGATGGGCGGCGACCCCGTCCACGGCGTCGGCTTCGTCGAGGCCCTCGAGCTGTTCCAGGCCGATCCGGCCACCGAGGTGATCGTCCTCACCGGCGAGATCGGCGGTGACGACGAGGAGCGAGCCGCGGTCTCGATCGAGGAGCACGTGACGAAGCCCGTGGTCGGCTACATCGCCGGGTTCGAGGCGCCTCCCGGCAAGCGCATGGGCCACGCCGGGGCGATCGTCACCGGCTCGTCGGGGACCGCGGCGGCCAAGGCCGAGGCGCTCGAGGCCGTGGGCGTCGCCGTCGGACGCAATCCCACCCAGGTGGCGGAGCTGGTCGAGGAGCGCCTGCGGTGAGGGGCGGCGCGGCTCCGGCGGAGCCGGAGCCGCGCCGGCGGCTGGTGGAGGGCGCCACCGCCCGCGCGGCCGTCACGGCCGTCCAGGGCGGCGCCTTCGCCGCGGGCTCGGTGATCGCCGGCTCCGTGCTCCTCGGCCTGATCGTCTCGTTCCTGATCTCGGGCTACGGCGCGTGGACGTGGGTGAAGGTGGGGCTCCTGACCGCCGTGCTCGGCCTGCGGGCCGACGCGGCCGCGACGTTCCGAGGCCCGCCGCTCCTGCGGGCCGCCGACGCCGCGGCGTTCCGGTGGCGCATCGTGCCGATGCTCGTGACGATCGGGTTCCTGGTGCTCGAGGCGCGAGCGGGGCGCCGCTCGGCCGAGGAACGACCGGGTGGCCGCGTCGCTCCCACGGTCGCGATCGCGGCGACCGCCGCGGCGATCCCCGCCGCCGCGCTCGCCGCGCTCGCTTCGATCCCGGTCTTCCTCTCCTTCCCGGGTCTCGGCGTCCGCCTCCACGTCGACATCGGGACGGCGGCGATATCGGCGGCGCTCCTCGCCGCCGCCGGGGCCGCGGTCGGCGCGTTCCTTCGCTCCGCGCGCGGTCGGCCCTCGGCCGCGATCCTCCGAGGAGGTCTGGTCGGGTACGGCTGGGCCCTCGTCCTGATCCTCGCCGCGACCGCCGTCGTCGCGGCCCTCGAGCCGGGCGCGACGCGGGCGTACGCGGGCTTCCTGGGTGATCGCGGATCGGCCGGCGCCCTGATCTTCGTCGGTCACCTCCTGGCGTTGCCCGCCCAGTCCGCGCTGCTGTTGGCGCCGGCGACCGGGTCGTGTCTCCGGGTCGCGGCCGACGCACCGGGCCTGTCGCTCTGCCCGTGGGAGCTGTCGACCGCGGGGCCGGCCGCCGCGCTGATCGGATCGATCCGCCTGACGCCCTGGCTGTGGATCATGGATGCCGCCGCCCCGGTCGCCGCCTCGTTCGCGGGCCGCGCCGCCGCGCGCGAGACGGGAGGGACACGACCGGTCGTCGTGGGCGCGGCTGCCGGCGTCCTGTTCGGGATGGTCGCGGCCGGCGCCGCCCTGGTCGTGGCGCCCACGGTGGTCGGCGCCCTGCCGCTCCTGGCCTCGACGGATCTCTCGATCCGCCCCGACCTGCTCCCGATGGCGTTCGGGGGTGTCGGCTGGGGGATCGCGGGTGGCGCGCTCGGAGGATGGCTCGAACGCCGGCGTTACGGCGTGCGACCGGTATCCGCCAGGCGGACCTCCGCGTAGTTCGATTCCATCGAGGTGTACCGCCGCCACGCCGCGGCCCAGCCGGCGTCGTCTCGGGCGAAGCGCTCGATCGGGGTGGAGGGATCGCTCCGCTTCCAGATCCCGAAGAACGTCCGGCCGTAGCCGAGGAGGTAGGTCACGCCGGAGTGCGTGTACTGCACGGCCCGATCGTCCCCGGGGTCCATCGTCGCGGGCGGCGCGGCGGTCGGGGCCCAGGAGGTCGGGGCCGACGGCCCGCCCTGGGCGACCTCGACGTGGTTCGGCTCCAGCGAGACGTACCGGATCCACGCGTTGCGCCAGCCCTCGTCGCTCCGCGGGAACGTCTCGATGGGCGCCGCGTTGGGCGCCTGCCGGTCCCAGATCCCGAAGGAGTCGGCGCCGTACCCCAGCACGTAGCGGAAACCGGAGTGGGTGTAGCGGACGTCGGAGGCCGATCCGGGCGTCGCGGCCAAGGCGGGGTCGGTTCCTCCGGTGTCCTGCCCGATCGCGATCCGGGCGGCTTCGGGGCGCTGACCCATCGCGGTCTCCGCGTCGACCCTGAGGTCGCTGTAGCAGTAGCGACACTTGATCGCGTCGTCCTGGATCTGCTCGGCGCAGTACGGGCAGGTCTTCATCCGGATCCCTCTCGTGAGGCGTGCAAGGCTACCCCAACGAACGGAGGCCGGGTCCTTCGGACCCGGCCTCCGTGGAGAAGCCCGTTCGTTCAGACGCTCGGCGGCGTGTCGGACGGAGGCATGCCGCCGCCCGGCGGGGTGGAGGGCGGCGGAGCGCTCGGGGGAGGAGTGGTCGGGGGCGGTGCGCTCGGAGGCGTCCCACCGCCCATCGTGCCACCGCCCATGGTGCCCCCCGTCATCGTGCCGCCACCCATCGAGAACCCGCCGCTCGCCTGGATCTTCTGCCACGCGCCCCACGCGATCACCGCGATCAGGATCAGCCCGACGAACGCGGCCCATCCGACCTCGTTGGTGAGCACCAGCAGGAACTTGAGGAGACCGAACGCGGCCGCGCCGATCGCCAGGAAGCCGACGAGCTTGTCGGCCGACATCGTCCCCATGTTCATGTTGGCCATCGCGCCGCTCATCGAGAGGAACCCGACGACGATCACCGCGATCGTGAGGAGCCCGGCGATCACGCCGGCCCACGCGCCGCTCCCGCCCCACATCGACGACGAGACACAGGCGTCGAAGCCACCGACGTCACCGAGGAAGTCCGAGGCGCAGACTCGCTGCCAGGGAAGGAAGCTGTCGATCAACAGCAGCACACTGCCGATCGCGAGCATCTTCTCGGCCGTCGACATCTTCGACATGTCGAAGCCGGACGGGCGTGAACCTTCCATCCGTCAGCTCCTTTCAGGCCGCCGCGCTCGCGCGCGGTCGGGTCCCTCCGCTGGCGATATCCAAGAGTGGGGGACCGCCGGAGTCAAACACCCTGCGTCCGACGTCGTTCGCGTCGTTCGGCGCGGAGCACCCCGAGCGTCGCGATCACCCCGCCCGCGGCCGTCACCCACGGACCCCATGATGCGGCCTGGAACGGCGGGGGGAACACGATCGCCAGCGCGGCGGCGACCGCGGCGACGGCGGCCAGCGCGGCGGCGAGCCGGCGCGCGATCGCCGCCGTCGCCGCCAACCACGTCGCCGGGATCAGCGCGACGGTCGTGATGGCGGCGATCGTCGACCACCGCACGTCCGGAACCCACGCGCCGAAGATGCGATCGCCGGCGCCGGTGCGGGTCCACGGCCCGACGGTGCCGATCGCGGCCAGCACGGCGCCGGCGACCGCGTCCCACGGACGCTCCGTCTCGGTCTCGGGCGGCTCGATCAGCGCGGGGTCGCCGAGCTCCTCGGCGATGCATCCGGGTCCGAGCACGCGACCGCGCACCGGGATCGCGCACGCCAGGCAGACGGGCTCGTCGCACGTCTCGCACCGAGCGACCGCGGGGCGGCCCGGATGATGGGCGCACCGCTCTCGGGGTGCTTCCCCGTCGGTGACGGGTTGGGCGTTCTCGGGCGCCGGCGTTCCCCCGACGGGATCCTCGTGCCGTCCGACGGCTCCGACGGCTCCGACAGGGGATCGAGGGCGGTCCTCGGCCTCCACACGGATAGCGTACGCCGGGTCCGTTCGGGAGCCTCTGATAGCGTGACGCGATCGATGGGTGAGCGGGTCGCCGTGCTGGTCTCCGGCTCCGGAACGAACCTCCAGGCGCTCCTCGACGATCCGATCTGCGGACCGCGGATCGTCCTCGTCCTCTCGGACCGACCGGACGCGCGGGCGCTGGAGCGAGCCGAGGCACGCGGCATCGAAGCGCTCGTCGTCGACGCGAGCTCGTTCGAGGACCGCGACGCGTTCGATCACGCGGTCGCCGACGCGCTCCGTCGGCGAGGGATCGACGTGGTCGTCGCGGCCGGCTACCTGCGATTGCTGGGCCCGGCCGTCCTCGCCGGGTACGGGGGGCGGATCCTGAACGTGCACCCGTCGCTCCTGCCGGCGTTCCCGGGGACGCACGCGGTGGCGGACGCGCTGGCGCACGGCGTCAAGGTGACCGGCGTGACCGTGATGCTCGTCGACGAGGGCCTCGATACGGGACCGATCGTGCTCCAGGAGGCGATCGAGGTCCACGAGGACGACGACTGGGACTCCCTGGAGGCGCGCGTCCACGAGGTCGAGCATCGTCTCCTCCCCGAGGCGACGACCGCCCTGGTCGAGGGACGTCTGCGCGTCGACGGCCGGCGCGTCACGATCGAGCCCGTCCACCGATGACGGACCACCGCGTCCGCCGCGCGCTCCTCGCCGTCTACGACAAGACCGGGATCGTCGAGCTCGCACGCGACCTGATCGACCTCGGCGTCACGCTCGTGTCCTCGGGTGGGACCGCCGCGGCGCTCCGCGATGCCGGCGTGGCGGTGACGGCGGTCGAGGACGTCACGGGTTCGCCCGAGATGCTCGAGGGACGGGTGAAGACGCTCCATCCCAGGATCCACGCGGGTCTGCTCGCGGACACCCGCAAGCGGGAGCATCTCGAGCAACTGGCCGAGCAGGGGATCGAGCCGTTCGAGCTCGTCGTCGTGAACCTCTATCCCTTCCGCGAGACGGTCGCGTCTGGGGCCGGCCCCGACGTCGTCGTCGAGAAGATCGACATCGGCGGTCCCGCGATGGTCCGGGCCGCCGCCAAGAACTTCGAGTCCGTCGGCGCCGTGGTCGATCCGGCCGGGTACGCGGCGATCGTGGCCGAGCTCCGCGACCGCGGCGGGCTTTCGCGCGAGACCCGCGAGCGTCTGGCGGCCGCCGCGTTCGCCCACACGGCCGCGTACGACGCGGCCGTGGCCGGATGGTTCGCCGGGAGGGTCGCCGGAGACGGACTGCCGGGCTTCGTCGGGCTCGCGCTCGAGAAGATCTCCGATCTGCGGTACGGCGAGAACCCGCATCAGCGGGGAGCCTTGTTCCGCGACGCGGTGGGGCTGGGCGCGGCCGCGGGAGCGAGCGCGCCGCTCGGGGGTGCCCGCGTGCTGCAGGGCAAGGAGATGTCGTTCAACAACTGGCTGGACGCCGAGGCGGCCGCGTCCCTCGCCGCGGCGCTCCCGAGGCATGCCTGTGTGATCGTGAAGCACAACGAGCCGTGCGGTGTCGCCGTCGCGCCGACGCAGGACGAGGCGTACCGCCGGGCCTTCGAGTGCGACACGGTCTCGGCCTTCGGCGGGATCGTCGCGTTCGACGCACCGTGCACGGGCGCGACCGCGGAGGCGATGCGCGAGGTGTTCACCGAGGTCGTGATCGGCCCCGGCTACGAACCGGACGCGATCGCGGCGTTCGCCGATCGGCCGAACCTCCGCGTGCTCGAGGCCCCGCTGCTCGATCCCGACGGCGTCGAGGTCCGAACGATCCCCGGTGGGGCGCTCGTGCAGGACCGCGACGTCGTCACCGAGCGTCGCGACGACCTCCAGGTCGTCTCCTCGCGGGCTCCGAGCGAGGACGAGTGGCGCGATCTGCTGCTCGCATGGACGATCGCCTGGCGGGTGAAGTCCAACACGATCGTCCTGGTGCGCGACGGCGCGACCGTAGGCATCGGCGCCGGTCAGATGTCGCGCGTGGACGCGTCGTGGATCGCGACGAGGAAGGCGGGCGATCGCGCGAAGGGGTCATCCGTGGCGTCCGACGCGTTCTTCCCGTTCCCGGACGCGCTCGAGGTCGCCGCGGACGCCGGCGCCACCGCGGTGATCCACCCCGGCGGATCGAAGGGCGACGACACGGTGCTGGCGCTGGCCGAGGAGCGGGGCATGGCGGTCGTGCTGACCGGCCGCCGACACTTCCGTCATTGAGGGGTCGGGACAGCCGATACCATCCCGGCCCGTGACCGCACGGATCCTCGACGGCCGGGCCGTCGCCGCCCAGATCCGGTCCGAGGTCGCCGAGCGGGTGCGCGCGCTGGCGGACCACGGGATCGTGCCGGGGCTCGCCGCCGTTCTCGTCGGCGAGGACCCCGCGTCGCGGATCTACGTCGGCGCCAAGCACAAGGCCTGCGCGGACGTCGGGATCCGGTCGGAGCAGGTGAACCTGCCGGGATACGTGACGTCGGGGGAGATGTTGGCGACGATCCGACGACTGAACCGGGACCCCGAGATCCACGGGATCATCGTCCAGCTCCCGCTGCCGGCGCATGTGCACGAGCTGGACATCCAGCGCACGATGGCGCCCGAGAAGGACGTCGACGGCCTCCACCCGTGGAACGTCGGGATGGTCGTCCGCGGCGAGGCGACGTTCCAGCCCGCCACGCCCTACGGGATCGTCGAGCTCCTCCTGCGGAGCGGGATCGCGCTCGAGGGCGCCGAGGTCGTGGTCGTGGGGTACGGCGACCTCGTCGGAGCTCCGCTCTCGATCATGCTCGCCCAGGACTCGATCCGCGGGAACGCGACGGTCACGATCACCCACGCCAAGACGGCGCAGCTGGCCGCGCACACGCGGCGCGCCGACATCCTCGTCGCGGCGGCGGGCGTCCCCCGCTTGATCACGCCGGAGATGGTGAAGCCCGGGGCGACGGTGATCGACGTCGGGGTCCATCGCACCGACGACGGACTCGTCGGCGACGTCGACTTCGACGGTGTCGCGGAGGTCGCCGGCGCGGTCACGCCGGTCCCCGGCGGCGTCGGGCCGATGACGGTCGCGATGTTGCTCGTGAACACGGTCACCGCGGCCGAGCGCCAGGTCTACGGCGAGTGACGCCGCGCGGCGGCCGTCTCGCGGCGCTGCTCGATGCCGGGACCTTCGTCGTGACCGGGGAGATCGTGCCGCCGCGATCCGGCGACGGGTCGTCGGTGCTCGCGGCGGCGCGCGGACTCGTCGGCTACGTGGACGCGTTGAACGTCACCGACGATCCACGTGCGTCGGCGCACATGTCGCCGGTCGCGGCCGCCGCCTTCGTGCGCGATGCGGGCGTCGAGCCCACCCTCCAGCTCGTCGCCCGGGACCGCAACCGGCTCGCGATCCCCGCGGACCTGCTGGGCGGATGGGCCGTCGGCGCCCGGAACGCGCTGATCCTCGCCGGCGAGCCGATGTCGCAGGGCGACGAGCCCGATGCGAAGCCGGTGTTCGACCTGACCACCGAGGAGGTGGTGGCGCTCGCCCGGCGGATCCGCGACGACGGGACCACCGGGAGCGGGGCTGCCGTCGCGGATCCGCCGCGATTCCTGATCGGGGTGGCGGACGTCCCGCTCGCGGACGGCTACGACCCGTCCAAGGTCGAGATGCGACTCGACGCCGGCGCCGAGCTGGTCTGGACGCAGATCGCCTACGACACGGATCGACTGGAAGCGTGGGCGGCGACGATGCGTTCCCGCGGGCTGTTCGAGCGAGCCACGGTGGTGGTCGGTCTGGTGCCGATCCGCAGCGTCGCGAACGCGCGCTTCCTGGACGGTCTGTTCGGCGTCCATGTCCCCCGCGGGGTGATCGAGACGCTCGAGGAGGCGGGGGACGATGCGGAGGCGGTCGGGCTGGACCTCACGGTCGACGTCGTGCGGCGCCTCCGGACGATCGACGGGATCTCCGGCGTCCACCTGATGGGCATCGGGCGTGACGACCTGGTGCGCGCGGTCGTCGAGCGTGCGGGATTGTTCCCCCGACCGACTCCCGCCGCGCGCTAACGCTCCTCGATCGGCGCCCACCGGCGGTCGGCCGGACCCACGTACCGCGAGCCCGGACGGATCACCCGGTTGTCCGCGTACTGCTCGCGCACGTGGGCGGTCCAACCGGCCATCCGCGCCGCGGCGAACATCGGCGTCATCAGGTCGGTCGGTACGCCGAGCACGTGGAAGACGACGGCTGCGTAGAAGTCCACGTTGGGGTAGAGCCCCTTCTGTTCGAACGTCGTCTCCTCGATCGCCTTCGCGATCGCGAACAGCTCGCTCTTGCCGGCGCGCTCGGCCGAGTCCTCCGCCATCTGTTTGAGGACGCGGGCGCGCGGGTCGTACGTCGTATAGACCGCGTGCCCGAAGCCGAAGATCTTCTCTCGCCGCTCGAGGCGATCGCGCACGTAGGCCTCGGCGTTCTCCGGCTTGCCGACCTCCTCGAAGCTCTTCATCGCCTCCTCGTTCGCCCCCCCGTGCAACGGTCCCTTGAGGGTGCCGATCGCTGCCGTGATCGCGGAGAACATGTCGGCGAGTGTCGAGGCCACGATCCGCGCGGTGAACGTCGATGCGTTCATCGTGTGGTCGGCGTAGAGGACGAAGACGGTGTCGAGGACGCGGGCGTCGCGGGCATCCGGCTCGGTGCCGTGGAGCATCCACAGCATGTCCTCGGCGTGCGCGAGGGACGGATCCGGCCTCACGATCTGCTGCCCGGTGCGGAGCCGGTGATAGGTCGCGATCAGCGTCGCGGCGTGCGCCACCAAGCGATAGGCCTTGCGCAGCTGCGCTTCCGGAGACTCGTCCCACCCGTCCGGGTCGAACGCGGACGAGGCCGAGACCGAGGTGCGCAGCATCGACATCGGCGAGGTCTGCTCGGCGAGCGTCTGCATCAGCTCGATCTGGAACGGATGCAGCTCGCGGGACGTGGCGAGGAACCGCTTCAGATCCCGCAGCTGCTCGCTCGATGGCAGCTCCAGGTGATGGAGCAGATGGACGACCTCTTCGAAGGTCGCGTGCTCGGCGAGGTCGGCGATGTCGAAGCCGACGTAGGAGAGCGTGCCGGCCTCGCCGTCGATGTCGGAGATGCTGGTGTCGGCGGCGACGACCTCTCGGAGACCCTTGTCGGCCACGATCCTCCGTCCTGCCCGTCCACGGACGGGTCGGTGCGCAGCTGCCAGGATAGTCGGACCCCGTTCCGACGACCCCGGAGGCCTTCCGACGCTGCACGTCACGCTGATCCCCGGCGACGGGGTCGGTCCCGAGGTGACCGCGGCGGCCAGGCGCGTCATCGACGCCACCGGCGTCACGGTCCGATGGGACGAGCGTCAGCTCGGGCAGGCGGCCTTCGAGCGGGACGGCCGGGCGCTTCCCGGCGAGACCCTGGATGCGATCCGCGAATCCGGCGTCGGGCTGAAGGGACCGATCGACACGCCCAACGGCGCCGAGATCAGGAACGCGAACGTGGCGCTCCGGCGTCACCTCGACCTCTTCGCGAACCTCCGGCCGTGCCGGCGGTACCCGGGGGTGCCCTCGCTCTACGACGAGGTCGACCTCCTCGTCGTCCGCGAGAACACCGAGGACACGTACACGGGGATCGAGTTCGAGGTCGGGACGCCGCAGGTCGAGGAGTTGATCGGCTTCGTGGATGCGACCACGGGCGTGCGGGTGCGGGGCGACAGCGGGATCTCAGTGAAGGCGATCTCGGTCGCCGGGAGCGAGCGGATCGTCCGGTTCGCGTTCGAGGAGGCACGCCGGCGCGGCCGCCGCAAGGTCACGGCCGGGCACAAGGCCAACATCATGAAGTTCTCGGATGGGCTGTTCCTCGACGTCGCACGGCGGATCGCCGAGCAGTACCCGGACATCGCGTTCGAGGATCGCATCATCGATGCGCTGTGCATGCAGCTCGTGAGCGCGCCCGAGGGCTTCGACGTCCTCGTCCTGCCCAACCTGTACGGGGACATCGTGGCGGAGCTCGGGGCGGGGTTGATCGGCGGCCGCGGCGTGGCTCCGGGCGGACACCTCGGTGACGACGCGGCGGTGTTCGAGCCGACCCATGGGACGGCGTCGCGGCTGGCCGGCCGGGACGAGGCCGATCCGGTCGGGATGATGCTCTCCGCCGCGATGCTCCTGCGGCACGTCGGCGAGGACGATGCCGGCGATCGCCTCGAAGCGGCGATCGCCGGCGTCCTCGCCGATGGGGTCGACGTGACGCCCGACCTCAGGGCGCCGGGGGACGAGCGGCCGACCGTCGGCACGTCGCGGATGGCGGACGCCGTCTGCGAGCGGCTCGCTCGGTAGCATCGATCGGTCGTCGAGGCCGTGGGAGGGTCATGAAGGTCACCGTGGTCGGGAGCGGGTTCGTCGGTCAGACGACCGCGATGCGGATCCTGGAGAAGCAGCTCGCCGCGGTCTGCCTGATCGACATCATCGAGGGGAAGCCGGAGGGGATCGCCCTCGACCTGAAGCAGGCCTCCCCGATCGAGGGATACGAGCCGTCGATCGTCGGCACGAACGACTATGGCGACACGGCCGGTTCCGACGTCGTCGTGATCACGGCCGGGTTCCCGCGCCAACCGGGCATGAGCCGGATGGATCTCCTCGGCAAGAACGCCGCGATCGTGCGCGACGTGATCGGCAACGTCGTACCCGGGTCGCCCGGCGCGATCCTGATCGTCGTCACGAACCCGCTGGACGAGATGACGTTCCTCGCCGCCCAGGAGTCCGGCTTCCCGCGGGAGCGGGTCGTCGGCATGGCCGGCGTCCTCGACTCGGCCCGTCTCCGAACCTTCATCGCCGAGGAGCTGGGTGTCTCACCGAGCGCCGTCGAGGCGATCACGCTCGGGTCGCACGGCGAGTCGATGGTCGCGCTGCCCCGACACGCGACCGTCGACGGGCGGCCGCTGCCGGAGCTCGTCGACGACGGGACGCTCGACCGGCTGTTCCGGCGCACGCGGGACGGGGGTGCCGAGATCGTGGCGCTGCTCAAGGCGGGGTCGGCCTACTACGCGCCGAGCGCGGCGATCGTCGCGATGGTCGAGGCGATCGCACGGGACACGAAGGCGGTCCTGCCGGTCTGCGCCTGGACGACCGGACAGTACGGGATCTCCGACGTCTACGTCGGCGTGCCCGCCCGTCTGGGTGCGAAGGGCGTCGAGGAGATCGTCGAGCTGGATCTCGACGACGGGGAGCTCCAGCGGTTGCGCGACGCGGCCGAGGGGATCCGCGCGAAGTGCGCGGACCTCGCGACGCTGTAGCGGGACGTCGTTCCGCCTCCGCCCGTACGATGCGATCGTGGCTTCGTTCGCGCAGATCTTCCTCCAGCACGTGAGGAACTTCTTCACGAACTGGTCTCGATCCGACCTGCCCTTCGGTCGCAAGGTCGCGGTCACGGTCCGGAACCGCTCGCGGGCGTTGGTCCTCGGCTGCTGCGGGCATCACGGCGAACCGGGCTGCTGAGAGCTCCCCCCGGACCCCGGTCGGGGTCCTCAGGATCACCACCACCACCCCTAGGCCGCGCGGACCTCGTGGGCGATCGCGATGGCGACCTCCCTCGTGGACGACGTGCCTCCGAGGTCGGCCGTGCGGACGGCTCCCGTCCGGAGCACCTCGTCGACCGCGCCTTCGACCCGTCGGGCCGCGTCGAGCTCGGTCAGGTGGCGGAGCAGCATGGCGCCCGACAGGATCATCGCGATCGGGTTCGCCTTCCCCTGCCCGGCGATGTCCGGCGCGCTGCCGTGGACCGGCTCGAAGACCGCGTACTCCCAGCCGATGTTGGCCCCGGGGATCAATCCCAGGCCGCCGACGAGCCCGGCACAGAGGTCCGAGAGGATGTCGCCGTAGAGGTTCGGGAGCAACAGGACGTCGAACCTCGAAGGACGCCGGACGAGCTCGCCGGTGAGGTGGTCCACCTGGAGGTCTTCCACGAGGATCTCGCCTCGATCGATCGGGTCGTCGAGCGCGGTCCGGAGGAAGAGGCCGTCGGACGTCGGCATGATCGACGCCTTGTGTCCGAGCGTGACCCTCGACCGACGGTTCGCCGCGGCGTACTCGAAGGCGAACCGAACGATCCGCCGGGTCCCGGCGACCGAGATCGGCTTGAGCGTCACGCCGGCGTCGGGACGGACCTCGAAGTTCGCCAGGGTCCGGAGCTCCTCACGGAGGGCCTCGGCTTGCGGCGTGCCAGGCGCGAACTCGATCCCCCGGTAGAGGTCCTCGGTGTTCTCTCGGATCACGACGAGGTCGACGTCGCCGTGCCGGGTGGGGACGCCCGGCAGCGACCGCGCGGGGCGGACCGCCGCGAAGAGGTCCAGCTCCTGTCGGAGCGCGACGTTCACGCTCCGGAAGCCGCTGCCGACCGGCGTCGTGATCGGTCCCTTGATCGCGACGCGCGTCTCGCGGATCGACGCGAGGGTCTCTTGCGGCAACAGCTCGTCGCCGTCCGCGACCGCCGTCGCGCCGGCCCGCCGGACGACCCACTCGATCCCGACGTCGGTCGCGTCGAGCACGAGGCGCGCCGCCTCGGCCACCTCAGGGCCGATCCCGTCCCCGGGGACCAGGGTGACCCGGTGCCGTCCCGCCATCGCCGCACCCTACCGCCCGACCGAACGACGCCGGATCCCGGATCCGCGCCCGGGTCGGGGTAGGGTCGAGCCACCGATCCGATCGAGGAGGTTCGATGCGCCGCAGCACGTTCATCGTTGTGTTCGTCCTCTCGGCGTCTCTCTTCGCGATCGCGCCGGCCCGCGCCGGCGCGTGCGTCGACACGGTCGCCGTGGACGACGAGGGATACACCCCGATGGTGAAGTTCCACCCGGTCCAGAACGGGTTGCTGATGTGCTGGACGAACGGCGGGACCACCGCGCACACGGCGACCTCCGACAACGGCATGTTCGACACCGGGTCGATCGCCGCGTCGAGCACGGGGACGGCGTCCCCCTACGGGTCGGGGACCTTCCCGTACCACTGTTCGATCCACCCCGGCCTGACGGGGACGCTCAAGATCCGCCCGGTGGCCGACCAGACCTCGATCACGCTCGGCGACAGCTTCGTCCTGACCGCGGGAGACGCCTTCACGAAGGGGATCCCCTGGGACGTGCAGAAGCGGTTCGGCGACGGTTCGTGGCGCACCTTCGAGTCGCAGACGTACGTCGCTTCCCTGACGCTCAGGCCGGGGAAGGCGGGGACCTTCCGGTACCGGGGGAGGACGTGGAGCGGCGAGAACCATTCGGGCTGGTCGCCGGCCCGGAAGGTGGTCGTGGAGCCCGCGTAGCGGCTCGCGTCACGGACGGTCGAACAGGACCGCCCGCTTCACCTCCTGGATCGCCTTCGTGACCTCGATGCCGCGCGGGCACGCCTCGGTGCAGTTGAACGTCGTCCGGCACCGGAAGACGCCGCTCCGCTCGGAGAGGATCCCGAGGCGCTCCCGCGGCGCCCGGTCCCGCGAGTCGAAGATGAACCGATGGGCGTTGACGATCGCGGCCGGCCCGACGTACGAGCCGTCGGCCCAGAAGATCGGGCACGAGGTCGTGCACGCGGCGCAGAGGATGCACTTCGTCGTGTCGTCGTAGCGCGCGCGGTCCTCGGGGGACTGGACGCGCTCCCGCTCCGGTTCGGGGTCGTCGTTGACGAGGAACGGCAGCACCGAGCGATAGCCGTCGAAGAACGGCTCCATGTCGACGATCAGGTCCTTCAGGACGGGGAGCCCGCGGATCGGCTCGATCGTCACGGTGGGGGCGACGTCCTTGACCAGCACCTTGCACGCGAGCGCGTTCCGGCCGTTGATCACCATCGCATCGGAACCGCAGATCCCGTGGGCGCACGAGCGCCGGAACGTGAGCGTGCCGTCGTGGTGCCACTTCACCTCGTGCAAGGCTTCCACGAGCCGTTCGTACGGATCGGTCTTGATCGCGAACTCGTCCCACCACGGGTCCGCGGAGCGCTCCGGGTCGTAGCGACGGATGCGCAGCGTGAGCGAGGTGAGGTGGCCGGCGCCGACCCGCCGCTCGTCGGAGGTGTTGAGGACGTCGGCCGCGCTGATCGGAGCGGCCATCAGTACTTGCGCTCCATCGGGATGTACGGCCCCGTCTTCACCGGCTTCGTCTCGAGCCGGACGGAGCCGTCCGGCTCGAGGTAGGCCAGCGAGTGCTCCATCCAGTTCGCGTCGTCGCGGAGCGGATGGTCCTCGCGGTAGTGGGCGCCACGGCTCTCGTCGCGGCCGCTCGCGGCCGCGACGAGCGCCGTGGCGCAGTCCAGGAGGAATCGCAGCTCGACCGCCTCCATCAGGTCGGTGTTGTAGATCCGGCCGTGGTCGCCGATCGCGATCCGCTCGTAGCGATCGTGGAGCCCGTCCAGGATCTCGCCCATCTTGGCCAGGCTCTCCTCGCTGCGCACGACGAACGCCAGGTCGAACATCGCGTCCTGCAGCTCGGCCCGGATGTCCGCGACGTTGTCACCGTCCCGCCGCGCGAGGATCCGGTCCAACAGCTCACGCGTCCGCGACGTCGCGTCCGCCGGCACGTCGGGCAGGTCGGCCTCGGCAGCGTGGGCCGCCATGTCCTGCCCTCCTCGACGCCCGAACACCACGATGTCGAGGAGGGAGTTCGTCCCCAGCCGGTTGGCGCCGTGCACCGAGACGCACGCGCACTCTCCGGCGGCGTACAGCCCCGGAACGATCCGCTCGTCGGGGCCGGTGACGACGCGGGCGTGCACATCGGTGGGGATGCCCCCCATCGCATAGTGCGCGGTGGGCTGGATCGGGACGGGCTCCTCCTTCGGCTCGACCTGCAGGTAGACCCGGGCGAATTCCGTGATGTCCGGCAGCTTCTGCTCGAGGATCGCTGGATCGAGGTGGGTGAGATCGAGGTACACGCCGTCCCCGCGGGGGCCGATCCCGCGGCCCTCCTTGATCTCTTGATAGATCGCCCTCGACACGACGTCGCGCGGGGCGAGGTCCTTGATCGTCGGCGCGTACCGCTCCATGAAACGCTCGCCGTCACGGTTCCGCAGGACGGCCCCCTCGCCGCGCGCGCCCTCGGACAGCAGCACGCCCAGCCGGTAGAGCCCGGTGGGATGGAACTGGAAGAACTCCATGTCCTCGAGTGGGAGGCCGCGGCGCCACACCACGGAGAGCCCGTCGCCCGTGAGGGCGTGCGCGTTCGACGACACCCGGAACATCCGGCCGTAGCCGCCCGTTGCGAACAGCACCGCGTTCGCTCGGAAGACGTGCAGCTCGCCGGTCGCGAGCTCGTACGCGACGACGCCGGCCGTCCGGCCGTCGTCGGTCGTCAAGAGGTCGAGGCAGTAGAACTCGTTGAAGAAGCGCACGTCGCGTTTCACGCACTGCTGATAGAGCGTCTGCAGGATCATGTGCCCGGTGCGGTCGGCGGCGTAGCAGGCGCGCCGGACCGGCCGCTCGCCGTGGTTCGCCGTGTGCCCGCCGAACCGGCGCTGGTCGATCAGGCCATCGGGCGTTCGGTTGAACGGCAGGCCCCACCGCTCCAGCTCGTAGATCGAGTCGACGGCCTCTTCGCACAGGATCTGCGCGGCCGGCTGGTCGACGAGGTAGTCGCCGCCCTTCACGGTGTCGAACGTGTGCCACTCGGGCGAGTCTTCCTCGACGTTGCCGAGCGCCGCGCACACGCCGCCCTGCGCCGCCCCGGTGTGGGAGCGCGTGGGGTAGAGCTTCGAGATCACGGCGGTCTTCACGCGGCCGGACGCCTCGATCGCGGCGCGGAGGCCGGCGCCACCGGCGCCGACGATCACGGCGTCGTAGGTGTGCGTGATCGTCACGCTCAGGCCGCTCCCGGCCACGCCGAGGGGTCGAACGTCACGACGATGATCGTGCCGAGGACGATCAGGGCCGCGCCGAGCACCGTGAAGAACCCGTTGATCGCGATCCGTGCGCCGCTCGGTCGGACGTAGTCGAGGACGATCACGCGCAGGCCGTTCACGCCGTGGAGCAGCGCGAGCACCAGCATCGCCCAGTCCCAGGACTTCCAGAGCAGGCTTCCCCACCGCAGCTGGATGAACGCGAAGTTCACCCGGTCCACGCCGTCGTCGAGCACGTGCATGATCAGGACGTGCCCGACCGCGAGGACCAGCAGGACGAGGCCGGAGACCCGCATGAACAGCCAGGTCCAGAGCTCCCAGCGCCCCGACGGCCGGTCGCGGCCGGCGCCGACCGGCTTGCCGGCGGGTGGAGGCGCAGCCGGCCGGACCTCGGTCGTCGCGCTCACGCGCCACCCCGCAGGAGCTCGAGGATCCGCGCTCCCATCAGCAGCGTGATCGGGATCATCGACGCGACGAACAGCACGACCGTCGCGATCCCCAGCGCCCGGATGTGCCGCGTGAGGGTCGGGAAGAAGTCGATCAGCATGATCTTGACGCCGTTGAGCGAGTGGTACAGGACGGCCGCGACCAGCCCCAGCTCCAGCAAGCGGATGAACGGGTTGTGATAGACGGAGGCCACCCTGTTGTAGGCGTTGGGCCCCCAACCGACGACGGCCGTGTCCACGACGTGCGCGAACAGGAACAGGATGATCGCGACGCCGGTGATGCGGTGCAGGAGCCAGCTGTACTGGCCTTCGTGACCCTTGTAGAGCGGGCCGAACCGGCCCTTGCGGTCCCCTTCGGGGGCCCTGCCTTCGGTCGTCGCCACGGCGGCTCCTAGCCTAACGGAGCGCTCCGCGAGGTCCGGCCCGCCCGGGTGATCACGCGATGCGGATCGCGACCATGACACCGTCCCGGGTCGGGACGATCG
>Ga0081539_10003093_pt1 | contig 21376 bp, 17 predicted proteins | sample TabmetS4T2R2_FD_71023 | JGI IMG/M metagenome (GOLD analysis project Ga0081539, IMG submission 71023) | Tabebuia heterophylla rhizosphere microbial communities from the University of Puerto Rico - S4T2R2 | ecosystem: Host-associated > Plants > Roots > Rhizosphere ...
GGCGGGCACGTAGATCGCCTGCACCGAGGAGATGGACCCCTTCTTGGTCGAGGTGATGCGCTCCTGCAGCGCGCCCATGTCAGTCGACAGCGTCGGCTGATAGCCCACCGCCGAGGGGATGCGGCCCAAGAGCGCCGACACTTCCGAACCCGCCTGGGTGAAGCGGAAGATGTTGTCGACGAAGAACAGCACGTCCTGGCCTTCGGCGTCGCGGAAGTACTCGGCGACGGTCAGGCCCGACAGGCCGACGCGGGCGCGCGCGCCCGGCGGCTCGTTCATCTGGCCGTACACCAGCGCCACCTTCGAGCCCGGGCCGTCGAGCTTGATGACGCCCGATTCGATCATCTCGTGATAGAGGTCGTTGCCCTCGCGGGTTCGCTCGCCGACGCCCGCGAACACCGACACGCCGCCGTGCGCCTTGGCGACGTTGTTGATCAGCTCCATGATCGTCACGGTCTTGCCGACGCCGGCGCCGCCGAACAGGCCGATCTTGCCGCCCTTGGCGTAGGGCGCCAGCAGGTCGATGACCTTGATGCCCGTCACCAGGATCTGCGCTTCCGTCGACTGCTCGACAAACTCCGGCGCGCCGCGATGGATCGGCAGGGTCTGCGTGTTGTTGACCGGGCCGCGCTCGTCGACCGGCTCGCCGATTACGTTCAGGATGCGGCCGAGCGTCTCGGGACCGACCGGCATGGCGATCGGCTGGCCGGTGTCGACCGCCTTCTCGCCGCGCACCAGGCCGTCGGTCGTATCCATGGCGATGGTGCGCACTTCGGACTCACCAAGATGCTGGGCGACTTCGAGCACCAGCTTGCGGCCATCGGCGTTGACATGCAGCGCGTTCAGGATGTTCGGCAGATCGGCATCGAAGCGCACGTCGACGACCGCGCCCGTGATCTGGGTGATCGTGCCGATATTGTTGGTGGCCATGACGGTATCCCTTCCTTCGATTGCGGGGCGGCCGGCCTAGATGGCCTCGGCGCCCGAGATGATCTCGATGAGTTCCTTGGTGATCGACGCCTGACGCGAGCGGTTCATCTGCAAGGTCAGTTTCTTGATCACTTCGCCGGCGTTGCGCGAGGCGCTGTCCATCGCCGTCATCTGCGAGCCGTAGAAGCTCGCGGCGTTCTCCAGCAGGACGCGGAAGATCTGGACGGTGAGGTTGCGCGGCAGCAGGTCGGTCAGGATCTCGCCCTCGTCGGGTTCGAACTCGTAGACCGCGCCGCCCGCTGGCGTCGCCGCCGTCGCGCCGGCCCCCACCCCACCAGGCTCTTGGGCCGGCGGCGGGATGAGCTGCTGGCGCGTCACGATCTGCGTCATCGCCGACTTGAAGCGGTTGAAGACCACCGAGGCGACGTCGAACTCGCCCGCCTCGAACATCTCCATGACCCGCGCCGCCACCTTCTGGGCATCGCCGTAGCCCAGCCGCGGACGGCCGAGATCGGTGATGGTCTCGACGATGTTGCCGGCAAAGTCGCGGCGCAGCTGGTCGCGGCCCTTGCGGCCGACCGCCAGCACCTTGACCGTCTTGCCCTCGGCGAGCAGCGCCCGGATGGTGCGGCGCGCCTCGCGCACGATCGAGCTGTTGAAGGCGCCGCACAGGCCGCGGTCGGCGGTGGCGACGATCAGCAGATGGACCTTGTCGGAACCGGTGCCGGCCAGGAGCTTCGGCCCCGTGCCACCCTTGAAGGAGGCGCCGAGCGACGCCATCAGGTTGTCCATGGCCTCGGCATAAGGCCGCGCCGCCATGGCCTGCTCCTGGGCGCGGCGCAGCTTGGCCGCGGCCACCATCTTCATGGCCTTGGTGATCTTCTGCGTCGACTGGACGCTTCGGATCCTGAGCCGGTAGGTTTTGAGACTGGGCATCGGACGCGGACGGCCTTAGGCGAACTTCTTGGAGAAGTCGGTCAGGAAGGCCTTAAGCTTGTCGTCCGTCTCCTTGACGATCTCGCGCTTGTCGCGGATCGACGCCAGGATCGACCCCTCGGCGCGCAGCGCGTCGAGCATCTGGTGCTCGAACTCGCCGATGCGATTGACCGGCAGGTTGTCGAGGAAGCCGCGGGTGCCGGAGTAGATCGACGCGACCTGCTCCTCGACCGCCATGGGCGCGTACTGGTTCTGCTTCAGGAGCTCGGTCAGGCGCTGGCCGCGCGCCAGCAGGCGCTGGGTCGAGGCGTCGAGGTCGGAAGCGAACTGGGCGAACGCCGCCATCTCGCGATACTGCGCGAGCTCGAGCTTCATCGTGCCGGCGACCTGCTTCATGGCCTTGATCTGGGCGGCCGAGCCGACGCGGCTCACCGACAGGCCGACGTTGATGGCGGGCTTGATGCCTGCGTAGAACAGCTCGGCCTCGAGGAAGATCTGGCCGTCGGTGATCGAGATCACGTTGGTCGGGATGTAGGCCGACACGTCGCCGGCCTGCGTCTCGATGACCGGCAGCGCCGTCAGCGAGCCCGAGCCGTTCTTCTCGTTCAGCTTGGCGGCGCGCTCGAGCAGCCGCGAATGGAGATAGAACACGTCACCGGGATACGCCTCGCGGCCCGGCGGGCGGCGCAGCAGCAGCGACATCTGGCGGTAGGACACGGCCTGCTTGGAGAGGTCGTCGTACACGATCACGGCATGCATGCCGTTGTCGCGGAAGTACTCGCCCATGGCGCAGCCGGTATAGGGCGCCAGGAACTGCATGGGCGCCGGGTCGGACGCGGTGGCGGCGACGATGATGGAATATTCCAGCGCGCCGTTGTCCTCGAGGGTCTTGACGATCTGGGCGACGGTCGAGCGCTTCTGGCCGATCGCAACGTAGACACAATAGAGCTTGCGGCTCTCGTCGGTGCTCTTGTTGATCGTCTTCTGGTTCAGGAAGGTGTCGATCGCCACGGCGGTCTTGCCGGTCTGGCGGTCACCGATGATCAGCTCGCGCTGGCCGCGGCCGACCGGCACCAGCGAATCGAGGGCCTTGAGGCCGGTCTGCATCGGCTCGGTCACCGACTTGCGCGGAATGATGCCGGGCGCCTTCACTTCGACCAAGCGGCGCTCGGTCGACTGGATCGGGCCCTTGCCGTCGATCGGATTGCCGAGCCCGTCGACCACGCGGCCGAGCAGGCCCTTGCCGACCGGCACGTCGACGATGGCGCCGGTGCGCTTGACGGTGTCACCTTCGCGAATGGTGCGGTCCTCACCGAAGATCACGACGCCGACATTGTCGCTCTCGAGATTCAGCGCCATGCCCTTGATGCCGCCTGGGAACTCGACCATTTCGCCGGCCTTGACGCTGTCGAGGCCGTAGACGCGCGCGATGCCGTCACCGACGGAGAGGACCTGGCCGACCTCGGCAACCTCGGCCTCGGTGCCGAAGTTGGCGATCTGCTGCTTGAGAATGGCCGAGATTTCAGCGGCGCGGATATCCATTTTAGGCAACCCCCTTCATGGCGAGCTGCAGACGCTGCAGCTTGCTGCGGATGGACGAATCGAACAGGCGCGAGCCGACCTTGACGACAAGACCGCCCAGGATTTCGGGCTCGACGCGCGCATCGATGGAAACTTTGGCGCCGCCCAGGACGGAGCGCAGCGTATCGCTGAGCTGCTGCAGCTGCTGGGGCGACAGGGGAACGGCAGACGTCACGGAAGCGGTGGTCTCGCCGCGGCGGCGCGCCAGCTCGGCGAGGAACGCGGTGGCCATCGCGATCAGGTCACGGGCGCGGCCATTCGCAGCCACCGTGCCGACGAAGCTGCGGGTCAGTCCCTTGATGTCGGCGGCGTCGAGGATGGCGAGCAGCGCCTTGCTCTGGGCATCGCGGCCGATCACCGGGCTGGCGAGCAGCCGGGAGAGCTCCGGGCTCTCGTTCGCCATCTTGCGGAAGGCCGTCAGGTCCTGCGCCACCTGGTCAAGCGACTTGGCATTGTCGGCCAACTCGAAAAGAGCGCTGGCGTAGCGCCCAGCAACGCCTGATGTGGCCGCAGTTGACACGTCGAACGCCTCTCCCAGGCCGCGTCAGCGGTCCGGCAAGTGGTTGAATCCCCTCGCCTTTCGAAGGTGAATGAAGCGGCTCCACCCCGGAAAAGCGCGCGTTGCTACCATGTGGTTTTCCGGGGCGCAAGGATGCCAAGGCCCTGTATTACCGCGATTTTTCAGCGCGGTTGGTCACATGAAAGAGTAGGGATCGACGTCGACCTGCAGACGCACTGAGCCGGGCAATCCGATCCTCTCCAGCCACGTCCGCAGCAGAGGTTGCACTGCGATATCGCGCGAGGTTTTCAGCAGAAATCGACGGCGATGGCGACCGCGCAGCAAGGCCAGCGGCGCGGTCGACGGACCGAGGATGGTGACGCCGTCCTGATGGGGCGCACGGCGCGCCAGTGCGCCACAGACATTGTCGACGGCGGCCGGATCAGGCCCGGAGATGATCAGCGAGGCCAGGCGTCCGTAGGGCGGCATGCCGGCGGCCTGCCGGTCGGCCAATTCGGCGGCGACGAAGCGATCGCGATCACCCGACACCAGGGCCTGCATCACCGGATGCTCCGGCACATGGGTCTGCACCAGTGCCCGCCCCGGCCGGTCCTCGCGGCCGGCGCGGCCGGCCACCTGGTAGAGCAGTTGGAAGGTGCGTTCGGCCGCACGCAGGTCGCCGCCGTTCAAACCGAGATCGGCGTCGACCACGGCGACCAAGGTGAGATTGGGGAAGTGATGGCCTTTGGCCGCCATTTGCGTCCCGATCAGGATGTCGATCTCGCCCGCGATCATGCGCTCGACCGCCGCCGTGGCCTCGTTGCGGTTCATCAGGCTGTCGGACGTGAAGAGTTCCAGGCGCGCTTCGGGAAAAAGCTCCAGCGCTTCCTCGGCCAGGCGCTCGACGCCAGGACCGCAGGCCACGAACTGATCGACCGCACCGCAATACTTGCAATCGCGCGCCGGCGGCTCGGCATGGCCACAGTGATGGCAGACCAGGGTGCGACGGAAGCGGTGCTCGACCAGCCAGGCCGAGCATTGCGGGCACTCGATGCCGTGGCCGCAGGCACGGCACAGCGTCATCGGCGCGTAGCCGCGGCGATTGAGGAACAACAGCGTCTGCTCCTTGGCCTCAAAAGTTCGCTTCATCGCCTCGACCACCGGCGGCGACAGCCAGCGGCCGCGGGCCGGCTGCTGGCGCCTGAGGTCGACCGCCGACAACTTCGCGAGCTGCTGGCCGCCGTGGCGATCCGGCAGGTGCACCGAGCCGTAACGGCCGGTCGTGACGTTGACGACGCTTTCCAGCGACGGCGTCGCCGAGGCGAGCACGATCGGCGCCGACACCAGGCGCGCCCGCACCACCGCCATGTCGCGCGCGTTGTAGCTCACCCCGTCATCCTGCTTGAACGACCCGTCGTGCTCCTCGTCGACCACGATCAGGCCGAGGTTGGCGAACGGCAGGAACAGCGCCGAGCGCGCGCCCACCACCACGCCCACCCTGCCCTCGGCAATGGCGCGCCACGTCTCGCGCCGCTCCAGGCTGGTCAGGCCGGAATGCCACGACGCCGGCATGGCGCCGAAACGATCCTCGAAACGTTTCAACCATTGCGCCGTCAGCGCGATCTCGGGCAACAGGACCAGCACCTGCCGGCCAGATGCCAGCGCGGCGGCAATGGCCTCGAAATAGACCTCGGTCTTGCCGGCGCCCGGCACGCCGTCGAGCAATGTCGCCGAAAAACTGTGCGCCAGGACCTTGTCGACGAGGCCTTGCGCGGCGATCGCCTGCTCGGGCGACAATTCGGGTCCCTGCCGCTTGCCGTCGGGCTGGGCGAACGATCGCCGCATGGTGCGCTCGACGGGCTCGAGCAGGCCGATCGACGCCATGGTCTTGATCACCGACGCGCCGACGCCGGCAAGATGCGCCAGCTCCGCGGCCGGGAGCGCCGGTCCGTCCTTCAACTGCTCCAGCACGCGGCGGCGCGCATTGGTGAGCTTCAGCGCCGCGTCGTCACTCGCCGCCGCGGCGCGGTAGACGATCTCGGTCTTGGGCGCCTCGAGCGCCGACGGCACGCTCATCGCCATGCGCAGCACCGCGCCCGGTGGCGCCAGCGTGTAGGCCGAGACCCAGTCGACGAAGCGCCGCAACGCATCGGCCATCGGCAGGGCCGGCAACACCTCTTCGATGTCGCGCAGCTTGCTGGCGGCGACCTCGCCCGAGCCGTCGCCCCACACCACGCCGATCGTCAGCCGCTTGCCAAGCGGCACGACCACGAAGTGACCGGCGGCAACCTCGAGGCCTTTGGGGACGCTGTAGTCGTAGGCGTCGCCCAGGGGCAGCGGCAGCAGCACGCGGACGGTGCGCTTGATGTTTTCCACCGATTCCGGCCGCGACGACGCCGGCCCCTCGGCTTGTAGCTCAGAGGGGGAATCGCTAGAAATTGTGGCAGCAGGCGAGTCTGAACCACTGGCCATTGGGGTAGTTTATATGAAGTTCTTCGTCGATACCGCCGACGTCGCCGAAATCAAGGATCTGGCGGCCTCGGGACTGCTCGACGGGGTGACCACCAATCCCTCCCTGATCATGAAGGCCGGCCGGCCCATGCTGGACGTCATCAAGGAGATCTGTGCCATCGTCCCCGGCCCGGTCAGCGCCGAGACCGTCGCGACCGACCACAAGAAGATGCTCGAAGAGGGCAGGAAGCTCGCCAAGCTCGCCAAGAACGTCGCCGTGAAGGTGCCGCTGACGCCGGATGGCCTGAAAACCTGCAAGGCCCTGTCCTCGGAAGGTACGATGGTGAACGTCACCCTGTGTTTCTCGGCGGCGCAGGCAGTGCTGGCAGCCAAGGCCGGCGCCACCTTCATTTCGCCCTTCGTCGGCCGGCTGGACGATATCGGCCAGGACGGCATGCATCTGATCGGCGAGATCATGACGATCTATCGCCAGTACCCCCACTTCAAGACCGAGGTGCTGGTCGCCTCGGTCCGCCACAGCCAGCATGTCATCCAGGCCGCAAAGCTCGGCGCTCATGTCGCCACGCTGCCGCCGAACGTGCTGCGCCAGCTCTTCAAGCACGCGCTGACCGACAACGGCCTGAAAGCCTTCCTCGACGACTGGGCCAAGACCGGTCAATCCATCCTCTGACCCGGAGCGACACATGGGCAGCGACGGCACGGTGACGGCGCCCGACGGTTCGGGCCGACAGGTCAAGGTGATCACTGCCGACGACGTCGTCGCCTACTTGAAGGCGCATCCCGACTTCTTCGAGAAGCATGCCGAGCTCGCCGAGCTGATGGCGCTGGTGCCGCGCGTGCAGGGTCCAGGCGTGATCGACATGCAGCAGGCGATCCTGAAGCGCCTGCGCAGCGAGATCGACCGGCTGAAGAACGAGCGCACCGAGATCATCGCCAACTCCAAGCAGAACCAGATCGTCCAGAACCGCATCCAGGCGGCGGTCATCAGCATCATCCAGGCCTCGACCTTCGAGAAGATGATCCATGTCGTCACCCACGAGCTGCCCGAGCTCCTGGACGTCGACTTCATCACCCTTGCCATCGAGGCCAATGCCGATGCGCCCAAGCGCGTGCCGGTGCGCGGCGTCTATGTCCTGGCGCCGGGCGCCATCGATGCCGCCATCGGCCCCGACAAGCATGCCCGGCTGCGCGCCGACATCGCCGGCGAAGAAGCCTTCTTCGGCGACATCGCCCGCTTCGTCAAATCCGACGTGCTGATGCGTCTGCGCGTATCGTCGGGCTCGCCCGACGGCGTGATGTGCTTCGGCTCGCGCGATCCCCAGGCCTTCGGCCCCGAGCAGGCGACCGAGCTCCTGTTCTTCCTCTCCAAGGTGCTCGAGAACACCATTCGCGCCTGGCTCGATTTGCCGGAATGACATGCATCCCGTCATCCCGACCGGAGCGAAGCGAAGCGGAGGGACCTTTTTTGTGGCTGCCGACTTCAAAAGAGGTCCTTCGACTGCGCCGCCCTTCGGGCGGCTCCGCTCAGGATGACGGCTAATATCGACAGCGCGCGGCAAGCCTGGTGCGATTGGCTGAAGAGCGAGCGCCGGCTCGCCGCCCATACCCTGGTGGCCTACGAGCACGACGTCGCGACCTTCCTTGGCTTCATGACGGACTATCTCGGCAAGCCGCCGACGCTCGAAGCGCTTGGCAAACTCAAGCCCGCGGAATTCCGCGCCTGGCTGGCCGAGCGGGCGCGCCAGGGCCTCGCCCGCACCTCGACGGCGCGCGCCTTCTCGTCGGTCCGTTCCTTCTTCCAGTTCCTCGACAAGCGCGGGCTTGCCCACAATGCCAGCATCGGCGCCATCCAGACGCCCAAGCTGCCGCGCTCGGTGCCCAAGGCGCTCTCCGAACGCGACATGGAAGAATTGCTGGAGGCGCCGGCCGAGCAGGAGCGCGAGGCCTGGCTCGATCTGCGCGACGCCGCCGTCCTGATGCTGCTCTATGGCGCGGGGCTGCGCATCGGCGAGGCGCTGGGCCTCAGCAAGGCCGTCGTCGAGGATCTGCTGAAGAGCGGCCGCGACACGCTCGCCGTCACCGGCAAGGGCAACAAGACGCGCCTGGTGCCTCTGTTGCCGCAGGCGCTGGAGGCGCTGCAGGCCTATCGCGATGCCTGTCCGTGGCTGGCGGCCCGTGGTCCGAATGAGGCTTTCTTCGTCGGCGCCCGCGGCGGCGCGCTCGATCCGGCCATCGTGCAGAAGCGCGTGCGCGACATCCGGCGCGGGCTCGGCCTTGCCGAGAGCGTGACACCGCACGCGCTGCGCCACTCCTTCGCCACCCATCTTCTGGGCGCCGGCGGCGATCTCCGGACCATCCAGGAGCTTCTGGGCCACGCCTCGCTGTCGACGACCCAGCGCTACACCGACGTCGACACCGCCCGCCTTACCGCCGTCTACCGCGCCGCCCATCCACGGGCGAAGCGTTGATGGGAGCGCGGGCCTCTGGCCCGCATCATGTTCACGAGCGGGCCAGAGGCCCGCGCTCCCAGGACTAATCCCGGAACGCCGCCAGATGGAACGGGCGCTTTGCCGGCTTGCCGGCCATGTCGTAGGTGCGCACGCGCATCTTCAGGGGATCGGCCAGGAGGCCGACCGTGCACACGCCGGGCTCGACGTCTTCGAATGCGACGCTGCCGATCACGCAGGAGAAGTTGGTCTTGGCTTCCTTCTGCAGCGGTACTTTCCAGGTGATGACGTATTCGTTCGCCCCGACCAGCTCGCAGCTCTCGATCATTTAACCGCGGGCGATCGACCCGTCCGCCGCGATGACGCAAGCCAGCCGTTTCTCGAACTCAGCCATGTTCCACTCCCTTTGAACGCAACACTGAACACCTGGAGTGTTAGCCGCTCCGGCGCCGATAGACCACATGCAGCGCACCGCCGGACTTCGGCTCGCACTTGACCAGAGTCAGCGGCAACTCCGGCGTGCCCATTGGAAACAGCGGAATGCCATCGCCCAGAACCAGCGGGATGATCGCCATCTCCAGCACGTCGAGCCGGCCGATCGCGATCAGGCCGCGGATGAGCTGGCCGCCGCCTTACGCCGATCTTGCGATAGCCGCGCCGTTCGAGTTCCTCGGCGATGGCACGAAGATCGCCCGATCGCGCTTCGACCAACGGCGGCGGCGCTTCGATCGGCCGGCTGGTTACGACAAAGACCGGCTTGCTGTGCGGCCACTCCGCCATGACCCGTTCGATCTCGTAGGTGGCGCGCCCCATCACCACCGCATCGATCTCCGCGTGGTAGGCATCGATGTCGAACTCCTGTGGCGGATAGGGTACGAGCCAGTCGAACGAGCCGTCGGACCGCGCGATCTTGCCGTCGAGTGACATCGCGACATGGCAGTGCCAGAGCGGCCGGGTCACGTCGCAAACGCCTTGGCCAGGAACGCCTTCACGTCGGCCACGAACGCCTTCCACGCGGCTTCGTTGGCGCCGTAGTGCGCACCGCAGCAGCCGCCGGGCTTGCTGCGGTTGCCGACGCCCGGGAGATAGCGCACCGGCAGCCCGAGCGCGTCGAAGCTGTGATGAGCGCCCTCGTAGACGCGCGTCTCGACGAGGTCGCGCCCCTGCACCACCTGGCCGATCACCGCCTGGCACTGCGACACCGGTGTCCAGTCATCGAGCGCCCCCATGGCGAACAAGGTCGGCTGTCGCACCGCGAGCCTGGGACCCAGCGCATCGGCTAGCGCGCAATCGGGATAGACCAGGATCGCTGCACGCGCCATCGGCGCGGCGTTTGGCGGCTGCGGCGCCAGCGCCCGCAGCAGGGCGACGCCGCCGCCATAGGAATAGCCGATGAAAGCAAGCCGCTTGGCATCGACATAACTCTGGCCGGCGAGCCATTGCAGGGCGGCGTCGATGTCTCGCGCCCGCCTTTCGGCGTCGGCCTGGCTCGGCCAGTTCCGCCCGCACACATCCGTGAGCCCACGCGCCGAGAAGCTATCGACGACCAAGGCCACGTACCCCCAACCGCGCAGGAGGCCGGCCATGCGGGCCGTGTTCTGACCCGGACCGCCACAGCCGTGAAAGATGGCGACCGCTGGTGCGGCGCCGCCACCGGCCGGCCGGAAGAGCTGCGAGGCAAGCTGCACCGTGCGGCCACCATCCTCGACCGGCACGCGCACGTTCTGCTGCGCATCGACGGCACGCCCGCAGGCCAAGGACGCCAGCAAGCCCAGCAGGGCGGCGCAGAATCTATTTCTTCGTGTCACCGCTTGAACACCTCCCTTCGGCAGGGGCGAGGACTAGTGTCGCCGCTGCACTTCGACGAGAACGCGGTCTCTCCCGAGACCGGCGGCAGGCGCGCGGCGGCGCGTAGCGCGAGACGTGGACGATCATGCCCCTCATGCCAACGGACCCTGGTTCAGCCGCTCCGAACATACCGGCTCTCTCGGAAGTACAAAATTGTATCCGGCGTACCTTCGGCACGTTCTTCATTGCCAACCGTAACCATCGCGCGAGAGAGTACGTACCGCTCGATTGTGCGGGACGAGCAACTGCCCTTGCTTGGGGACGGGCCGATGATGGTCGGCGAAGATTTTCTTCGCCACGGCATGTCCACCTCGCCGAGGCTGAACTTCGGCGCCAGCATGGAGTTCAGTCATGGGCTTGAGAATACTTGCCGCGTCTCTGCTGCTGTCCCTCCTGCCGGGCTGCACGGAATCCGGCTACCTCGTGACCAGCCTGGCTGGCGACCCGATCGCCACAAGCCGGCCGCCTGCGCGAGACGCTGCCTCGCGCTACACCAGCCATCCGCCAGCCGCGACGGCCGAAGAAACAGTGCCGTTGCGCATCAAGGGATCGTTCGGCGTGGGCGACCGCGCCAAGATCCTGCGCGCCGTCAATGAATGGAACGTGGCATTGAACGGCTTCGTCCGCTTCGCGATCGTCGAGGGCTCCGAAGCGGCCGCCGCCGGCGCGCGGCCGTCGCGACCGTGGTCGATCATGGCGGCCGAGGGCATAAGCCCGCGCGTCGTGCCCGGTCCGACGGTGGCGTTGGCCGTCACGCAGCCGCTGCCTGGTTCAGGTGGCCTGATGATCGTCTACGTCGATCGCATCGGCACACGCGACCTCGGCAGCGTCGTCATGCATGAGCTCGGCCACGTGCTGGGCGTGGGCCACGGCGAGAAGGGCCTGATGGCGGCGCACTATCATCCGGCCGACCAGCAATGCGTCGACAAGGCCACGGTCGCGGCCGTCGCGGCAAAGCGGCGGCTGCCGATGGATCAGCTCAATTGGTGTGACGAGAAGGTCGCGAGCGCGGCGCGCTAAGATCGTCCCCAGCTTCGCTGGGGAGGTGGCCCGAAGGGCCGGAGGGGTCATGGCCCACAGCATCGTCGTGGCCCATGACCCCTCCGCCCGCTAACGCGGGCACCTCCCCTTCGCGGAAACCGCGAAGGGGAGGAAGGCAACTTCTACTTCGCCGGCGCCGGCGTCTTGAAGTGCGGGATGCCGTCGGTGCGGTCGTCGAGCGCCTCGGCGCCTTCCGTCGGCAACACCTTCACGTAGTTCAGCGCGCCGTTGATGTCGTCCTTCCAGACCTCCTTCGGCAGGTCGTAGACGAACTCGACGCCATAGCCATTGGGATCGTGGATGTAGAGGCTGTGGGTCATGCCGTGCTCGACGCGGCGGTCGAACTTCACACCCTTGTTCTGCAGGTATTCCAGATGCTGCAGCCAGGCCTCGCGGGTCGGCATGGTGATGGCGATGTGGTTGATCGCGCAGGGCATGCCGAACATCGACCAGTTCTCGGGCGGCTTGGGCAGGTCGCGATTCTCGACCAGGGCGACATCGTGATGATGGCTGGTGCCGTCCTCGCGGATGCCCGAGTAGAAGCGCATCTTCGGCGGGTTCGGCCGATCCTTGGTCGGCGTCAGCTGGCCGACCTGCTTGAAGCCGACGACTTCCGTCCAGAAACGATGCGACTCCTCGATGTCGCGGACATTGAGCACGAGGTGATTGACGCCACGCGGAGTTACCGGCTTGTCCATCGCTACACTCCCGGAATGAACTGTTGTTGGATGAATACTACCCTCAAATGAAGCGTCGGCCCACCTGTCATCAGGGCACTTTCGCGGCCGTAACAGGGTTTCTTGCTGGTTCCGCCGCCGCGGGCTTGGCCGGCGATACAGTTGGATTGACCGGCCGGCGCGCGACCAGCGGGGCGTTGCGGATCGACTGCAGGTCGACCTTCGGCATCGGCAGGCCAAGCTGCTGGAGCACGCCGTTGGCCAGCTCCTCGTAGCGGTTGAAGCCACGGCGCAGGCGGCCGCGCCACGACGGGATGCCGCCATTGGCGTGCAGCTCGTAGACCGATTCGCGATGGTCGAGCGCCGAACCGGCATGGTCCCAGGCCATCTGCAGCAAAGCGGCACGCTGCCGGGCGGTATAGCCGCCGCCGGCGAACGATTCCTCCAGGCCCTTGGCCAACGCCGGGTCGGCGAGATCGCGGTCGGTCGGCGCCACGACCAGCGAGGAGCCGGGCAAGGTGCGCAGGACCTCGCCCATGCGTGGCCGCGCCCTCAGCATGGCGATGCTGCCGGCCGCGACATGGCAGACGTTCGGCGAGCAGTAGCCCTCGGGCGTGAACTCGGGATCGAGCTCGGCGGCCGTCTGGCAGCTGCCCACGGTCTGCACGTCGGTCATCAGGTCGACCAGGTAGTCGACGGTGGCGTCGTGCGAGGCGAGACCCATGGCGTGCGTGCAGGCAAGCGCCACGCCCAGGGTGAACTCGGCCTTGCTGAGCCAGCAATAGAGCTGATGCCAGAACAGCCAGCGCGCCACCGGATCGGGGAACGGGTCGGTGAGGAAGACGCGATTCCACGGGATCAGCACGTCGTCGAGCCACATCTGGCCGTCGAGCTCGTCGTAGCGGGCGCTGAGCGGCGCCGAGAACGGATTGCTGTCCCGCGCCGAGCGCTTGCGGCAGACCACCGTGACGCCCGGCGCATTGACGGCGACGGCGAAGGTGGCGCGGTGCCCCTTGTAGTCCGCGCCGTTGTGCGCGCCGATATAGACGTCGTGGGCGTAGGCCGGGCTGGTGTGCATGCCGATCTTGCCGCGGATCACCAGGCCCTTGTCGGTCTCCTTGACGATCCTGAGCGCGGCGCGCTCGGCGGGATCCTCGCGCAAGCGATAGCCGATGGTCGCCGCACCGGCGGCGAAGGTGAGGAAGCGTCCGCTCCCCGCGATCAGGGCGCGATAGGCTTCGGCATTGGCGCGCTGCTCGGGCGAGGCATTGCGCAGGTTGACCACGGTCTGCACGCCCATCGCGATCAGATGGCCGTAGGCCGGCGTGTGGGTGATGTTGCCGGCGCTGAGGAAGGTGGTGGCGGAGAAGCACCGCCCCATGCGCGCGAGGTCCTGGGCGGTGCGCGGCACCATGTAGCCCACCGGCACGCGACAGCCGTCCTTGTCTGGCGGCGTGAACAGGGTGTCCTGCCACTTCGGATCGAAGTGCCGGTCGTACCAGGCGACGTATTCCTCGACCATCGCCCGCGTCGCCGGATGCGTCGTCACGTCCTCGACCGGGCCCTCGCCCAGGATGAAGACGCGCCGCCCGTCGCGCAGGCTCGCCCGGTAGTCGGCTCCGGTTCGCATCGACGACATGTCCCGCCTCCCTTTCGGCGCCAGCGAAACCCTAATCGGGCCATTGACATAACGAAACGATCAAAGCGAGCATAAGACGCATAACCGGCCGTTATGGAGCACCCAATGGCGACGACGATGGAAGCGACCCAGCCGGCGACGGGCGAGCGCGAGCTTGCCACCCGGCTGCGCCGGGTCAATCTCGACCTCCTGCCGGTGCTCCATGAATTGCTGCGCACCAGGAGCGTCACGCGCACGGCGCAGTCCTTCAACATGACGCAGCCGGCGGTGAGCCGGGCTCTGCGGCAGCTGCGCGGCGCCCTCGACGATCAGATCCTGGTGTCCTCCGGCCGCACGGCGCACCTCACCGACCGGGCCGAGACCTTGGCCGGGCCCCTCGCCCGCACGCTGGGCGAGCTCGATCTGCTGCTGAAGCCCGCCGGTCCGTTCGATCCCGCGACCGAAGCGGTGCATCTGGTGATCAATACCGCCGACTACGTTGCCCAGCTCCTGGCGCCGGTGCTCACCGGCATCTGCGCCCGCGAAGCGCCGCACGTCGTGTTGGAGTTCACCTGGCTGCCGACACGCAATGCCGAGGACCTGGCGCTGGTCGACTTCATGATCGGGCCTCGCGCCTTCGGCCAGACCCTCGGCAAGCGCGTGGGCTCGCTGCCGCTGTGGCGCGACGAGATGGTGTGCGTCGCTTCCGCCGCCAATCGCGCCGTGCCGGCGCGGCTCACGCCCGCGCAGTTCCAGGCGATGCGCTACGTCGCCTTCCGCCGCGGCCTGCATGTGCCGCAGGACGTGCAGATCCAGATCCAGCCCACCTCGCCGCTGGAGGTGGCGCCCGTCTGCACCGTTCCCAACTTCCTGGTGCTGGGCGCGATCGTCGCCCAGTCCGACTGCGTCGCCCTGGTGCCGCGCAAGGTGGCGCGGGCGCTGGCCCGCGCCGAGCGGCTGCGCATCGTCGAGATCGCTTACCCCGGCAAGCAGCTCCACATCGACGCCTACTGGAGCCTCGCCACCAACGGCCGCCGCGGCCGCGCCTGGTTCCGCGACCTTTTAGCCCGCGCGGTGGCGGAGCTGCCTTAGTCTTGCCGGACCGCGGGCCTCCAGGCCCGCTCATGAATCATGAGCGCGCGGAACGCGCGCTATCCGGCAGATGAAGAGCATGAGCGGGCCTGGAGGCCCGCGGTCCGGCAAGAAATTCACCGCTTCGGATCGGTGATGTCCTCGAATTCCTTGAGATGCTTCGGCGCCCAACGATGGTCGCGGGCGCGCTCGATCCAGCGGTCGAGCCAGGGCCAGCGGCGACGGGCGGCCTTGACCCACTCGCGGCCGGTCTCGAACTCGGTCGCCAGCAGGTAGAGGGCGATCACGAAGAAGATCCAGCCCTGGAGGATCGGCAGCAGGCCGCCCACCACCGACATGATCAGGCAGGCGACGATTGCGATGGCCATCAAGGGCTTGCGCATCAACTGTTCCTCAATTCCTTCCCAATATAAGGAGGAAGGAGGAGACGCGTTGCGTCTATAAATGAATCGGCTTCTCCCACGCCGCCAGCGCGGCTTCCTTCATCGCCTCGTTGACCGTGGGATGGGCATGGCAGACGCGGCCGATATCCTCGGCCGAGGCCGAGAACTCCATGGCGATGCCGGCTTCGGCGATCATGGTGCCCGCTTCGGCGCCGATGATGTGCACGCCTAAAACCTTGTCGGTCGCCTTGTCGGCCAGAACCTTGACGAATCCCTCGGTGGCGGCGTTGGCGCGGCTGCGCGGGTCGGCGGTGAACGGGTACTTGCCGATCTTGTAGGCGACACCGGCGGCCTTCAGCTGCTCCTCGGTCTTGCCGACCCAGGCCACCTCGGGCTGGGTGTAGATGATCGAAGGCACGAGGTCCCAGTTCACGTGGCCCTTCTGGCCGGCGATGGTTTCGACGCAGGCAATGCCGTCCTCGCTCGCCTTGTGGGCCAGCATCGGCCCGTCGATCACGTCGCCGATGGCGTAGATGCCGGGCACCGAGGTCTGGAAGTGCGCATCGACGGCGATGCGGCCGCGGTCGGTCAGCTTCACGCCCGCCTTATCGAGACCGAGCCCCTCGACGAACGGCCGCCGGCCAATGCAGACCAGCACGATGTCGGCCTGCACGGTCTCGGCCGGGCCGCCCTTGGCCGGCTCGACCGTCAAGGTCACGCCCGGCCCCGATGCATCGGCCTTGGTCACCTTCGAGCCGAGCTTGAACCTCAACCCCTGCTTGGCAAGCGCGCGCTGGAAGTGTTTCGTGATCTCGTCGTCGACGCCAGGCGTGATGCGGTCGAGGAACTCGATCACCGTCACGTCGGCGCCGAGCCGGCGCCATACCGAGCCGAGCTCGAGGCCGATGATGCCGGCGCCTACGACAACCAGGTGCCTCGGCACCTCGGCCAGCTCGAGCGCGCCAGTCGACGACACGATCTTCTTCTCGTCGACGGTGACGCCAGGCAGCGGCGTCACTTCCGAGCCCGAGGCGATCAGGATGTTCCTGGTGGCGAGCGTGTCTTTCACCGCACCATCGTCGCCCAGCACCGATACAGCGCCCGCCTTGTCGATCCGGCCTGTGCCCTGGAACGACGTGATCTTGTTCTTGCGGAACAGGAAGGCGACGCCCTTGGTCGTGGCGTCGACCACTTCGCCCTTGCGCTTCATCAGCTGGGCGAAGTCGAGCTTGGGTGGCGCCAGCACGATGCCGTGCTCGCCAAGATCGTGGCCCGCCTCCTCGAACAGGTGCGAGGACTGCAGCAGCGCCTTGGAGGGGATGCAGCCGACGTTGAGGCAGGTCCCGCCGAACGTCGCCCGCTTCTCGACCATCGCCACCGTCATGCCGAGCTGCGCGGCGCGGATCGCCGCCACATAGCCGCCCGGTCCGGCGCCAATCACGACGAGATCGAAGGTTTCACTCATCTTCCGTCACCCCGAGCGAAGTCGAGGGGCCTTGTCTTCGTACGCAACATGAGGAGGTCCCTCCACTCCGCTTCGCTTCGGTCGGGATGACGGGGTCAGACGCCGAGCAGCAGCCGCTCGGGATCCTCGATGCATTCCTTGACCCGCACCAGGAACAGCACGGCCTCGCGGCCGTCGATGATACGGTGGTCGTATGACACGGCGAGGTACATCATCGGCCGCACCTTGACCTCGCCGCCGACCACCATGGGGCGCTTCTGGATCTTGTGCATGCCGAGGATCGCCGACTGCGGCGGATTGAGGATCGGCGTCGACATCAGCGAGCCGTAGACGCCGCCGTTGGAGATGGTGAAGGTGCCGCCGGTCAGGTCGGCGATCGAGAGCTTGCCGTCGCGCGCCTTGCGGCCGAGCTCGCCGATGGTCTTCTCGATCTCGCCGAAAGATTTGACATCGGCGTCGCGCACCACGGGAACCACCAGGCCCTGCGGCGTGCCGACGGCGACGCCGATGTCGTAGTAGTTCTTGTAGACGAGGTCATCGCCTTCGATCTCGGCATTGACCGCGGGCAGCTCCTTCAGCCCGGCGATGCACGCCTTGACGAAGAACGACATGAAGCCCAGCCGCGCGCCGTGCTTCTTCTCGAAGTCGTCCTTCAGCCGCTCGCGCAGCGCCATCACGTTGGTCATGTCCACCTCGTTGAAGGTGGTGAGCATGGCCGCCGTGTTCTGCGCTTCCTTGAGACGGTTGGCGATGGTGCGGCGCAGCCGCGTCATGCGCACCCGCTCCTCGCGGTCGGCGCGCGGCCGCGGACCGGCCGGCACCGCAGGCTTGGCTGCCGCAGGCGCCGCCGGCGCCGGGATCGACGACAGTGCCGCCATCACGTCGGCCTTGGTGGCGCGGCCGTCCTTGCCGGTCGGCTGGATGGCCGACGGCGCAACGCCGGTTTCTTCGACCAATTTGCGGGTGGCCGGACCGGAAGCGGCGATATTGGCGTTCGCGGCGGCCGGAGTCGCAACGGCAGCAACGGGTGCCGGGCTTGGGGCAGGCGCCGGTGCCGGCTTGGGGGCCGCCGCCGGCGCTGCGGCAGGCTTGGCCGCAGCCGCACCCGCGGCACCGGCCTCGATGTGGCAGAGCACGCCGCCCACCTGGACGGTGGCGCCTTCCTCGACGGCAAGATCGACCATGGTGCCGGCCACCGTGGCATTCACCTCGACGGTGACCTTGTCGGTCTCCAGTTCGCACAGAGGCTGGTCGATGGTGACGGCATCGCCCGCCTTGACCAGCCACTTGGCGACGGTCGCCTCGGTGACCGATTCGCCCAGCGCGGGGACCTTGATCTCGACGGCCATTACAAAACCCTCCTCAGCGCGCGCATCAGGTACCCGATCTCAAGCAATCGTCAGCGCGCGGTCGACCAGATCGGCCTGTTCCTTGACATGGGTGCGCGCCGAGCCGGTCGCCGGCGATGCCGCCTCGGGCCGACCGACATAGACCGGCCGCGTCGCCTTGACATTGAGGCCGGCCAGCGCGCGCTCGATGCGGCGATCGACGAAGTGCCAGCCGCCCATGTTCTCGGGCTCCTCCTGGCACCACACCACCTCGGCGTTGGGATACTTCAAGAGCTCGATGCTCAGGCTGCTGAACGGGAACGGATAGAGCTGCTCGACGCGCAGGAGGGCGATGTCATCGAGCTTGCGCTTGCGCCGCTCGGCCAGCAGATCGAAGTAGACCTTGCCCGAGCACAGGACGACGCGGCGCACCTTAGCGCCGTCGGTGAGCTGGTCGGTCTCGGCCAGGATGCGGCGGAACGACGAGCCCGGCCCGAAATCCTCGAGCCGCGACACCGCATCCTTGTGGCGCAGCAGCGACTTCGGCGTCATCACCACCAGCGGCTTGCGGAACGACCGGCGCGTCTGGCGGCGCAGGGCGTGGAAATAGTTGGCCGGCGTCGTCGGCACGATGACCTGCCAGTTGTCCTCGGCCGAGAGCTGCAGGTAGCGCTCGAGGCGGGCCGAGCTGTGCTCGGGCCCCTGGCCCTCGTAGCCGTGCGGCAGCAGCATCACCAGGCCGTTCATGCGCAGCCACTTGCTCTCGCCCGAGCAGATGAACTGGTCGATGATGACCTGTGCGCCGTTGGCGAAGTCGCCGAACTGCGCCTCCCACATCACCAGCGCATTGGGCTCGGCCGACGAATAGCCGTACTCGAAGCCCAACACGCCCGCCTCGTTCAGCGGGCTGTCGATCACCTCGAAGCGCGACTGCCCGGCGGCGACGTGATTGAGCGGGATGTACTTGCTCTCATTGGTCTGGTCGATCAGCACCGAATGGCGCTGCGAGAAGGTGCCACGGCCCGAATCCTGGCCGCTCAGCCGCACCGGCGTGCCTTCGGCCAGCAGCGTGCCGAAGGCCAGCGCCTCGCCGGTTGCCCAGTCGATGTTCTCGCCGGTGTCGATGGTCTTGCGCTTCTCCTGGAGCTGGCGCGCGATCTTGCGGTTGAGGTCGAAGCCCTTCGGCACCTCGCTGATGGCGTGTCCGACCGAGGTCAGGCGGTCGAGCTCGACGGCCGTCGTGCCCTTGCGGTCTTCCTCGCCCGGGGCGACGGTGAGGCCGGCCCAGCGGCCTTCCAGCCAGTCGGCCTTGTTGGCCTTGTACTGCGTCGCCGCCTCCAGGGCCTTGTCGAGCCGTTCGCGCAACTCGGCGTCGCGCTGCGCCACGTCGGCCGGCGTGATCACGCCCTCGGCTTCGAGCCGCGCGGCGTAGACCTCTTTCACCGTCTTGTGCGCGCCGATCTCCTTGTACATCAGCGGCTGGGTGAACATCGGCTCGTCCGACTCGTTGTGGCCATGCCTGCGGTAGCAGAACATGTCGATGACGATGTCGCGCTTGAAATGCTGCCGGTATTCGGTGGCGATGCGCGAGACGTGGACCACGGCCTCGGGATCGTCGCCGTTCACGTGAAAGATCGGGGCCTGCACGATCTTGGCGACCTCGGTGCAGTAGGGACCCGAGCGCGACGCGGTCGGCAGCGTGGTGAAGCCGATCTGGTTGTTGACCACGAAGTGGATCGTGCCGCCGATGCGGTAACCCTCGAGATCGGAAAGATCGAGGCTCTCGGCCACCAGTCCCTGGCCCGCGAAGGCCGCGTCGCCGTGCATCAGGATGGCCATGACCTGGCTGCGGTCGGCGTCGTGGCGCTGGTCCTGCTTGGCGCGCGCCTTGCCCAGCACCACCGGATTGACCGCCTCGAGATGCGAGGGATTGGACGACAGCGACACATGGACGGTGGTGCCGTCGAAGTCACGGTCGGCCGAGGCGCCGAGATGGTACTTCACGTCGCCCGAGCCGCGCATTTCCTCGGGCTGCGAGGAGCGGCCCTGGAACTCCGAGAACAGCGCCGTGTAGCTCTTGTGCAGGACGTGCACGAGGGTGTTGAGGCGGCCGCGATGGGGCATGCCGATCACGACGTCGCGGATGCCGAGCTGGCCGCCGCGCTTCAGGATCTGCTCGATGCCCGGGATCAGCGATTCGCCGCCGTCCAGGCCGAAGCGTTTCGTGCCGACGAACTTCACGCCGAGATAGCGTTCCAGGCCCTCGGCCTCGACCACGCGCTCGTAGATGGCGCGACGGCCCTCGAGGGTGAACTCGGTGTGGTTCTCGATGTGCTCGATGCGCTCCTGGATCCACGCCTTCTGGTCGGGATCGGAGATGTGCATGTACTCGGCGCCGATCTTGCCGCAGTAGGTCTTGCGCAGGCGGTCCCAGATCTGGCGCAAGGTCGCGGATTCGCCCAGCCCCAGCGAGCCGAAGATCAGGATCGGACGATCCCAGTCGTTCTCGCCGAAGCCGTAGGTCGCGGGATCTAGCTCGCGATGCAGCTCGCGCTTGATCAGGCCGAGCGGATCGAGGTCGGCCTCGAGATGGCCGCGGATGCGGTAGGAGCGGATCAGCAGGAAGGCGCGCGAGGTGTCGAGCGCGGCGTCGCGGATCTCGGCTTCGGTCTTGCCGGCGAGGGCCGTCGCGGCGCCGTTGGCTTTGCCGTTGCCCTTGACATTGCGGTTGGCGGGCGACGGCAGCGTCTCGGGATCGACCGCGCCGATCACCCGCGTGCCGTTGGGCGCCCACGAGGCGCCGCGCACCTCGGCCAGCACGTCGCCCTTCTGCTCGGCCAGCGCGTCGAAGAAAGTGCGCCATTCGCCATCGACGGCGTTGGGATCGCCGAGATAGCGCGCGTACAGCTCTTCGATGAACGGGGCGTTGGCGCCGAACAGGAATGATGTCTGCTCTGCTTGCATTGGCCTTACTCCTTTGGCCTTCTTGCTCCTCTCCCCCGCTAGGGGGAGAGGCTGGGTGAGGGGGTTGCGCACAATCTTCGAGGGGCCCCCCCCCC
>Ga0081539_10003094_pt1 | contig 21374 bp, 9 predicted proteins | sample TabmetS4T2R2_FD_71023 | JGI IMG/M metagenome (GOLD analysis project Ga0081539, IMG submission 71023) | Tabebuia heterophylla rhizosphere microbial communities from the University of Puerto Rico - S4T2R2 | ecosystem: Host-associated > Plants > Roots > Rhizosphere ...
GACCCGCAGTTCGCGTGGCTGCGGCCGGCGTCAGAGTTGATTGTGCGGATGGACGAAGGGCTGGAGATCGATGCGCTCGAAGGCCCGGAGATCGATGTCGACTGGATCGTGGCGCAGACGCGCACCTACATCTCACCCGACGAGAACGGCACGCCATACGCGCAGCGCTATCACACGGCGCTGCAGGAGCATCCCGACGCCGTCTTCGCGCATCGCGCCGTCACCAATATCCTCAGGGCAGCGGGAAAATGAAAGGGCGGGCTGACAAGGCCCGCCCTGCCTCCGTGGTCTCCGTGACCTCGGAAAGTCTCCGTGTTTAAAAATCGAACTGCGCGCTGATCTTGAAGAACCGCGGCTGCAGGATCGATGTCGGCACCTGCCACGTGTTGCCCGCCGCCCCGACGACGAAGTTGTTGTTCAGCGTCAGGATGGTGTTCGAGTTCGTCGCGTTGTAGATGTCGAGGCTGATCATCGTCTTGGTCGACGCGAAGCGAAGGAACTTCGCGAACCGCACATCCAGCTGATTCAGCCCGTCACCCCAGAGAGTGCCCGGTTCGACGAGATTCACCGTTGCAAACGCGGCGTTGCCCGGCAGCGGTCGTCCGAGCGACCCCTGTGTCACGGCGTTGGTGGCGTTGTAGTTGGCCTGAATCTCCGGCCCGGGCAAGTACTGGTATGTGCCCGACACCTGAACATCGACCTTCGGCACCGTGTACGAAGCCAGACCCTTGATTTGCGTCTGCCAGTTCGTGGTCTGCTTGCAATACGGTGATCCGCTGCCGGCGCCCGCGGCGGGGAGACCGGTGGTGGGCGCCAGCGATGTCGCCTGCGTGGTCGTGAACGTGAACGCCGCTTCGGGGACATCGTCGAGGATGTCGCAGACATCGCGCGAGGTGCGGCCGGTGCTGGTTCCGCCCTGCAGGAACACGCCTTGCGACAGACGCGCGTTGACACTGACATCCACGCCGTTCCAGTGCTCGATCTGCTTTCCGTAGTTCCGTGACAGCGTTGCCAGGTTGTCGACGGCGCCGAACCTGGCCTGCTTTACCGCCAGGAAGTTGTTCACGGTGTAGCCGCCACCGTTCGGGAGACGCGGATCGGACGGCGCGGTCACGCTGAAGCGATCGAAGTCCGCGGCTGTCAGCGCGAGGTTGTCATACACGGGGAAGTTCCCGTACCAACGACGGAAGTAGCCGACGTCCGCCGACACGCGCGGGATGACTTCGTGCTGGACGGCTGCGGAGAACTCCCAGTTGAAGAAGCGGTTCCCCCACCCGGTGAGCAGTTCCGGATCGAAGCGTGTGCTCAGGATCGGTTTGCCGAACGTCGTGTCGTTGAACGCGCCGCACAGGTCGCCGCCGCTGGCAAGATTGTCCTGCAACGCGGGGTTCAGCACGTCGCAATCAGGGACGTAGTTGCGATTGCCGTCGGTCCACGCGCGGCTGACCGAGTCGGTGACCAGGTTGATCGGGTTCGGGTTCCCCGTGAGCAGACCAGTGGTGCCGAGTCCCTGCAGATACTTGTTCAAGCTGGTCTTGAGCGCGGTCCTCCCATTCCCGAACAAATCGTAGGCGAGTTGAAGCCGCGGTGTGATGTCCTGGAAGTTCGCATTCTTGATTTTCCCGAAGGTCAGGTTGCGTCCAGGCGTGAATGTCGTTGGACCCAACTGCTGTTCCGGGAAGCTGTTGATGTAGTGGTCATACCGGATGCCGCCGGAAGCGGTGAGGCGACCGATCGTCCACTTGTCCTGCGCGAAGAGACCGTAGTCGTGGTCGACGTTGATTTTCTGGAACGTCGGCAGGGCGCGCATGGTGATTTGGTTCGGCACGCCGTTGGTGAAGCGGTACTGCAGGTTGTTCTGGAGGTACAGGTAGTTGCTGTGGCGGCCGATCGCGTCGTTGGTGCCGACCTTCACCGCGTGCGAGCCGGTGATGTACGACACATTGAAGCGCCAGTGGAAGTTCTGATTGAACGAGTTGTTGTAGTTGGTGGCAGCCCTGCCGCGATACGCCAGGTTGGGGATGACGCCGAGTCCGGGGACATTGGCGGCTGTATCCAGCACCCCGATCATCCGCGGATCGAGGTCGAGTCCCCGCTCCTGCAGGTGCATGTTGCCCCAGCGCTCGACGCGGTGAATGCCGCTGGCCTCGATCAGGATCTTGTTGGTGACCGGCGTGGTCCAGTCGAGCAGGATCACTCGCTGAGTGGGAAAGCGGCGGTCGTACCCTGCTTCAGGCGTATTGATGTTGGCGCCCTGCGGCCCCAGATTGTCGTGGCAGGCGCAGAAATCCTGCTGGGTGTAGGTGACGCCCAGCTTGTTCTTCGGTGTGAGTTGGAACGTGAAACGGCCCTGCGCGTCGAGCCACGTCTTCTGCAGCGACGCCGGCCGGCTCGTGTCGGGATCGTAGTTCCACTTCGTCGGGTCGTTCGCGTTCTTGTTGTAGAAGACGCCCGGCGCGAACAGGAACGCGCCCTGGTGGCGGCCGCTGAGGAAGAACCAGATTTTGTCTCTCTTGATCGGTCCGCCGAACCCGGGGTTGAAGTCCCAGTTCTTGTCGATGGTGCCGGCATTGGCCAGCGCCGGGTTGCGCGCCAGCAGGGCGCTGTCGACGTTGGTCGTCTGCATCGCGTCGTTGGCGAAATTGAAGGCGAAGCTGCCGTGATACTGGTTGCCGCCTTCACGGGCGATGAAGTTGATGCGGACGCCTCCAGTCGCGAGGTCCGCCGACACCGACGCCGTGTCGAAGACGATTTCCTGCAAGCCCGTTGCGTTCGGAATGGCGCCGCCGCCCCAGCCACCACCGATCATCGAGCTCAGGGAGACGCCGTTCATCATGAAGCGCTGGTCCTCGGTCCTCCCGCCGTGCGCCACCAGCGCGCGTGTTTCAGGACCAAGAGCACCGCCGACGTCCTGTGACGCCAGACCGCCGGTGGAGATCGAGACGCCCGGAATCAGGACGCCCAAGGCGAACATGTTGCGACCCGTCGGCAACGTGCTGATCACGTCCGCGTCCATGACGCGCTCGCGCGTCGAGCTCTGAACGTCGACGATGGGCGCCTCGCCGCTGACGACGAGCGTCTCTTCGATGGCACCCACTCTCAAGTCTCCGTCGACCGTTGCGGTGAACGAGCCGGTGAGCTCGATGCCCTCGCGCTTGACGGTATTGAAGCCGGTCAGTGCGAACGTGACCGTATAAGTGCCGGGACGGAGCTCGGTGATCCGATACTGGCCGTTGCCATCGGTCACCGCGGTACGAACCTTTTCGAGGAGCGCCGGACTGGCGGCTTCCACTGTCACGCCGGGCAGCACCGCTCCCGACGTGTCCTTCACGACTCCCGTGATTGACGCCTGCGCGAACGCGATGGCCGGCAGCAATGCCAGCCACACGAATACGGCGCCAGTTCGGACGAGTGCACGCATGCTCTTCCTCCCTGTGGGGTAATGGACCCACGCCTCGGTGGGCGTGGCGATGTTGCGCCTGCTTGAGCTTTTATTCAATCCCTGATTGATACCGGGGATTATTGCTCAGTCTGCTCGCCGGTCGACCGGCTGTGTGCAAAATCACCCGGAAAATCGGGCGGAGACCTTGACTTCGGGTGTTTTCGTTTCGATCATGGCCGCGCTTCCGCCCATGCTCAAAAACACGTCAAAAACGGGATTGTTCAGATTGTGGCCGTCTAACGTTAACGACGATTGCCTGCCGACCAAGAGAGGTACCGATCCAGCCATGCGACGCGTCATCGTCAGCTTCACTCTCGCCGCCTGCGTTGCGTCGCTCTTCGCCCCGAGTGCGGGCGCCCAACGCCTGGTCACGGCGATCTCGAAGGCGAACCGGACCTATTCGTTCTCCTGTGGCACCGACGGCGACCGGACCCGTCAACTCTTCGGACGACGGCTGACCGCCGCCGCGCCGGGAACGCCGATTTCCTTTCGACAGGACCCGGCCGTGCTGACGGGAGATTGGTCGTTCGGCGTGGGTCTGCGGGACTTCATCGTGCTCGGCGACGTGCAGACGCTGCGCTTTCAGCTGGATTACGAGAACGCGGAGATCGAGACCTGGACGCGCACCGGGACACGCGAGGTGGGCGGCCGCCTCGTCAGCGTCTTCAATCCCACCTGGCCGGTGAGTGCGCTCGCCAAGGTCCTGCGCAACAGCCGGTGGGGCTGGGACCAGCCGCGGCTCTATTGGGGCGAAGCACTTGCGGAAGGCGTCGAGCCGGGTCGTGGCGCGAACATCTGGCTGCGAATCGCACCGGACACGTTGCCGGCCGCGCGCGTGGTTCGCGTGCGCGACGACCTGCAGTACTCGGGCAACGTCGTCAACATCGTCATGCCGTCATTCGCCGACGGGTTTCCCGAGGACGATTTCGGGTTCGACCTGAAGAGCGCCGCGCAGCGGTTCTACCGCGATTTCGAAGACTCCTACGACAACCTGGCGATGGTGACGCAGGACACGTTCGTGACCTCCTACGGTGCTTTTCACCGCAACGTTCGCAATCAGGTGCGTGGCGTCGGGCTGGATCCTCGGGATGATTCCGCCTTGTACGGGAGCGCGAGCGGCAGGTTACAGGGCGTCGAGCTGTACCCCAGCAGCTACTTCACGCAGCATCAGTCGTCGTCGCACGAGGTCGCGCATCAATGGGGCGACTACATCAACTGGACTCGTCTGACCGGCATCAGCAGGAGCGGGTGGCAGCCCAGCTCTCATGATCCGTTGTGGGCGGAAGGCGAGACGCTGGTCGGCGGGGTGCTGAACGCCACACGCCGTGTCATTCGCAGTGAGGAGGGATGGCGCATCGAGGTTACGCCGGGTCCGGCGCTCTTTCATCCATACACCCTCTACGCGATGGGACTGTTGGCCAAGGAGAACGTTCCGGAAATCACGTTGTTCGAGGAGCAGGGGCAGTTCAATCCGACCTCCACTGCGACTCCGGCGCCGGGCCGGCTGCTGACTGGGGGGACCCGAACGGCGACCGTCTACAACGTCATCGGCATGCTGGGCGAGCGGAGCGGGCCGGTGCCGACCGACTGGAGCAGGGCGACGATCGTCGTGTCTCGCGACGGCCTTCTCTCGCAGCGCGAGATGGACTACTGGAATTACTTCGCGTACCGCCTGTCCGACCCGCGCCGCAGCGGCGTGTTGGGCTACGAGCACGTCGGATCGTTCCAGGCGTCGACCGGTGGTCGCGTCGAGCTCGAGACGGACATCAGACCGCTCACGGATGGACGCGTCGATCAGGTGTTCGACGTGGACTCGCTGGCGTTTGCGAACCGCGACATTCGCGACGTCATCTTCGACGAACGGATCCCGATGCGGTATCGAGTCGGCGATCGCATCCGCTGGTCGGGACGCGTGTCGGCTCCCGATCGTTCGGACATCGACGAGATCCTCATTCGCTTTACGCGCTATCCAGGCGACGCGGCCATCCGAATGTGGGGTGACGTCGATTCGCGATCGTCGTTCGTGGTCGAGACCACTTTCGAGCCAGAGCACCGCGGCATCTACTTGATGGAGGTGTTCCTGTTCTGGCCCGGATCCGGTGCCCAGTACAGCCGGGCGGGAATTACGCCGATTGTCGTCGAGTAGCTGGGTCGCCGGTTGCGCAGGTTGATCGAATCTTTTTCTACCTGTCCGTCCAGCCACCCAACGACCCATCAACCGATCCACCTCCGCTAACCAAAGTAATATCCGCTCGTGATCGTCAATCGAAGGGCACTGGCGGTCATCTTTCTGGCCGCGAGCTTCGGCCTGGCCACGGTCGGTGCGTGGCAGCGCGCTGGCATTCCGCCATTGCCGCCGCCATTTATCGACGTGACCGAGCAGTCCGGGCTCGACTTCGTTCACGTCAACGGCGCGCAGGGACGACTGCTGCTGCCTGAAGTCATCGGGTCCGGCGGCGCGCTGTTCGACTTCGACAACGACGGCGATCTCGATCTGTTCCTCGTGCAGGGAGCCGCGCGCGGAACGCAAGGCAGGTCAGCGACCAGCCGGCTGTTTCGAAACGACCTTGCTCGCGGCGACCCGCGGACGTTTCGCTTTACCGACGTGACCGAGCGGAGCGGCGCCGGGATCGTTGGAACGGGAATGGGCGTCGCCGCGGGCGATGTCGACAACGACGGCTGGATCGATCTCTACGTCACCGCGCTCGGCTCCAATCACCTGCTGCGCAACAACGGGGACGGAACGTTCAGCGACGTCACCGCGAAGACACGCACCGACGATCCGCGGTGGAGCACGAGCGCGACCTTTTTCGACTACGACAATGACGGCTGGCTCGATCTCTACGTCGCCAACTACGTCCGTTTCAGCGCCGACATGAAGCGCGACTGCTACTCTGCAGCATCAGCTCGCGACTACTGCAACCCGGCGGTCTATGAGCCCGTGCCCGACAGCCTGTTTCACAACGAGGGCAACGGCACCTTCTCCGATGTCTCCGCTCGCGCCGGTATCGTCCGCGCGGCCGCACGGGGTCTGGGGGTTCTGGCAGCGGATGTCAACGGTGACGGCTGGACCGATCTGTACGTGGCCAACGACGGCGATGCGAACCAGCTGTGGATCAACAAGGGAGGCTCCGGCACCTTCGAAGATGACGCGCTGCTGAGAGGAGTCGCGGTGGATCGAATGGGGCGCGCGCAGGGCAGCATGGGGATCGACCTTGCCGACATCGACGCCGATGGAGACGACGATCTGTTCGTCACGAACCTCGACAACGAGTCGAACACCTTTTATCGCAACCAGGGACGTGGCGTGTTCGAGGATCGCACGTCGGAAGCCGGCCTCTTTCGATTGGGCCTTACCGGGTTCGGCACGAGGTTCGTCGATTACGACAACGACGGCTGGCTCGATCTGGTCGTCGCCAACGGCGCGGTCCGGCAGTCGGGCAGTCAGGCGCGCACGGGCGAGCCGTATCCGCTTCGACAACGCAACCTGCTGTTTCACGGCGACCGCGGCCGTCGATTCGTCGACGTGACCGCTGCCGCGGGCGACGCGTTCGCGCCGTTGCAGGTCGGTCGCGGCCTTCTCGCCGGCGATCTCGACAACGACGGAGACGTCGACCTGGTGATCGTCAACAACGGCGGTCCGGCGCGTGTGCTCCGCAACGAGGCTGGAAATCGCGCGCACTGGCTGGGCATCCGTGCCATCGACGGGCGGTATCGTCGCGACGCCCTGCACGCCCGGGCCGTGCTGACGCCGGCGAAAGGACGTGCGGTAATCCGACGGGTTCACACCGACGGCAGTTACTGCAGCGCCAGCGATCCCCGCGTGTTGTTCGGACTTGGCGTCGACGCGGCGCCGGCCACGGTGCGCGTCGAATGGCCGGGCGGGGGAGTCGACGAGTTCCCAAATCTTGCGGTCGATCGATACTGGGTCCTCGAGCGCGGCATGCGCCCTCGCTCGTTATAGGTACGCGAACGCGATGCACATGCGCCGGATCCCTGTTTGCGCGCTCGTCTTTGGGCTTTTGGCTTTGGGCTCTGGTCCTGGTCTGATTGCAACCGAAGACGAACGGCAGGCGATCGCACCGGCGCGATCCGGCCTCGATGCAGTGCCGCTGCCACCCTTGGACGACTTCGAGCCGGCTGTCCAGGAGCACCTTCGCCAGTCCAGCGACGCGCTCGCAACGGTCGTCTCGCGCGAGCCTGGAGCCGGAGCCCTCGGTGCCGCGTACGGCGCCTTGGCTCGCGTGTTTCACGCCTACGAGCTCTTCGAATCGGCGGAGCCCGCATATCGCAACGCCGTGCGCCTTGCGTCGGGCGATGCGACCTGGCGATACCTGCTTGGGCATCTCTATCAGCAGATGGGACGACTGCCGGAGGCCGCCGAGCAATACGAGGCGGCGATCCGGCTGCAGCCGGACTGGCGGACGACGGCGGTGCGGCTTGGCGAGGTTTACCTGCAGCTCAATCGCCTGAGCGACGCGCGCGAACAGTTTCAATCAGCGGTGACAACGTTTCCGAGCGTGGCGCGGAATGGTCTGGGCGAGATCGCGCTGCGCGAGAACCGCTTCGGCGAGGCAGTCGATCACTTTCGTGCCGTACTCGAGCGTGTGCCGACCGCGACGTCCGTGCACTACTCGCTGGCCATGGCATATCGTGGCGCCGGCCGCCTGGACGATGCGCGCGCGCAGCTGGAGCGTCGCGGGCCGGGAACCGTGAGGATCGCGGATCCAACCGTCGACAATCTGCAGTCGCTGGTTCGCGGCGAGCGGCTGCTCGTCATCCACGGGCGGCGGCTCTACGACGCGGGCCAGTTCGAGGCGGCAGCCGAGGCGTTTCGCCGTGCGCTCGAGACATCACCGGAAAGCGCCCCCGCGCGCGGCAACCTGGGGCTCGCGTTATCGCAGCTGGGTCGCCTCGACGAGGCCGTGCCGCATCTGCAGCGCGCGTTTGTCGATGCGCCCGACGACACGGCCATCCGCAGCACCCTCGTGCGTGGTCTCCTCCGGCTGTCACGATACGACGAGGCGATCGCCGTGCTGCGTCGCATCGCGTCGCTCGATCCCGATCACGAGGAGAGCGTCGTCAGCCTTGCCGTCCTTCTCTCGAACCGCGGGCGATTCAGTGAGGCGGTGAAGGTTCTCGAGCTGGCGGCGCAGCGGCAGCCTGCGGCGGCGACGGTCGCAACGACGCTGGCGCGCCTGCTCGCGTCCGCGCCGGACCGCTCGCTGCGCGACGGCACGCGCGCGCTCACGCTGGCGATGCGCGTATACGAGACCAGTCTCACCGCAACCGACGCGGAGACAGTGGCTCTCGCGCTCGCCGAATTGGATCGCTGCGGCGAGGCGAGGGATTGGATGCAGCGGGCGATTGCTATCGCTGAAAGCTCGGACGAGAACGCTCGGCTGAAAGGCGAACTCCGGAATTACCCGACGGAAGCATGTCGGCGTCCTTGAACCGGGCGGGTAGGTCGCCGGGCAGATAAGCGGCTTGGTCGAAAACCCAGCTGCCTATCTACCCAGCTACCGAGCTATCAGAAGTCGAACTGCGCGCTGACCTTGAACAGGCGCGGCAGCAGGATCGACGTCGGCGTCTGCCACGCGGCCCCGTACGTCGCGTTCTCGGCAATCACGGCGTTCGAGTTGGCGACGTTGTAGAAGTCGAAGTTGATGCTCGTCCTCGTGCCTTCGAGTCGGAAGATCTTCGAGACGCGGAAGTCGATCTGGTTGAGGCGCTCGATGAATACCTGACCCGCGGGAACGATGTTGATCACGCGGAACGGCGAGAGGCTCGTGAAGCCCGGGCCGATGGTCGTATTGCCCACGGTGCACAGCCCAGGAATGAGGAAGCTGGCGCACACGTTGGCATTGGCATCGAGCTGCGCTCCCGGCTGATTCTGGAACGTGCCGCTGACCTGGACGTCGATTTTCGGAATCGTGTACGCCGCCAGTCCTTGGAAGCGCGAACGCCAGCCGAAGTTCTGGTCACAGCGCTCGAGCGGTCGTGCTGCGAAAGCGAAGAAGCGGTTGGGCGTTCCAAGGAACGTGTGCAGCAGTTCCGGTGCCTGGGCCACGGCTCCGCAGTCGTCGAGAATCCGACGGCCGGTGCCCATCCCGCCCTGCACCCGCAAGCCGTTCTCCAGCCTCGCATTGATCGTGACGTTGACTCCGTCGAAGTGCTCGTTGATGCCGCCGATGTTCTCGGCGAGCGTGACGAACAGGTCCTGGGGCGCGACGCCGGGTCGAAGATCGAAACCGGTGAGCGTGTAGCCACCGCCGTCCGGCAGCCGCGCGTCGGAAGGACTCGTAAAGGTGAACTTGTTGTAATCGCTCGCCTTCACGGCGCGGTCGTCAGCCGCACGGATGTTGCCGTACCAGCGACGGGCATACTGCACCTCGACACCGAGTCGCGGCAGGATCTCCTGCTGGACGCTGCCGGTGAACTCCCAGTTGAACCCACGCTTGCCCCAGCCAGTCATCAGGTCAGGGTCGTAGGTGAGGTTGGGAACGCTGGTGCCGAACGTCGCGGCGTTGAGCAGCCCGCCACACTCGCCGTTGGCCGCATAGTTGTTCAGGTCGCAATCCGGCCTGAAGTTGCCATTGGCGTCCGCCCACGTGCGCGTGTCCTGGACGTTCAGCCGTCGGATCGGGCTCGGAAGATCGCTGACGTTGTCAGCCGCCGCAAAGCCTCCTGTCGTTCCCAGCCCTTCGAGGTACTTGTTCAACGTGACCTTCAGCGCCGTCTTGCCGTTGCCGAACACGTCGTACGTGGCACCGAGCTTCGGCGTCACGTCTTTCCAGTTCAAGTTGTCGAGCTCGGGGAACTGGGCGTTCAGCGCGTGACCGAAGAACGTTCCGGAGATCCCTTGCTCGGGGAAGGCGCTGACGAAGTTGTCAAAGCGGACGCCGCCCGACAATGTCCAGCGATCGACGGTCCACCGATCCTGCGCGAACACCCCGAGGTCGCGCTTCACGTTTACTTTGACGGTCCGCGGCGCGATGCGGTAGGTCATGCCGGTCGGGACGCCATTGGCAAACGAATACGCGATCGGGGCCGCTGGATCGGTGTAGGTCGTGTTCTCGTGATGACCGTAGGCGTTGTTGAAACCGACTTTGACGTTGTGCGTGCCGGTGATGTACGACACCGCCGCCCGGTAGTGGATGTTCCAGTTCCACGAGTTGTTGAACTCGGCCGCCGAGCGGTAGGTGAGACTGCCGCCCGTGAACGAGTTCGGATTGTCGGTGACGGAGATGATCCCCGAGGGAAGATTGGCGGGAGCACCCTGCTTGCCCTCGCGCAGATGCATGCCGCCCCAGCGTTCGACGCGATGGATGCCGCTGGCTTCGAGCAGAAGCCGATTGCTGACCGGGCTGCTCCAGTCCATCGTCACGAAACGCTGCAAGGGGAAACGGCGATCGACACCGGCTTCGGGCGCTGTGATTCCAGCAGGTCCCGGCCCGATCGCCGTCTCGCAGGCACAGAACCGCTCGAAGTCCGCCGTCGCACCGATCTTGTTCTTCGGATTGATCTGCCACGTGACCCGCGCCTGGCCGATCTGTTGCTCCTGGTGGTTGACCGCCTGCTTGGTTCGGTCCGGCACGTAGGCGAACGCATTCAGGTTGGCGGTGTTCGCGTTGGGGAATATTCCCGCCACGAAGTTGTCAGCAAACAGATACCGCGCCGACAGGAAGAACCACGCCTTGTCGCGGGCAAGGGGGCCGCCAAAGCCCGGGTTGAAGTCGCCGTTCGCCTTGATCTGGTTCGGTGTCGCCAGACCTCGTCGCTGCACGTCGGTGCCGGTGTAGTTGTTGCTGGCGAAGCTGTCCTTGGCATAGCTGCCGAAGACCGACCCCTCGAACTTGTTGCCGCCGTCGCGCGGAATGAAGTTGATGCGCACGCCGCCGGTCGCCGCCTGCGCGTCGACGCCGGAGACGTCGATGGCGAATTCGGCCGTGCCCGTTGCGTTGGGCACTGCACCGCCGCCCCAGCCGCCGGCGATCATCGAGCTGAGGGCCACGCCATTGACCATCATGCGCTGGTCCGCCGTGCGCCCGCCGTTCGCCTCGAGCGAGGCGACTTCCTGGACGACCGAGCCGCCGACGTCCTGACTCATGAAGGCGCCCTTGACGACGCCCGGAATCAGCACGCCGAGCGTGAATGGTGTGCGCGAGCTCGGCACCGCGGACACGACTTCCTGATCGATGACCGACTGCCGGGTCGTCGACTGCAGGTCGACGATGGGCGTCGCGCCGGTGACGGTGACCGACTCCTCGATTGCACCCACCGCCAGGTCGGCGTTGATCGTGACGATGTTCGTGCCGGTGACCTCGACACCCTGTCGGATGCTGGTCTTGAACCCGGAGAGCGTGAACGTGACCGTGTAGGCTCCAGGCCGCAGGTCGGCAATCGTGTACCGACCTTCGGCATCGGTCACTGTGGTGCGCGACTTCTCAATCAGCACCGGGCTCGTCGCTTCGACGTTGACGCCAGGCAACACCGCGCCTGACGTATCCCGCACGAGCCCGGACAGCGTCGCCTGCGCGTGAGCCGCAGTCGACACCAGCAGCAAGATCCCGATCGCCGTCAGACCTCTGACGATTGCACGCATGCTCAAACCTCCGATTCGAGTCGACCCATTGAGTAAGGAGAGACGAGAGCGCCAGATGCGGAATGAACCGGAGTGCACCCGATAAAGCACACCGTGTGTGCGTGTGCTCGATGAGGGAACCGCCGTGATGATGGATGAGTGATGCGCGTGATGGTGCCGTCAGCGTTCCGCATTGTCAAGGCCGCTGCGTGCTCAGCCATGCTGATCTGGTATGCGTCACGTTGCTTTCGGTATCGCAGGAGATCGCTGTATGCAGAGGGCGGTGGATTCACCAGTGAAACCAAATGGGTCGCGATCGCACTCGCGAGATGCACAAAGAAACGAGGGATGCCAGAGAATGCGCGCGCCGTGTTGCATGCAGCCGCAGCGCTCGCGGAGATGGCGGCGAACGCCAGCGCCGCGCACTCGTGACAAGATGCGATCTCGACAGTGATGAGAAGAAACGTCCGATACGTGTTGATCGCGGCCGGTGTGTTTGCGGCGGTGGTGCTCGCGGCAGCGCCGGCGCCGGGACAATCGCCGCTTCCCTCCTACGACCAGACCATCGTCGTCACCGCCGCTGCCACGCCGATCGAGCTCGGCAGTTCCACACGGCTGGTGACGGTGATCACACGCGAGGAGATCGAGGCGTTGCCGGCGCGCAGCGTCGCCGATGTGCTGCGCTTGGCGGCATCCGTCGATGTTCGCGCCCGTGGCGAGCACGGCGTTCAGAGCGACTTTGCGATCCGCGGAGCGAGCTTCGGACAAATGCTCGTGCTGGTCGACGGCGTGCGTCTGAACGATGCGCAGTCCGGTCATCACAACGGCGATATTCCAGTTCCCCTCGATGCCGTTGATCGGATTGAGATCCTGTATGGGCCAGGCTCGTCGTTGTTCGGCGCCGACGCCTTTGGCGGTACCGTCAACGTCATCACGCGTCGCACGGTCTCGACGCCGTCGCTGTCGGTTCAGGGTGGCAGCTTCGAGTACGCCGCGTCGCATGGAGACCTCGGGTTCGAGCGCGGCAACGTCCGCCAGACGATCGCCGGTTTCGCGGAGCGATCGTCGGGGTTCATGTACGACCGCGACTTTCGATCGGCAGGCGTCCAGGCGCGCACGACAATCGGTCGCTCCAGCGTCTCGCTGGCGGTGCTCGACAAGGAATTCGGCGCGAACAATTTCTATGGCGGCAGTCGTCCCTCGCGCGAGTGGACGAACCAGACTCTGCTGAGTGCCGATCGCGCATTCGGTTCGCTCTCCGGCTGGAGCCTCGCCACCCGCGCGTCGTACCGCACCCATGCCGATCACTTCATCTTCGACCAGCTGAACCCGGCGCTCTCGAACAATCGCCACCGCACCCACGAAGTGCTCGGAGCGCTCACGGCCTCGCGATCGGTTGGCGCGAACGCATCGTTTGCCGCCGGTGCCGAGGGTGGCGGCAACTGGATTCGCTCCTCGAATCTTGGGGACCACGACCTGGGTCGCCTGAGCGGATTCGCCGAGTGGCGCCAGACGCTTCCATCTCGGACGCAGGTCGAGGCGAGCCTGCGCGCGGATCACTACAGCGAGTTCGGCACGTCGTGGAATCCGGCGGTCGGTGCCGGGTGGTGGCCCGCGTCACGCCTGCGCCTGCGGGCCTCCGCCGGCCGCGCGTTCCGTGTTCCAACGTTTACGGAGCGCTATTACTCGGATCCTGCCAATCTCGCTCGTCCCGACGTGGGGCCGGAGACGGCATGGGCGGGTGAGGGAGGCGCCGACGTCTTTCCAGCGAACGGCTGGATGCTGCAGGCCACGCTGTTCGGCCGTGCCGATCGGAATGTGATCGATTGGCTGCGCGCGACGCCGCTCGAGCGCTGGCGTACCTACAACGTGCGCGCGGTCAGTACAAAGGGGATCGAGCTGACCGCGCGACACACGTTCGCCGGCGGCGCCTTTGCGCAGGTCGGATACACGGGTCTCGATCTGGACGCGGCCGCGGTGAATCAGTTGTCGAAGTATCTGCTCGACTACGCCCCGCGATCGCTGACCGCGTCAGGCTTGGCTGCGGTCGGCGGCGGCGTGCGCGTCGCGCCCCGAATGGAATACCGCCGGCGCACCCGGTCGAGCGGCACCAGTCAGTACGTCGTCCTCGACGTGCGCGTGGCCCGGCGCCTGGGGTCGATGCTCGATCTGTTCGTAGACGGGACGAACCTGCTGGATCGGCGCTATCAGGAAATTGCTGGCGTCGACATGCCGGGAGCCGCGATGACAGTGTCGCTGTCGGTTCAGAAACGATGACGTTTTCGCGGCGATATTCATCCTGCCACGACACACCGAGGCACCGAGACACCGAGGGGTGCTTTCATTGTGATCTTCTCGGTGCCTCGCTGCCTCGGTGTGTCGTACGGGGTGAAGATTGCTGTTTACCGAGTTTACGCGGCGCGCGGGCGCGCGGCCGCCATCACCTGGTCGATGACCTCGAACAGCGCGACCGGGTCAATCGGCTTCGACACGTAGCCGTCCATGTCGGCGTCGAGGCAGCGCTGGCGGTCGCCCTGCATCGCATGCGCCGTCACGGCGATGATCGGCGTGCGCGTTCGCCGATCGACGTCGCGTGCACGGATGGCCGCCGTCGCCTCGAAGCCGTCCATCTCCGGCATCTGCAGATCCATCAGCACCAGATCGAACGGATCGGCAGCGAGCGCGTCGACCGCTTCGCGGCCGTTGCCCACCAGCACTGGATCGTGCCCGCGACGCCGGAGCAGGTGCGCGGCCAGCTTCTGGTTCACCGGATTGTCCTCGGCCACGAGCACGCGCAGTTGACGCGCCGCGCGTGTCGGCTGCACCGCGGGCGCCGCGGGCTGCGCCTCGATCGTCGTCCGATTGCCGAGCGCCGTGCGAATCGTTTCCAGCAGCACCATCTCCCACACCGGCTTGACGACGAAGCGAACGTCCTGGAGGCGCGCCCCCATCAGCCGTTCCTCGGCGTGGTCGGACGAGGTGAGGATCACGATCGGTGCCGCGCACCGTTGGTCCTGCCGCAGTGACGCCGCGAGCTGCAGGCCGTTCTCGCCCGGCATGTGCATGTCAATCAGCAGCAGGCTGAATGCGGCGGAGGCCGTGCGGACGCATTCGCGTGCCGCGCGCCCGTCCGGAGCCGTCGTGACGGCGATACCCCAGGCGGTCAGCAGCTCGGAAGCGATGCGCAGGCTCGTCGGGTTGTCGTCGACGATGAGTGCGCTCAGCCCGGCGAATTCTCCACTGTGCGGCGACAGCGACGGAGCCACGGGCCGGCTGCTGGTCTGCAACGGGAGATCGAAACGGAACGTACTGCCGCGGCCGGGCGTGCTTTCCACCGAAATCGCGCCGCCCATCAGCGTGACCAGCTGCGCGGAAATCGTCAGACCCAGGCCGGTGCCACCGTGCCGGCGCGTCGCCGATCCATCCGCCTGCGTGAACGCCTGGAAGATGATTCCCTGTTTGTCCGCCGGAATGCCGATGCCGCTGTCGGCGACGGTGAACAGCAGGCGGGCCTTGCCGTCGGGGCCTTCCTCCTGTATCACCGTGACCACGACCTCGCCCGACTCGGTGAATTTGATCGCATTGCCAATCAAGTTGACGAGCACCTGCCGCAGCCGGCTGGGATCTCCGACGATGGCGTCGGGCACCGTTGGCTGGACGTCAATCAAGACCTCCAACCCCTTCTTCTGCGCCTGCAGCGCCAGTGGCTTCAGGGTCGCTTCGATTGTCTGCCGCAGCGAATAGTCGACCGAGTCGATGTGCAGCTTGCCCGCCTCGATCTTCGAGAAATCGAGGACGTCGTTGATCACCACGAGCAGCGACTCGGCCGAGCTGCGAACGGTCTGCAGGTAATCTCGCTGCACATCGGTGAGCGAAGTCGTCAGCGCCAGCTCCGTCATGCCGATGACGCCATTCATCGGCGTGCGGATCTCGTGGCTCATGTTGGCCAGGAACTCGCTCTTGGCGCGGCTGGCGTCTTCGGCGACCTGCTTTGCCGCGGCGAGCTCCGCCGTCCGTTCGCGCACCTTGAGGTCGAGGTCCGCCGTCAGCGTCTGCAATTCAGCGTTGAGATCTTCGCGCTGCGCCAGCGCATTCTGCAGATCGTCATACGAGTCGCGAAGACGCCGCTGCATCGAATGCACGTCGTCAATCAGCGTCTCGACTTCCGCAAGCGGGCTCGAGGTGCTCACTATTGGCGTGTCGGCTGGACGTACCGACACGTTTTGAACGATGGTCACGAGCGATTCGAGCGGATGCGCCACCGCGGCCGAGAACCACCGGCTGCCGGCAATTGCGCCGCCCAGCGCCAGGCCCACGAGCAGGAGCATGAGCGCGTAGTAACGGGTCGTTTGCAGCCGTACGGTCAGCAGCGGTTCTTCGACGAACACCTGCCATCCGGTTCTCGGAACCGATACCGCGGCCGTCAGCTGGCTGCCCTGCGGCGCGCGACGGCCCGGCAGGACATAGGTGTACGTGGCGCTGTGGGCCGCCGCCGCCTCGCGCATGATGGGATGGTTCGCCAGATTCGTCAGTGGCGACCTGTCCGACTCCGCGGTGGCGCGAATGACGCGGCCGTGCCGATCCACGATCGTGACGACCGTTCCCGGACTCGATGAAGCGCGGACGACTTCCTCGAGGCTGTCGAGACGCAGCATCGCACAGGCGACGGCGCTGATGCGGCCATCCTGTCGAACGGGAGCGCAGACGGGAACTGCTGCCGTCGCCGGTCCGTTGGCGCGCGAGATGACGAGATCCGAAATGGCGGTTCGGCCCGTCATCGCCTGTTGAAAGTACGCGCGATCGCCGACGCCGCGCGTCATCAGCGGCGAATCGGGAGAGGCCCCCGAGGTACTCTCGAGGACCATGCCACGAGTATCGACAACGGTCACGTGATCGACCGTCGGGTGCGCCTTGGTGTAGAGCCGCACGACTTCGGCCCGCGCAGCTGCGTCGTCCCCAATTGCCGCCAGCGTTGCCGCGAGCGTTTCGACGATGTGCGCGTGAACGACGACCGCATCGTCGATGCGGTCGCGCATCGAGCTGGCGATCGCCGTCAGCCGCGTCCCGGCCTCACCCTGCTGACGGTCAGCGTAGAGATAACCCGTGACGACGCTGAGCAGGAGCACAGGGATGATCGCGACCAGGCTGAAGGCGCGGAAGGCGAATTGTCGAAGTGCCAGCCGCGGGCCGATGGACTGTCGCATCGCAATCATCAGCGCAATGGCATCCGCGATGACGACGGCGAGCATGCCGTTCAACAGCTGCTGAAACGCGTACGGCCACACGGCCTGTTGTTGTTGGGCCGCGAAGAAAGTGGGATTCAAACCGATGCTGAGCGCAAAGACGGTCCAGAACCCGAGTCCGGCAAGCTTGGGCGAGACGCCGCGGCGCGCGGCGAGCCCGATGATGAGCGCCTCGATGTTGAGAATCGCGAAGGCGACGGGGCGCTGAAAGAGCGTGGACGCGGCGCCGATCGTCGACGCCAGCAGTCCATACCAGGGCCCGAGGATCAACGCCACCGGCAGCGTCAGCAGCCGATACGGCCAGATCTGAAGCCCGGGAGGCGTAAAGGCGAGCCACTGCACCAGGAGGCCTGCCACTCCTGCCGCACTGGCGACACCGACACGGCGCAACGTGGTTCGAGTCATCGAGCTACATGCCTTTGCACGCGCCATCGCAGTCGACGGCCGCCGCAACGTTGGCGTGACGCACCGAAACCGCGCCGAACCGTACGTCGAGACGGGCGCGGAGCTACCGCGTGTTAAGTGTTATCGGCGCCGCCTGCTGTTGGGTTAAGCAGTGCAGCGTGCCCAGCCCCCACACGAGGTCGACGGCATGAATCCCGATGACACGATGGGACGGCAAGAGGTCGGCGAGGATGTTCAGCGCCACGCGATCGTTGGGATCGTTGAAGGTCGGCACGAGCACGACGCCATTCGCGATGTAAAAGTTGGCGTAGCTGGCAGGCAGTCGCTCGCCGTTCATGATGACCGGCCGCGGGAATGGCAGCCTGACGATGCGGAGCGGCCCGATCTGAGGAGAACCGGCGGCGAGCGTCAAACGGTGCAGGTTGTCGATCGACCGGCGATGGTTGTCGTCGGCTGGATCCTCTTCGACCGCGAGGACGACGGCGTCCGGTGCGACGAAGCGCGCAATATCGTCGACGTGCCCATGCGTATCGTCACCGACGCATCCTTCACCGAGCCAGATGGTGTGGCGGACACCGAGCCACTCGCCGAACAGCCGCTCGTAGTCGTCACGTGTCAGGCCGGGGTTGCGGACCTGGACATCGCTGAGCAGCCATTCTTCCGTGACGAGCAGCAGACCGCGCCCGTTGACGTCGATGCCGCCGCCCTCGAGAACAATGCGCCGCGGACCTTCCGCCTTCGCCACGTCGGGCCGCCCTGCGGCCCGACCGAGCAGCGCTGGCCGGCGGTTCGCTGAACGCGAACCGCCAGGGGCGGACAAGTTATGGTCCGCGGTGTTCCCTTCGCTTTCATGCGAACGGCGTGGCTCGATTCGCGGCAACCTCGTGATGCGGGCGATCGCCTCGCCGATGGTCACGTCGCGTTGCCAGTTGTCGTACTTCGCCCAGCCGTTGAACGCCCAATTGATCAGAACGACGTCGCCGGTCTCGTTGTGGACCGTCGTCGGCGCGGAATCGCGCAGCCAGACGCGATCGCTGGGGACGACATGCAGGCGGACGCGATAGCTTCGCACCGCGTGTGCATCGAGTACCGCTCGGGCTGATTGGAGGACGGCTTCCGTGTGGCAGAGGATCTCGACCAGCTCGTGGTCTGCAATGGCGCGGACGATTTCGGCATATACCCACGGAATAGCGGCCAACTTGCCCGGCCAATCGGGCTCGTGGTGCGGCCACGCAATCCAGGTTGCCGTGTGCGGCTCCCATTCGGCCGGCATGCGGAACGGATGGTGGATGGTGGATGGTGGTTCGTGGGACATGGGCATCGCGCGCAACCACTATCCACTAACGACCATCCACCAACTAGCCCAGGTACCGATTCAGGATCGGTGCGTATGCGTCGACGCGGCGGTCGCGGAGGAACGGCCAGTTGCGGCGGACGGTCTCGATGAGCGCCGGATCGCAGCGCGCGATTACGATCTCCTCGTGCTCACCGGCCTCGGCGACGTAGCGGCCGAACGGATCGGCGATGAAGGAGTGTCCGAAGAACTCGATCCCATTGGTCCCGGGCTCGTCCTCGTGGCCGACGCGATTCGGTGAGGCGACGTAGACACCGTTGGCAATCGCGTGCGAGCGCTGGATTGTGCGCCACGCATCCACTTGCGCTGGGCCCCACTCGTCCTTCTCCGCCGGATGCCAGCCGATCGCGGTGGGGTAGAAGAGCACCTGGGCGCCCATCAGCGACGTGATGCGGGCGGCCTCCGGGTACCACTGGTCCCAACAGATCAACACGCCGATCGTCGCGTAGCGCGTTTTCCAGACTTTGAACCCTGCCGGCTCGCCGGCGCGTTCGCCGTGGAAGTCGAGGTGACCGTCGCCGGGCGTGAAGTAATACTTCTCGTTGAACAGCGGGTCGTCTGGAATGTGCATCTTTCGATACACGCCGAGCAGCGACCCGTCGGCGTCGATGATCGCGGCGGAGTTGCGGTAGATGCCGGCCGCCTGGCGCTCGAACACGGGGACGACGATGACGACCGAGAGTTCGCGGGCGAGCTGCTGCATCGGCTCCGTGCTGGGCCCCGGGATGGGCTCGGCGAGATCGAAACGGTCGCACTGCTGCGATTTGCAGAAGTACAACGAGTTATAGAGCTCCTTGAGGCAGATGATCTGCGCCCCGCGGGCCGCCGCGTCGCGCACGAGACGCTCGGCCCGGCGGACGTTCTCGGGAACGTCCGGTCCCGCGTGGTCCTGGATGATCCCGATGGTGAAGGGGGTCGTCGTCACGGAGATCATGGTAGCTGGGTAGCGAGGTCGATAGGTAGATAGGTCGATGGGCAGATAGGTAGCGAGGCGGATAGGTCGAGGATAGGCCGGGCCTTGTCAGGTCCGGCGGGGCGCCCGCGGATTATGATCACCCCGTGTCCTCGAACGTTGAAGCTGCCTTCGAATCGACCGTCAATACAAACGAGCCGCGCCGGCCGCTGACGGTCGCGCTCCTCGGATTCGGCACCGTCGGCGCCTCGGTCGCGCGAATCCTGGCCGAGCGGCCAGAGCTCGCCGATCGCGTTCAGCTGACCCACGTCTACAACCGCGACGTCGGGCGCAAGCGCGCGGACTGGGTTTCCGGTCCGGTTGCGTGGACCGATCAGCTCGACGAAGTGTTCGACAGCAGGCCGGACGTGGTAGTCGAAGTGATGGGTGGCGTGGACGCGGCGTACGCCGTCGTCACGCGTGCGTTGCGGCAAGGGGCGTCAGTCGTGACCGCCAACAAGATGCTGCTCGCGCACCACGGTCCCGAGCTGCTGCGTCTGGCGGCGGACCACCATGCGCTGCTGCGGTTCGAAGCGGCTGTCGGCGGTGGCGTTCCGCTGATTCACGGCGTTCGCGAAGGGCTCGCCGGCGACAACCTCACGAGCGTGGCCGGAATTCTCAATGGCACGTGCAACTACATCCTCAGTCGGATGTTTTCCACCGACGAGCCGCTCGATGTCGTCCTGGCCGATGCGCAGCGACTTGGATACGCCGAAGCGGACCCGACTGCCGATGTCGATGGCCATGACGCCGCGGCCAAGCTCGTGGTGCTCAGCGGGATTGCGTTCCGGCGTTTCCTGCGACTCGACGAGATTCCGAAGCAATCGATTCGGCCGATCTCGAGCGCCGATTTCCGCTATGCCCGTCGTCTGGGTTGCACGATTCGACAGCTCTCGCAGGTCGAGGCCACCGCGAACGGTTACTACGCCTCCGTCGGTCCGGCGCTGGTGCCGGTGAACTCCAGCTTCGGCCGCAACGAAGGCGCCAACAACGTGGTCAGCATCTTCGGCCGATACGGCGGGGAAAGCTCCTTCAGTGGCGCCGGTGCGGGCGGACCGGCGACCGCGGTTGCTGTCGTCTCGGACCTCCTCGCGTTGACGCAGCGAGGCCGTCGCCGTGACGTCGAGGAGTGGGAGCCGGCGCCGCTCGTTCCTCCCGCTGCCAGGGCGTACTACATCCGGTTCGTGGTTCGCGATCAGCCGGGGATCCTCGCGGCGATTGCGGCGGCACTGGCGCGCCACGACGTCAACGTCGACGCGCTGCTGCAGGAAACCGGCTTCCCGAAAGACCGCCTGCCGTTCGTCATTACCGTCGAGCCGTGCGAGGAAGCTGCCCTCGCTGCGGCGATTTCGGAGATCAGCTCGGCCGAATGGCATGCGGAGCCACCGCTCGCG
>Ga0081539_10003095_pt1 | contig 21371 bp, 23 predicted proteins | sample TabmetS4T2R2_FD_71023 | JGI IMG/M metagenome (GOLD analysis project Ga0081539, IMG submission 71023) | Tabebuia heterophylla rhizosphere microbial communities from the University of Puerto Rico - S4T2R2 | ecosystem: Host-associated > Plants > Roots > Rhizosphere ...
GTACGTCGCCCGGCCGGACGACGACGAGCGCCACCCCGGCGTGCTGCTCGTCGTCGACGCCTACGGCCTGCGGCCGCAGATCGAGCAGATGGCGGACCGGATCGCGGAGCGCGGCTTCGTCGTGCTCGCGCCCAACGTCTTCTACCGCCACGGCCGCGCGCCGGTCGTCTCGCTCGAGGGCATCGGCGACCCGGACCGGCGGACCGAGGTCTTCGGGCGCGTGATGCCGCTCGTCCAGGGCCTCACGCCGGAGCTGATCGTCGGCGACGGCGCCGCGTACCTCGACGCGCTCGAGGAGCTGACCGACGGGCCGGCCGCCGTCACCGGCTACTGCATGGGCGGCCGCGCCGGCTGGCATCTCGCCGCCGCGTACCCCGACCGGATCGCCGCGCTCGGCGGCTTCCACGTCGGCGGCCTCGTCACCGACGGCGAGGACAGCCCGCATCGCAAGGCGCCCCAGGTCGCCGCCGAGGTGTACTTCGGCCACGCCGACAACGACCGCGGCATGACGCCGGAGAACATTGCTGCGCTCGACCAGGCGCTCGACGACGCCGGCGTGCGCCACGTGACCGAGGTCTACCGTGGCGCGATGCACGGCTACACGATGGCCGACACCGCGGCCTACGACGAGGCCGCGGCCGAGCGCCACTACGTGGCGCTGTTCGATCTGCTCGACCGAACCGTGGCCGCGGCCTAGCGCCGTCGTTCTAGCCGTCGTCCCCGAGGTCGACGTGGGTGTTGATGAGGTCCGACAGGTCCGGCAGCGTGACGTTGTCGTCGCCGCGGAACGTGTTGATGCGCAGCGTGTCGCCGGTCACCTCGCTGCCGGTGATCCGGGTGGTGGCGAACAGCCCGCCGACCTGGATCCGGCCGCCGTCGCGCGTGACGGCGACGTTGTCGGGCCGGTCGGTGCCGTCGACGGTCACGGTATCGGCCGCGCTGTCGCCGCCGCCGGCGAACCCGGAGAGGTCGACGTCGGCGGTCCTGAGCGCGGTTCCGGTGAGGTCGCCGACGTGGATCGCGTCGGTCCCGCCGAGCGCGCGCAGGGCCAGGGCCTCGATGCCGTCGAAGTCGAGCGCGACGCTCGCGATGTCGCGGTCGAGCCGGACGCGCGGCCCGTTGGCGGCGAGGTTGACGTTCTCGCTGGCGTTGGAGCCGTTGAAGTCCAGGCGGTCGCTCCCGCCCTGGCCCTCGATCGTGTCGCTGCCGTCGCCCGGGTTCCAGCTCACGACATCCGCGCCGGTGCCGAGGCGGACCGTGTCGGCGCCGCGGTTGCCGCTGACGGCGTCGCTGCCGCTGCCGCCGAGGAGGACGTCGTCGCTGCCGGTGCCGCGCAGCACGTCGTCGCCCGCGCCGCCGTCGAGCGTGAGCGGGGCGGCCGACGGCGCGCCGGTGCTCGCGGCGATCGTGTCGGCGCCGTCCAGGCCCTGCACGAGCAGGTCCTCCACGCCGGCCGTGGCGAGCACGGTCGCGCCCGCCGCCGTCGGTCCGTTCGGCGCGATCTCGATGGCGTCGTCGCCCGCGGTGCCCTTGTAGACGGCGTGGTCGACGCCGGTGCCGCCGTCGGCCGTGACCGTGGCCGAGCCGGCGGTCGTCACGCCGGACGCGAACGTGTCGTCGCCGCCCAGCGTCTCCGCGCGCACGTCGTCGAGCGGCTCGGCGCCGGTCACCGCGACGTCGGTCGAGAGGCCGTCCACGTGGATCGCGCCGTCGGACGACGTGAAGGCCGCGTTGTCGGGACCGTCGGTGCCGCGCACGGCGACCGTGTCGGCCGCGCCGTCGGCGCCGAGGTCGACGTCGGCGGAGGCGAGCTCCGTGCCGGCGAGGTCGCCCACCGTGATGGCGTCGGTGCCGCCGCGCGCCTGGAGTCCGAGGGACTCGATGCCGCCGAGGTCGAGCGCGATGCCGGCGATGTTGCGGTCCAGCCGCACACGCGAGCCGCTCGCCGACAGCGCGATCTCCTCGCTGGCGTTGGAACCGTGGAAGTCGAGCCGGTCGGCGCCGCCCTCGCCGTCGATCACGTCGCTGCCGTCGCCGGGATCCCAGCTCACGACGTCCGCGCCGGTGCCGAGACGGATCGCGTCGGCGCCGATGTCGCCGTGGGCGACGTCGTTGCCGCTGCCGCCGATCAGGGTGTCGTTGCCGGCGTTGCCGATCAGCGTGTCGTTGCCGGCGCCGCCGTTCAGCGTCACCTGCTCGTCGGTGAACGTGCCGTTCGAGCGGTCGATCCGCAGCTCGTCGTCGCCGCCGCCCGCGTCGACGTTCACGGCGGTGAACGTGCTGCGGTCGAAGAGCAGGTCGGGCGTGCCGTCGTTGCCGACGTCCGCTTCGAGGATGTCGGGGGCGCCGGGGCGCAGGCGCAGGGCGAGCTTGTCGCTCGCCGAGTCGCCGGTGAGCGTCACGGTGCCCGCCTGGAGGGTGCCGCTGTAGGAGGCCGCGGCCTTGTCCGCGCCGGCGCCGAGTAGGGCGAGCGCGACGAGGGAGGCGGCGACGGTGGGGAGCCGTCGGGACATCGGGGGGGAACCTCCGGAATTCGGTTGGGGAGCGCGCGTGATCGTGGCCGACGGGTCTCCACGGCGCAACGCTAGGGTTTTCCGGCCCCGACCCGAGGTTTTTCGCGGCCCTGTCGATTTCCCGGCGGCCCGTTCGTCTTAGAGGGGTCCACACCCCTCAAGGAGGCCACGATGAAGTACATGCTGCTGATCCACCAGGGCACCACGCCGCTCCCGGGCACCGACGAGTGGAACGCGCTCTCGCAGGAGGAGCAGGGCAAGGTCTTCGCCGCCTACGGCGAGATCAACAACACGCCCGGCGTGACGCCCGGCGAGCGGATGGCCGACCCGGACACCGCGACGACCGTGCGCGTGCAGGACGGCAAGACGCTGACGACCGACGGCCCGTTCGTGGACGTCAAGGAGGCCGTCGGCGGCTACTTCTTCTACGAGGCCGACGACCTCGACTCGGCGATCGAGCTCGCCGGCAAGGTCCCGGCCGCGAGCATGGGCGGCGGGGTCGAGATCCGCCCGATCGGCGGGTGACGGCGGCGCTCGACCGGGTCTTCCGCGAGCAGTGGGGCCGCGTCCTCGCTGCGCTGATCGGCTTCCTCGGCGACTTCGACCTCGCCGAGGAGGCCGCTCAGGAGGCGTTCGCGATCGCCGCCGAGCGCTGGCCGCGCGAGGGGATCCCGACCAGCCCCGGGAGCTGGCTCGTGACGACCGGCCGCAACCGGGCCGTCGATCGCGTCCGCCGGGACCGGACGCTCGCCGCCAAGACCCGCCTGCTCGACGTGCGCGAGGCGGTTGAGGACGAGATGGACGACCCCACCTTCCCCGACGAGCGGCTGGAGCTCGTCTTCACGTGCTGCCACCCGGCGCTCGCCCTCGACGCGCAGGTGGCGCTCACGCTGCGCACGCTCGGCGGGCTCACGACGCCGGAGATCGCGCGCGCGTTCCTGGTGCCGGAGGCGACGATGGCCCAGCGCCTCGTGCGCGCCAAGCGCAAGATCCGGGAGGCCGGGATCCCGTTCCGGGTGCCGCCCGACCATCTGCTGCCGGACCGTCTCGCCGCCGTGCTGGCCGTCGTCTACCTGATCTTCAACCAGGGCTACGCCGGTCGCACGGACCTCGCCGCCGAGGCGATCCGGTTGGGCCGCGCGCTCGCCGAGCTGATGCCGGACGAGCCGGAGGTCCACGGCCTGCTCGCGATGATGCTGCTGCTCGACGCCCGCCGCGCGGCGCGCTTCTCGGGCGGGGAGCTCGTCCTGCTCGCCGACCAGGACCGCTCCCTCTACGACGCCGAGAGGATCGCGGCGGGGCGCGCCGCGCTCGGCCGGGCGCTGGCGCTGCGCGGGCGCGGCCCGTACGTGGTGCAGGCGGCGATCGCGTCGCTGCACGCCGAGGAGACGCCCGACTGGCCGCAGATCGCGGCGCTCTACGGCGAGCTGGGGCGCCTCACGGGCTCGCCGGTCGTGGAGCTCAACCGCGCCGTCGCCGTCGCCCAGACGGACGGCCCGGCGGCGGGGCTTGCGATCGCCGACGCGCTCGACCTCGCCGAGTACCACTACCTCCACGCCACGCGCGGCGAGCTGCTGCACCGGCTCGGGCGCGACGGCGAGGCGCGCGCCGCGTACGGCCGCGCGCTCGAGCTCGTCCACGACGATGCCGAGCGGCGGCTGCTCGAGCGTCGGCTCGCAGCGCTGTGATCCGGGTATCCGAGTCGCATGGAGAACCCCAGCGAACGACGCGGAGGGACGCGGCCGGATGACGAGGAGGCCCGCGCGAAGGGCGAATGGGCCGAGACCGCGCAGGAGGGCGTCGTGCCCGCCGAGCTCGGCGGGTCGGACGCCCCCGGCGAGCTGCTCGACGAGGACCCGCAGCTCGGGAGCGCCGTGGCCGGCCGCCCGGCCGCCGACGACGCGCCGGCCACGGAGAGCGGGATCGACCCGCACGCCGGCGACGCCGCGGACGCGGTGACCGAGGGCGGCGCTGACCCGCCGGACGACGCCGAGCCCGACCTCAGGGACGCCGCCGCCGCTCAGCGCGAGGCGCAGAAGGGCGACTGATCGAGGCCCTCGCCGGCACGTGGTCGGTGCAGCGCGCGCTGCACGACCGGCGGTCCGGCCGGTCCGGCGAGTTCACCGGCACCGCGCGGTTCGTGCCCGACGGCGACGGCCTGCGCTGGACGGAGGAGGGCCGGATCCGCTTCGGCGGCCACGAGGGGCCGGCCGCCCGGCAGCTCGCGATCGTCCCAGCCGCCGAAGGCTGGCGCGTCGCGTTCGCGGACGGGCGCCCGTTCCATCCGCTCGACCTCGAGGGCGGGCCGGTCGAGCACCTGTGCGGCGCCGACCGCTACGCCGGCGCCTACCGCCTGCGCGACCCCGACACGCTCGAGGTGCGTTGGCGGGTGACCGGCCCGCGCAAGGATCTCGAGATCGCGACTACGTACCGGCGGGCGCCTTGAGCGCGTCGCCGAGCGCGTCGAAGATCTGCTCCGTGCCCGCCTGCCGCTGCTCGGGGGTGTCGGCGTCATCGAAGAACGCGGTGCTCTCGGTGTAGGTGAGCTTCGTCCCGCTCCGCGCGGGCTCGAGCTGGACGCTGCCGAGCGAGACCGAGATGCGCGCGTCGTCCTTGTACATGTCGTAGGCGTAGACGATCCGCTCGGCCTCGACGATGTCGTGGTACACCGCCTCGTAGCGGTACACGGCGCCCTCGAACTCGCCGCGGTTGAGCTCGCGGCCGCCGATGCGGAAGTCGAGCTCGTGCGCGGGGTCGGCGCCGTCGCCGCCGGCGCCGAACCAGATCGCTTTGGCCGCCGGGTCGGCCCAGGCTCGGAAGACCCGGTCGGGATCCGCGTCGTAGGTGCGGACGACGGTGAAGCTGCCGTGGGTGATGCTCATGCGTCGCTTCCCTTCTCGAGGTACTCGCCGAGGCGGTCGAGGCGGCGCTCCCAGAGGGCGCGCCGCTCCCCGAGCCACTGCTCGGCCATCGTCATCGCCGCCGGCTCGATCGTGCAGGTCCGTGTGCGCCCGAGCTTCTCGCTGCGCACCAGCCCGCTCGCCTCGAGCACCTGGAGGTGCTGGAGCACGGCCGGGAGCGACATCGCCAGCGGCCGTGCGAGCTCGCTGACCGACGCCGGCCCGCGGCTGAGCCGTTCGACCATGCCGCGGCGGCTGGGGTCGGCGAGCGCGTGGAAGACCCGATCGAGGGTGGCAGATTGGTTAGGTATCTACTTAAGTATAGCGATCCTTTGCCCGGTCTTCACCCACGGTTGGCGGGCGCTTGGCCGGCCGGCGGTGAAGCTGGGTGCATGAAGATCGCACGCAACGGCACAACGCTCGCCCTCGTCGCCGCCCTGCACGCCGGGGATGGGTCGGATCGAGGTGACCGCCAAGCGCAAGGACGGCCGTTGGGTGGCCACGCTGGTCGAGCGCTCCGGCGGCGGCGGCCACCACGGCGGCGGGGACGACTGATCCACAGAACGACGGAGGCCCCGCGCTGCGGGGCCTCCGTCCTGCATCTCTGGTGCGGCGCGCTCAGGTGCCCTGGGGCTCTCCGCCGCCGCGGTTGAGCGCCCACACGGCGACCGCCGCGGCACCGACGGCGCCCACGGCCCCGGCGACGAGCTTGGCGCCCGGCGTCTTCTTGGCGACCTCGTACACGGCCGTGCCCTTCGCGGCCTTCTTCGCGCCCTTGGCCGCCTTGCCGGCGGCCTTGAGCTTCAGGTAGGTGCCCAGTACGTCGGCGGCCTGGGCCTTTCGGCTCTTGCGTCGTCGTAGCCTCATGCTTTTGACGGTACCCGACCCGGGTGCCGCGTAGCCGTCAAGCGGCGCAGGCCGAGCGGGACGCGCCTACCATCGCTGCGCGGAGGGGACGGGTGAGACGACGCTTCGAAAGACGCCGACCGCCGATCCTCGAGGTGATCAGCGCCTGGGACGACGGTCCGCCACCGGCGCTGCCCGACGAGGGGCCGGACGACGGTCGCACGATCCGCTGGGGCGCGGGGGCGCTCGACGGCGTCGTCGCCCGCGACGGCGAGAGCGCGCGCGAGCGCGCCCGCGGCGCCGTGCTCGCCGAGCTGATCGCGCGCGCCGCGAGCGGCGACGCCGAGGCGGCCGATGCGCTATACGACGCGGCGCGGGGCGAGGGCATCGTGTTCGCGCTCGACGCCGCGCTGGAGGCGCTCGCTGCGGCCCGGGTCGGGTCGGGCCCGGTGGCCGAGCTCGGGCGCCGCCTGCTGCGCGAGGCCCGGCACCGGGAGCCGCTCAAGCTCGCGGTCGCGCTCGTCGGCCGCGCGGGCGATCGCGACGACGTGCCGCTGCTGGAGACGCTCGCGCGCCACGACGAGTTCAGCGTGGTCGCCGGCGCGGCGCTGGCGACCCTGCTCGACGACCCGGTGGAGGCGTGGTGGCGCGTCGCGCGGCTGGCGACGGGCTGGGGAAAGGTCGAGGCGGTCGCGCGGCTGGCGGCGGCCCCGGCGCTGCCCGACGACGTCCGCGCCTGGATGCTGCGTCACGGGTGCGAGAACGACGTCATGCCCGAGTACCTCGCCTTCGCCTGCGCGACCGCCGGCGGGCTCGAGGACGCCCTGGCGGGCCTGGTCGACGACGAGCTGCTCGACGGCGCGTGCACGATCGTGCGGGCGCTGGTCAACGGCGGGCCCGCGGAGGACATCTCGGACTACGAGCCGGGTCCGCGCGTGGCCGCCGCGGTCGTGGAGCTGGTGGCCGAGCGGCCGACGAGCGTGGAGCGGCTCGCCGCCGTCGTCGACGTCCGACGCTGGGCCGAGGACTTCGAGGAGCACGTGGCGATCGCCGAGCGCTGCGGGCGCGTGCTGCACCGGGAGGAGGGCCGGGCGTTCGTGGCCGACCGGCTCCAGCGCCCCGGCGAGGTGCTCGACGTGTGGTCGATCGCCGAGGCGATGGGCCTCGACCCCTGGGAGCCGGGCTGGCGCGACCTCCAGCAGGCGCCGGAGGACTCGCGGCTCTACCACCGCCTGGCCCGGACGCCGGTCGCCGCCCGCTGGGAGCGCCTGGCGGCGTTCGCGGTCCGCGAGCTCCCGCTCACCGCGCTCGCCTCGGGGCCCGAGGACCGCCTGTTCCCGCCGGACGGGCTGGGCGAGCCCTCGCTCGCGCTGGCCGCGATGGTCCAGGACATGCGCCCGGGCCGGTGGTCGCCGCCGCTGCTCGCGGCCGCGCTGCTGAGCCCGGTCATCTCCACGCGCAATGCCGCTCTGCACGCGCTCGGGGCCGCGCCGCCGGCGACCTGGGGCGCTGAGGCCCGCTCCGCGCTGCGGCGGCTCGCGCTCGAGGAGCCCAACGACGACGTGCGGGCGCGCGCGCGGGCGCAGCTCGGGCGAACTGCGGCAGGGTAGGGAGGCGCAGGATCGGCCGCGCGGTCGGTCCGTTGTCGACTTTGTCGGCATATAGCCGACTAACTCGACAACGTGGCCGCCGACGTGCGCGGAACCGCGCGCTTTCTAGCCTGAAGCGGGTGCCTCGGCTCACCCTCGTCGTCGCGGCGGCCGTGCTCGTCGCCGCGCTCGTGGCCGGCGTGCTCGCCCGCAGCGACTCGCAGCCCGACGTGCCGCCCGTGCCCACCCCGCCCGGCAAGGCCGGCGAGGGCGTGGAGTCGGTCGCCGACCCGTTCGCGTGGGCGCCGAGCCGCGCGCAGGAGTTCTCGCAGCGCGCCGCGGCCGGCAACGCGCACGTGCTGTACGCGCTCTCGCCCGGCGGCGTCGTGGCCAGCGCGGCGCGAACCGCGCGCTGGCGGCCGCTCGTGGACCGGGCGGCCGCGCAGGCCGGCGTGGACCCGAACGCGCTCGAGGGGCTGGTGTTCCTGGAGAGCGCCGGGCGCGAGGACGCGCGGGCGCCCGGCAGCCTCGATTCGGCGGTCGGCCTGACGCAGATCCTCGCGGAGACCGGCCAGCATCTGCTCGGCATGCGCATCGACGTCGCGGCCTCGACGCGGCTCACGAAACAGATCGCCAAGGCCGAGCGCAAGGGTCGCGCCGCGCGCGCGAACCGGCTCCGGCGGGCGCGGGCGAAGGTCGACGACCGTTTCGACCCCGCCAAGGCGCTCGCCGCCACCGCGCGCTACCTGACGATCGCGCGCCGCCACTTCGGCCGCGAGGACCTCGCGTTCGTCTCCTACCACATGGGCATCGGCAACCTGGACGGCGTGCTGCGCGACTACGGCGCCGGCGCGATGCCCTACGTGCAGGTGTACTTCGACTCCACGCCGACCCGCCGCGCCGCCGCCTACCGGCGCCTCGCCGCGTTCGGCGACGACAGCTCGAACTACTGGTGGAAGATCCTCGCCGCCGAGCAGATCATGCGCCTGTACCGCGACGACCGCCCGGAGCTCGTGCGGCTCGCCGCGCTGCACGCCGCCAAGGCCTCGGCCGAGGAGGTGCTGCACCCGCTCGACCGCACGCAGGCGTTCGTCGTGCCGGCCCAGCTGCGGCACGCCTGGGACACGCACGAGATCGTCGCGTTCCCGCAGAACGAGGCCGTGACCGGCCTGCGGCGCGACCCGCGCATGGGCGAGCTCGCGAAGCGCCTGCGCCAGCCGCCCGGCCTCTATCGCGGGCTGCGGCCGGAGGCGCTGGCGATGGCGCTGTACATCGGCGCGCAGGTGCGCGCGCTGAGCGGGCAGGCGCCGCTGATCGTCACGTCGACGGTCCGCGACGGCTCCTACCAGGCGCAGCTCATCAGGCACAACGGCGAGGCGACCCGCGCCTTCTCCCTGCACACGACGGGCTGGGCCTTCGACATCGAGCGCCGCTACGTCTCGCGCCGCCAGGCGCTGGCGTTCCAGTTCGTGCTCGACCGGCTGCGCTCGCTCAACGCCATCGCGTGGGTGCGCGAGCCGGACGCGATCCACGTCACGGTCGCCGAGCACTCGGGAGTGCCGCTCGATCTGCTCCGGCGTGTGAACATCACTCCCCCGTGACCGACGCCATCCGCACGCCCGACGTGCTGCTCGAGGGGCTCCCGGACTTCGAGTGGGAGCCGCGCTTCCGGCAGGTCGAGGGGCTGCGGCTCGCCCACATCGACGAGGGCGACGGCCGGCCGGTCGTGATGTGGCACGGCGAGCCGACCTGGGGCTTCCTGTGGCGCAAGGTCGCCCGGCGCGTGCTCGACGCCGGCCACCGGGTGATCCTTCCCGACCTCGCGGGCTTCGGCCGGTCGGACAAGCCGATGGCCGCCGACTGGTACTCGTACGAGCGGCATGTCGCGGTCGCCGCGACTCTGCTCGAGGACCTCGACCTGCGCGGCGCGACGTTCGTGGTGCACGACTGGGGCGGCCCGATCGGCCTCCGCCTGGCCGTCGAGCACCCCGAGCGCGTGGACCGCCTCGTGGTCATGGACAGCGGGCTGATCACCGGCCGCCAGCGGATGAGCGACGCCTGGCACGCGTTCGCGGACTTCGTCCGCCGCACCGAGGACCTGCCGATCGGCATGCTCGTGCGCCGCGGCTGCCATACCGACCCGGGCGACGAGGTCGCGGCCGCCTACGACGCCCCGTTCCCGAACGCCGCGTCCAAGGCCGGCGCGCGGGCGTTCCCGGAGCTCCTGCTCCAGGGGCCGGACAGCCCCGACGCCGAGGCCGGGCGGCGCACGCTCGACGCTCTGCGCGAGGACCGCCGGCCGCTGCTGATGCTGTGGGGCGCCGACGATCCCGTGCTCCCGCCCGCGGTCGGCGAAGCGTTCGCGAGCGCGCTCGGCCGGCCGGCGCCGCGCGTGCTCGACCGCGCGGGCCACTTCCTCCAGGAGGACCGCGGCGAGGACGTCGGCGCCGCGATCGCCGACTGGCTCGGTTAGCGGTCGCGCGGCGCGTAGCGGTGGTGCAGCATCAGCGCGTTGCCGTCCGGATCGCGGAAGAACGCCATGTGGCACACGCCGGAGTCGATCGTCTGCGGCGCGAACGAGACGCCCTTGGCCTCCAGCTCGGCCCGCGCGGCGTGCGTGTCGTCGACCTGGAGCGCGATCGGGCTCGGGTTCACCGCGTACTGCATCCCGAACGCCTCCGCCTCCATGACCGCGATCGTGAGGTTGCCGGTCTCGAACTCGACGCCGGGCATCTGCCCGTAGCGCGCGCCGACCGGCAGGCCCAGCACGCCGCCGTAGAACTCCTCGGCGGCCGCGATGTCCTTGGTGGCGACGACCACGAAGTCGACGCCCGTGACGCGGGCGCTCACGTGTGCGACTCCAGCCGCTCCTCGGCCGCGGGCGCGCTGGCCGCGGCGCGCGCCTCGTAGGCGGCCCGCTGACCGTCGGTGTGCGCGGTCGTCTGGTCGGCCTTCAGGGCGCGGACGACGGCGAGCCGCGCCTTCCGCGGCAGCGCCGCGCCGAGCTTCACGAGCGGCCCGCTCGAGCGCGGCACGAAGACGTCGAAGCGTGGGGTGCGCAGCGCGCCGAGGATCTCGTCGGCGACCTCCTCCGGCTCGAGCGTCTTGACGGCCCGGACATCCGCGAACCCGGCGGCGAGCTCGGTGCGCACGATGCCCGGCATCACGACCGACACCTCGACGCCGGTGCCGCGCAGCTCGAGCGCCACGGCCTCCGAGAGCCCGACGACGCCGTGCTTGGTCGCGCAGTAGGTCGCGAGCTTGGGGAACCCGGATCGCCCGGCCAGCGAGGCGAGCTGGACGATGTGCCCGGTCCGGCGCGGGACCATCCGGCGCATCGCCTCCTGCGTGCCGTGGATGACGGCATGGAGGTTGATCTCGAGCTGGCGGGCGATGCTCGCCGCGCTCTCGTCGACGAGCGGCGTCACCGGCATGATCCCGGCGTTGTTGATCAGCACGTCGAGCGGGCCGAGCCGCTCCTCGACCTCGTCGAGGAACGCCGTGAAGCCGCCATGGTCGGTGACGTCGAGCGGGAGGCCGAGCCCTCCCTGGCCCATCTCCGCGGCGACCTGCTCGGCGGCCTCGCGGTCGAGGTCGCCGATCGCTACCCGCGCTCCCTCACGCGCCAGCGCCAGCGCGGTGGCGCGGCCGATTCCGCGTCCGCCGCCCGTGATGGCGACGACTTTGCCGATGAGAGCGTTGGGTTCCTTGGCCATCCGGACAACCTATCTCAGCCAAATGCGGCGCAAACCCGACTGGAGCGACGTCACAGATACGCGCCGCTCGGCAGGTACGGCGCGAACGGGCCGACGTCGCCCCCGAGGAAGACCGCGCCGCCGTCGCCGATCAGGTCCAGGCCCGCGTCCAGGCACGGCCGGATCGCCCACTGCTGCGCGCTGGTGATCCAGCGCACCGCGGACTCCTCGCCGTCGGCCATCGCCAGGCAGCCGCGCAGGAGCGTGGCGGCGGACTGATCGTCGAACGCGGCCAGGAGGCGCACCGTGCCGCCGCGCACGACCGCGTAGCCGCGCTCGGGCAGCACGACGAGCCGCCCGCCGGCGTGCTCGAGCGCGATGATGTCCGCGCCGTGCGCCGCGCCGCGCACCGCGCGATCGACGGCCTCGGTGAGCGGCAGATCCTCCGCCGAGCCCGGCCGCAGCTCCGGGACCGGCTCCGCGCGCGCCCGGCCACGCGCGGTGAGCGTGGGGTGCAGGTCGAGGCCGAGCCGCGCGTAGGCGCGCAGCGCGCGGCGGTCGGCCGACGCGAGCACGATGTGCCCGCGCGCGCCGTCGCCGTACGCATACGCGCGAGCCAGCAGCTCGCGCCCGGCCCCTTCCGACTGCGCCTCGGGCCGCACGACGAGCAGCGACAGGCCCCACACGCCCTCGCGCACGATCGCGGTCGCGGCGCCGACGATCCGCCCGTCGCGCTCGGCGACCCACGAGCCGCCGGGGTCGGTGGCCAGCGGCCGCCCGACGCGCAGCCTCCCCAACGTCGGCGAGGACGGCGGCTCCTCCGGCTCGCCCATGCGGCGGGCGAGATCGTCGAACGCCACGACGCTCACCTGGAACGCGGCGTCCACGTCGCGCGACTCCATCGGGCGGATGATCATCTCCCGCACCGTAGACTCCGGCGACGATGACGGGCAGGTTCGACCACGGCGGACAGCGGCTCGCCTACGCGACGTACGGCGACGGGCCGCGGCTCACGGTGCTCCTTCACGGGCTGCTGTTCAGCGGCCGGATGCACGACGAGCTGGCCCGCGCGCTGGCCGAACGCGGCCACCGCGTGGTCACGCTCGACCTGCTCGGCCACGGCGCGTCGGACCGTCCGCCCGACATGTGGCGCTACTCGATGACCGAGTTCGGGCGCGAGGTCGTCGCGCTGCTCGACCACCTCCGGGCCGAGGAGGCCGTGGTGATGGGCACCTCGCTGGGCGCCAACGCGGCGCTCGAGGTCGCTTCGCTGGCGCCCGAGCGCCTGCGCGGGATGGTGATCGAGATGCCCGTGCTCGACAACGCGCTGCTCGGCTGCGCGGTGGCGTTCACGCCGCTGATGCTCGGCCTCACGCTGGGAGCCCCGGCGGCGCGCGCCCTCGCCCGGGTCGCGCGGCTGGTCCCGAGCGCCCGCCTGCCCTGGCAGGCCGGGATCCTCGTGGACTGGATCGCGCAGGACCCCGAGCCGAGCGCGGCGGTCATCCAGGGGCTGTTCTTCGGCCGCACCGCCCCGCATCGCGACGAGCGCCGCACGTTCGACATGCCGGCGCTGGTCATCGGCCACCGCCACGACATGATCCACCCGTTCTCCGACGCCGGGATGCTCGCCGACGAGCTCCCGAACGGCCGGCTGCTCCAGGCCAACTCGTTCCTCGAACTGCGGCTCGCGCCAGAGCGGCTCACCAACGAGATCGCCGCGTTCCTCGACGAGTGCTGGAAGCCGAAGGCGGCCCGTCGCCGCCAGGCGACGGCCTAGCGGACCTTGGCGAACCGCCTGACGGCGGCCATCAGCTCGTCGAGCTTCTCGCCCGCCTCGTCGCCGTCGGCGGCGACGGCCCCGGCGACGCAACCGCGCACATGCGCGTCAAGCACGTTGACGGCCACCTGCTCGAGCGCGGTCTGCACGGCCGCGACCTGCGTGAGGATGTCCACGCAGTACGCGTCCTCGTCGACCATGCGCTGGAGCCCGCGCACTTGGCCCTCGATGCGCCGGAGCCGGTTGTGGATCGCCTTTGCGTCGGCCTGCATGCCTTCGATCATACCCCACCGGGGTACAGGTCCCCTGCTACTCTGCGCGCCGTGTCCAGCCGCCAGGAGGAGAAGCAGCGGCGCCGCGAGGAGCGCCTGGCGCGGGAGCAGGCCGAGAAGGCGCGCGCCGCGCGCCAGCAGCGCCTCCGGCTCGTGGGCGGCGCGGTCGCGGGCATCGTCGTGGTCGCGGCCGCCGTCCTGCTCGCCGCCGGCGTGCTCGGCGGGGGGAGCAAGGGCAGCACCGGCGACGCGTCGCAGCCGACCGCGAACTCCGACATCAAGCTCCCGTCACAGGAGATCGGCGACATGAACGCCGCCGCCAAGGCCGCGGGCTGCAAGCTCTCCAACCCGCCGATCGAGGGCCGCACGCACGAGAACAAGAACTTCACGGCGGCCGACTACAAGACCAACCCGCCGACGTCCGGCAATCACTATCCCGAGTGGTACCAGGACGGCGTCTACAACCCGGGCGACACGCCGAACCTCGGCATGCTCGTGCACACGCTCGAGCACGGCCGCATCGACGTCCAGTACAAGCCGGGCACGCCGACGCACACGGTCTCCGAGCTCGAGGCGCTGCTCGCCGAGCAGAGCAACGGCTACCACATGCTGCTCTTCCAGAACGCCACGCACATGCGCGCGCAGATCGCCGCGACGGCCTGGGGCCACTCGCTGACCTGCCCGCAGTTCAACAACCAGGTGTTCGACGCGATCCGCACCTTCCGCGCCCGCTACATCGATCAGGGCCCCGAGGCGGTTCCCTAGCCGGCGGGCCGCGCGGTCGAGCCGCGGACCACGAGCTCGACCGGCAGGACGACCTCGCGCCCGGGCCCCGGGGGCGTCGTGAGCATGCGGCCCGCGATCTCGCCCTTGCGCAGCAGCGGCTGGCGGACCGTCGTGAGCGCGGGGACCGACCAGGCGGCGCCCGGGATGTCGTCGAATCCGACGATCGAGAGGTCGTGGGGGACGACGAGGCCCGCGTCGCGGGCCGCCTCCAGCGCCGCCAGGGCGCGCTGGTCGGATCCGGCCAGCACGGCCGTCGGCCGCTCGTCGGCCGCCAGCGCGGCGGCCAGGTCGTCCGGCTCCTCCCAGCGCGCGTGCGCCCCGCTCAGCGCCGCGCGAAAGCCGGCGAGCCGCTCGCGCTGCGTCGCCGACTCGCCGCAGACCAGCGCGAACCGCCGGTGGCCGAGCGCGAGCAGGTGCTCGGCGGCCAGGCGCGCGCCGCGGCGGTCCTCGATGCCCACGTAGGCGTGGTCGGCCAGCCGCGGCTCGTCGACGACGACCAGCGGCAGCCGGCGCGCGAGCGCGGCGACGACGTTCGGATGGCCCGCGGGCAGCGCGCAGATGCACAGCGACTGCACGACGGCGTCCTGGACGCCGCCGCGGTCGGGCACGAGCAGGAGCGCCAGGCCCGCCTGCTCGATCGTGCGCGCGATCCCCTGGAGCAGCAGGCCGGCGGCCGGGTCGGTGAACGCGTGCGGGAGGCCGTCGGCGAGCAGGAGGCCGACGACGTCGCGGCGCCCGGAGCGCAGCCGCCGCGCCGCGGGATCGGGGCCCGAGTAGCCGAGCGTGTGGGCGGTGTCGAGGATGCGATCCCGCAGGGCGGGCGCGAGCTGGTCCGGGCGGTTGTACGCGTTCGAGACGGTCGTGCGGGACACGCCGACGGCGTCCGCGATCGTCTGAAGCGTGACGCGGCTGCCCATCACTGCCTGCGCGGCGGCTCGCGCCAGCCTCCCGTCTCGCCGCGATACAGACCAGCGCCGGTCGCCGCCAGCCGTGCGGTCCGGATCAGGATCCGCAGATCGAGCCGCAGCGACGCGTGCTCGACGTACCAGAGGTCCAGCTCGATGCGCTCGTGCCACGGCAGCGACGCGCGGCCGTTGACCTGCGCCCAGCCGGTGATGCCGGGCAACGCCTCGAGCCGGCCGCGCTGGCGCTCGGTGTAGCGATCGACCTGCACCTGCACGGTCGGCCGCGGCCCGACGAGCGACATGTGGCCGCGCAGCACGTTGACGAGGTTCGGGATCTCGTCGAAGGACGTCCGGCGCAGCCACGCGCCGAGGCGGGTGATGCGGGCGTCGCCCTCGTCAACGGCCAGGCCGGCGCCCATGTGCTCCGCGCCGGTGACCATCGTGCGCAGCTTGAAGAGCAGGAACTGGCGGCCGTGCAGGCCGACCCGGCGCTGGCGGAAGATCGCGTGGCCGTGCGTCTCGAGCCGGATCGCCACCGCGACGACCGCGAGCGCGGGCGAGGCGAGCACGAGCGCCAACCCGCCCAGCACGAGGTCGAGCGCGCGCTTGCGGCGCGACCGCAGGTACCGCGACGGGATCAGCGGCTCGGCACGTCGGATCATCTTCTCACTGGCGCGCACGGCGGCGCATCCTGGCAGATGACATCGATCCCGCCCGGCGCATGAAAGTATCCGGCCAGGCATGGACGTCGAGCTCTCCTACTGCGTCGTGAACACGGAGCAACGGCAGCTGCTGAGCTACTGCCTCGACGCGATCGCCCGCGAGCGCGCGACCGTCGACTTCCTCACCGAGACGCTCGTGCTCGACAATGCCTCCTGGGACGGCTCCGCGCAGGCGGCGCGGTCCCACCCCGTGACCACCGACGTGATCGCGCTCGACGTGCGGCGCCCGCGCGGTGAGAACGCCACGGAGCTGCTGCGCCGCTCCCGCGGGCGCTTCTGCCTGCTGCTCGACGAGGACTCCGAGCTCGAGCCGGGAGCGACGGTCGCGCTGCACGCCGCGCTCGCCGGCGCCGACGACGCCGCCGCCGCGGGGGCCACGCTCGTCATGCCCGACGGGGCCCAGCAGCCGTCGGCGTGGCGCTTCCCGAGCATCTCGACGAAGCTGCTCTCGCTGCTCGGCCTGCGCCGCCGGCTGGTCGTCCAGAGCCACGGCCCGCGGATCCGCGAGGTCGACTGGGCGCCGGCCGCCGCGCTGCTCGTGCGCCGCGACGCGGCCGCCGCGGTCGACTGGATCAGCTCCGACGAGGTCGACTTCTGCCGCCGCCTGCACGACGCCGGCTGGCGCGTGCTGTACGTGCCCGAGGCCAGGGCCGTGCACCACGATCAGTAACGTCGTCGGCGTGACCGAGCAGCGCGTCACGCCGCTGGAGCTGTTCTTCGACCTCGTGTTCGTGTTCGCGATCACGCGCGTCACGGCGCTGATGGCGCACGAGCTCTCGTGGAGCAGCATCGGCGAGGGCCTGCTCGTGCTCGCGGCGCTGTGGTGGGGCTGGGCGGCGTTCGCATGGCTCACGAACTACGTCGCCGGGGACGACGGGCCGGCCCGCCTGGTCGTGATCGTCGCGATGGCGGCGATGGTGCTCGTGGCGCTCGCCGTGCCCGGAGCGTTCGGCGCGCACGCGCTGCTCTTCGCCGCCGGCTACCTGGTGATGCGCATGGGCCACCTCGCGCTCTACTGGGCGGCGAGCCGCGACCAGCCCGAGGTCAACGCCGCGGTCGCCAGCCTGTTCCCGACGGCGATCACCGGCCCGCTGCTGCTCATCGCCGCCGCCTTCGCGGACGGCGCGCTCCAGGCGGCGCTGTGGATCGTCGCGCTGGCGCTCGACTACGGCGGCCCGTGGGTGCGCGGCGTGGCCGGCTACAGCATGCACCCGGCGCACTTCGCCGAGCGCTTCTCGCTGATCGTGATCATCGCGCTCGGCGAGTCGATCGTCGCGATCGGGGTGGGCGCCGGCGACGAGCCGCTCGACACGGCGATCGCCGTTGCCGCCGTCCTGTCGCTGATCACGTCGGCGGCGCTGTGGTGGGCGTACTTCGACGTCGTGGCGCCGATGGCCGAGCACCGGCTGGCGGAGCTGCGCGGGGCGGCGCGCAACACGCTCGGCCGCGACTCGTTCGCCTACCTGCACCTGCCGCTGATCGCGGGGATCGAGCTGTTCGCGCTCGGCGTCGAGGAGGTCGTCGGCCACGTCGACGAGCACCTGCCGCTCGAGGCCGCGGTCGCGCTGGCCGGGGGCGTCGCGCTGTACCTGCTCGCGCACGTCGCCTTCCGGCTGCGGACCTTCGGCAGCGTGAACCGCCAGCGGCTCGCCGCGGCGGCGGCGTGCCTCGCCTGCCTGCCGCTGGGCACGGCGGTGAGCGCGCTCGTCGCGCTCGCGGCGGTCACCGCGATCGCCGCCGCGCTGATCGCCTACGAGACGATCCGCTTCCGCGAGAGCCGCGTGCGGGTACGGATGGCGGCATGACCGACCCCGGCGGAGGCTACGGCTGGCGCGCCGCCCGGCACCTGCCGCGTCGCCGCACCGGGATCTTCGCGCTCTCGCGCATCGGCGAGGACAGCGACCTGTTCCGCGAGGAGCGGCCGCTGTGCCTGCTCCTGCTTCCGCAGCCGCTCGAGCGCTGCGCGGTGCGCGAGCGCGCCGAGGACCTGCTGACGGCGCCGGGCGTCGCGGCGGTCGACCCGCCGCGCGTGACCTATGCGGCGCTGGCCCGCTTCAGCGAGGCGGTCGCCGACGGCATCACCGCGGTGCAGGCACGGCGGATGCGGCTGCCCGGCCACCCGCGCGCGATGGTGGTCTTCCACCCGGAGCAGTACCCGCTCGCCCGCGCGATCCGGAGCGTGCATCCGGACGCCGAGCTCTGGTACGGCCCCTACGCGGATCCCGAGGGCGACCGCCAGGAGACGCTCAACGCGCGCGCGTTCGAGCGCGCCGACCTGCGCTTCCGCCACACCCGCGAGCCCGCCCACGAGCAGAACCTGCCGCTGTGGGAGCGGATGGAGTCGCTGGGCATCGAGAGCGGCCGGCTCGGCTCCGAGCGCCCCGATATCTACAAGTGGGGGTAGGTGGCTGATTCCACGACCCACGCACCCGCCTGGCCGCATTCCGCGGCGCCGGATCGGCACCCGCTGAAGGGGCCCGTGGCTCCGCCACTGTGCCCCTCGCGCGTGCACCGCCCGGCATCCACGGCACGCGGCAATGCGGGCACGCAGGCCATGAAGTCAGCCACCTAGCGGACCCTGGGGATGGTGTGGATCTTCGGCGGGAGCCGGCGCAGGAGGTCGGCGATGTTGAGCGTGATCTGGCCGACCGTGCGGTTGCCGAGGCGGTGCGTCCAGGCCGGAAGGCCGACGCGGATGTAGACGCCCTTGCCGATCTGGGTGGCCGCGATCGCCGGCCGGGCCGGCGGCGGGAGCGCGCTGCTGTCCTGCTCGGTCGCGGTCTCGACGCCGAGTGCCGCGAGCAGGCGTCCGCGGTCCGCGTTGGGCGGGTCGCTCTCCTCGAGCGTCGCGAACCCGCTCAGCTCGCCGTCGAAGCCCTGGAGCAGCCCGTAGTTCGGCCCACCGCCGATCAACGTCAGGGTGACCGGGGCGTTCGTGCGGCGGATCGGCTGGAGGCGCGTGCCGAACACGTCCTGGCTGGAGTCCTGGGTCGGGCGCAGGAGCTGCCCCGACATGCCGTCGGCGTCGGCCCGCAGCTGGATGCCGCGGCGCAGCGCGTCGGTGCCGATGCTGGCCAGCCGCCCGCCCTCGTCCACGTAGTCGCGCAGCCGGCGCGCGTAGTCGCGCGGGATCCAGCGCTCGGGGCCGGCGAGCAGGACGCCGGTGCGGTCGGTCGCCCGCGGCGAGCGCGAGAGCGCGAGGTCGAGGTCGCTGGTGAGGTCGTAGCGGACGTGCGCGGCGTCGAGGAAGCGCAGGAGCGGCGCGACGTCGTCCTTGAGGTCGGGCGGCGGCCCGCCGGGCTGCACGCGCGGCCAGCTCACGGACTCGCCGCTCGCGAACTCGTTGAGCACCCCGTCGGCGTCCTCGTCGACGGGCTCGGTGCCGAGCCAGGACATGGTCGGCACGACGACGAGCATCCTGGCCCGCCGGGTCGACTGCACGAGGATCGGCACGGTGTTCGTGTTGGCGCCGGCAGCGAGCTCGAGGTAGTACAGGCCCGAGTTGCCGTCCGGGGCGGTGAACTGGATCTGGTGCTGGCCGGCCTTCGCCTGGCCGTGCTTGACCGGGCGGCTCTCGCCGAGCCGGCGCAGCCGCCAGCGGTACGGCTTGCCGCGGGCGTCGACGTTGACCCGCACCTTCTGGCCGGACGTCACGGGCCGGACGGGCGGCGCCGCGGCGATGGTCCGCACGGTCAGGCCCGGCTTGCCGCGCGCGTCCTCGCGGTCGGCCGGGACCGCGGCCGGCGTCGAGCCCTGGTTGCCGGCCCGGTCGCGCGCGGTGACCTGCACGACGTACACGCCCGGCGGCGCCGGCTTGCCGCCGACCTGCCCGTTCCACGTGAGCGTGCGCGTGTCGGTGACCGCCGGCACGTCGGCCACGACGCGCGGCTCGCCGGCGTCGAGCCGGTAGATCTGCGCGCTCTTGAGCAGCCGGCGCGACACCGAGCCCACGTCGATCTGGACCGGCCCGGCGACCGGGCCCACGATCGGCCCGGGCGTGATCTGCCGCACGCGCGGGCGCGGGGCCCGCGTGTCCACGAGCGTGGTGCGCGGGACCGTGACCGAGCGGCCCTCCCGGCGGAGCGTCACGCGCACGCGGTAGCGGCCGTCGGGCACGCGCCGGCCGGCGTCGGTGCGGCCGTTCCAGCGCAGCTGGAGCGGCTTGTTCGGCGACACCGTGGCCGCGTCGGCGAGCCGGCGCACGGCGTCGCCCGCCGCGTCGACGACGTCGACCGACACCTCGGCGTGCTCGTGCAGCACCACCGAGAAGCGGTTCACGTCCTTGACGTGATCGCCGTTGGGGGAGAACACGTGCCGGAGTCCCAGCACCTGGGCGACGGCGGGCTCGCCCTTGAGGCGCTGCGCCGTGAAGAACGCGGCCACCGTCGCGCAGACGAGCACGATGAAGACGGCGCGCGCCAGCCTGGTCAAGTGCGTGCTACGGAGACTGGTCGAGGCCGAGGACGGCCACGACGTCGGCGCTCTTGCCCCCGGTCCCGGTGGCGTTCGCCAGCGCCAGCGTGTCGGGGTCGACGGCCTGGGGGGACGCGGAGATGCCGAGGATCGACGCCACGTCGCGGGCCTGCTTGCGCTTGCCCGGCGCGAAGAAGACCGCCGAGTCCTGGCGCTGCTGGTCCGTGTTGTTCCCCGTCCGGATCATGCCGTCGGTGTCGGAGTACCCCTTGGCGATCAGCTTGTCGCGCGCGCCGCTGGCCAGGCCCTCGGTGGGCGTGCCGTTGAGGATCGCGACGACCGTGTCCGGTCGCAGCTGGGCGGCCGTCGGGCCGGAGGAGCCGCCGCCGCCGGTCTTGGCCGAGCTCTGCGTCGGCTGTGTGACGTTCGGGGCCGGCTTCTGGCTGCTGCCGCCGCCGAAGAGCTGGGTGATCGCGAAGACGATCGCGGCGAGCACGACCACGCCGGTGAGCGTGAGCGCGGTGATGCGGGCGGCGCTCGAAGAGCCGCCGAGGCTCGGCCGCCGGTGGCGGCTCGGCGCGGCCGGGGCGGTCCGCGTGGCTGCGGGCGTGGCGCGCAGCGGGGCGGCCGCCGGCTGCGGCTTCGGCTGCGGCTGGGGCCGCGGTGTGGCGCGCGGGATCACCGGGTGCTCGCCGGTGCCGTTGCCGCTGGGATCGGACTTGGGCGCCTCGTCCTCCGCGGGCGGCTCCTCCACGGGCGGAGCGTCGCCGCCAAGCGTGTCGGCGGCGGCGTCGCTGCCGAGCGTGTCGTGGAGCTGGGTCTCCTCCGGCTCGGGCGCGCCGTCGGTCGCGGGCGCTTCCTCGTCGCCGCCGGTCGCGGGCTCGGCGGGCGCGGGCTCGGCCACGGCCGTCGCCTGGGCGCGCGCCGCGACGGCGGCCACCGCGACCGCGGGG
>Ga0081539_10003096_pt1 | contig 21367 bp, 22 predicted proteins | sample TabmetS4T2R2_FD_71023 | JGI IMG/M metagenome (GOLD analysis project Ga0081539, IMG submission 71023) | Tabebuia heterophylla rhizosphere microbial communities from the University of Puerto Rico - S4T2R2 | ecosystem: Host-associated > Plants > Roots > Rhizosphere ...
TCGCCTGCGTCCAGGAGATGCAGCAGCAATGGTCGGACATGGGTCTGGCGCTCGATGCCGTCGTCGTCGGCTCGGGCAGTTCGGGCACCCATGGCGGCATGGTCGCGGGCTTCTTCGGCAACCACATCAAGATTCCGCTGATCGGCATCGGCGTCAGCCGCGATCCCGCCGACCAGGAGCCCCTGGTCCTCAAGGAGGCGCAGGCCGTCGCCGACCTTTTAGGCATCGGCAAGGTGCCGCGCGAGGCGGTGAAGAGCTTCGGCGGCTACTGGCAGCCGAAATACTCCGTGCCCAACGCCAAGATGGTGGAGGCCGTGCAGATGCTGGCGCGCACCGAGGGCGTGCTGCTCGATCCGGTCTACACCGGAAAGATCATGGCCGGCCTGATCGGCCTCGCGCGCCAGGGCCACTTCAAGCCCAACGCCAAGGTGCTGTTCATGCACACCGGCGGATTGCCGTCGCTTCACGTCTACGAAGACGTCGTGCTGGGACGGACTGTTCTCAAGGACTAACTGTCACCCCGAGCGAAGCGAGGGGCCTTTGAGGCCACAGGAAAGGTCCCTCGCTACGCTCGGGATGACAGACGTCTCAGATGGCCCGCGTCGCCTCGGTGAGCCACGCCTTCGTCGCCTCGTCGACCTGAGGCGCCACCGTCTCGCGCACGCGGCGGTGGTAGTCGTTCAGCCACTGCCGTTCGGCCTCGGTCAGCAGGCCGGGCTCGATGCAGGCGAGGTCGATGGGCGCGAGTGTCAACGTCTCGAACTCGAGGTAACGCCGGTCGGCGCCATCGATCTTGGCCTCGCGCACCGCCACCAGGTTTTCGATGCGGATGCCGTAGGCGTCGGTCTTGTAATAGCCGGGCTCGTTGCTGACGATCATGCCGGGCTGCAGGGCGACGTTGTTCGGCATCTTGGAGATGCGGTGCGGGCCTTCGTGCACCGCGAGATAGGCGCCGACGCCGTGGCCGGTGCCATGGTCGTAGTCGAGGCCGGCCTGCCACAGCGCATAGCGCGCCAGCGCGTCGAGCTGCGAGCCCGTCGTGCCGGCCGGAAAGCGCGCCATGGCGAGCGCGATATGGCCCTTGAGCACGCGCGTGAAGCGGTCGCGCATTTCGGCGGTGGGCGTACCGACCGCCACCGTGCGGGTGATGTCGGTCGTGCCGTCGCGGTACTGGCCGCCTGAATCCACCAGGTAGAGACTGCCCGGCTCGAGCGTCCGCTCGGTGGCTTGCGAGGCGTGGTAATGCACGATGGCGCCGTTGGGACCGGCGCCGGAGATGGTATCGAAGCTCAGGTCGCGCAGCTTGCCGGTCTCCTGGCGCAGCGCCTGCAGGCGGTCCGACACCTCGATCTCGCGCAGCGTGCCACCTTTCGATTCGCGCCCCAGCCAGCCCAGGAAGCGGCTGACGGCGGCGCCATCGCGGCGATGGGCGTTGCGGATGCCCTCCATCTCGACGGCGTTCTTGCAGGCCTTGGGCAGCGCCACCGGATCGGCGTCGCGCACCACGGTGACGCCGGCGCCCTGCAGGCGATTGGCGGCCCAGATCGGGGCTGTTGCGGTCTCGATCAGGACCTTCTTGTTCACCTTGCCCAAGGTGTCGAGCGCTGCGCCGAGTTCGTCGGTCGGCGCCAGGGTGATGGCATTGCCCAGCCAGCTGAGCGTGCGGTTGGGCACCTTGCGGCGGTCCATATAGAGGTCGACATGGCCGTCGCTGTGCAGCAGCGCGAAGCCCAGCGGGAAGGGCGTGCGCGGCACGTCGCCGCCGCGCACGTTGAGCAGCCAGGCGATCGAATCCGGCTGGGTGATCAGCGCCACGTCGGCGCCCTTGGCCTTGACGGTGGCGGCGATGCGCGCGCGCTTGGCGGCGCTGCTCTCGCCCGCGAATTCGTCAGGATGCGGCAGCACCGGCGCCAGCGGCGCCGGTGGCCGGTCGCGCCATACGGAATCGACAGGATTGGAATCGACCGGCACGAATGCGCCGCCGGCGCGCTCGCAGGCGCGGGCGTAGCGGTCGTGGCCGTCGACCGTCACCAGCCAAGGATCGAAGCCGAGCTTGCCGCCCTTGGGCAGGTTCTCGGCAATCCAGGTCTCGGGCGACTCCTCGGGGATCTGATGCGGCACGAAGGCGTCGGTGTCGACCTGGGCGCGCACTGCCAGGGTGTAGCGGCCGTCGATGAAGATGGCCGCGCGATCGGCGAGCACGATGGCAAGGCCGGCCGAGCCGCGGAAGCCGGTGAGCCAGGCGAGCCGTTGCGAGCGCCGCGGCACGTACTCCCCCTGATGTTCATCGGCGCGCGGCACCACGAAGCCGTCGAGGCCGCGCTGCCGCAGTTCGGCGCGCAGCGCCGCGACGCGCGATCCCGGCGCGGGCGAGGCGCTGAGCCCATCGTCAGCGCCAGCCAGCTCCTCGCGCCAGGCCTTGAGCGCACGGGTGAGATCGGCATCCGGGCTGGGATCGACCAGCTCGACCCATTCCGGGCCGGCCAGGCCCTCGGGCGCCGCGGCCACGCCGCGCATCAGGGCATCGAGGGCCGAAGCGTCGGGATTGCGGCCACGCTGGCGCAGGAGGTGAAGGACGTCATCGGGAGCGGAACTCATGGTGGTGGACCCTACGCGGCAGGTTTGGAGCAGGCAATCTGAGCAATTTTTGCACTTTTGCGCCTGCGAAATGCGCAATCAGACAGCATTATGCGCCCATTGCATATCAGTCGTTCCGAGCCTTCACTTATTGTTGTAACTCAACGCTCTATATTGGTTCTGTGCGGCGCAGCATCCAATACCGCGTTGCACAATAGGAGCAGACCATGATGACCCAGCCGATCCAGATGTTTGAGAATCTGACCAGCGAAACTTCGCCGGCGGGGGGAAACGACATTGCCAAGACGACTTTGTCCTTTGAGGACCGCCGGATGCTCGAGATGCGTGCACGCTACGCCCGCGCCGAGCTGGTCGCCAATGGCCTGGCCGACGCCCTGCTGTGGCTCGGCCGTCAGTACAACCGGTTCGTCGGCGCGATCAAGACCGAGTACAAGGTCCGCGCTGCCGAGAGCCAGCTCTTCCGCATGACCGACCGCGAACTGGCCGACATCGGCCTGTGCCGTGGCGACATCCCGTTCGCCATCCGCGAGACGGCGGAAGGCGTCGCGCCCGAGATCGCGCACGCCCGCGCCTCCGCGGCGGCGAACGAGAATTTGCGTCGCGTAGCGTAAGCAACAGTAACGTCAGTAGCGTAAGCGTAAGCGTACGAAGGGCCGGCGAAAGCCGGCCCTTTTTCTTGGCGCGCCAGCAGCGGCGCGGCATGATCATGCCGGCATGATGGTCCTTGGTTTCACCGGCGGCGCGCTGGGCGGTCATCTCGGCGGCTGGCGCCATCGCGATTCGTTTCCGACGACCAGCATGCAGCTGAAATGCATGATCGAGATGGCGCAGATCGCCGAGCGTGGCGGCATCGACATGATGTTCCTGGCCGACGGCAACGGCGTGCGCCAGATGGACAAGCCGGAATTGTTCGCCGCCAACAGCCCGTCCGATCGTCCTGCCGTGTTCGAGCCGGTGACGCTGTTTGCCGCCATTGCCCAGCACACCAGCCGCATCGGGCTGGTGGCGACGGCGACCACCAGCTACGAGGAGCCCTTCACCATCGCCCGCAAGTTCGCGTCGCTCGATCACCTGAGCGACGGCCGCGCCGGCTGGAACCTCGTCACGACGCAGTATGTCGAGGACTCGAAGAACTTCGGGCGCGACGAGCATTTCGGCCGTGAGGAGCGCTACGAGCGCGCCCGCGAGAGTCTCGACGTCGTGCGCTCGCTGTGGGATTCGTGGGCGACCGACGCATTCCTGCAGGACAAGTCGACCGGCCGCTATCTCGATCCCAAGCGCGTGCGCCTGACCAACCATCGCGGCAAGCACTTCTCGGTCAAGGGACCGTTGAACGTGGCGCGCGCGCCGCAAGGCCAGCCCGTCGTCTTCATGGCTGGCCAGTCGGACGCCGGCAAGGAGCTGGCGGCCTACGGCGGCGAAGGCCTGTTCGGCACGGCCAGCAACAAGGCCGAGGCGCAGGCGGAATATGCCGACATCAAGGGCCGCATGAAGAAGTACGGCCGGCCCGCGGACTCGCTGCGCATCCTGCCGGCGCTCAGCGTGTTGGTCGGTCGCACTGCCGCCGAGGCCGACGCGCTGTTCAACGAGCTGCAATCACTGATCTCGCCGGCGCTCGCCGTCAGCTACCTCTCGAAGGTGACCGGCGTCGACCTCAGCGGCCTGCCGATCGACGGCCCGATGCCGAAACGGAAGGGCGAGAGCCTGGGCGGCACGGCGATCGGACGCTCGGTATTGGACATGGCGGCGCGCGAGGGCCTCAGCGTGCGCGCCACCTACGAACGTGTGCTGCCGACGCACGGCGGCAACATGGTCAAGGGCGATCCGGTCCAGGTCGCCGACATGATGGAGGACTGGTACCGCAGCAAGGCCTGCGACGGCTTCATGCTGTCGATGCCGGTCGAGCCGCGCAGCCTGCGCGATTTCTGCGAGCTGGTGGTGCCCGAACTGCGCCGCCGCGGCCTGCGCCCGCCCGAGTATCGCGGCCCGACACTGCGCGACAACATGGGGTTGGCGCATCCCATCGACCCATTTCTCAAGGCGCCTGTCGAGAAGGCGAGCTAGGTCCGCCGCAACAACAGCGTGCGCCACATCGCGCCGCCGGTCTCGAGGTCGATGTGGCGCTCCGGGGCGAAGCCCCAGCGGCGGTAGACGGCCAGGATATCGTCGGCCTGCTCGATCAGCAGGCCGCTCAGCAGCGTCCGTCCGCCCGGCCGGACAGCGGCGGAGAAGGACTCCGCCAGTTCCATCAACGGGCCGGCCAGGATGTTGGCGACGACGAGATCGTAGGGCGTGCGGCCGTGCAGCTCGTCGTTGCTCAGGCCAATGGCCTGGACGAAGCGGCAGAGATCGCCGACGCCGTTCAACACGGCGTTCTCTCGGGCGACCTCGACGGCCTCGGCATCGTTGTCGCCGCCGATCACCGGCCGCTGCCACAGCTTGGCCATGGCGATTGCCAAAATGCCGCTGCCGCAGCCGACATCGACGGCGTTGGCCGCCTCGGCGCGATCGAGCGTCGCCAGCAGCTTGAGGCAGCCGCTGGTCGTCGCATGCGTGCCGGTGCCGAACGCCATGCCGGCATCGATCCTGAGCGGCAGCAGGCCGGCCGGCATGCCGCCGGCGTCGTGCGAGGGGTGGACCCAGAACGGGCCGACGGCGAACGGCTGGAACGAGCGCTGGTTCTCGGCGACCCAATCCCTGTCGGCGAGCTCCTCCCAGTGCCAGCCCGCGCCGGTCGCCGCCGCGACGGCGGTTCGGTCGCCTTCGCCGAAGATCTCGATGCGCCATGGCCCGTCGCGCGAGACCTCGCGGCTGGTGACCACGAAGCCCTTTTCGGCGAGATGCTCCAGCGCCTGCTCGCGGTTGGCACGGTCCGCGGCGGGCACTTCCCGCCAGACCGTCCATACGCTCACGCCGCCTCGATGAAGCTGTCCAGGACCTTCTTGGGCCCGGCCTTCTCGAACTCGATGTCGAGCTTGTTGCCGTCGACCGCGACGATGCGGCCATAGCCGAACTTCTGATGGAACACGCGCTGGCCGACGCTGAGGTCGGGCTTGTCGCCCTCGACGGCGCGGCGGTCATCGAAGGTCTCGTCGCGCCAGCGAGTGCGGGCGCGGCCGACACTGGTCACGCCCAGGCTCTCATAGTCGAAGCCGCTCGCCTGCTCGCGCAGGCCGCCGTGATGGCCGGCGGAGTAGGTGGCGTAGAGCCCGGCATCGCTGCTTTCGGCCAGCTGCTCGGTCGGCAGCTCGCGCAGGAAGCGCGAAGGGATCGCGGCCTGCCACTGGTTGAAGACGCGCCGGTTGGCGGCGAAGGAAACATAGGCTCGCTTGCGCGCCCGCGTCAGGCCGACATAGGCCAGCCGGCGCTCCTCCTCGAGGCCAGCCAGGCCCTTGTCGTCAAGCGCGCGCTGGTTGGGAAACAGGCCTTCCTCCCAGCCCGGCAGGAACACGGTGTCGAACTCGAGCCCTTTGGCGGCATGGAGCGTCATGACGCTCACCATGTCGCTGCCGGCGCGCTCGGCATTGTCGGTCAAGAGCGCCACGTGCTCGAGGAAGGCGGGCAGGGTGTCGAACTCCTGCAGGGCGTTGGTCAGCTCCTTCAGGTTTTCCAGGCGCCCTTCGGCTTCAGGCGAGCGATCCATGCGCAGCATGTCGGTGTAGCCCGATTCTTCCAGGATGGTCTCGACGACCTCGACATGGCTCATGCCCTCGAGCATGGCGCGCCAGCGGTCGAAGTTCCGTATGAGGTCGCCCAGGGATTTGCGCTGGCGGCCCTTCAGCTCGTCGGTCTCGAGCGCCCGCCGCGTCGCCTCGAACAGCGACACCTTCTGGGCGCGCTGGATGATGCGCAGCGAGCGCAGCGCCGATTCACCGAGACCGCGCCGCGGCGTGTTGTAGATGCGCTCGAAGGCGAGGTCGTCGTCGGGCTGCACCGTGACCCGGCAATAGGCCAGGGCATCGCGGATCTCCTGGCGCTCGTAGAAGCGTGGGCCGCCGATCACCCGGTAGGGCAGGCCCATAGTGATGAAGCGTTCCTCGAACTCGCGGGTCTGGAAGCCGGCGCGCACCAGGATGGCGATCTGGGCGAGCGCGTGCTTGTCGCGCTGCAGGGCCTCGATCTCCTCGCCGACCGTGCGCGCCTCCTCGTCGCCGTCCCACACGCCGCGCAACGAGATGCGCTCCCCTTCCTTCATATCCGTCCACAGGGTTTTCCCCAGGCGGCCCTCGTTGTGCGAGATCAGGTGCGAGGCCGCCGCCAGGATATGCGGGGTGGAGCGGTAGTTGCGCTCAAGCCGCACGATGGTGGCGCCCGGGAAATCCTTCTCGAAGCGCAGGATGTTGCCGACCTCGGCGCCGCGCCAGCCGTAGATCGACTGGTCGTCGTCACCGACGCAGCAGACGTCCTGGGTGCCCTGCGCCAGCAGCCTCAGCCAGAGGTACTGCGCCACGTTGGTGTCCTGGTACTCGTCGACCAGGACGTGGCGGAAGCGGCGATGGTACTGCGCCAGCACGTCGGGGTGGCTCTGCCACAGGGTGACGCAATGCATCACCAGGTCGCCGAAATCGACGGCGTTCACCTCGGCCAACCGTGCCTGGTACTGGCGGTAGATCTCGGCCGCTTTGCCATTGGCGAACTCGCCGGCATCGTCGCCCGACACCTTGTCGGGGGTGAGCGCGCGGTCCTTCCAGCGCTGGATGATGCCGGAGAGTATGCGGGCCGGCCATTTCTTGTCGTCGATGCCCTCGGCCTGCAACAGCTGCTTGATCAGCCGCGTCTGGTCGTCGGTGTCGAGGATGGTGAAATTGCTCTTCAGCCCTACCAGCTCTGCATGGCGGCGCAGCACGCGCACGCCGATGGCATGGAATGTGCCGAGCCACATGCCGTCGGCCGCGCCGCCGATCAGGCTCGCCACGCGGTCGAGCATCTCGCGCGCTGCCTTGTTGGTGAAGGTGACTGCAAGAATCTGCGAGGTGCGGGCGCGGCCGGTGATCAAAAGGTGAGCGATGCGGGTCGTCAGCACGCGCGTCTTGCCGGTGCCGGCGCCGGCCAGCACCAGGAGCGGCCCGCCCTCGTGGACCACCGCCTGGCGCTGCTGCTCGTTCAGCCCTTCGAGATGGGCATTGGGCACGACGGCGCGCCGCTGCGGCTGTGGATCGACCGGGGCGGGATCGTCGGTGATTTCGAACGGATCGGCGGGGGGCGCCATGCAGCGTCATATAGCAATCGGAAGCCCAGACGCCTATCTTTGAGGTCCGGGGGAATGTGCCGGCGCCGTGCGCGCCGGAGGTGGAGGTTGCCGATGGCCCGAGGGTTGAACGGTTCGGCGAACGGCTCGGGTGGTCACGTTCCGACCGGCCGGGAGGCGGTTGAAGCGCGGCTGCCCGGTGTTTCCAATCTACCGTCGGCGGTGGCCGGCGCGCTTTCGGCGGTGGTGGGCCTCAGGAGCACCATCCCCAAGGACCGGCGCTCGGCCCAGACTTTAGGCACCGAGCGCGAGGGTCATGGCGTCCTGATCGGCGACGACGGGCTGATCGTCACCATCGGCTACCTTATTATGGATGCCGATACCATCACCGTCACCGATATCGATGGCAACGAGTGGGCGGCCTACGTCGCCGGCTACGACTACGAAAGCGGCTTTGGCCTGATCCGCACCGAGCGACCGGTCCGGCTGAAACCCCTGAGGTTCGGCGATTCCGACTCCCTGGAGCTGCGCAGCGAGGCCTATGTCGCGGGCCTGGGCGGCGAGAAGGCGACCCTCAAGGTCAAGGTCGCCGGCCGCCGCGAGTTCGCCGGCTACTGGGAATATCTTTTGGACAACGCGATCTTCACCGTGCCGGCCTATCCGCTGTGGGGCGGCTCGGCCCTGATCGGCCAGGATGGCTCGTTGCTCGGCATCGGCTCGCTCCTGGTCCAGGAAGCGCTCGGTCCGGGGGCGCCGGCCTTCCCCGGCAACATGTATGTGCCGATCAACCGGCTGAAGCCGATCTTCGAGGAGCTGGTGACGAGGGGGCGTTTGGCGACGCCGCCGCGGCCCTGGCTCGGGCTGATTACGATCGAGCACATGGGCCAGCTCGTCGTCGGCGGCATCTCCGACGGTGGCCCCGCCGATCGTGCCGGCCTGCAGCGCGGCGATATCCTGCATGCCCTGAACGGCGACGTGCTCGACGATCTCGCCGACTTCTATCGCAAGCTGTGGGCGAGCGGTCCTGCCGGCACGGCGGTGACCTTGCGCATGGAGCGCGACAACGACGCCTTCGAGGTCACGGTGCGCACCGGCGATCGGTCGCGATACTACAAGTTCGGCTCGGACTGACTTGGCCTATACTGGCGCCGTCGTCGGACGAACAAGAACAAGGAGACTGATCGATGGCCCGGGCCTTCGCCTCTCAGGCGGATATGGCGGAGAAGAAGATCACCTTCAGCCGCCTGTCGGAGCATGCTTACGCCTTCACCGCCGAGGGTGATCCCAACACGGGTATCGTCGTGGGCGACGATGCCGTGCTGGTGGTTGATGCGCAGGCGACGCCCAAGATGGCGCACAAGGTCATCGAGTACATCCGCACCGTCACCGACAAGCCGATCAAGTACGTGGTGCTGTCCCACTACCACGCCGTGCGCGTGCTGGGCGCGTCGGGCTTCGAGCCGCAGCACATCATCTGCAGCGAGGCCACGCGCGAGATGATCGTCGAACGCGGCGCGCAGGACTACAAATCCGAGCTGCAGCGCTTCCCGCGGCTGTTCGATGCCGCCGAGACCATCCCCGGCCTGACCTGGCCCACGATCACCTTCGCCGATCGCATGTCGCTGTGGCTGGGCAAGCTGCAGGTCGACATCATCCATGCCGGCCGCGGCCACACCAAGGGCGACACGATCGTCTGGCTGCCCGAGGAGCGTACCCTGTTCAGCGGCGATCTGGTCGAGTACGGCGCCACGCCCTACGCCGGCGATGCGCATTACAAGGACTGGCCCGAGACGCTGCAGAAGCTGCGCGACCTCAAGGCGCTGGCGCTGGTGCCGGGCCGCGGCGATGCGCTGATGGGCGAGGGCGCCGTCGAGGAGGGCATTGCCGGCACGCAGGCCTTCCTGAGCGATCTCTACAGTGCGGTGTCGAGGAGCGCCGCGGCCGGCGATTCGCTGAAGCAGGCCTACGACAAGGCGATGACCGCCCTGCAGCCGCGCTACGGCAACTGGGTGATCTTCGAGCACTGCATGCCGTTCGACGTCTCGCGCGCCTACGACGAGGCCAAGGGCCTCGACCATCCGCGCATCTGGACCGCCGAGCGTGACATCGAGATGTGGTCGGCGCTGGAGAAGGCGTGATCATGCTCTTCCGCACCGTGAGCCTCCGGCTCGCTCATGCTCATGAGCGAGCCGGAGGCTCGCGGTCCGGAAGACAATGAGCTCGTACGAGTACCGTCGCTATCCCTGCCGTCGTGCGCCCGAGCTCGACGGCAAGGCGGCGCGCCGTGCCGTCGTCATCGTCGGCGCCGGCATGGCGGGGCCGACCCTGGCCCTCGAGCTCGCCGCGCGCGGCGTCCCATCGGTCGTGCTCGACGAGGACGACACGGTCAGCATCGGCAGCCGCTCGATCTGCCAGGCCAAGCACAGCCTGGAGGTCTGGGATCGCTTCGGCGTTTCGCAACGCATGGTGGACAAGGGCATCACCTGGGAGCAGGGCGAGGTCTACCTGCACGACCAGGCGATCTACCGCTTCAACCTGCAGCCCGAGCCCGGCCACAAGTTCCCGGCCTTCGTGAACCTGCAGCAGTACTATGTCGAGGAGTACCTCTACGAGCGCTGCCTGGCCGATCCGGCGATCGACATGCGTTTCCGCAACAAGGTCGTCGGCGTCGCGCCGCAAGACGACCACGTCGCGGTCGAGGTCGAGACGCCCGACGGCCGCTACACCTTGGAAGCCGACTGGCTTGTCGCCTGCGACGGCGTGCGCAGCCCGGTGCGGCACATGCTCGGCCTGCCGTTCGAGGGCGAGGTCTTCCATGACCAGTTCCTGATCGCCGACATCCGCCTGCTCGACGATCTGCCCAAGGAGCGGCGCTTCTGGTTCTATCCCCCGTTCCATCCCACCAACTCGGTGCTGCTGCACCGCCAGGCCGACAACGTGCTGCGCGTCGACTTCCAGCTCGGACGCGACGCCGACGCCGAGGAGGAGAAGAAGACCGAGAATGTCGACCGCCGGCTGCGCCTGATGTTCGGCCCCGAGGCGCGCTGGGAGCATGAATGGACCAGCGTCTACACCTTCACCTGCCGCATGATGCAACGCTTCGTGCAGGGCCGCGTGATCTTCGCCGGCGACGCCGCCCACGTCGTCTCGCCGTTCGGCGCGCGCGGCGGCAATGGCGCGATCGCCGACGTCGACAACCTTGGCTGGAAGCTGGCGCTCGTCGTCGCCGGCAAGGCGCCCATGGCGTTGCTCGACAGCTACTGCAGCGAACGTCGCGCGGCGGCGCGGGAGAACATCCTCAACTCGACGCGCAGCACCGATTTCATCACGCCTAAGTTCCCGGCCTCGCGCGCCTTTCGCGATGCCGCGCTCACGCTGGCGCCGGATTTCCCCTTCGCCCGCGCCCTGATCAACAGCGGCCGGCTGTCGGTGCCGACGCAGCAGCCGGGATCGCCGCTGGACACGCCGGACGGCGATGACGACTGGGTCGGCGGCCCTCGGCCGGGGCGGGCGATGCTGGACGCGCCAGTCGGGAACGGCTGGCTGATCGACGGGCTCGGCCGCGACTTCAACCTGCTGACGTTCGGCGCGGATCGGGTCGAGCCGCCGGATGGCGTCACCGGCATCGCGGTCGGCGGCAATGGCCTGGCGTGGCAACGCTACGATGCCCGCCCAGGCACGACCTATCTGATTCGTCCCGATCGCTACATCACGGCGCGCTGGCGCAGCCACGATCCCGCCGCCGTCACGGCCGCGCTCGCGCGCGCGACCGGCAGGAGCCATACATGACCGCCTTGCGACGAACGTTGAACCTCGCCCGGCCCGACGACGTCTACAATGCCATCGTCGATGCCCATAAGGGCCTCACGGACGAGCAGTGCCGCGACTTCGACGCGCGGCTGATCCTGCTGCTGGTCAACCACATCGGCGACGAGGCCGTGATCCGCGAAGCATTGAAGGAGGCCGCGGCGAAATGAACGACAAGGCGCCTGTTGCTGCCGTCACCGTCCGCTTGGCGACGGTCGACGATGTCGAGCTGCTGCACCGCTTCTCGGTCGACCTCGCGACCTACGAGGATGAGCCCGACGCCGTCACCGCGACACCGCAGTCTCTGGCGCGCGACGGCTTCGGCAAGGACCCGCAGTTCGCTGCCCTGATCGCCGAGCGCGGCGGCGCGCCCGTGGGCTTCGCGCTCTACACCTTCAACTACTCGGTATGGACCGCCGCCCGCGGCATCTTCATCGAGGATATCTGGGTGATGCCCGAGGAGCGCCGGGGTGGCGTGGCGCGTGCGCTCATGCAGGCGCTGGCGCAGGAGTGCGTCGCCAAGGGTTTCAAGCGCATCGATCTCAACGTGCTCGACTGGAACCCGGCGCGCGGCTTCTACGAGCGCATCGGCTTCAGGTGGATCCGCAACTGGCTGCCTTACCGCTTGAGCGGCGAGGCGCTGGAGAAGCTGGCCAGCGGCTAGCGCACGGCGCTGAAGGGCGGCGGCTGCGCGGGCCGGTCATGGCGCTGACGCGGCCATCGTTTGCGCTGCCTGCATCGGCTATGATCACGACGCGATCGCTTGGGGAAAGGGGGCTTATCGATGCTCGACTTGCAGAACCTGGTCGATCTCGCCGACAAGCTCGGCCTTATTCAGGCGGTGAAGGCCAAGCTCCTGCGCCAGCCCGACGCGGCCGCCGACAGTCTGGTTGTCGTGCTGGGCGAGTTGTCGAAAGTATACGGTGCCTGTGACGCCGAGTTGCTGCGGTACTTGAGCTTGTCCTTTGACCCCGCGGATAAAAACACGAACGAGCGCGCCGTGCTGCTGACTCTCGAAAGCGGGCAGTTGTGGACGCGAACTTCCGAGGCGCGAGGCCACTGCCACAAGATCTGGAACATCTACAAGCGCGACCTCAAGCGCTGGTTCAGCAGCGTGCTGCTACCTGATGAGGCCTCAAAGATGGAGGAGTTGTTCAACCGCCTCAGTTACGCCGATTCTCAGATGGAGGCGGCAATCGGCGAGCTGACGGACTGGCTCACGAATCGGGCACAAGAGACGCTCGATCTAGTGGATGCAGGCAAGCAGGATGAGGCGAATCAGCGGATCAAGGCCGCGCGCAAGGAAGTGCTGCCGGCTCGGCAGGCCATAAACAAGGCGATGAACGGCATGCTGCAGTTGCAGGCGGAGTTCATCCAGATGTCGGGCACGGTCTAGAGCAGAGTTGTCTGGCTCTACTTCTTGCTCAACCCCATGACCCGCCCGGCCTTGGGCGGTCGCGGCAAGTCCTTGTGCACCTGCCACAATTCCTCGAGCCGGACTGCCACCGGCGCGGGCCAGGGCGCCGAGCGGCGGCTGGCATAGTCGATGTTCATCACGATCGTCTCGTTGGTCGCCGCCAGATAGCCCTGCTCGGCATGGAACATCTCGTGGAAGAGATGGACCTTCTTGGCGTCTCGCGCCAGCAGCTGCGTGGTGAAGCGCATCGGCGCACCTTCGCGCATCTCGCGGTCGTAGGTGACGTGGGTCTCCAGCACGAAGGTCATGCCGAGCTTGCCGTCGACGTAGCGCCGGCCCAGCCCCATGTTGCGCATGAAGGCGCCCGAGGCCTGGTCGAACGCCGTGACGTAAAAGGCGACGTTCATGTGGCCGTTCCAGTCGACCCATTCGGGCAGCACGGTCGAGCGATGGGTGTCGAGCGGTGCGCGCGTCACCAGCTCGGGCAACTCGTAGGGCAGTGAATCGAGCATACGCTATTTCTTCCTCTTGATGCCGATCAGCCGGCCGGCCTGCGCTGGCACCGGCAGCTTCCTGTGCGCGGCCGCCATCCTGTCGAGCCGCTCCATGGCCCAGTCCGGCCACGGCGCCGAGCGGCGCGTCTCGTAGTCGATGTTCATCAGCATCAGCTCGTTGGTCGCGGCGAGATAGCCCTCGGTCTCGTGATACATGCAGTGGATGTAGTGCAGGCGCTTGGCGTCGTGGTCGAGGATCTGGCTGGTGATGCGCAGCGGATCGCCTTGCTTGACCTCGCGGTCGTAGGTGACGTGCGCCTCGATCACGAAAGTCATGCCGATCTTCTCGCGCGTGTATTCCCAGCTGCAGCCGAACTGGTTGCAAAGCGTGTCGGTCGCCTTGTCGAAGGCGACGACATAGAAGCCGACATTCATGTGGCCGTTCCAGTCGATCCACTCCGGCAGCACGGTGGCGCGGTGCTGGTCGAGCGGTGCCGACAGGTCGAGGTCGATCAGGGGGTAGGGCGCTGATTTCATGCGGGCGGACCGTAGCGAAACCGCCGCCTGCGCCGCAAGTTCCTCACGAGAGGGCCACTGTCGCACTCCGCGCGCCTTCGTACCAGCGCGACATCAGTTCGATGGCGATCCAGGTCAGGATCGAGCAACCCAGCAGGACGTAGAGCCCGTTGTGCCAGCCGATCTGGTCGACGATCAGGGCGAACAGCGCCGGCGAGAAGGCGTTGACCAGCAGGATCGGCGTGGCGATCAGCCCGAGGACGGCGCCATAGCCCTCGGCGCCGAACAAGGCCAACGGCACGGCGCCGCGCACGATGGTGATCACGCCCTGCGAGGCGCCCAGCAACAGGGTGAAGGCGACCAGCAGCCAGAGCTCGCCGCGCGCCAGCATCAGCAGCACCAGGCAGGGCGGCAGCACGCCGATGGCGATGCGCGCCACCGTCATGGCCTTCAGATTCTTAGCGAAGAAGATTTCTATCAGCCGCCCGCCGAACTGGCCGTGGCCCTTCAGGGAGGCAACCCATACGGCGACCGCCCCGAGCAGCCCCGCCGCTTCGAGCAGGGGCACCAGCTGGAGCGAGATCACGCCGAACACGAAGCCGTTCAGCGACATGATCAGGGCGAACAGGATCATGCCGACGGTGCGTTGTCGGCCCTGCAGCACTGGCCCTTCGGGTGACGCCACCGCGGGCTTTGCCGTTTCCGCTGCCGTCCCGGCCTCGCGCCACGACAGGCCAAGCCAGTTCAAGGGCAGGCAGATCACGAGGTTGATGGCCGCGAACAGCATCAGCGTGCCGCGCCAGCCATAGGCCTCGTTGAGGTAGTGTCCGATCACCCAGAACACCGTCGAGGCGTAGGCGCCGTAGAGCGTGAGATAGGAGATGGCGGCGCGTCCGCGGCTCGGCACGACCTGCACCAGGGCAGCGAAGGCGGCGTCGTAGAGGCAGCAGCGCATGCCGACACCCACCACCACCCAGGCCGCGAAGTAGGTCGCGACGTCGTGGACCTTGGCGAGGCCGAACAGGCCTGCGGACACGATCAACGTGCCGACCGACATGACGAGGCGCCCGCCCAGGCGGTCGATCAGCCGCCCGACCGACGTCGAGATCACGCCCATCGTCACCAGGGCGACGCTGAATCCCAGGAAGATCGTGCTGGTCGCCCAGCCGGTCTCGGCGGCGATCGGCTTGGCCAGCACCCCCAGGCAATAGAAGCTGGTGCCCCACGCGGTGATCTGGGCGATGCCCAGCGCGTTGACGGCGATGACCAGCGGATTGCGCATCAGCGCCGCCGCTCCGGGATCTCCGACAGGTCGCGGAAGATGCGCTTGTTGAAGCGCTCACCGGTCGCGACCATGTCGTCGGCGCCGGCCGACGGCCCGCCGATGCGCAGCACGGCATCGCACTTGCCGACAAGCTCGCGCGCCACGGGATGGAAGATCTCATCGAACACCGCATCGCCGGTCGTCTTCGAGCCGGCATGCTTCAGGAGCGGCAGAGCGAACCACTCGCCCAGCACCGGCAGATGCCCGCGGCGGAACACCTTCAGCGCCATGTCTTCCATGGCATCGACGTTGCGCTGGATCAGTACGGGATCGTCGTTGGTGCCGGATCGGTAGGGACCGGCGACCAGGATCATAAGCTGCTCGGTCATCGCGGGATCTCCAGCAGCTCCCTCGCCACCAGGTCGGGAGCGGAGATGATGCAGTTGTGGCCGGCCTCGATCGGCCGATAGCGGATGTGCGGCATCGCCTGGACCTTCTCGTGCATGCCGGCCGACACGGGATAGCGCGGCTTGGTGCAGGCGATGTAGGTCATCGGCTTTCCATTGCCGGCAGGGTTGTTCAGACGGATCGGCTTGGTGTAGCAGGCCACCGGATGCGGTGTGAGCTGGCGGTGCGTCCACGCCGCCAGTGCGGGATCGTCGATGATCAGGCTGCCGACCGGCGCGAAGGGCAGCACTTCGGTGCCGTTCACCACCTGCACCAGCGTCTTGCGCTTGGCCACGATCGCCGCCGGAATGCGGCCGAAGATCGACTGGCCGTCCTGGGCGATGCCGCCGTCGATGATCACGAGATGCGCGATGCGCTCGGGCACGCGGTCCGTCACCAGGCTCGCGATCAGGCTGCCGAAACTGTGGCCGACCAGCACGACGTCGCGGAGATCGTGCTGTTCCAACGCCGCCACGGTGTCGGTGACGAACACGTCGTTGTCGAGCTCGGGCGACAGCTCAGCCGCGCGCTCGCCAACGCCGCGAAAGGGCAGGGCGCGGGCATCGTGTCCCGCCGCCACCAGCCGCTCCAGCACGAATTGCCACGACCAGGCGCCCATCCATGCGCCGGGCAGGCAGAGGTAAGTCCGCTTCATTGAGCCGGTCTTAGCCGGCTAGTGCATCAAGGTCGAGAGGTGGGAATGGCGTGCGCTGAGAAAACGTTCCAACCGGGCCTGGTAGTCGGCGCCAACCGCGTGGCGGATCGAAGGTCTTGCCGCGAGCGCGTTGCGCCAGGCAGCGACCTTGGGCTTGTCGGTCAGGATCCCGAAGTCGCCGATGCGATCGAACACGTCGAAATAGCGGAACACCGGTCCGAACACGGCATCGACCAGCGAGAAATCGCCGTCGAACCACGGGCCCGGCCCCAGGCTGCCCTCGAGCCGCACGAACTTAGCCGCCAGCGCCTCGGCCTTTGTCGAGAACCCCGCCTTGTCCCTGGCCGAGTACAGCCCGGCGATATCGTTGAGGACGGCCGAGCCGAACTCGATCCAGGCGCGATGCTCGGCGCGCCTCAAGGGATCGGCCGGATGCAGCGGATGCGGCGCGGTCTCCTCGAGATATTCCAGGATCACCGCGCTTTCGAAGATGGCGCGGTCGTCGACCTTGAGCACAGGCGTCTTGCCGAGCGGCGACAGGTCGAGGAACCAGGCCGGCTTGTCGGCAAGGTCGACATAGACGCGCTCGAACGGCACCGCCTTTTCGGCCAGCGCGATGGCGGCGCGCTGGACGTAGGGACAGAGGTGGTGACTGACGAGAGTGAGGGATAATGGATGCATTTGCATCGATATAGATGCAGTTGCATGTACTGTCAAGCCGTCCTAGAGTGCCGCCATGAGCGACAAGCCGGGCGAGGCGACGATCCGGGCGTGGGCCCGCCTGATGAAGGCCCAGAACCAGGCGCTGGGCAGGGTCGAGGGCGCGCTGAAGGCAGCCGGCCTGCCCCCGCTGGCCTGGTACGACGTGCTGCTGGAGACCGAACGCGCCGGCAAGGACGGCCTGCGGCCCTTCGAGCTCGAGCGCGCCATGCTGCTGGCGCAATACAACCTGTCGCGCCTGGTCGATCGCATGGAAACGGCAGGCTACGTCGAACGGCGGCCCTGCGCCGACGACGGCCGAGGCCATCTCATCGCCATCACCGAGGCCGGCCGGGCAATGCGCCGCCGCATGTGGCCGATCTATGCCCGCGCCATCGAGGCCGCGGTCGGCCGCCGCCTGTCGGCAAAGCAGGCAATGACGCTCGGCGAGCTGCTGGGCCATCTCTTGGATGAGCCGTCGTGAGGTTCCTGTTCTTCACCGGCGGCTGGATCCTGGGCGGCATGGAGACGGCGTTCCTGTCGCTGATGAAAGGCCTTGCCGCGCGGGGTCATGAGCCCACGGCCATCGTCAGTGGCTGGACCGACGGCGAGGTGCCGCGGCTGCTGGACGAGGCGGGCATCCCGCATCACGAGGTGTCGCTCGGGCGTTTCTATGTCCGCCATCCGCTCTTCACCTGGCACACGCTGCGACACATGCCGGGCGCTCGCCGAAGACTTCGCGCCATCGCCGCCGACGTCCGGCCCGACTGGGTGATCTCGCCGGACGTGCAGACGCTCCTGCTGTCCGCTTCGCTCCTGCGCACCCGGCGGGCGCTGTTCCTGCAATCCGAGCCCGAGCGCCTGATGCGCAACGTCGTGGCCGGACCCTTCGTCGACCGCCATCTCGACCGGGTCCTGTGCTGCTCGCGCTTCATCGCCGATTGCGCGCGCCGCACCCCGGTCGATGCCGCGAAACTCGCCGTCGTACCCAACGGCGTGCCGCTGCCGGCCGAGCGGCCATTCGTTGACCGTCGACCCGCGCGGCTGGGAATCGTCGGCCGCATCGTCGAGCAGAAACAGCATGGCGTCCTGGTGGCGGCCTGCGCGCTGCTGCAGCAGCGGCTGCCCGGCGCCTTTCGCCTCGACATCGTCGGCACCAAGGAAGGCGCGTTCGCGGCCGAGCTCGAGTCGCGGATCGCCACGCTTGGCCTTGCCGGGATCGTCCGCTGGACCGGCTTTTTGACCGACCGCGACCGGCTCTATGGCGATCTCGACGTCGTGGTGGCGCCGGCGATCGACGAGCCGTTCGGCCTGACGGTGCCCGAGGCGGGCTCCTACGGCCTGCCGGTGGTGGCGGCGCGCTCCGGCGCCTTTCCCGAGCTGATCGACGCGGAGCGCACCGGCCTGCTGTTCGAACCGGGCGATGCCGGCGGCCTCGCGCACGCGCTCGAGCGGCTGGTCGGCGACGCGGGCTTGCGCCGGCGGCTGGGCGAGGCGGCGCGCGCGCATGTCGGCGCGCGCTTCACCATCGACGAGATGACCGAGCAGTTTCTCCTGGCTACATCGCGCTGAGATCGGCGATCGCCGCCGTGATCATGCGCGTACCGACTGCCATCATCAGGATGTCGTTGGCGACCCGCACATACTGATAGCCACCCGGCGCCGGCGTCAGCTGCATCAGCAGCGGGCCGGGCAGGGGATAAAACGCGACCGTGCCGGGCAGCGGCTGGCCGATCGCCCACAGCTTCTTGGCCTGGCCGGGCGGCAGGCAGCCGTTGTTCTTCTTGGCCAGGCCCGGCGGGCAGTTCCCGGCTGCGAAGTCGTTGCGGTAGTAGGTGTAGACCGCGTTGCGGTCGCGATCGGCGATGACGACATTGCCCGGCGGCACCGCCGCTTGGCTGTTGCCGCGTCCGGCACCCTGACCTTGTCCTTGTCCCTGTCCCTGGCCCGGCGCGTTGTCGTTGCCATGTCCCTTGCCGGGCGACCCGACCCGATCGGGCGGACCGCCGCCTCGCCCGGGCTTGTCGTCCTTCTCGGCCAGTGCAGGCTGAATGAAGGCCGCGGCGAACAGAGCGACGAGTGCGATAGAGCGTTTCAAGGAAGGCCCCCTGCCGAATTTGGCGCAACACGATAACGTTGGCGCAGAGGGTTGGTTCCGAGCGATAACCGCCCGATAGCCAGGAGGATACCGATGACCGAGACCAACCGCCGTGTGCTCTTGAAGTCGCGCCCGCAAGGCGAGCCGACGCCAGCCAACTTCGACGTCGTCGATGCGCCCGTGCCGGAGCCGAAGGACGGCGAGTACCTGTCGCGCACGATCTGGCTGTCGCTCGATCCCTACATGCGCGGCCGCATGGCCGAAGCCAAGGGCTATGCCGCCAACGTCAATCTCGGCGATGCCATGGTCGGCGGCACGGTCGGGCAGGTGATCAAGTCCAAGCATCCGAAGTTCAAGGAAGGCGACTATGTCGCCGAGTATTCGGGCTGGCAGAGCCATGCCGTGTCCAACGGCACCATGTCGATGAAGCTCGATCCCAACGCCGCGCCGCTGTCGGCTGCCCTGTCGGTGCTCGGCATGCCGGGCATGACGGCCTGGTGGGGCCTGATGAAGATCGGCAAGCCCAAGGCGGGCGAGACGGTGGTGGTGTCGGCGGCGTCGGGCGCGGTCGGCTCGGTGGTCGGCCAGCTCGCCAGGTTGCATGGCTGTCGCGCCGTCGGCGTCGCCGGCGGCAAGGACAAGTGCGACTACGTGGTGAAGGAGCTGGGCTTCGACGCTTGCGTCGACTACCGCGCCGCCGGCGGCAACCTGTTCAAGGAGATCCGCGCCGCCGCGCCCGCGGGCATCGACGTCTATTTCGAGAATGTCGGCGGCGCCGTGCAGGCCGCCGTCGTGCCGCAGCTCAACGACTTCGCGCGCGTGCCCCTGTGCGGGCTGATCGCGCACTACAACGAGGTGCAGCCCAGCCCCGGCCCCGACTGGCGGATGCTGCTGATCAAGCGCGCCACCGTGACGGGCTTCATCGTCTCCGACCATTTCGGCGACATGGACGACTTCCGGAAAGAGGTGCCGGCCGCGGTGAAGGCCGGCAAGATCAAATATCGCGAGGACATCGTGAAGGGTATCGACAACGCGCCGGAAGCCTTCATCGGCCTGCTCAAGGGCCGGAACTTCGGCAAGCTGCTGGTGCAGGTGTCGGACGACCCGACGCGACGCTAGCCAGGCGCGTTGACTCCTCGCCCCGCGACCGGGTAGCGTTTTCCGACCTGGCCGCAACCAGGGGGAAGAGGGGGAGGCTTGCGGCGTCGATCGTTCCTGGCTCTGTCAGCCGGATTCAGCCTCTGTGGTTGCGCCGGCGCGGTGCATCGTCTGCCGCAGATCGACGGCGGCAGCCTCAGCCTGGCGCAGGGCGAGGTGCAGGCGGCTGGCGCGCCGCAGCGGCGGGCCGTGTCCGACCAGGAGGTCGACGAGACCCTGAACATGGCGTTGCAGCGCATCCGCCCGGCGGCGACCCAGATCTGCCACGAAATGCGTGTCGGCGTCTGCACCTGGCAGTTCCGCGTCTCCGCCGACCGCTCGCTCAACGCCAGCGCCGGACCGAACGGGCTGATCGTGGTCAATCGCGGCATTGTCGAATACGCCACCAGCCAGGACGAGGTGGCGCTGGTGATCGCCCACGAGATCGGCCACCAGGCAGCCGATCACGTGGCGGCCGGCCAGCGCAACCAGCAGGTTGGCGCCCTGGTTGGCGCCGTGCTGCTGGGCGCCCTGGGGGCTGCCGCCTCCTATGCAAGCGGCGTCAACGTCACCAACTCGGCCATGCAGACCGGCGCCGGCGTCGGCGCCAAGGTCGGCCGCATCTCCTACTCCAAGGAGCAGGAGCGCGAGGCCGATTACATCGCGGCGTTGATCCTCTATCGCTCCGGCATCGATCTCGACAAGGCGCGCGGCTTCCTGGTCACCATGGCGCGCGCCTCGGGCCGCAAGGAGACCGGCATGCTCGACAGCCATCCCGCCGGGCCCGAGCGCGTCGCCGGCTGGGACCGGGCGGTGGCCGAGATCCGCGCCACCAACGGACGCCTGCCGCAGCGCGCCTGACGCTCTACGCCGAGGGCCGGCTGTCGCGCCTGGCCTGGGCCACCTTGTTCGCCTTCACGATGCTGCCGATGGTGCTGCCGGGCACGTGCCGGCTCCTGCGGACGCTGCGATTGACACTCGGTCCCGTTCGCGGCGTATCGCCTGCCGCCGGGTGATGGGTGAACTTCTCCGCCCGGGCGAGGGCCA
>Ga0081539_10000534_pt2 | contig 21364 bp, 18 predicted proteins | sample TabmetS4T2R2_FD_71023 | JGI IMG/M metagenome (GOLD analysis project Ga0081539, IMG submission 71023) | Tabebuia heterophylla rhizosphere microbial communities from the University of Puerto Rico - S4T2R2 | ecosystem: Host-associated > Plants > Roots > Rhizosphere ...
CCCAGCGGGTCGTTCGCTTTAATCAGTCCCGAAAAAATAAACAATAGTCCAACAATCCATCGAATAATGAGCAATGATTTTTTCATCAAAATATTTTTATTCTTTTTATTTTTTAGGATACCGGCTTTTGTATTTCATGGCATCACCTGTTGCGTCGCATTTCGTTCATCTGCATATCTATAAGCATCTGTAACGCTCCGAATTTTTATTCGTTCAGAATATCGTAATAAAAATAATTTTACATTCCCCATGCCCTTTTTTAAAACCCCTTTATGGGTATGGAGTATTCAAAAATAAAGTAAAGCAAACAATGTTCACACTCAACTGCAAAGGAAGATTATTAACAATTGATTCGCCGGTTGTAATGGGCATCATCAATATAACACCCGATTCATTTTATGAAGGAAGCCGAAAACCAACCATTGAGGGTGCTTTGCAAAAAGCAGAACAAATGATAAATGAAGGCGCAGCGATTCTTGACATCGGCGGGCAAAGCACGAGACCCAACAGCACATTGCTAAGTGCAACAGAAGAAGCAGAAAGAGTGTTGCATGTTATAGAAGCTATTCATAAAAAATTTCCTGAAACAATTATTTCTGTTGATACATTTTATGCAACCGTTGCAGAGCAAGCAGTGAATGGAGGGGCTTCGATGGTGAATGACATCAGCGGAGGAACTTTAGACGCAGCAATGCTTTCAACTGTTGCAAAACTAAATGTACCCTACATCTGCATGCACATAAAAGGAACACCACAAAATATGCAGCAACAAGCCGTTTATGAAAATGTAACAAGGGAAGTTTTAGATTTTTTTATTCAACAAACTGATGCTTGCAAAAAAGCAGGCATCAACGATGTTATAATAGATGTAGGTTTTGGTTTTGGAAAAACGATTGCCCACAATTTTGAATTACTTCGAAATCTTTCTGTTTTTAAAATGCTTGAAAGACCAATATTGGCAGGACTTTCCCGCAAATCATCGGTCTATAAAACACTTGGCATTACAGCAGAAGAAGCGCTCAACGGAACAACCGTAATGAACACTCTTGCTTTATTAAACGGCGCAAATATTTTACGAGTACACGATGTAAAAGAAGCGGTGGAAGCGATTAAGTTGGTTGAGAAATATTTGAAAAAAAGTAACTGACAAAAAAGAAATGCTAAACCCTAATTACTCTACAAAACTTCAAGGCAAAAATGGCGGCTGCGTAGAAATACATGACGCCTGTGATAAAAATAAATTAGCAGAACATCTTGCCGCGGCTCAAGTTTTGGCTGATAAAGGTCACCTTGTTCAATTACTCCCGGAAGTTCATCGAAATGATGCAGCTAATAGAAGATTATTTTTTCCTGAACTTAATAATGCAAGCAATCCCGACCTTCGATTGAACAACAAGTTAGGTGATTTTAAAATTCCTGATAGCAATCCAGTTAAGCAAAACCATATATCGGCGGCAATTACGCAAACCGCGAAAAAGGAAGTTCCCACTTGTATTATATCATTACTCAATAGGAATTATAGCAGACAAAAAATATTAAATGGCATTAGAAGTGCTTTAAAGCAAAGCGGCATTAATATTTCAATTGAAGAAGTTTGGATAATATTTAATGATAAATCAATAATGAAAATACCAAGAGGAATTGTAAGCAGAAATGATTTTTACAAATTAGTACAAGCTTTTTAAACGGTCAGGGCAACCACAACTTATGTTATGATTGCCCTGCCTTTGTTTGGACGGGTCGTAACCCTTCCACTGCAAATATACAAACATTTAAAATAAAAATCTGATTGTACACTAAATTCTCCAAACACTCGCCCTGCTATTTTCACTTTATTTTTTATCTTCGCAGCGAATTACAAAAAATGAAATTCCTCAAACAAAATCTTGACTTCCTCGATCACCGATCCTTCTAAACGTGATAAACAGCAGCGCTCCTGCTGAAACTTTCCTGTTTGTAATTCCTTTATTCTTCATTTAAAATTTTTCTACAATGCTTACGCATACTATTTCGCAGAAGACTGCGCATTATCTGAATTTAGAAGACAACTTCGGTGCTCATAATTATCATCCCATTCCTGTTGTGCTCGAAAGAGGTGAAGGTGTTTATGTTTGGGATGTTGATGGTAAACGTTATTACGATTTCTTAAGTGGTTACTCTGCCGTAAATCAAGGTCACTGCCATCCTCGCATTATCAGTATCTTAATTGAACAGGCAAAAAAACTAACCCTTACTTCAAGAGCTTTTTATACTAACATGCTTGGCGAGTATGAGCAATATATCACTTCTTATTTTGGCTATGATAAAGTATTGCCTATGAATACCGGTGTTGAAGCCGTTGAAACTGCTATTAAACTTGCTCGTCGCTGGGGCTATGCTGTAAAAGGCATTCCCGAAAACAATGCCAAAATAATCGTGTGCGCTAATAATTTTCATGGAAGAACAAGCACCGTAATTTCTTTCAGCACCGACCCGGTTGCACATAATCGTTTTGGGCCTTTTATGCCGGGATTTGAAATAATTTCTTTTAACGATACAACGGCTCTTGAACAAACTTTACAGGATAAAAATGTTGCTGCATTTCTTTTCGAACCAATACAAGGCGAAGCCGGTGTTGTTGTGCCCGATGATGGTTTTTTAAAAAATGTTCGTGAACTCTGCACAGAATACAATGTGCTGATGATTGCAGATGAAATTCAAACTGGTCTTTCACGCACAGGAAAAATGCTTGCATGCGACCATGAAAATGTTCGGGCAGATATTCTTATCCTTGGCAAAGCCTTAAGCGGTGGAACAATGCCTGTATCTGCGGTGCTTGCAGATGACAACATTATGCTTAACATAAAACCCGGTGAACATGGTTCAACGTATGGCGGTAATCCGCTTGCATGTGCTGTTGCAATCGAATCTCTGCAAGTGTTGAAAGATGAAAACATGACAGAGAACGCGGCTGCAATGGGTGAATTACTTCGCAGCGAATTAAGAAAAATAAATTCACCATTATTGAAAACAGTTCGCGGTAAAGGTTTGCTCAATGCGATTGTTATCGCTCATCCAAATCCTGAGGCTGCATGGAATCTTTGTTTAGAATTAAAAGAAAATGGCTTGCTCGCAAAACCAACACATGGAGATAAAATCCGTTTTGCACCGCCATTAATTATAAACAAGGAACAAATACTGGAGTGTGTTGAGATTATTGAGCAATCGTTAATGGTGTTGCAATAGTGAGTGGTAAATGAAGTAAAAAGTCAAAATTCAAAATTCAAAAAATGCAGAAACTGTTTTTTACTTTTTACTTTCAATTTTTACTTTGATGAATACAGCTCCGAACCTCGAAGTGAGTGACACAACAGACGATGATAGTAGCACAAAAGTCGGTCACATAAAAATCAACCGCACATTTCTTTTTATCATTAATGCTTATCTTGCTGTAACACCTTTTACAACATGGAAGAAATACATGTGCATCACGAAGAGCATCTGCAAAGTTCTAACCTGTTAAGAGATATTGTGATTGGTATGAGCGACGGACTTACCGTACCGTTTGCACTGGCGGCAGGCTTAAGCGGCGCAGTTGATAATACTGCTGTGATTGTAATTGCCGGCATTGCTGAAATTGCGGCAGGTTCAATTGCAATGGGACTGGGTGGTTTTCTTGCAGGCAAAACAGAACTTGATCATTACAACAGTGAATTGAAAAGAGAGTATTGGGAAGTGGATAATTTACCCGATAAAGAACGCGAAGAAGTGCAGGAGTTTTTTGCATCATTGGGCTTGAGTGAAGAAGTGCAAAACAAAGCCGTTGATGAATTAACAAAAGACAAAGATCGTTGGGTTGATTTTATGATGAAGTATGAATTGAATCTCGATAAGCCTGACCCGAAGCGTGCACGCAAAAGTGCATTCAACATTGGCATGTCGTATGTTGTAGGTGGGCTTGTTCCATTAAGTCCATACTTTTTTGTAAGCAGCGCATATCAGGGTTTGATAATAAGCGTAGGCATTACCTTGATTTGCTTGTATGTGTTTGGATTTTTTAAAAGCAAGCTTACAGGCGTGAATCCGGTAACAGGCGGATTTAAAATGATGTTGACAGGAGCACTTGCAGCAGGTGCAGCATTTGCAATTGCAAAGCTGATCGAGGGTAAATAGGCGAAATAAAACCCGTTTTCTTAACAAAAACTTTTTAAAGAATTATTTCATACTAAAATCAACATGAATGAAACTATCACATTGCTTAATTCTGTTAAGTTTTATTGCGAGCACATGTGCTGCTCAAAATTTAAATGGCTCACGTTCCACAAGAGATTCTTTAGAAAGAACTACTAAAGCAATTCGTGATGCTTTTGCACGTGGCGATGTTGCCGCAATTGTTGCTTTACATCATCCTGATGTGGTAAAATATTTTGGGGGAAGCAATGTTGTGAATGGTCGTAATGCTTTAGAAAAAGGATTGACTGAAATGTTTCAAACTTCTACTATGGAGTTCATAGACAACAAAGAGGAAAGTTTTATTTTTCTTGGTGAAACAGCAGTTGAGACAAGCATTTTTACTATCAAATCAACTCCAAAGAACGGCGGCAACTCTACTATTTCAAGAGGGCGGGCAATGGTCGTGTATATTCGATACAAAGACAGTCCTACGGGTTGGGCGTCTATTCGTGAAATGGCGCAAGCTCCGCCTGAGGAAAAATAGTTTTTCGATACCGTTGTTGGTCGCCTGACCAACAGAATTTTTATGTTGCCGTTTTCTCCTTTTCTTCCACCAATACAAGATCACTTAACTCAACACTCATAGGCAGCAAACCTATTTGAACCACCGCACGCTTGCCTCTTATCTCTTTTACATTTCCCACCTGATGACTCTTTTTCATTTTCACTTTTGCACCCACGACAATTTCACCATTTACCTCCTTATATTTCGCTTCAACTTTCTTTGCAAGTTTGTTTGTAACAACCTGCTCCTTTTTCTTAAACAAAAGATTTTGAATTTGCTTCATCACCTCATCTTTATTCTCCGTTTTCTTCCACTCTAAAACTATTTGCCTAAGCTTGCGTTCAGTTTCTTTCATGTTGGAAATGCGCTCTTCGGTTATTTTGTTTTGATGCTTGAGCAGCTCAACCTGTTGGCGATGTTTCTCTTTACCCATCACCGTTTCCATTTCTTTGCGCAGTCTTTCGTTTTCGTGCAAGAGCTTTTGCAATTCTTTTTTGTCCTTCTCCAACTTTTGCTGATCTTGTTCTGTTCTGTTTAAAAGTTTATCTAATCGAAAATGATCTTCATCAACAAGATTTCTTGCCCGGTTGATCAAATGTTTTGGCAAACCAATTCTTTCTGCAATAGCGAATGTGTAAGAACTGCCGGGCTTACCAACAATAAGTTTGTACATCGGTTGAAGATGCACTTCATCAAAAGCCATAGCGCCATTTACAATTCCTGCAGTATGATTCGCCATTACTTTTAAATTAAGATAATGCGTCGTAACAATTCCGAATGCATGTCTTCTTGAAAGCTCTTCCATTATTACTTCAGCAAATGAGCCGCCGAGATTTGGATCACTTCCACTTCCAAGCTCGTCAATAAAAAATAATGTTTTGCCATTTGCATTTTCAATAAAAAATTTCATGTGCAGCAGATGTGATGAGTAAGTGCTCAACTCAAACTCAAGATTTTGTGTATCGCCGATATGAATAAATAATTGCTTGAAAATTCCCATCTGCGACACAGGATTCACAGGCACAAGCAAACCACTCTGCACCATCATTTGATTAAGACCCACCGTCTTCATGGTGACTGTTTTGCCACCTGCGTTTGGCCCGCTTATTACAAGTATTCGCTGCTTTTCATCAAGCATAAGTGTTACAGGAATTGTTTCTTTTCCTGCACGCTTGTTATACAAATACAACAAAGGATGATACGCATCTTTTAACTCAACATGTGCTTTGTCAATCACACTTGGGTAATTACCCTTTATGTCAACAGCAAGTTTTGCTTTTGCATTGATGAAATCATACTCACCAACTACTTCGTACCACGCATGCAATAAAGAACTATAAACGCTTAATTGAGCCGTAAGCGCTCTTAATATGCGCTGCACTTCTTTTCGTTCATCATTCTCTAATGCAAAAACTTCATTGTTCAATTCGATTGTTTCTTCCGGTTCTATAAATGCAGTTTTACGACTGTCGCTTTCGCCATGTAAAATTCCTTTCACTTGCCGCTTGTGTTCAGAGAAGACTGCCACCACTCTCCTGCCGTGGCTAAAACTTTCTTCAATATCTGCCGAATAACCTGCTTTATTTAATCGCGCAACAACTTTTTCAAACACTCTTCGCAACTCATTTCGTTTACGGTACAAACTCATACGAATGCGCTGCAATTCAGGGCTGGCACTGTCTTTCACATTGCCAGCATCATCCAATACATCATCTATCAGTTCTGCAATTACTTTTTCATAATAAGTGTTCTCAATAACTTTTGTAAGCGCAGGGTATGCAATTCTTCGTTCCTTATCAAACCATCGAAAAATTTTTTCAATGCTCTCTGCAAGTTTTCTTATCTCTAAAAATTCCTCGCCCGATAAAGTACTGCCGGCAATGCTCAACAGTTTTATTTCGCGGGAAATATTTAAAATATAATCGTTAGGAAAATGTTGGCTTTGCTGCAACAGCAATTTAAATTCATGGCTTTGTTGCAACTCCAGTTCAATATATTCTTTCTTTGTATGTATGCGCAATTGTTCAGCTTTCTGTTTTGCATACTCGCTGCTGCAGTGTTGAATAAGAAGGTCTTTTATTTTATCAAATTCCAATTGTATCGCCGCCGATTCGGGATATAACTTCATGCTGTTTTAAAAATTTTTATGGTACGGGCAAAGGTACGGTTACTCATCGCCTGTTGTGTCACTCACTTCAAAGTTCTTCTTTCAATTTGGCAAAAAATCGTAATTGCAAATTCTATTTCTGAACTCTAAAAAAAGTAGAAAGAAAATAGATAATAAAAATAATCTGTGTAACAATAAAAAAGAAAGTAATTAAGGCTGTAAACTGATCCTTAAGAAAGAGATTTTCATAATTATCGTAATGTCTGTGGCATAAATGCTTAGGCTTAGGATATAGGACATGCAGTATGAGAACATCAGTTATCTTTTAAACCCAATCAGGTCTCTGTTTTTTGGTGTCTGAAATTGAACTTTGCATTTGACATCTTCTATGCTAATCAAATCGTCTGTGTCGCCTAAAACTTCGTCAACTAACCCATATTCTTTTGCTTCAACGGCATTGAAAAAACGGTCACGACGAAACATCTCTTCAATTTCATCTTTCGTGTGTCCTGAATATTTACCGATGAGATAAAATATTTGATTTTGCAATCGCTCTTGTTCTTTATACGCAATACGAACGTCTTCGGTGTAACCTTTTGCACCGCCACCGGTAGGATGCATGTGCACGGTTGCGTGAGGAAGCGCATATCGTTGTCCCTTAGCGCCGGCGGTAAGTAAAACAGTAGCCATGCTTCCGCAAAAGCCAACTGCAACAGTTGATACAGGGGATTTTAATTTTCGTATTGTATCATAAATGGCAAAACCCGCGTACACCACACCACCGGGGCTATTAATGTATAACATAACAGGTTCGTGGCTTTCGCTGTCAAGATAAAGAAGCTGGGCTACAACAAGGTTTGCTATGTTTTCTTCAATGGCTGTGCCTAAGAAGACAATTCTTTCTTTGAGCAAAAGACTGTAAATATCGTAAGCGCCTCTTGTGGCACTGTCTAATACTGTTGGTATAATCATATCAGGCAAAAATGTTTTTTAGTTGTTGTGCAAAAGAAGCTTCGCGTAATAGTTGCTGGTAAATAAATTCCAGTTTATTTCTTTGCTGTCTTCGTGAAAATATGCGGATAAGTTTGTAAACATGCTTTTGTGCTTCTGTATTTTCATACAGCGTAGGCTCAACAAGCATTCGTGTTTCGAACCGCCGCTTTTCTTCGTTACTCAATTGCTGCAACAAATATTTTTCTATCTGTTCAATCTCAATTAAATCGTTTCTCATATAGATTTCCTTTTTTTAATTCGGCCCGAATTTTTTCAACGCATTTATGTTTTTGTACTGTCGCTGAACGAACACCATTGAATCCGAAACTTTCAGCGATTTGCTGAAGAGAAAGTTTATCGTAGTAAAAAGCTTTAAGCATCTCCAAACATTTTCGTCCTGCTAATAACAAGTAATCAAAAACATTTTGCTCTTCGTTTGCCATTTCATTCTCTTCTTCAACAAACACTTCAATATCTTCAGGCAACGAAGCGAAATATTGATTTTTAGAACGCAGCCAAAGTATTTTAGCAGTGCCCAGTAAGTACGCTTTTGCAGAAGTATGAATTTGCAGTACACCTTTCACTTCCCTCTCAAGATATATCAACAAAGCATCATGAAAAGCATCTTTGGCTTCTTCCAAATTTCCACCCAACCGCTTTATCAAAAGCGCGGCTTCGGGAAAAACTTCACGGTACAATTGAACTAAATTTTCATCATTCATGAATTCCGTTTATTAATAGTGTTTAAAAAGGTAGAACTATCACCTTAAATCAGGAAATTTTTTTCGAAATAGCTAATGCGAAATTTTCATCAGCGCCTACGCTTTCTTTTTCGCACTTATCTTTAGCTTATGAAATATTCACTCCTTTTATTTTTCTTTGCAATAAGCCTCACCAAATCATTCTCTCAAAAAACAAATTCAAAAGATTATTTCCCTTCTGCACAAATATGGGAAAAACGTTTACCTGCCGAATCTGGTTTTGATACCGCAAAGCTTAACGATGCTATTCGTTTCGCAATAGCTAATGAAACCAAACAGCCACGCGATATGGAGCTTTCACAGCAAATAGATCGCAGACAAGAGCCTTTCAATTATGGCATTGGTCCCTTTAAAGAACGAGGCGAACCTACGGGTGTCGTTATTCATCATGGCTATATTATTGCAGAATGGGGAGAACCTTCACGAATAGACATGACGCACAGTGTTACTAAAAGTTTTCTGTCAACAGTTATTGGGGTTGCAGTGGATCATCAACTTATCCATAGCACCGGTGATACTGTTGCGAATTATATTCCGCCTATTGAATTATATGATCCGTTTGCATCAAACACAGGAGTATCGGAATATGAAAAGGAAGAATTGCTTTATCCCTTTGCGGGTGAGCACAACAGCAAACTTACTTGGGAAGTTATGTTGAGGCAAACAAGCGATTGGGAAGGAACATTATGGGGTAAAGCAGATTGGGCAGACCGTCCCGATGCTGCTGATCCAAACAAATGGCTCAACCGTAAAAGAAACGAACCCGGCACTGTTTGGGAGTATAATGATGTTCGGGTGAATGCGCTCGCACTTGCCGCAACATCTGTGTGGCGTAAACCTTTACCGCAGGTGCTAAAAGAATACATCATGGATCCTATTGGAGCAAGCAATACATGGCGATGGTATGGTTATCGCAACTCATGGATTGTATTGGATGGTATGCCTGTTCAATCTGTAAGTGGGGGTGGACATTGGGGTGGCGGTATGTTTATCAATGCTTATGATATGGCACGTTTTGGTTTACTCACTTTACATAAAGGCAATTGGAATGTCAAACAACTTGTCTCCGAAAAATGGATTCTGCAATCACTTACACCAACTACTGCAGAACCCACTTATGGATATATGAATTTTTTTCTCAACAGCGGCTTAAAAAAATATTTACCAAGTGCACCTGCAACAGCATTTGTGCATGTAGGCAATGGTACAAACATTATTTATGTTGATCCTGATCACGATCTTGTAATGGTTGTGCGATGGATTGATGGCAGCGCCGTAGATAGTATGATAAAACGAGTACTTAATGCGTTGAAATAAATTTTGATGGTTAGAGAATTTTTGTTAGCCCGACTATAAGATTTAGTTTCGCAAAATTTTTAAAAATTAATCTATGCAACCAACACTTGTAATACTTGCAGCAGGAATAGCCAGCCGCTATGGAAGTATGAAACAAATTCAATCGTTTGGACCTTCGGGAGAAACGATTATGGATTATTCAATTTACGATGCAATTACTGCCGGTTTTGAAAAAGTAGTTTTTATTATACGCGAAGATTTTGCGAATGACTTCAAAGCGATTTTCGAACCTAAACTTAAAGGAAGAATTAAAACAGATTATGTTTATCAACAACTTACTTCGTTTACCAATTATAGACAAATACCTGATGAGCGCAAAAAACCTTGGGGCACCGCTCATGCTATACTTTGCTGCAGAGACGTTGTAACAGAACCCTTCGCAGTAATCAATGCAGATGATTTTTATGGAAGAGATTCATTTCAAAAAGCTTATAATTACACCGTTAATAAATGTGATGATTCTCATTACGCCGTAATCGCATACGAACTTGAAAACACTTTAAGCGATTATGGCAGCGTGAGCCGCGGCGTAATTTCAATCAATGCGAAAAATGAAATGACCGGCATAACCGAGCGCTTAAAAATTTACAGAAAGGGTGATATAATTGTTGATGAAGAAAATGGAAATTTTACCGACCTACCACAAGGCACTAAAGTGAGTATGAACTTTTTTTGTTTCGCTCCTTCTTATATTGATTTATGCGAAAATCAATTTCAAAACTTTCTTGATGAAAACCTTCACAATCCCAAAGCGGAATTTTTGATACCAACTATGGCTGATTATTTTATTAAATCAGGAAGAGGTGTAATTGATATTGTTCCTACAAGCGCAAAATGGTTTGGTGTTACTTATAAAGAAGACGCCCCTATTGTTCAAGCAAATATTACAGCATTGGTTGAAGCAGGAGAATATCCGAAGAATTTGTGGGCATGATTAAGGCACGAAGTACTGAACATAAATTATACGAATTTGCCGCAATTTGTTGCTGATTTATTCCTATTATGTTGGTACGAGTTCAAACTACGAGGTGAGCGTTGGACTTGACAATCAAATGTTCAAACATAATAACATCCAAATTTGCTCAAAAAAGTTCTGAACGTACAAGGGAGTGACACAACCGGCGTTAAATAGAAATACCGTTGCTTGTCTCCTAAATTCTTTTAACTTATTCTTCAATTCAGCCCTGCTTTTTAAAGGTTTTTTTCAACTGTTATTTAAATGTCAAAACCCTATCTTTGCCGCTCACAAAAAATTTGTAAACCCTCTCATATATGCAACTGAAAGGTTTAGTGCGTTTTTTTGCCATAGCGCTCATTGTTATTTGCCTATATCAATTGTCTTTTACATGGATGGTACACAGCCACGAAAACAGTATGGAAGAGAAGGCGGCTGCATGGGTAAAAGCTCGTTATCAGGCACCGGAAGTAAAATTTCCGAACGATAAAGCATTACAGGATGCTTACAAAGACTCGCTTGCTGTTATTGAAAAACAGAGAAAGCAGCGTTTGCTCGACAGTACCAAAGAAACTAAAATCGGTCCCTTTGGTTTAACCACTTATCAGGATGCGAAAGACAAGGAATTGATGCTGGGTTTGGACCTTCAGGGCGGTATGAGTGTAACCATGGAAGTTAGTCTTGATGCATTGATTCGCTCTCTTGCAAATTATCCTAAAGATGCGGCATTTAACACGGCACTAAACAATGCAGTTATTCGAAAATCAACCACCGGTGCAGATCTAATCAATTTATTTTATGATGAATTTAAAAAGGCCGCACCCGGCGGAAAGCTGGCAGCTTATTTCGCTAACCGCAGCAACGGAACTGTAAAACTCGATGCCTCAGACGATGCAGTACTTGCTTATTTACGCACACAGGCAACCAATGCATTTAATAACACAAAGCGTATTATCACTACAAGAATTGATGCATTTGGTGTAGCATCTCCTAACATAAACCCCAATCCTGAAAAGGAACAAATCAATATTGAGCTTGCCGGTGTTAACGACCCCGAGCGAGTACGTCGGTATCTTCAATCAACTGCAAACCTTCAGTTCTTTGAAGTGTATAACATAAGTGAAATTGCAGAGGCGCTACAAGCATCTGATAAAGCAGTTGCAGATTATTTAAAAGGCACTCCCGCTACTGCTGATACAACTTTTAAAAAAGATACAACTTCCCAAGTTGCACAACCTGCCGCGGATGCAGATACAACAAAAACATATACCCTTTCAGGCGGTGATACTTCACCGGCAAAAAACGTTGCAAAAGCTTCTGTTGATTCTGCCCAGATAAAGAAAAATGAACATCCTGTTATCAATCTTATTGCTTTTGCACAAGGCTCAACAGATGAAACCGGTAAACCTCACTATCCGGCAATGCTTGGAACTGTTGCAAAGAAAGACACCGGCGTGCTAAACACTTATTTAAGAATGGATATGGTTATCAGCAAGCTTCCTGCAAATCTTAAATTATTGTATGGCGTTGTTGAAGACAACAGCGGAAAGGCATCAAAAGACAGGCTGGCACTTTATGCAATAAAAACACTGGATAATGGCGCAGCAAAATTAGAAGGCGAACATGTGAGCAATGCAAGACAGGATTTTGATGAGAAAGGTCGCCCCGCAATAAGCATGCAAATGGATGCAACAGGAACAAAGATATGGGGTAAAATGACAACCGATAATGTAGGCAAACCCATTGCAATTGTACTTGACAATTTTGTGTACAGCGCACCAAATGTTTTAAATCCTATACCAACGGGTAACTCTCAAATTTCAGGCAACTTCACGATTACCGAAGCACAAGACCTTGCAGATATCCTTCAATCGGGTAAACTGCCCGCGCCTGCAAAGATTGTTGCAGAGCAAGTTGTTGGTCCCACACTCGGACAAGAAGCGGTAAAAGGCGGCGCTATGTCGTTCATAATTTCTTTCGTTGTAATATTTGCATTAATGCTCGTCTATTACAACACGGGAGGATGGGTTGCAAATATTGCTTTGATATTAAACCTTTTATTCACTGTAGGTATTCTCGCCGCGCTTGGCTTTACACTTACTGCTCCGGGTATTGCAGGTTTAGTACTTACTATTGGTATGGCTGTAGACACGAACGTAATCATCTTTGAAAGAATAAAGGAGGAACTTACAAAAGGTAAGGGTTACTTAACCGCTGTTTCTGATGGTTACAAACGTTCTTATGCACCTGTATTGGACGCACATGTTACAACATTTTTAACTGCAGCAATTTTGTTCATATTCGGTTTAGGTCCCGTGCTTGGCTTTGCAACAACACAAATGATTGGTATCACATTGTCATTGTTCTGCGGTATTCTTGTTTCCCGTTTGATAACAGATTTCTATACTAATAAACAAAGACACTTCCAATATTTTACAGCACTGTCAAAAAAAGTATTCACTCACAAGAATTTTAAATTCATCGAGTACAGAAAAATTGCTTATGGTATTTCGGCAGTGGTGCTTGTGCTAGGCATCGCTTCTTATTTTCATGGGTTTGATAAAGGTGTAGAATTTTCAGGTGGACGCAGCTATACTATCAAATTTGCGCAAGCACCAAAGATTGAAGATGTAAGAAATGAGCTTAAAAATTATTTTGGTGAATATCCCATCATCAAAACTATTAACACAAACGACCAGCTAAACATTACTACATCGTACAAAATAACAGAAACAGGAAGCAATGTTGACTCTACTGTGGAAGCAGCACTCTATAAAGGTCTACAAAAATTTTTACCTGCCGGTGTTAGCTACAGAGAATTCGATACGAATTTTAAAAAGAGTTCACAAACCGTATTGCCAACCATTTCAGAAGATTTAAAGAGCGGCGCTGCAAAGGCAACGATAATATCCATCATTGTAATTTGTTTGTACATTTTCTTGCGGTTCCGCGACTGGAGATATTCAATCGGAACAATCGTATCGTTGCTGCACGATGTGCTTGTTACGCTTGCCGTATTTAGTTTTGCACGAAACTGGAACTTAGGTTTCCCCCTCGAAATTGACCAATATTTTATCGCGGCAGTACTAACGGTAATAGGTTTCTCCATGAACGATACGGTAATTGTTTACGACAGAATTCGCGAAGACTCACGCTTAATGAAAGGCGCCGATAAAGCAACCATCATTAACACGGCTATAAATCAAACATTAAGCCGTACGGTGATGACATCGTTAACCGTGTTCTTAACCATTCTTATTCTTTTCATCTTCGGCGGTGAAGTAACAAGAGGTTTTGCATTCGCGATGCTGGTGGGTGTTATTACAGGTACATATTCATCTATATTTGTTGCTGCTCCTATTCTTGTTGATTTTGCAAAGAGCAAGCCTTTGGGCAAAGTGGAACAAGAAAAGAAGAAGCAACTGGTACGATAATTTTCCCGAAAAATTTGTATACAAAGCTGTTCTCATAACGAGCAGCTTTTTGTTTTTATTCACTTTATTTTTTGAGGAAGTTTTTTTTGCCATAGCGATGTCCATAGAATGTTCAAGGAACTCTGCGCTGCGCATGTCACTCTCTTATATGTTCAGAACTTTACGGATCTGTAAAGTTTTTTTAATCTACTCATATGGTAAACCATTAGAAGATGGTTTGCGCTCATTGGTCATTCCCCGCTCATCAAGCCACATTTGAAAATTATTTTTTATAAGATAAAAAAATGAGTTTATATTTACGTAAATATTTACGTAAATTATTACCTAATGAACGATGGTATCATTTCAAAACTCGGAGCATTGGCAATAGGAGCAAGAATGAGGCGATTGACAGACATGTTCGCAAGAGATGTAGCAATTATTTATAAAGAACATCATCTCGATTTTGAAGCAAAATATTTTGTGCTCTTTTATCTTATCGCAGACAGAGGTGAAGAAGGTGTCGGTATTATGGAAATAGCAGATGAGTTAAGCCTTACGCATCCTGCAATTATTCATCTTGCTAAAGAACTGGAAAAGAAAGGATATATACAATCTGTAAAATCACCAACCGACAGCAGAAGGAGATTGCTTAAGCTCTCAAAGAAAGGAAAGACAGCGTTGCCTGAATTTAAAAAAGTGTGGAACAGGATTGAAAAGCTAAATGCACAATTAATGCAAAAGCAGCAGAACCATCTTTTGAAAGCCATTGCGGAAATGGAAGAAATACTCGAAGAAAAATCTTATTATAAACGATTTAAAAACATGTAAATATGACTTGTATGCAAGAACTGATATTGAGCAACTATCAAAGAAAGTATGCAAAAGATTTTAAGCGGCTTAATCTTGAATGGATAGAAAAATATTTTGTGGTAGAAGAGCACGACCTTGAACAATTAAGTCACCCTGAAGAAAGTATCATTAATACCGGCGGTGATATTTTCTTTGCATTGTATGACGATGAAGTAGCAGGTGTATGCGCTTTAATAAAAACAGGCGACAATGAATTTGAATTGGCAAAGATGGCAGTGTCACCAAATTTTCAGGGACAGCAAATTGGATATAAATTAGGAATGCATACCATTGAAATGGGGAAACAAATGGGTGCAAAAAGAATATGGCTTGAGTCGAACAGAAGATTAACTCCTGCTTTAAATCTCTACAGAAGATTAGGTTTTAAAGAAATTCCCATCACGGTCACTCCTTATGCAAGAGCAGACATAAAAATGGAGTTGGTGTTTGAATGAATTTTTGATTGCACCTTATCTGAATAGCAGAATAATACCAATTATGCAAAGAACAAAGCCGAAGCAGATAAGCACAATTCGCGATGCTTGTTCCGATTGTTTCGAAACAATAACACATTCATCAGGCTTATCTGCATTGTATAAAACTTTTACACTTTCACCATTTTTGTATTGATTGGTGTAGTAAATACCGAAATTATTTTTTGTAACTGTTGTTATCCATTCATTAGAGCGTATAAGAAATCTTACTGTAATCTTATCAGGAGCAGCTGAAAAACCGTCGCTAAAAGAATGTAATCTGTATGATTGTTCTAAAACAATACCCTCGGCAAATATGCCTTTGCCCTTTAATTTTTCTTCCGTTGATTTTTTGAAAGTTGCATAAAGGATAAGAATAATGCCGATTGCAGGAAGTATATAAGGAGTAAAAGTTGTTATTAAATCTTGTAAGTTGTGCATGTCATATTTTGAAAGCTGAAATTATAAAAATAAAAAACATTTTTTTTTGCTTTCCTTACAAATCAACTCCAATAATCCAAATAGTTATTAAATAATCCAAATAGTTATTAAAGCTTTTGCTTGCCATTCCATTGGCAAAGTATGCAAAGAGAAGAACTTATTGCTTTTTCAAATAAGCAACGCATCCGCCACCTGCTGCAAGTTGCACATTTATAAAATCCTTACTTGTTACAACTCTTTCTTGTTTTGTCAAATGGTTTGGATTTGTGTTTGCATCAGGGGCATCGGTATAAATTGTTGCCATATATTTTCCATCACCAAGAAAATTTAATGAAGTCACAAGAGAACGTGCCGTATCATTTGTGATAGTGCCAACATACCAATCCTGATTTTTTCTTCTTGCTATCGTAATGTATTCTCCCACTTTTGCATCTGGTACTTTTGTTTCATCCCACGTTGTTGGAATTTGCTTTATAAATTCAAAGCCCGGTTCTCCTTCATAAGCTTCAGGATAATCGCAAACCATTTGCAAATAATTTTCAAGCACTACATACATTCCAAGCATGTGACAACGTGTGCCCAACACAAGCGGTCTTGTATATTGTGTTCTGTATTTTGATTGTAGCACCGCACGAAATCCCCCAAGATGATAATCGGTAGAACCTGCAAGCATTCTTGTAAATGGAATATTGATGTCATGGCTGGGTGAAAGCCCCTGCGAATCCCATTTATCAGTTTCATAATTCAATGTGCCTTCTCGTGTAAATTCATTCGGATAAGTTCTGCTAAGGCCAGTTGGTTTATATGCGCCGTGAAATTGAATATGCAAATGATGTTCTGCAGCTTTCTGCAAAATTTCTGTTTGAATATTCACCATTTCCTGATCGTCCCGATCCATAAAATCTACCATCATTCCTTTTAAACCCCATTGCTCGAATAAAGCAAAAGCTGTATCAAGCTTCGGATACAACGCAGCCCAATGCACCCATACACGAACACCAACACCAACCTGTTTTGCATACTCACAAATTTGTTTCATATCAAGACCGGGAACGGGAGTTGTAACATCAGCGTGTGGGCCGGGTTGAAAGTTCATTCCATCATCTACATACCATTGATGCAATCCATATTCAACAACTGAATGATATTCCAAACCATTGCGTGCACAGAAGTCTATATAATATTGCGCTGTTACAAAATTGTTTCCGGGTGCATTCAATGTGTCGGGAACAACATTTCCATTCCACCATGGAAAAGTTGTTTTGCCGGGTTTTAACCAACTTACATCGTTTATTTTACAAGGTTCGTTTAATGTTGTAATAATGTTACTTTCTATTAATGCGCCAATGCGATCGCTGATGAGCATTACACGCCACGGGCTGCGATGAGGCAATACTTCTTTTACTTTTATGGCAGTTTGATTGGGCAGCGGAGATAGTTTGCTAACAAGCACTCCATTATGCTTTGTAAGATACATTCCTGCGTAGTCAATCAATTCTGCTTCTGTAATTCCTACATAAATATTACCGGGTAATTCGAATAAAGCAGGCATATCCATTAGTGAGTCAGGAACAGCTTTGCTAAAAGATGTTGTGGTATAAAAGCCTTCATGTGAGGAAGTGTAATTTGGCAAAAACAAAGCGTGAACAATGGGATTCCCAGCAAGTTTAAAAGTTGTAACCTCATCAAGCAAAGTATACTTCGTCCAGTTTTGTTGTTTGGGAAATTCATAACGGAATGCAACACCATCATCAAATACTCTTACAGCAATATCAATCTTACGATGTGGTGCATTAATTTCTTCGAGTGGTATTTTCAATTCTCTATAACGGGTGTGAACATGACTTGTTTTACCAACAACGAGCTCATAATCTTCTGCAGTATCGCGGTAAAAAGGCTTGTTTAATTTTAAATTGGTTTCAAATTTTCCATTATCGAATTCCAAACTCAATGAAGAATAGTCAACAATCGTTTTTCCTTTATAGCTAACACTGTAAAAAGCCGATTTGTTGATTAGTTTAAAATTAAAAACAAGTTTATTATTTGGAGAAGCGACATGAAGTTTTTGTGATTGTAGCGAAGTGCAAAATAAAACGTATAATAAGCCCAGCAGACTTTGTTTAAAATTCATCTGGCATCAATTATCGCATGTAATTTAATTGAAAATTTTTCAGCATCATACTATATAAGTTCTTTTTATTTCTCGTACAACTCTATCGGATTATTTTTTTACGCCTTTTTAAAATGTTTAACGGCACAGAAAAATTTTGCATCTCCCACATAAATTTTTATTTTGTATTCGATTACTTCAGCATACTCCACAATACGAGCTTCTATACCTATAACCACGTATCATCTAATTGAAAGATTTAGTTAAGTAAAATTTCAGAAGGGGAACTGCAGAATATACACAAGCATTTTTTGTCTTCATTATTGTATAGCAACTGCAAAATGCCAAGACACATGGTGCACGGCTTGCAAAAATTAGTTCATAGTTGCACAAAAACAGCATTATGATTTCACACGAAAACCCCGAAATAATAATAGAGCAATCAAATGCAGATTTTTACCTGATAATTTTTATTGCTTCCAACGGTCATCATTATGTATGGAAGCAAACAGGTTTTTCAACTACTCCGCTTACTGCAACAGAAGGTTCTCTATATATGAATGCAATAAAAAAACAAGATGCCTTAAATGAATTTCACAAGGCTTTAAATCATGCACAAAAGTTATTTGCAGAAGGTGGCACGTTAAAAATTACTCCCTTGCCAAAATTTGAGTGATAAATTTTCGGCCGGATTGTAACTTGCGGTTATAATGGCACGAGAAAATTAAACCGGTACTCTAAAAAACAACCATACAACTACCTTTGCGTTCATGGAACATATCACTAAACTATCCGTAAACATCAATAAGATAGCAACCTTGAGAAACAGCCGCGGCGGCAATAATCCTGATGTATTAAAAGCCGCGATTGACGTGCAGCGCTTTGGAGCAGATGGAGTAACGGTGCATCCAAGACCAGATGAAAGACATATTCGTTACAGCGATGTACGCGCTATAAAAAAAATTATCACAACAGAGTTTAATATTGAAGGCAATTGCAGCGAGCAAAAATTTGTTGATCTTGTTCTCGAAGTAAAACCTCACCAGGTAACACTTGTACCCGATGCATTAAACCAAATAACCAGTGATCATGGATGGAATACCATTGAGCATAAAAATTATTTGCAAGACATGATAAAAATTTTTAAAAGCGCAGGCATTCGTGTTTCCATTTTTGTGGATCCTGCTATTGAAATGGTAGAAGGTGCTGCGCAAACAGGCACAGACAGGATTGAGCTTTACACCGAATCTTACGCAAAACATTTTCTTGAGAATAAGGAAAAAGCAATTACACCCTATATAGCGGCAGCGGAAAAAGCAAGAGAGTTTGGATTGGGTTTAAATGCAGGTCACGATCTTGATTTGCACAACTTAAAATACATGAAACAAAATATTCCGTGGCTTGGTGAAGTTTCTATAGGTCATGCGCTTATTTGTGATGCTCTATATGTTGGTTTAGAAAATGCAGTGCAGATGTATAAGAGGCAATTAATGTAACGCAAACTTTTTGGGAAGCCATCTCAAATAAAATAAATGTCTTTTGATTTCTGCACTATGCATGTACTGTTTTGAAACTGTTATTTGAGTTGTTACTGAAAATTTCTGAAGTTCAAGTCCCACGCAAGGGATAGGGCTATGTAACATTCGCAAGGCTCATAAAAATTCTTTTTAGATAGCCTGAACAACGCAACATTCAATAAAAAACACTAACCATTCGATAATTACTGTTGGATTTTTCAAAACAAATTCTTACGTTTGACCCTGAAAATCCCCCCTCCAGAAAGTACCCGTAATCACACTAATTATTTTATATTAAACTCTAACTGTTTATGAAACACAGACTCTACCTTGTATTGCTTTCGATAGCAATCAGCACTTCTTGTTTTGCCCAAACTCTTGTAAAAAACATGAGTTCCACAAATGGCGATGTTTATAGCGTATATAAAAGCGGCGGCAGCTATTTCATCGGAGGTACCTTTACTGCCGTTGGTTTAAAAACCGGTTACGCCACCCTTAGTACGCTATCCAACGATTATCCCGACATGGATTTTCCTGCAACCGATGGACAGGTTTACGCTGTAATTCCCGATGGAAGTGGCGGCTGGTATGTGGGAGGATATTTTACTAACATTGGCGGTGTTAGTAAACAAAGACTCGCCCATGTATTGAAAAACAAAACGGTTGATCCGAATTTTACCGCTAATTGTAATAACGGTGTGCGAACCATATATAAGCTTGGCAGCAAACTTTATATTGGCGGCGATTTTACCACCGTAAATGGAACCACCCGTAATTATGCTGCAGGCGTGAATGCAAGTACCGGAGCATTATTAAATGGATGGAATCCTTCGCCCAATTATATAGTAACTTCTATTACCGGTGCTTTAGGCGCCGATACAACTTTTTGGCTTGGTGGCTTTTTTACAACCATAAACGGAAATATATCACGGCCATATCTTACTAAAGTAAACAGCACTAATGGGAACGTTGTTGCCGGAGCATTAAGCACCGACAATTACGTATATAAAGTGGTTGCCCGCGGCGACTCCATATTAGTGGGTGGAAGTTTTTCAAGGCTGGGATTAAAAACTGATCGCTTGGCAAGTATAACAGAAGGCCATACCAGCGCCGATCAAACTATGCCGCCCGCAAACGGACGAATAAATTGTATTTTATCCGATGGCAGTGGTGGCTGGTATGTAGGCGGATATTTCACACAAATAGGGGGGGTAAATAAAAACTACATTGCTCATATTTTATCTAACAGAACCATTGATGGAAGTTTTACTGCAAGTTGCGATTATGCCGTTCTGGCAATTGTAAAAGATGGGAACAAGCTTTATATTGGAGGTGCCTTTTCAAACGTGAATGGCACACCGAGAGCCCGTTTGGCTCAGATAAATGCAACAACCGGTGCACTCTTCACTAACTGGGCTCCCAGCGCTGATTATACAGTGAAAACATTGGCTTTAAAAGATACTGTTGTGCTGGTGGGTGGAGACTTCACTTCTATAAGTGGAAAGACTGCTTACCGTTTTGGAGCTGTTGATAAAACCGATGGTACCCCTGTAGGTGGTTTTCCGGGATATAATTCTTCAGTAAATAAAATTATAATGAGGGGCGATTCAATTATAACAGGTGGCTCTTATTATTTGTCTGCAAATTATTCACCTTATTCAGCGAAAGT
>Ga0081539_10003097_pt1 | contig 21360 bp, 21 predicted proteins | sample TabmetS4T2R2_FD_71023 | JGI IMG/M metagenome (GOLD analysis project Ga0081539, IMG submission 71023) | Tabebuia heterophylla rhizosphere microbial communities from the University of Puerto Rico - S4T2R2 | ecosystem: Host-associated > Plants > Roots > Rhizosphere ...
GCGAGCTCGTTGCACGCCCATCCGGATCCGGCACGACAGAGTGTCCTCTCCAGTTCCGCGACATACGCACACGAGCCCGCCCTTCCTGCATCGCACGCATCACGCCAGAATGGCAGCCATTGCCCGCGGTGTTCGTCTCCGAGGGCGCCTGCTGTCGACATCGAGCTGAAAACCACCGCCCATGCGCCGACCCAGGCGAGATTTCTTCGCCGATCCGGCGGCCTGACGGCCCCTGAGTGGAATCGCGGACCATCCGCCTGCGCCAAGCCTATGGCGGACAAGACGCGGTCCGCGCCGGATCCAGCCGAGGAGCGCACGACGCGATCGATGCCTCTCACGCACAGGTTCAACAGCGGAACCTGCAGCAGCTTGTCGTAGAAGGTCGGCAGTCCCAGACTCGCCAGCGCCGCGTAGAGCGCGACGACCGACACGCCGTACAGGGCACCGAACACGACTCGGCCGAGCTCCGTTCGCGGCGACGTCGACGGATCCGTGAACAGCAGGTGCATGCCGAGAAACACGGCGATCGGGACGTAAGAGTCGATGAAGAAGTACGTGCCCGTCGCTGCGAAGTAGGCGAGACCGATGGCATATGTCGTGACGATGGCCGACATGGTCATGGTCGTCACGCCGAAGAGGAGTTGCCCCGGCAACGCGACAAGGAACAGAAAGAGGTACATGTGCGGCGGGTAGAACTGCGTGACCGCAATCTCGCGTCCCCACGTCAGGTCGGTCGCGCCGAACGCCAGCAGCGCGACCGATGCGATCGTCAAGGCGAACGCCGAGGGATTGAAGATGTGCACGCGGCGGCCATCACGTGTCCACGTGATCAACGCTTTGCCGGCGAACCCCACGGCCAGCATCGCAAACTGCAGGAAGAACCAGTCGTTGCGAAACCACAGGAAGAGGTTTGTGCTGAAGACGATGGGGAAGGGGCCGAAGCCAAGGGAGTACTCGTCGCGCCGGGTCCAGGCCGTCAACACGTCTATCGCGTAGGCGAAAACGAGCTGCGCGACGATGAGGTGCGCCGAGTCGTAGACCTGCCGCCAGTGCCAACCCCAGTAGAGAAAGATGGATGTGTGGGCGCACGCCTGGACGTAATGCTGCGGCCGCAGCGCGACGGTGAGCGCGAACCGACGCCTGACGTGCGTCGCTCGCGCGAACAGCGCCAGCGTCCACAGCACGATCAGCGTCGAGGCTCCGACGAAGGACGTACTCAAACGCGGATTCTGCCGGACGGCATCGATGAGTGCCATCGCGGCGAGTCCGAGCGCGAGCGCGGGAGGGAGCAACAGCGCATGCCGCGGCGACAGGTTGCGTCCACGCCTGGTCTCGGCTGCCGCGTCCGGCGAAGGAGGATGAAGCGCTATCGTCACTGGCGATTCGCGGATTATCCACGATAGTGAAGGCGCCGCGAGCTGTGTTAGAAGTGAGCCTGCACGGCGGCATGATGCTTCATCAGCTTGCGGTATGGCTGGGCGATCGTCCGTGGAGCGTGGCGCTTCATGAATCGCGCTATGCCTATTCCATTCTGGAGTCGGTGCACGTCTGGACGCTGTGCATCTTTCTCGGGATGGCCATCCTGCTCGACCTGCGGCTGCTCGGGTGGACGCTCACCGAGGTTCCGGTCAGCGCGATCATTCGCCGCCTGCTGCCATGGTCGATCGTCGGGTTCGGCGTCATGGTTGTCACCGGGCTGCTGCTTGCGTTTGCCATTCCCGTGCGCACCTACCACAGCGTGTTCTTCCGCCTGAAGGTGATCATGCTGGTCCTGGCGGGTCTCAACGCGTGGTACTTCCACAGCCGCACGCAACCCGGTATGTCGACGTGGGACAGGAGCGTCTTTCCGCCCCGCGCGGCGCGCGCCGCGGGCGCGATCTCCCTCGCGCTCTGGCTCGGCATCGTCGTCGCCGGGCGGATGATTGCCTACAACTGGTTCGACTGCGATCGTCAGCCGCAGCCCGCCGTCGTCAATTGGGCAGCCGGTTGCGCGCTCGAGGAGGTGACCGAGTAGATGGACCTCCTGACGTTCTTTCAGTGGTGTGAAGCGTCGCCCATCGGCGAGGCCATTCGTGAATCGCGATGGCTGTTTCCAGTGATCGAGAGCGTGCACCTGCTCGGCCTGGTCGTCATTGCGGCAGCGGTCCTCGTCGTCGACATGCGGCTGTTCGGTGTCGGGCTGCGTGATCAGCCCGTTGCGCGGCTTGCACGCAACATGCAGCCGTGGCTGATTGTCAGCCTCGTGGTGATGCTCTCCACCGGCGTGCTCCTGTTCCTGTCGGAGGCGATCAAGTGCTATTACAGCCCGGCGTTCTGGGTGAAAATCTCCTGCCTTGGTCTGGTCATCATCTACACATTTACGATCCGCCAGAGCGTCGTGATGTCATCGGACACGCGCGTCCGACCAGTCACAGCGAAGGCGGTCGCAGTCGTCTCCGTACTGCTATGGGCGGGCGTCGGCTGGGGTGGCCGGTGGATCGGTTTCGGGGGGTGACGTGATCGACCACGAAGGCCCCGCACCTTCGTGGTCATGACGGGTGAACGCGATTACTTGTTCTCTTTCTGCAGCTCGTACGGCGCCCCGGTCCCGGACGAACCGAGGAACAGCTTGCGGCCGTCGGCGAGGGTCAAGTCGCGGCCATTGGCGCGATGCGTGCCGTCCTTGGCCTGATAGCCATCGACTTCGACTTCCGTTCCGGCCGGCAGCGATTGCTTCGTGATGCCGCGGCGGAACAGTACATTCGGCGTTCCACCTTCGATCGCCCACGATTGCTTGCTGCCATCCGGATTCTTGACGTCCACGTGGATCCACACGTGCGGGTTCACCCATTCGACCCTGGTCACCGTACCCTTGAAGTGAACCGGCTTCTTGGCGTCGAACTCCGCGGCAAACGCATGATGCGCGCGCGCGGGCATGGAGACGAGCGCAAGGGCGCTCGCGATCCCGATCACACAGCTGGCGAGATTCTTCATAGCAGGTCTCCGCAGCACTGTCGTCATCGCCTGAACCACTCGTAGAACTTGTCGCCAGGCGGAATCTTCCGTTTCACGTCGATCGTCATCGTCTCGCTCTCCCAGTGAGCGGCGACCGGCTTCTTGCGCAGATTGCCGTACATGAACTCCTCGACCATGTCGATGCACTGATACTCGGTCAGCTGCGCGTTTGGTTCCATCCGCCGATACAGCGGCATGGCGATCGTCCACGGCGCCGTGAACACGTTGGGATCGGTGAGCGTCGCCTCGTACCAGATGACGTCTGGCGTCTTCAGCGAGAAACGCTCCACCACGCGCAGCGCGTCGCTGTGATAGTTGCCGGCGCGATCGAACCACGTCTTGTCGTTGAACGCGGTCACGTCGACGACGAGCGCGTCGCCATCCCACCGTCCGACCGAGTGGCCCATCCACGTATCGGCCGGCGGCTCGGCCACCTTGTCCAGATGAATCGTGCGCGCCGTGTTCGTGAACTCGAATGCCATGTGCACCTTGTTGGTGCTCTGGGTGATCTCGAACGGATACGGCATGTACATCGCGCGCGGGATCCCGGGCAGATAGCACTTCAACTCCGGGTCGCGATCGACCCAGTGGGCGGCGTTGTCCTGTTTCACTTTGAGCGCATCAGGCTTGTATGGAATCTTGCCGTCGCCCTGCACCACTCCGAGCGAGGCCGGGATGCCGCCGGCGGCGCCGAGCGCCAGAACGGGTGGGGCGGGGAGGCGCGCATACTCATACGAGGCGACGCCAGGCTGCGTGATCGCGGCGACGCGCACGCCGTGCGCCTCGAGATCCCACTGCGCTTCGTTCATCGCCTGCCAGATCCCGCTGAAGTTCGGCTTGCCGTCGATGCGACCAGGCCGTGCCGTCGGGCGTGACTGGGTGCCGGCAGCCTGGCCGGCCGACGTGCGAACGATCGACAGCGTGATGACAACGGTCACGCCGGCGATGACGAGAGCGAACGCTGCGTACGAGCTGAAGCGTCTCATGCCGTCACCTGTTGAAGGGGTTCTCTTCGACGCCGGCGAAGTCGGTGGCGTTGTCCTTCGTGGCCGGATGGGGACCCTTGCCCGCTGCGAAGTCCTTCTCCCCGAGGCGCGCATTGAGCATCAGCGCGGCGAACGCGTAGTTGCCTTCGTGGCACCGTGGCTCGTAGTAGATCCGGTTCTCCTCTTCGCTCTGCTTCGCGTAATCGATCTTGATCGTCCACGGCCGGGTCCACACCGTCGGGTCTTCGATGGTGACCGAGTACTCGATCGTCTTCTCGCCGGTGCGCGTCCATCGCTCCACGAGATGCCGATTCTCGCGCGAACCGAGGAAGTCGTTCTTCGGCGAGAAATTCGTGACGTCGACCACCAGCGTGTTGCCTTCCCAGTGCCCGCGCGAATCGCCGAGCGCCTGGCGGATCTGCGGCGGCAGATGCGGACTGCCGTTCATCACGATGTTCCGCTGAAAGCCCTGGCCCTGACCCGTGTCGTAAAACATCGTGATGCCGCCGGCGGTCTGCACGACGCGAATGAAATTGCCACCGAATGCGGTGGGCAGATCGGGAATGTTCACGGCGAGGCAGCGATCGCCAAGGCTGCCGTCCTCAGGGCCGTCGTGGCGATTCATCCGCCCCGTGTTGTACCGAGGCGGCTGTTCGGCAAAGCGCGGCGACGGCGCCGGATCGTATTTGCCACCGACGCACCCGGCCATCTTCTTCTTGCAGGTGTCGGTCGACTGCAGCAGGGCAAGCCTGAACGCGCGATCGTCCGCCGCACGCTTCTGCGCGTCGGGCGTGAGCTCGGGAATGCGCCCGTTCGGCGGATCGACAACGAGCGACGTGCGGCGCCCCGTCTTCCGAACGGTGTTGAAGACTGCGTTGTACGCACCGGCCACGTCCAGCTCGGTGCCACGTTCCACGCGCTTGTCACGACCGAGCAGCGCCGCTCGTTCCTTGTCGAGCTGCGTGCGCTCCTCGTCAGTGAGTACTTCCTTGCCCGCAAAGCGGGCCGGGCGCTGCAACGGCGTATCCGTTTCGATCGTCCAGATGCCTTGCAGATCCGGATCGCCCCACGGCGTCTGCGGTCCTGATTGCGCGGACGCGACAGTTGTCTGCCCGCGAATGACCGGTGTGACCTGAAACCACAGGACCGCAGCGGCAGCTGCCGCCGTTGCTGCTATGGAGGTGAGATAGCGTCGAGACATCCGCTACTCCTGTCAGAGGCCGTACGACGTGCCGGGGAGCCTACCGGAATGACATGGCAGACGCAAGCCACCGCGGATTCAGATCGAGCGCCGAAACGATCACCGCATCGGGACGGTCGGCACCAACGCGATCATCGCCTCTGTTCCGCGAACGCGTCGCCGATTCCGAGCGCCATTGTGGACGTGTGCGCGTGCGCCATGTTCGACGTGACGGCGACGATGATGCCGCTGTCGCGCCTCGCCATCAGCGACATCACCATCCCGCCGGCGAGCTCACCATTCACGCTGCCGGGGTTCGTGGCCAGCGCGAAGCGCACGAGATCGGACGGCGTGGAATAGAACGCCATCCCGTTCGCGCAACAGGCGAGGTCGCGCATGTACATCAGTCGTCGTCCACGGCGGGGATTGTTGTCATCGGACCTCGGGACGTAGAAGGTCGCGCGTTCGCCCGGCAACGGGTACTCCGCGGGCATGAGACCGAGCGGCTGCCAGATGACGTGGCGGAGGAGCGTAAGCGGCGGGAAGTCCTCTCCTTCCTCGCCAATCGCTTCAGGGCTCCATGCTTTCGCCGAGTCAGCCCCGGTATTGGTCAGCCCGAGCGCCGCGACGGCGGCGGCGATCGCGGATGCCGCCGTGCCGATGTTGAATCGCGTGTTCGCCGTCACGGGCGCCTGCGTGTCGACGTCCCTCCACCCGAACCCTTCGGCCCAGACGAGGGTGCCGCCGGCGCCGACCGCCACGGATGCGCCGGACAGGTTTTGCTCCAGTACGGCTGCGCGCACGACCTCCCGGGCGCGCTCGACGGCCGCCGTATATTGCGGCGACGGTGCCGAGCCGACGACCGATGGCACCTCCTGAGACTGCGCGAAGAGAGGCGCGGTCACAACGACTCCGTGGATCAGAAATGCCGCGAACGCGGCGACGGTGACGCCGACGGCAAGCGCGGTGCGGGCCGCCCACCTCGGAAGGCGGTTGCGCGCGGCCCTCACACCGAGCACGACTCCGGCCACCATCAGCAGCATGCCGAGGACCGCGGCGCCTGGCGCGTCGTCGGCGTTGGCAACATAGATGCCCATTCCCGCGATGGCCAGGCCGAGGGCGATAAGGGTGAATGCCTTCACGGGGTTCATCACGGTGATTTTCATTCCCGCAGTGTGGCCAACGGCCGGCCGCGGAGTCCTCACCAAACCGTGAGCGGCTTCTGAGATTCGAATGAAATGCCGCGAAAGGACCCTTCGCGACGCGCGAACCCGCCCGAGGAGCACTACTTCGTGGATCCCAATCCCTCCGCACACGAGAACTCGCGCAGTTCGTCGTTCGGCGGTGAGGCCTTCCGGTACGTGCGAACCGAATGGAAGGGCTCGACCAGCGCTTTCGGATCCATGTCCGTGATCTGATCCTCGAGGACACCAGGGGACGCGAACCTGATGCGCTCGCGGACGGTGAACTGATCGCTGTGCGGCGAGAACGTATCGAACAGCGCGTCTTCGCGAATGGCGACGGTGTCCACCACGAGCGTGTCTCCCTCCCAGTGGCCGGTGGAGTACCCCGCGAACGTCGGATCATCGAGCACTTTCTGTGACGGCTTGCGGCCGTCCAGATAAATACGGCGATACACGTCGTTCAGCTCGCCGTAGATGGTGATCCGATCCTTGGTCTGCTGAATCTCCATGCCGTAGGTCATGCTCATCATGTTCGGCATGCCGCCAGAGAGACACCTGACGTTTGGATCGTATTCGGGCGATCCGGCCATGCGCGACTTCCGAATGACTTCCCATTTGGCCAGGTACTCGGGCGTCAGTTTCGGCGCGTTGTCCGGTCGGCCCTCGCGCCCGTCGAGTACCAGCACGGGCCGCGGTGGCGGTACAGCTCCATCGCGAGTGCCCGCTGCCGGCGGAGGTGCCGCCGCGCCTCCTGGTCTCAGGTTGCCGAACGGATTGATGGGGTAGTAGACGCCCGTAAAATCCGGGTGTTGCTCTTGCGCTCGAAGCGATCCCATCGGTCCTGGCAGGGCGCACATCAACGCCGCGAAAAGCAGAGCAATCATCCTCGACACGACGTCCTCCTCTCTTTACTGCGCCGCCGGTGCCTGTCCGAGCACAGTGCCATCAGCGAGTCTGACGCGGGTGAGGAGTCCCGTGCGGGTGCCGTCCTTGGCGGGGCTGAAGTCGATGGTGATGACGTCGCCAGTCTTCAGGCTGCTCCTCGACCAGCCCGACCGGATCAACTGTCCGGGCGTCCGGCCCTCGATTGCCCACTCCTCTTTGCCACCTTTGTCGTCGTCCACCGACAGAAAGATCCACACGTGCGGGTTGCTCCACTTCCACTGCGTGACCGTGCCTTTGAGCACGATCACCTTGTCCCCGTCGAAGGCCGCGTTGCTGTGATGGGCCCGGACCGACGATGCCGTCAACAGGACCGCGATGACCAACGAACTGATTCTCATGGGCGATTCTCCATGTTGACGCCGCTGACAGATCCCCTCGAGTCGTGCGTAGAATACCCCGCTCTTGACCTCGTCCATCCGAAGGCGCATGCTCCCGACGATTCGAACCGCGTTGAAGGACGGAGAATCTTCATGAATAGGAATCGTTGGACAAGGATCGCGGCGGTCGTCCTCGCGGTCAGCGCGGCATCGACGGCCGCTGCGCAAGGCCAGGGGCGTGGCTCCGACCCGAACGCCGGTGCGCCGTACACGCCGGCAGCGGGCGCCAGGGACCTGCGGTCCGTCCTCTTCAACTGGATGTGGCACCAGGGCATGTTGAAGGGCACCGACGAACGCGACATGGTCGCGATGCTCGAGTATCAGGCAAAGGGCGGCGTGATTCAGGCGGATGGCCAGCCGTGTACGCTGACCAAATATCGCGCGAGCACCAACTACCAGACCTCGAGCCAGCGGATCAATTACACGTGCACGCGCGCGAATCAGCAGACCTACTCGAACATCGAGGTGGTCAGCTGGCAGTACGCGTGGAACGAGGACACGCCGGGCGCGGAGATCGCCGGAACGAAAGGCAAGGTTGCGGCGATGCCGGCAGCGGTGCAGGAGCGGCTGATCCGCCTCTGGGCCAGTCCTCAGGGCGCGCCGAAGTCCGCACTTGCGGGCACGATGAACAGCTGGACGCTGGGCGCCAACCCGGGGACTGTCATCGCCGATGGCGTCGACAAGGTTGGCAACACGTCGGTGTCGTGGAATGCCGCGGGCAGGCCGGTCGTGACCTTCCCAATCCCCGGCGTTCCCGGAGCCACCGGCGTGGCAACTCTCGACGCGAAGTACATGACCGAGAAAGTCGTGGTCACTCAGGGCGGGACCACGACGGAGTTCACCTACAGCGACTACAAGGACTGGAACAACCCTCTGAACAAGATCGAGGTGTTCTACGCCGGCCGGTCGATCGAGAAGAAGAACGGCGTAACTGTGCGCGATCTGACGACGGCACAGACCGAAACCGGCAATGTGTACGTCGTGGCGCCGGTGCCGCCAAGCGTGCAGAAGGCGATGAATGTCACGACACCGGCTCCCAAGATCGTGTTTGCGAAGCAGGAGCCGCCGGCGAACACGACCGCGACCGTGCCGCGGCTGGGCGCGCATCCCGACCTGACGGGCAATTGGGCATGGAACGACTGGATCGGCAATTACATGGGGAACGGCGGACGGCGATGCGGCCCGACGCAGGAGAAGCCGTGTAACAGATCGACGAACCAGACCGAAGACTTCGAGCTGTACTCACCTTCGCGCTTCGGGATGCTGGGTCGTCCGATTTACAAACCGGAGTACTGGGACAAGGTTCAGCAGCTCGACATGTGGACCAACAAGGAAGACCCGGTGATGACGTGCCAGCCGCTGGGGCTTCCCCGCCAGGGCCCGCCGCGACGCATCTACCAGACCGAGAACGACGTGACATTCCTCTACGGGCAATTTGCCGATGCGGGCGGTGGGCTCGCGGAATTTCGTGTGATCCCGATTGGCAACCGCGAACACGGCCCGGACGCAAAATTCGCGAACAAGTACTACGGTGACACGGTGGGGCGGTGGGAGGGCGATACGCTCGTGCTCGACTCCATCGGCTTCGTCGATACGACCTGGATCGGTCGCGGCGGCTATTTCCATTCCGACAAGATGCACGTGGTCGAGCGATTCACGCGGGTGGGCGATTCGATCAACTACGACGTGACGCTCGACGATTCCGAAGTGTTGGCCGAACCGCTGGTGTTCCCGACACGGGTCATTCGGCGTCAGACCGGCGGTGGAACCGGTGTCACGGAACGTGGCAACTGCGAGACGAGCTTCGAGACCGAGGCGGCCGCCACACAGATTCGGCATTAGCGGGGAGGAGGTTACGAATGACGAAGTGGACTTTCGGGTGCGTCGCTCTCTGCGGGCTTCTGATCGCCGGTGTGTCGTTGCAGGCGCATCATTCCCTGGCGGGCGTGTACGCATTGGGAAAGGAAGCGAAAGTCACCGGCACGTTCAAGGCATTCAGGCTGGTGAATCCGCACTCGTCGATGAAACTCGACGTCAAGGGCCCGGACGGCGCGACAGTCGAGTGGTCGTTCGTCGGCGGCAGTGTGAACCAAATCGCGAGGTTCGGTCTCAAAGAGGGGCCGAATGCTCTTCACCTCGGCGATGAAATCACCGTCACGTGCACTCCGGCGGCAGACGGCAAGAGCCCGGTCGGGCTCCTGGTCGCGATCACCTACAAGGACGGGCATACGGTTCGCTTCCGATCGCCTGACGAGTAAACGGCAGTCGGCTATCGGCGTGGGCTGGCAAACGCATACAGCGTGTCGTTGGCCGCGACGACGACGTACTGAATGCCATCGAGCTGGTACGTGATCGGCCCGTTCGTGAGCGACGCATGCAGGCCCGCCCGCCACAGCGGCTGACCACGCGCCGCGTCGAACGCGACGAAGTTACCAGCGCCATCGCCCGCGAACAGCAGATTGCCGGCGGTGGCGAGCAACCCGGAACGGGTCGTCGCGCTCCCGTCCCATTTGAATTGCCAGCGTGCTTTGCCGGTGTGGACGTCGAGCGCGAGCAGCATCGCCTCCGACCATCCGCCGCGGTCGTTGCCGCCCCAACCCTGCGGCTTCTCGTCGTTCTCGTCCTCGTAGAGGTAGTACACGCTGAACGCGCGCGTCGCGTTCACGTAGAACAAGCCGGTCTGCGGACTGAACGCCGGCGGAGGCCAGTTCTGCGCTCCGCCCTGATTCGGTGAAACGAGCGCGCCGTCCGCCTGCGGCTCCTTCTGGGGATTCGGAACCGGCCGTCCGTTGGGATCCACACCACGCGCCCAGTTGGTCTTCACGTACTCCGTGCTCACCACGCTGCGTCCGGTCTGGCGATCCAGGACGAAGAACCATCCGTTGCGCGCCGCCTGTGCCAGCAGCTTGCGCGGTCGTCCGTCGATCGTCCCGTCGAACAACACCGGCGTCTGCGTCGAGTCCCAGTCGTGGGTGTCGTGCGGCGAGGACTGGAAGTACCACGCCAGGCGTCCGGTGTCGGGGTTCAGCGCGATAATCGAGCCGGTGTAGAGATTGTCGCCGCGCCGCTGACGGCCGTTGATCACCGGCTGCGGGTTGCCGGTTCCGAAGTAGATCAGATTCAGCTCCGGATCGTAGGTCGCCGACCCCCACGTCATGCCGCCACCATGCAGCATGGCCTCGGCGCTCGGCCAGGTCGCCGCTTCGGGTGTGCCCGGGTCCGGATGCGTGTACCACCGCCACTGTCGCGTACCGGTTTCCGGATCGTGCGCCTCGAGATACCCGGGAATGTCGAGGTCGTCTCCGCTCACGCCGACGATGACATGGTTCTTCACGATGAGCGGCGCCGCCGACGCGTAATAGAACTGATCGAGATCGCAGATCTCCGTGCGCCATTTCTCTTGACCCGTGCGGTCGTCGAGCGCCAGCAGATGACAATCGGGCGTCTCGACGTACACGGTCGTGCCGAGTACAGCGACGCCGCGATTGCCGATGTGCCATCCGCCGCGGGAAGGCCAGGTCGCGTGCCACAGCTCACGCCCGGTTCGCGCATCCAACGCCCAGACGTGATCCGGAATGGTCACATAGAGCACACCGTTGGCGACGACGGGTGTTCCCTTGATGATGGCGGCGCTCGCGCCGCCGCCGCCCGCGGGACCCGACGCCGCAATGCGGTGCGTCCAGCCGAGCGAGAGCGACGTCACGTTCCCGCTGTCGATCGTCGACAGCGCGCTGAATCGTCGCCCTGAGTAGTCGCCGTTGTACATCGGCCACGAATCCGGAGCGGGGTTCAGCAGCGCCGCATCGTCGACCCTGCCCTGGCCCGCGACGTGAACGGCCGCCGCAAGCATCACGACGAGAACGGCTCCTGCTCTCATTCGAGCGTCCATAGATAGGCGACCACGTCGTGAATCACCTCGTCGGTGTACTCGTCGAGGAGCTCGTGGTGAACGGCGAGCGGATCGTGCACGACAACAGCGACACCGGGCACCCGCGAGAAGGACCGGTACTCTCCGTCGGCACCGCGCAGCGACACGCTGAAGTTATCGATGCGCATCAGCCGCCCCGAGACCGCCGGCCCCGACGCGGGTGTGACGGTCACTTCCACCTGTTTGTCGCTGCGCGTCAGCGTCGGAAACAGGAAACGCTGCTGCAGCGTCAGCGCGTCAGAGATGCGTGCGCGCAGCCCCTTGAAATCCCCCGACGGCGAGTGACAGGTGTGGCACCTTCCCGCCGCGTTGAAGTACACGCGGCCGGCTTCAGGATTGCCGGTCAAGACGTTGATCGGACCACGTGGGGTGCGGTTGCGCGCGACGGCCTCGATCCGCTCGCGCAGGAAATGCGAGAGATCGAGGATCTGCTCCGCAGTCAGCGCGGCGGGATGCGAAACGGGAGTTGCGCGCATTGCTGGACCGATGCCGCTCCCCAGGCGGTCGCGCAGCACGACCGACGAGCGAATCAGATCCGGTCCGTTCGGACCACCTTTCGCGGTGCTGCCGTGGCAGTTGATGCAGTGTTCTGCATACAAACGCTTGCCGCGCAGCGCCGCCGCCTGATCGAGCGGTGGTCGGTCGGTGGGGCCGCCCTGTGCAAGGGCGGTCACCGGCAGCAACAGGGTGATCGCTCCGAGGCAGAGAAGCCGCAGCGCGTGCATCGGCACAGAGGATACACCGGTCGAGCAACAGGGGCCGGCGGCGTCACACAGCTTCTACCGGCACATGGAGGGATTCGACTTGATCACATAGGCGCGGTAGGAAGGTGAGCGCGTGTCCGTGCATCCCTCGAGGTTCAACAGCTCCACCTTCCGGAAGTCGGTAGGCGCGGTTTCCGCCTGCAGCGCAATGTAGCCGGCGGTCAGCAGCGTGCCATCAACCTTGATTGCCGAATCGAAGTTCGACACCGCGCCACCGCCGATCTGCGGCTTCGCGTACTCGATGACCGTACGGCCATCGACAACATGACGAATCAACTCGTTGCCGTGAACGACGACCTCGACGCGGACCCACTGGTCGCCGTCATAGGTCTGCGAAGTCGAATTGGTGCAATGGTCGGTGTGCAGCTGTCCGTTCAACACGACGTGCGTTCCCGGCGTGCACAGGTTCGCCGTTGAACGTGGCCCCGCACCCAATCCTCCGAGCAATTGCACTTCCAGTGAAATCGGGAAGTCCTGGTCCTTGCGCATCGTGCGCGCTGCCTGGCTATGCAGCATCAGCCCGTTGTTTCTGCGCGCCCACGCCGGTCCTCCATTGACCTGGTCGCCGACGAATCGATACTCGGCCGCGAGCCGGTAGTACGAAAACGGATCTTTGTAGAAGATGTGGCCGAACTCGCCGGTGAACGCGGGCCATTTGTCGTAGCGGACCTGGAGCAGCCCGTCGACGACGCGGAAAGTGTCGAACAGGTTTTCACCGGGCTCGTGTTTGGTGAACTTGATCGTCCAGTCGGCCAGGTCGCGGCCGTTGAACAACTGGAGCCAATCGCTCGCGCGGGCCTCGGCGGCGGCCTGCTGTGCAGCACCGGCCTGTTGCGCAGTGCTGGCCTGTTGCGCAGTGCTGGCCTGTTGCGCAGTGCTGGCCTGCTGCGCAGTGCTTGCCAGCGGCGCTGTGACAGCGGCGTTCAGGACCAGCCCGAGCACGCCGACCAGGAGCACGGTCGTCAATCGAAAACCCATATGGCCTCCCGACCGAACGGTCGTCGAGGGAATCATGGATCAAGGCGGCGATCGTTGGTCCAATCGCGATCTTTTGCGCGCGATCTCAGTCGAGCCCGCGGTCGCGCTCAAGACGGAATGAGCGTCCCGAGAGTCATGGCTGCTGCGATGTGGCGTCGAGGAATTCGTTGACCATCGGGATGATGGCGTTGCCTCTTTCCATGAGCGTCACGTGTGTCGTGTTCGGCAGAACGGCCAGCCTCGAGTCCGAGCGCGGCCGCAGGTCGCCATGAATCTCACCGCTCTTCAAGCGGAACATCTCAGCGATGTGATCCAGCCGCACGCCGTCGGCGTCGCCGTGTATGAAAAGAAACGGCGCCTTGGTGGCCGCGAGTCGGTCGGCTCCGAAATCGTATGGCTTCAGTGCCATCGCGGCGACGCGGGTGACGAAGTTCGGAAACTCGTTGGGCGTCGGGCTGAGCTTCTTGTATTCGGTCTCGATAGGTGAGCCCTTGAAAGTGTCGGGTGTCAGGTGCGGAAACGCGTCGAGCGCTTCCGTGACCAGGCCGTCGAGACGAAGACAGGCAGAAATACTCACAACCTTCCGCACCTTTTCAGGATGGCTGATGGCGATCTGCATCGCGACGCCGCCACCGAGGCTGTAACCGAGCAGATCGGCTCGCTCGATCCCGAGGTGATCGAGCATCGCCGCAATGTCGTCGGCGAGATTCTCGTGAGTGAAATCGCGGTCGATGTCGGCCGTGCGTCCGTGGCCCTGCATTTCGACGGCGACGACCGTGCGCGCTTTCGAGAGCTCGCCGATCCAACCGGTCCAGTTGTTCGAGATCGTCATGAATGAGCCGTGCAGCAACACCAGTGGTTCGGCGCGGCCGCGGCCGTGGATCTCGTAATAGATGTTGAGGCCATTGACCGGCGCGTAACCGGTCGTTGGCCTCTGCACCTGCTCTGGCACGGCGGTCGATATCAGGATGTGGAGATAAGGACTGCCGGGTTCATGTTCGAGAATAGATCGTCAGCTGATAGCCGCTCGGATCGCTGACCTCGAACGCGCGGCTCTTCCACTCAGTATCGTGAGGGTCCGACGTGAGCGTGATGCCGGCGCTCTTCGCCCGCCTGGCGATCTCGTCGACGGCGCCCGGCGTCGTCGAGATCGACACGCGCACGCCCTGTCCCTTCTTGCGGTCGCGCCCCTTCTTCCAATCGTCCTGGTTCAAGCCAATCTGGTTTCTTCCGGCTCGCAGCATCACGCCGAGCAGCGTCCCTTTCTCCTCCCACCGCTCATCGATCTCGAAGCCGAGGGCCTCGTAGAACGCGATGCTCTTCTGCAAATCGTCGACAGTCAGCGTGGGAACGATGTTGCTGATCTGCACAGCTTCTTGCGTTGTCGCCACGATTGCCTCCTCTGTTTCGGGTCTCGGTTCATTTGCAGGCTAACGGGCGGCGCGCGGATCTTCAAGCGCGGCAGGCCGCGCGGCTCAACGACGGTGCTCTGCCGACGGATCGGACAACCACGCGAGCAGCCTTTCGAGCGGCCAGCAGTTGACGATCCTGTCGGCGGGAATGCCGGCGAGTCTCGCGTGCGCCAGGGCCGTCTCCGCGTAGGACAGCTGCGCGGTCGTGTGCGCATCGCTATCGAGCGCAAAGATGCAGCCACGCGTGAGTGCCTGGCGTCCCAGCGTGAAGTCGAGATCCTGACGCGCGGGATCGCCGTCGATCTCGATGGCCACGCCGCGTTGCGCGGCGGCGTCGAACACGGCATCCCAGTTCGCGATCACGCCGGCCCGCGATCCGGAGATGCGGCCTCGCGGATGCGCCAGGATACGGACCGTCGAGTGCTGCAGCGCGGCAACCATACGGTCCGTCTGATCCTCGTTCTTGCGCAGGCGTGAATGCGGTGCCGCCAACACCACGTCGAACGTGGTTGCCTCTTCATCGGTGAGATCGAGACCACCTGCCGCGTCGATGTTGGCCTCGATGCCCTGCAGGAGTCGAAACCGGTCTTGGTATCGTGCATTGACCGCTTCAATCGCGAGACGCTGCCTTGCCGCGTCGGCCATCGACATGCCACCGGCAATCCGCAGCCCGTACGAATGGTCTGTCACCGCCGAGTACCGGTAGCCTCGCGCGACGCAGGCATCGGCAATCTCCTCGACTGTGGGCGACCCATCGCTCCACTCGGAGTGCATCTGCAGGTCGCCGCAATACTGGCCCGCGGTCGGGCCACTGAAAGCCGAATCCGCAAGAACCCGCCGTACCTCTGCGCGGCTGAGAAAGTGCCGCCGAAGCTCGCGTCGTCGCTGGATATCGGCGCGACGTTCGCTCCGCTCGACCGCCTGTTCGACGGTCGGCGATTCGCCCGTTTCGAGAATCTCGCGGATCACGCGCGTCGAACCGGGACCGATTCCACGAATTCGCGGAAGCGCGCCGTCAGGACTCAGCAAGTCGGTCAAAGGCGCGTCCAGCGACAGGATCGCGGCGGCCGCGCGCTTGTAGCCGAACATCTTCTGTTGCGAGGATTGCGCGAACGCCAGATCGCGCAGGTACCCGGCCACGACGGCGTTCAGGTCGCCGTATGCTCGCGGTCCCGGCACTGTCATGACACAGCCGCGATCATTGTGACGCGCCATGTCGCTGCGTTCTGAAAGGTCCGTCTATCGGTCGCCGCGGTCGCCTTGCCCCTTCTTCGCCTTCGCGGTTGCCTTCCGCGGCCGGTCCTGCGCAAGCGAACGCCGCACGTCGTCGGATTCCTTGAACTGGCCTCGCGCGTTGCGCCGCACGTACCGTTTGTCCGTTCCAGTGTTGATGAGCTCTCGCTTCGCAGCCTTCGTCTTCGACATGGACGCCTCCACTGCCGAAGTTGCAACACGAGTGCCCGTCACTCGTCGACCCGCACCGTTAACCATTGGTGAGTCGAAGAACCTGCGGGCGGGCCTCGGTCGAACTCGGGTGGCTACGCCGTGGTGGCGAGCAACGCCCTGATGCGTTCGACGAGCTTGGCGGCATGAAACGGCTTCACCAGATAGCCGTTGGCGTGGAGCGACGATGCGCGGCGAACGTTCTCCTGCTCGGCGCTGCCGGTCAGCATCAGTACTGGTGTGTCGGCAATGCTGACGTCCTCGCGAATCTCCTTCAAGACCCCAAAACCGTTTCGACGCGGCATGTAGATGTCGAGGATGACGGCGGCGGGCTTCAGCTGCCTGACGAGGTCCAAGGCCTGCTGTCCGTCACCCGCGACATGACAGGTGAATCCTTCCTTGGCCAACCACCGCTCGATCAACCCCCGCGTGACCCGGTCGTCGTCAGCCACGACGACAGTCTTTTTCCGTGACCCTCCCCAACGCGCCAGCAGCATCGCAGCGCGGAGCCGGAGTTCTCTTGGTGCACAGGAATTCAAGGCGAAACCTGTTGCGGTCTTGCGCACATGCGCAAGCGACTCCACAGCAGCTTCGTCACCGATCACGAGCACGGGACATTGGCACGCCTCGAGTAAGACTCGATCTTCGCCTGGAGGAACCACGTTTCCGCCAAGACGCAGGACGACGAGGTCGAAGGCCATCTCCGCGTGCGCGGCACCAGGATCGACGCGCTCACAAACAGCGCCCGCACCTTGCAGCACGTCGACATAATCGGCGCCGTCCTCGGCTGCCCAGCCGACAAACGCGATGCGACTTCCTTCCATCAAATTTCTCTCTAGCGGTCTATCGGCGGCGGCGAACTTACGGAAGAGGGCCTTTGGTAGGGGTTTTCGAAGATCCCACGAAGCGCTCAGCGCTCGCGGGATATCGGTTGCGGGGCGAACGGACGTCTGATCATCCGCGCTCGACGCCCACCAGCGTCCATTCCCCGCCCGCGCGGCGGAAAAAGAAGGTGGCCGGCCGCATCCAGCCGGGATGCTGCGGATGCTCGGCCGTGATCGACACGCCAACATAGTCGCCGGCACCCAGCAACCCGGCCGGCGCGCGACCGGTCGCAGCGGTGACCGTTTGCCGCTCGCCGATCGGCGTGCGCGTGTCGGTCGCGTTATCGAATCGGAACCACTGCAGACCGTAACGATCGGCAGGAGTGGCCGCCCGGACGTCGACGGCCGCGTTGCCGAACGTCAGGGTGCCGTCGGCGAGCACTTTCGGATCCACGACAGGGCAGACCTGATTGAGCCACGTCGACAGGACCTTGTCACGCCGCTTGATGAGTGCCTGCGTCATGAACGCCGTCGCGCGCGGATCGGAGTACTGCGCCTTCTTCACGATCGCGCCGATCATCTCGTCGGTGAAACGCGAAACGATACGCGCGCCCCAGAAGGCATCGTCGGGCCGCATGTTGTCGAACGCCGGGTTCGGATACTCGGGCTTCCATTTCTCGGGGTCGAAGGCGTCTGCTTCGAAGCGGCCCACCGAACGCGGCACGTCCGGATAGTCGATGCGCATCCACGGCCGGATGTACGCCCCGAGCGTCGCCAGCGTCAGCCATCCAGGTCGCGATTCGAAGATGTATTCGTTGCCGGCTCGATGACGCTGCGCGAACACGGTGCCGCTGCCGAGAATCGATCCGAAGTCGAACATGTAGTGCCTGATCGCGCCGCGGCCGTTGCTGATCTCCAGCATGTCGAGGCTGTTGACGCCGCGCGAATCGTCATGATTCAGCCAGGCGCCGAATACGCGTGCCCCGCGCAGCTCCCGCCGATGCTCGTGCGCGACGATGTCGTTCGGATCGTCGGGACGCGTCCCGGAGTAGCGGAAGTTCCCGAGCGGCCTGCCGGGCGCGAAGCGGCTGACCAGGACACGGTAGCGGCCGTTGGGCATCCGCGCCGCACGGTCGAACACGAGGTCGAGGTCGGATCGCCGCAGGCGGCGCCGGTGACCGTTCAACGGATCTCTGATCGTCGCGTTTTCCGCGAGCACCAGCGCCTGCCGATCGAGCTCGGCCAGGTACACGTCGACCACGTGATAGCCGAACGCGTGATAGAACGCCGTGCCGATGATCTCGGCGCCGCTCGCCATCTCGGGATTCGACGGCGGATCGACTTCGATCTGATACAGCTGGCCGCGCGGGTCGGTCATGCGGAACCCTGGCTGCCGTCCCGACGGTTTGCCGGCGGACACCACCCAGCCATCGAGCGAGACACGGTCGACGATGTCGGGACCCTTCACCAGATCGGCGATGGTGAGGTCGCGCCGGCCGATGCGGTTCGTGAACCAGGTCGAATCCGGAACCTCGTCGACCGTGTTCACGTTCATCGCCCGCACGTCGCGCCGCTCCCCCGGGTGGCCGAAGGTGTTCACGACGAAGTCGTAGCCGTTGGTGTCCTCGATCTCGACCGTCTTCGACGCATCGAAGGCGCGGTCGTCGTCGACCCAGAGTGGATCGTCCGGATAGAAACGCGGCCCCGCCGATCGCGCGCCGGATGCGGCCGCAACGATCAGCGCCACGGCGCTGACCGCGACCCAGCGTCTAGAAAATGCCGCCAAAGACGATGTAGAGATGTTTGCCATCGCGGCTCCCGAAGCCGGCATCGACACGGAACACGATTGCCTCGTCGGTGTTGAACCGGAACCCGAATCCATAGTCGCGTTCGAGACGGGAGAAGTTCAGATCGCGCCGTCGATCGGCGACCTTGCCGGCGTCGTAGAACAGTGCTCCGTCGAGCCCGCTCCAGATCTCCCAGCGATACTCGCCCTGGAGAAGGAGCGCGTGCGGTCCTCGGAAGCGATATTCGCGGAAGCCGCGCAGCGTGTCGTTGCCGCCGAGCGTCGGCATCAGATAGAACGGCATCGTCGCGCCGTCGTCGGCATTCGACGTGGACAGGAACAGCCGCGCTGCGAGGACGCGGCGACCGGCCAGCAGCCCGACGAACTGCCGGAGGTCCGTATCCACCCGTGTGAACGAGTGCTGCCGGTTGTTGCGATCCGAGAACCGCGAGAGGTCGACGCGATACCACCCGCCCTCGCGGGCGTTTTTCGGCTCCCGATAGTCGACTTCGAGGAACGCGGTCGAGCGCAGGAAATCGATCGACTCGCCCAGACCGGGCGCGGTGGCGGTCGTGAACCGCTCCTCGATGGACGGCACGCGCGGGTCCTTGCCGGCGCCGAGGTCCGGACTCAGATGTTCCAGCGCCGCGCCCGCCATCAGGATGGAAAGCGGACGAACGGCGGCCCGACCCCCGAAAAGATCGGACCGAATGGCGAAGCTCGTCTCGTCGCCGCGCGCGGCACGCGGCCCGAGGCCGAAGAAGTGCTCGCGCGGATAATCGCGACGTCCCGCCCACGCTTCGGCCATCACGTGGTTGTTGGCGAGGCGGGGCAACGAGAGCCGCGCTTCCGCCGCCCAGTACCGGCGGAGGCTCGTCGCCGCCCACAGGTCGAGCACGGCGACCTTGTCGAACAGATCGCGATCGCGGTAGCCGACGCCGTAGGCGAACCCGCTGCCGGTCGTCAGCGAGCCGATCTTCGGATAGAAGCCCTCGCGCCCGAGGATGAACACGCCGCGCTCTTCCACGAAGTGCATCGCGCGTTCGAAGCCGCCGGGTTCGTACGGCTTCAGGTTATCGTTCTTGGCGGCGCGCCGCTGGCGATCGGCCTCGGCGCGGGTTGCGGGCTCCTGTGGAAACGCTGGCGCGGCCACGGCCAGGCCCAGCAACAGCGCAACTGCGGATATCCTGAGCATGGATTCTCACAGCATACCGCACGACTGCGGCGGCTCTCTGTATGGTATCGACGGCTCTAAAGCGACCACTCCTGGCCGGCGTTCTCTGCGTCGTCGCTGCGGCGTCGGTGCGCCTTCCCGCGCAGACCGCGGGGCTGCCACGACAGGCCGATTCCGTGAAGTTCGCCGCCATCGGCGACAACGGCACGGGCGACCGGCCGCAATACGAGGTTGCGGCGCAGATGACGAAGCTGCACGAGACGTTTCCCTTCGATCTCGTGATCATGCTCGGTGACAACATGTACGGGGGCCAGTCGCCGTCGGACTTCGTCAAGAAGTTCGAGCAGCCGTATGCGCCGCTGTTGAGGGCCGGCGTCAAGTTCCAGGCGTCGCTCGGCAATCACGACCGCCCGACCAACGTCGCGTATCCCCCGTACAACATGAACGGCCAGCGCTATTACACCTACGTTCGGAAGAACGTGCGGTTCTTCGCGCTCGACAGCACGCTGATGGACACGCGCCAGCTCGACTGGCTCGAGGCCGCGCTCAGGGACGCACGCGAAGACTGGCGCGTCCCGTACTTCCATCACCCGCTGTACTCGAATGCACGGCGCCACGGATCGTCGGTCGACCTGCGCCTCCTGCTCGAGCCGATCTTCGTCAAGTACGGCGTGAACGTGGTCTTCTCGGGGCACGACCACACCTACGAACGCATTCATCCACAGAAGGGGATCTATTACTTCGTGTCCGGCGCCGCAGGGCAGTTGCGCAAGGGCAACATGCGCCCGACGGGGGACACGGCGTTCTCCTTCGATCAGGATCAAAGTTTCATGGCGGTCGAAGTGGATGGAAACGTCATGCATTTCCAGGCGATCACGCGGACGGGGCGGATCGTGGATGCGGGCGTCATCCAGCGCCAGGCGAGGGCGGGGTCGTAGATGGCCGCCGAACCTGGCGAGCGCCGCGCCGCCCTTCCACGCCTGTGGACCTTCGTGCTCGAGCATCTGCTGCTGCTGCCGCTCGGCGCCGCGATTGCGCTCGTCTGGGTCAACCTGTTTCCCGAAAGCTACTACTCCTCGACGTATGCGCTGACCTTCGCCGTCAACGACGTCGCCATGGTCTTCTTCTTCGCGCTGATGACGAAGGAAGTCGTCGAAGCCACGGCGCCTGGCGGCGTGCTGCATCCGTGGCGGCGGGCGCTGCCGCCACTGTTCGCCGCTGCCGGCGTGAGCGTCGTGTCCGCGTTGCTCCATCTGCGTCTCGTGGACGCGCTCGATGAGCCGGCGCTGGAGGTGGTGTGGCCCGTTGCGCTCGGTACGGACGTCGCCGTCAGCTACGTTGTCGCGAGGATGATCTTCCGACGGCACGCAGTGATTGCGTTCGTA
>Ga0081539_10003098_pt1 | contig 21345 bp, 19 predicted proteins | sample TabmetS4T2R2_FD_71023 | JGI IMG/M metagenome (GOLD analysis project Ga0081539, IMG submission 71023) | Tabebuia heterophylla rhizosphere microbial communities from the University of Puerto Rico - S4T2R2 | ecosystem: Host-associated > Plants > Roots > Rhizosphere ...
CAAACTCTTTCTAATCCGTCATTGCGAAGCAATCTCATGAAATAATCTTTGTTTTTGAGCCGCCTATGAGATTGCTTCGTCGAGAAAGGCACTCTCCTCGCAATGACGGTCAGAATCTGTGATTTACTGAATTTATTGTTTCAGCCAAAAATGGGAATTAGGTTGAAGCACGAGGGAGGCTTCAAGTTTGAAATGATTCTCAGTCAACAGATCTGTACCATCACCATGAAATTCCGAAGGAAGGTTTATCCTTTGTGAAGAACTACTTAAGTTATTGAGGATCAACAGCGAATCACCTTCATATTTACGCGTATAAGCCGCTACGGCAGGATTGCTGATTTCCACCCATTCCATCGTCCCTCTTCCAAAGGCGCGATACTGTTTGCGGAGTTTGATCATCATTTTAATTGCATGAAATAAAGAGTTCTTGTCTGAGAATTGGCTTGCGACATTGACTTTTTCGTACCCCAAATCTCCTGTAATAACTTCCGCGAACGGTTTACCGGTGGTGAAGCCCGCGTTTGCCGAATCATCCCATTGCATCGGTGTGCGAACACCATTGCGATCAAATAATTCGATGTTATCGCCCATACCAATTTCATCACCATAATAAATAATGGGTGAGCCTGGGAGCGTGAATAACAATGAATTGATAAGCTCTATCTTTCTGCGATCATTGTCGAGTAATGGGGCGAGGCGGCGGCGAATGCCGAGATTAAGCTTCATGCGCGGCTCAGGTGCATATTGTTCCCACATCCACTGTCTTTCTTCTTCTGTCACCATTTCGAGCGTCAGTTCATCGTGATTGCGTAGGAAAATGCACCACTGACAATTTTCAGGAATGGGTGGCGTGCGATTCAAAATATCAATCATATCATCTGCGCGTTCTTTTTTGAGAGACATGAAGATGCGCGGCATGATGGGGAAATGAAATCCCATATGAAATTCATCACCATCCGCAAAGTAAGGACGCACATCTTCCGGCCACTGGTTCGCTTCGCATAAAAGAATCCGCCCCGGATAGTTCTCATCCATGAACGCGCGCAGCCTTTTTAGATACGCATGTGTTTCAGGTAGATTTTCACAGTTGGTGCCCTCGCGCTCAAAGAGATAAGGAACCGCATCGGCGCGGAAGCCATCGATGCCCAGATCCAGCCAGAAGCGCGCGATGTCGATCATTTCCTGCTGCACTTTGGGGTTATCAAAATTAAGATCAGGTTGTGTCGAATAGAAACGATGCCAGAAATATTGTCCCGCCTGTTCATCCCACGTCCAGTTGGATGGCTCAGTATCGAGAAAGATGATGCGAGCGTCTTTATATTTTTGGTCAGTATCGCTCCACACGTAGTAATCTCTATAGGGTGAATGGCGGTCAGACCGCGCGGCTTTGAACCACGGATGTTCGTCTGAAGTGTGATTCATCACGAGGTCGGTAATGATACGAATATTTCGATTGTGCGCTTCTTGAATCAGAGTCTTGAAATCATCCAGCGAACCAAATGTCTCTGCGATGTTGTAATAATCGGCGATGTCATATCCATCATCCCTGAGTGGCGAAGGGTAGATCGGCATCATCCAAATGCAATCCACGCCAAGCTCTTTGAGATAATCCAGTTTCTCAGTGACCCCGCGCAAATCTCCGTGGCCGTCCCCATTGCTATCCTTGAACGCGCGCACGGAGAGTTCGTAAAAGACCGCGTCTTTATACCAGAGCGTTGAATCCATGAAGTGATTGTAACTGGATTCTATCTTTTTGTAACGCGAAGCAGTATATCGCGTCTGAACATCGAAAAAGCGTTTTAGGTTTTATCGGTACTCGATATCACAAGCCCAATGCCGATCAGTATCCCGCCCAATATAAACAAGGGTGTGATCCTTTCCCCCAAAAACAACCAGCCAAGGAACGTCCCAACAACGGGTTGAGCAAAGAAAGTAAGCGAGGCTGCGCTTGCATCAAGGACAGCGAATGCTGTATTCCATAAGATCATCGCGAGGGCAGTGGAAATGACCCCCAGAAAAAGGACGCCTCCAACTACACCCAGGTTGATCTCGCCGACCGCAGTTGTGTTCAACTCCCACGCCGCGGCAGGAATCGTCACCGGCAAACCACCGAAGAAGGCAACCAGACTAAACGGCAGAACATCCAGACTTTGCGTCATCTTACGGACAAGCACAGAATATAACGCCCAGGTGACCGCCGCGCCAAATAATAGTATGTTTCCGAAAAACAATTCAGGGTTTAACTGTGCGGAACGCGGATCGATTACAGCGATGACTCCGATCGTTGCGAGGAGAAGCGCAGCCAGTCTTCGGGTAGTGATTTTTTCATTCAGCATGAGCCACGCAAACAAAAGGACGAAGGCTGGCGTTGCAGAGGTTACTAGGGAACCGTTCGCGGCGGTGGATAATTTTGTCCCGAGGAATTGCAAGCTTAGTGAAATCCCGTAGCCGACAAATCCAACTCCCACAACTTGTAGTAAGTGATTACGAGAAATTTCTGGAAACCCGCGTAACACCAGAACGATTGTGAGTGTAAATATGCCTAATAAGAGGCGTAATGAAACTAAGGTGAAGGGTGGGATAATCTCAAGCACCACCTTGCTGACCACGTACATGCCACCCCAAATAGAGGCCGCACCTAGTCCGCATAGGATGCCGATGAGAGTTTTGTTCATAAGGGAACTATCATAGCAGTAACGACTTTAGTGGTTAAGTACAATAGACGAATAAAATCGTCACTACAAGGTAACGAGTTTTGTTTTTCAATTGTTAGAACCTGTTGTTTTGTAATATTTTCGTGCAACCTCGTGCACATACGTATCCCCTTGATGCACAAATTCCATTTTCTCCAAATAGGTTTGGTGAATTGGGCTTCCACCTTCCGATACAAAGCGACGGATGCCGCGCTGAAGGAAGAACGCTGCATTCTCATCAAAGATGAAACGAGCTACCTGGAAATCACGATAATTCGGGATGACATAATCGAGTCGGATATGAGCCTGCTCACCCACCACTTTTGCGATGAACAAGCCTGCAGGCAACATGTTACGCAGAATGAAAAAGCAGAGCAAATCATCATCTGTTTTATGAGTGTAGGTCGGAATGATCTCTAAGATGTCATCCTTGTAAAATTCCACGAAGGCGTTCAAATATTTGCCGTTTGGTGAGACCTCAAGTAACGTAAAGAAGTCCTTTTGCCGCCACATGTAAAGCAGATAATACAGGTCGATGCAAACAATGAGTCCATTGAGAAAAGCCACTGGGTAAGCACCAAGCAAAACACCATAAACTGTAAAGAAGAGTGCGCCGATCAGGTTGATGATTCGCAGGCGCAACAGCGATTTCATCATCAACGAAATTGCGACGAGGATCGAGCCGAGATAACCAATGAGTTCTACAGAGTTGATATTCATGGTTTTCTAAGAGACCCTAAAGGTTTCGTTTGTAAGACAAAATAAACTCTGAACAAAACCTTCCCCACAATTTTAAGCCTAATTTGCAGAGCAAACCTTTAGGGTCTGATGCTTATTTACATTCTTATTCCGTATCAAAAGATTTATTCCGTAATCGTTTTATTTCCCCTTTTCTTTTTTTCTCTTTCAATCTTGTTTCTTTCGATGCCCTGGTTGGTTTGGTTTTCTGGCGGGCTTTTGTTACTTCGAATGATTTTCTTACCAGATCAATAAATCTTTCAATGGCATCTTCGCGGTTCTGTTCCTGTGTGCGAAAGCGTTTCGCTTCGATCAGTAATATCCCCTCGCTTGTCATGCGCCTGCCCGCCAGATGAACCAACCTTGATTTCACTTCTTCGGGGAGGGAGGAATGAGTCACATCGAATCGCAATTGCACCGCGGTCGCCACCTTATTGACATTCTGCCCGCCAGGACCGGATGCGCGTGTAAAGTCGATTTGCAACTCATTTTCATCGATTTGAAAATCCGGTGTGATTTCGAGCATGAGAAATGCCCCCACCCAGCCCTCCCCCATCCCACGGGATGGGGGAGGGTGCCGAAGGCGGGAGGGGGTTAGAACATCAAGGCGTTGACCTTGTCCAGCATTTCAGGAGCCGGCCTGAGGTCCGATTCTGCCAGGCGGTTGAGAGGTGTATCCACAAGCTGATATGTATCTGCCAGCGTCGGTTTATCGGTCGCTATGTAGATCAATCCTGTAATGAGCACATTATCCCGTTGAGCTTCTTCGAGCACACGCAAGGCTTCGAATCGATCAGTAGGATCGTAATTCTTTTCCAGGTTTTTCAAGACAATGATAGAGCCATCATGCATGGCAACTTCGCGGATCTCGCCTTCCTTCAATTCTTCATCGAGCATGATTTCGCTTCGAGGTGGGACATACGTAATATCTTGCAGAGGAGATTCATGATCCTTGCCCCAGGGGTAAGAGTAATGCGAGTCGTCGTTATTGTTGAACGTAACGCAAGGACTGATGATATCCAGTATGGCGATGCCTTCATGTGAATAGGCGGCTTTAATGAGTTCCTTCACCTGCTTGGGGTTGCCTGCAAACGAGCGCGCAACAAAAGTAGCATTCGAGATGACGGCTTCCATGCAGAGATCGATAGGCATATAGGGATTCGTGCCCTGCTTCTTTAACTGAAGGCCGCGTTCGGCCGTGGCAGAGAATTGTCCTTTTGTAAGACCGTAGACACCATTGTTCTCGATGATATAAACCATATTGACGTTGCGCCGCATGATATGCTTGAACTGGCCCATGCCAATGCTTGCCGTGTCGCCATCCCCTGAGACGGCAACACCTTTGAGCGTGTGATCGCCAAACAGACCACCTGTGGCAATCGAAGGCATGCGTCCATGCAGGCTGTTGAAGCCAAAGGAACGGTTCATAAAGTAGGTGGGACTCTTGCTCGAGCAGCCGATGCCGCTAAACTTCAACACGTTTTCCGGCAAAACACTGAGTTCATACAACGCGCTGATGATCTGGTTCGAGATCGAGTTATGCCCACAACCCGCGCATAGGGTAGTGGGATTGCCGCGATAATCGTTCTTTACGAGCCCCACGAGGTTGACGTTGGCTGGTGCACCAGCCATCGGAAGTTGAGACATTAGTTGGCTCCTTTCCCATTATTTGAAATTTCATCGCTTACAACAGCAGCCATTGCAGGAGAGTAAGCACCACTGGCCTTTGCCAAGATTCCGTCGCGCACCCACTTTGCGGAGGCAGGCATACCATCGCCGAATGCAACGGATTTTAGTTTCATCGAAGCTTCGGGATATGCAAGGGTCAACAACTGTTGCAATTGCCCGTCTCGGTTCATTTCGACAACATAGATTATTTCATGGGCATGGACAAACTCATCCACGTCTGAGGTGAAGGGCACGGCCCGTACGCGCAGGAAACTGGTCTTCATGCCATGCTCATTTTCTAATTGGATGCGGGCTTCGTTGATCGCTGCTTCAGTTGACCCATACGCGATAATGCCAACCTCCGCGCCTTCAGTCATGTGAGTTACCGATTTGGGAAGATATTCTTTGGCAGTCACGAATTTCTTCTTGAGGCGATCCATATTTCGTTTGAACGTAACGTTATCTTCTGTATAACGCGCCTGTTCATCGTGACCTGTGCCGCGCGTAAAATAGGAACTGAGTGCGTGTTTGTTGCCGGGGATCGTACGATAGGGGATTCCGTCTCCATCCTTATCCACGTAACGTCCCCAATTGCCTTTTAATTCCTCCAAGTCTTTTTCCCAGAGGACTTTGCCGCGGTCCATGGGCTTATTTGGATATTCAAAAGGCTTGCTCATCCATTGGTTCATGCCCATATCCAGGTCAGATAAAACAAAAACTGGGGTTTGCAGTCGTTCGGCGAGATCAAAAGCCTGCCAGCCGAAATCGAAGCACTCATTGATGTTGCCTGGCAGGATGATAATGGTTTCACTGTCACCATGCCCAATGGAATTTACAAAGGAGAGATCAGCTTGCGAAGTGCGCGTCGGCAAACCTGTCGAGGGTCCGATGCGCTGGATGTCCCAGATGACAACCGGCACTTCTGCATAATACGCCAACCCTGCAAATTCAGTCATCAGGCTCAAGCCGGGGCCCGAAGTAGAGGTCATGGCGCGCAGGCCGCTCCAGCCGGCACCCACTGCCATGCCGATGGCTGCCAGTTCATCTTCTGCCTGTACCACTGCATACGTGTATTTGCCATCGTCACGTTTGCGTAACATAGGAAAATAGTCATTCACTGCTTCGGCAAGAGATGAGGCAGGAGTAATCGGATACCAGGAGACAAACTGCGCGCCGCCAAAGATCGAACCAATTGCCGCGGCCGTATTGCCATCGGCCATGATCAGTCCATCGGTTTTGTCCATGTGTTCGAGGTAGAAGGGGTCTTTCTTTTCGAGATTTGCCTTTGCCCATTCGACGCCAGCCTTTACCATGTTGAAGTTCATGTCAATGGGCTTTTGTTTTCCCTTAAAGTGGAAACTCAGAGCCGCATGAATTGCCTCAAGATCGATTCCGATCATGTGTGCAAGTGTGCCGACATAGACCATGTTCCCGACAAGGTCGCGAAAATCATTGGGAATACTGGTATCGCTGCGGACGATCTGTTTGATGGGCATGGGGTAAACTGCAATGTCTGCACGAGTAATGGGTTGTTTGATATCGTCGGCGTAATAGAACGCTCCCCCGGGCGCGACCGAGGCGAGGTCCTTCGTGAAAGAGTCCGGGTTGATCGCCACGACGATTTCCTGATCTTCACGCCGTGCCAAGAAGCCATCCTTACTGGCGCGAATGGTGTACCAGGTGGGCAAGCCCTGAATATTGGAAGGGAAGAGGTTCTTGCCCGAAACAGGGATGCCCATCTTGAAAATCGCGCGCAGGATGGTGGTGTTGGCAGTGGAACTGCCGGAACCGTTTTTGGTTCCAACAATAATTGAAAAATCGTTTACTACTTTATCCATGATACTCCTGAACTCCTATGTCATTGCGAGCCCATTAGGGCCAAGCAATCTCCTCATTGGCTGCGCTTCGTCTTCGGGCTTCACCCTCCGCTCAGCGCGATGTATCTTGTAACGACATGACGTAATAGTTACGGTCTGTGATACAAAAGGTCCGTATGCGTGATGAGCGCATCGTAACCAGCTTTCAAATCGTTATTACAAATCGCCTCCACCATTTTCTGGTGATACTGCCAGACTTCCTCCAAATATTCATAGCCCCCTGTGAGCATATTTAATCTCATGGCTTCATAGGCATCCCAATAGGCCTCAAGGATGCCGGTAACAAATGGATTCTCGAGCCTGCTGTAGATCAGCAAGTGCAAATGGCGGTGCTCTTCATGTGGAACTTGAATGGGTATGCGGCGAAGCTTATCCCATGCGCGTGCCACGAGCGCTTGCAGTTCCTCCTTATCCTTGGCTGTTAACTTTTGGACGGCTTCATGCCAATAGGCGGACTCAACATGATTGCGCAGCTCGGAATATTTTTGGAAGTGACCGTCACCTAATGCCAGCGCGTAACCGAGGCTTTGACGGATGGCGGGTGTGAACGAAAAAGCACGCCGCCTCGTCCCTCCACGCCCCGGCTTGACTTCCACTAAACCTAGCGCCCGCGCCACTTCAAGTTGTTCGCGCAGGGACGCGAGACTGACTCCCAATTCATCGCTCAACTCATTTAAGGTAGGAAGACCATTCTCTGCCTCTTCGCTTGCAGCGAGATACCGAAGGAACTCGGAGATATCCGGGGATGCTTTTTCTCTTAACATCATAGCGCTAGTCTCTTAATTAGTTTCACTTTCGGTTGAAATCAATCTTCATATTGGCTTCGCATATCTAAATCCATGCGCCACCCTGTAACTCCAATTAATCAGATTAATTAGAGTATATGACGCTTTGATGGCAAAGTCAAGCAGTTTTGGATTTTAGGATGGGACTGCAATTGGGAATGCTAGGTTTCAGGGGAGGGGTCAAATCCTCACGCTGTGAACCAACTCCAGCAACTGTCTTTCAATATCCTGCCAGGGCGATGTGAGATCAATACTCTCCACCCTCATCATGTGATCTTGCAATACGATTCTTTCAGAAAATCTACTTTGAGTAACTGGGTAGAGCAGAATGCCTATGGCGTTGCGGTGTGAATCTGAAACATGCTCCTGTGATTTCAAGTATGCGTACAACTGATAGAGATGGGCCGAATCATAAATCTTTTTGCCCCATGGATTCTCAACCAGGCTGTTCGCCGTGAATTTTGTATCCAGAACGATCAATTGACCAGTTGATTTTTCCTGCATGACCAAATCAGGAACCATGGATGGCAGGTAGGGATTGGAATATTTCTCGTGCCATTCAAGGCGCTTTTGCGGAGTGACCATCCATCCATCTAGATGGATGCGGTAGAAGTTGGCGACAAATCGTTCATAGATGTTATGCAGCACCAACATATCGCGTTCTAAAGCAGGCAAGGCGTGCTGTCCGGAAAATTCAGTTGGCATCTGGCGCAGCAAGATGAGCCAGCAAATCTCCAGCATGAGGCGGTAATCGTTGTCATTTCTGCCAAGTTGTTGTCTGTGAATCAAATCGGGCGTGAGTTCAACTAGGTTTATGCCATCGAGGAGTCGTGTCAGATGGCGCAGGCGATGACGCAGTTTGTTTGCTTGATTCGTATCAGGTCCGAATTGACCTGTTTGAATCAGTCTGGCGAGTGTTGTGCGAATGATCTGATTCTTCGGTTCGTTGGCACTGAATTCTTGGTATTCAGAATAAACTTCGCCATGTTCGAATGTGCGTCTTTTAAGGCTGTCCCCAAACTCGATGCGTCCGCGAATTCCCTTCAATGTTCCCTCTTTGGCTACATAATCACCGCCCAACCCGATTCGTAAACGTCCATGCATCAGTTGCATCAGGATAGAGGCGAGCAAGGCATCAAGCGTAGGCGCACTCTCGATGTCATTCATCACCCAATAACGCATTCCGTTCAAAGGGATGTCGTTCCAGGCGTAAAGGAGCATGTGCCACAAATTACGGATCGGAATGCCGTGCTCTGTGTGCTGAATGGATTCCCCCGGTGGTTGAGAGTTTATCTCAGACATCAAGCCAATAGTCTCTTTTCAGCTTCTTCGGCTTTTCTCGGATTATCAAACCAGTATTCTTTTAGGAGAGGGACGATCTCGGTGCGGACAATTCCGTCATACCAGTTCTTATCCAAGCCTGCAAAATTATCACCGCGTGGAAGGAAGAAGCTGTGACCGATCTGATAGTTCTCGCCCAGTAAAGGATCTTCTCTGATCTCCCGATTTAGTTCTGACATGCGTTCCATGATCAACTGCACTAAGTCCGCATTCATAGATCTTTCCAACAGCCATTTTCGGAATAGTTCGCTTTCGAACTGCGGCTTCAAGGTTACAAAGACGAATCGGCGTCGAAGGGCATAATCCACCATCGCCAGCGAGCGGTCTGCCAGGTTCATCAAGCCAACCAAATAGAGATTCGGTGGGACAAAGAAGTGCGGTTCATCTTCATTGCGATACGTGAGCGGAAGGGCAAATTCTGGACCTCGTTTATCTGCTTCGATGAGCATAAGCAACTCACCAAAGATCTGACTGAGATTGCCGCGGTTGATCTCATCGATGATGAACACATATTCACGATCCGGGTCTTTGACCGCTTTCTGACAGAAATCATAAAAGACACCATTTTGCAAACTGAAACTTCCTGCCTTGCCCGGGACAGGTCGATAGCCGCGCACGAAATCATCATACGAATAGGATTGGTGGAACTGTACGGTTTCGAGCCGTTCGTTATCGATTTCCTTCATGAGCGCAAACGCCAGTTTCGGTGCGATGAAGGTTTTGCCTACACCGGGAGGTCCCTGCAGGATCATCGCCTTCTTGGATTGCAATCGATCGAGAATGTACTTTAATTCTTCCTCTGTAAGAAACACACCGGATGCGATCAGGTCCTCGATACTATAAGGCGGTTTGCTGGCCTCAATATACTCGGAGAGGATATGATCTGTTTCACGCAGCGACAGGAAACGCCGGCGAAACCAATCGTGGTCCTGTTCCTTGCCGAACCAGACGAAGTCTCTTAATTTCTGGGCATATTCTTTAAGTCTGTAATTATCGTCGGTGCGTAAGTGCCAGATTGTATTTCGGTTGGTATAGAAATACCAGGTCTTCTCCTTAAAGTCGGGCTCCCATTCCACTTCGACCGTGCGGCCGTCATTCCGGTTTGCAACGATCGTGCCGATGGCTTTGATGTTCATCCGGGAAATGGTTTTATTGCGGGCGTCGAAGGGCAGGTCTTTGCGCTGAGTCGAGGCGGCTTTGATCGCGATCTTATCGTTCACCTTCATGGACATCACTTCATTAATATAGCGGTTGTGATATCCATTCTCCCAGATACCTTCCTGCAAGAAACGCTCCGTCTGATCGGCTGGGTCGCGATCATCCCAGTAGGCGCCCACCAGCCAGTAATTGATGCCACCCCAGGCCCGGTACTCCGCTTCTTTGGATTCAGCGACTCGCCTCGTGCGTTCGTTTTCTGCTCCCCAGGCTGCAAGCGATAGTTCAGGGAACGGCTTTTCATCTGCGAGAATGGTTTCTATGGTCTGGGCGTAGAACTTCGCTGTGAGTCCACCTTCGGGCAAACGTATTCCTAAGTAGGAGCGGTTCGTTTGGTCAAGATTCAAGAAGGTATTCGGGCGGATCCAATAGAGACCCATAGTGAGGTTGACATTGGTCTGCTTGACCGTTAGCGCTTCATCGAAGGCTTGCAGGAATTCCTCATTATGCAACGGGTCTTCCTGGAGCGCCAAATGGAAAACATGCCACAACCGCGCGACATCGCTGAGGCCTCTGGATTTCTGGTTCGGGAAGAACCAGGATTTCATATTATTCAACACAGGAACACCATTGAAATCCTCTGGCAGTTCGCTGCTCAGCCCGAAGAACTGTTTCATCTGCGAGAGGATGGCCAGCCGCTGATCATACCCGATGCGCCTGTTGAAGACGCCGAAGAAGGTAAAGGGATCGATCTCTTTCAGCAGGAAACGGGCTCCATCGCCGTCTTTATCATTGAGAGGCGTGACGACGAATCCCTGAGTGCGAAGCTCCTCTAGGAAGGAGATCAGCTCTTCTTGTCTGTTTTCCCACGCGGCCAGTTTGTCTGCCAGTTCCTGATAGATCGGTATCCAGGTGAATTGATTCACCGCTGAGGTCTTTGTAACTCTGGAGGAACGTTGCATCTCAATCTCTCCATAACTGATCAGGTTCCGATAATTCGTACGGATGGGATAAGCCTATTTTACACCTTATAGATAACATTGACTTAAGGAGCGCAGCGTTTATCCTTTCCTGAGCATTGACGGGGTCAACGCGTCGTTGCAACAGTGCGGGTGTTACCTATATCGATCCAACTCATTCAAGGAGTTCCTCATGATCGCCACAAAAGCTGACGCGCAAGGTCTGACCACTTATTCCCGCTTCGTCTTGAACGTTCTTGTCCTCCCATTATTGTTCATCGCAGGAGTTCAGCTTTTCATCCTCTCGGAGCAAACCGAGACCTATTTCGCGTGGACATTCGCCTCACCTTTACCAGCTGCGTTTATGGGCGCGGGCTATTGGTCTGCCATGTTCCATGCGTATACAGGTGCGCGTGCAAAAGGATGGGAATTTGTGCGCACCAGCATGCCGGCGGCTCTCACTGCAACTACCCTGCTGACGATTACCACATTTTTACATCTCGATAAATTTCATATCAACAGTCCGCTTTTGATCACACGCTTCGTCACCTGGGTATGGATCGCCGTTTACATCTTCGTGCCGCCCATTTTGGCATACGCATGGATAATCCAGAGTCGTTTGCCAGGAGCACATGTGAGAGGCCAGAACCCGATGCCGGCGTGGATGAGAGGTGGCTTCGTCTTATTATCTGCGTTTGCCTTACTTTCTGGCCTTGGGCTATTTCTCGCGCCTGAGGGCATGTCTGTAGTCTGGCCATGGCCGGTCACGCCTCTGGCTGCACGCGCAATCAGCTCCTGGCTAAGTGCATTTGGGATGGCTTGTGGAGCACTTGCACTCGAAAATGATATCAAGTTTGGTGCAGGAACATGCTCCAGTCTGCTGGCCTTTTGCATTTTGGAGCTGGTAGTCGTTGCCCGTTATGTGTCCGCGATTGATTGGGCAAGACCACTTGCAACTGTCTACATTCTTTTTTTGCTGCTTGGTGTGTTGGTTTCAGGTGCGAACCTGCTCGCGAACAGGAGATTGGCGAATTAGGTTGAATGTAGCTGACAGGATGAGCTAACACACGCCATTGCAACAGAGAAGGAAGGGTAAAGAAACCTTTAGCTGATTCTGGTCCGCCTATTCTGTTTTGGGTTTTTCTTCAAGCCGCTGACGAATCTGTTCGAGCAGGTTTTGGAGCTCATCCCGTTCATGGATAGTCTGATGAAGGGATGCTTCAAAGGCAGGTCTTTCTGTTTCCGGAATGGATTCGAGCAGATGTTCATCGCGCACGATCTGCAGGTCCTTCTGCTTTAGTTTTGCTTCAAGACGTTTGTGGTATCCCCTATAGAACTCCAATTCATTAAGGGGTTCAGTTGCGGAGGCATCTCCCTGAGCCAGGAAATCTGAAATCATCGGCAGAAACGATTCGAGATCCACAGGTTTTTCGATGAAACGAGTGACGCCGATGGTGAGGGCAAAATCCTTGTCCTCCGGTGTCACATACGTGGCGGAGAGGAAGATAACCGGAATATCCCGAGTTGTCGGATCCAGGCGCAGCCTATGCACCAGGCTGAACCCATCCATGGTGGGCATCAGGATATCGGCGATGAGCAGCGCGGGGTGTTTACGCTGAATGATCTCCAGCGCTTCCTGACCGTTGCGTGCTGTGACCGCATGATAGCCTTTGAATTTGAGCGTTGTATCGAGGAGTTCAAGGATATCGGGCACATCATCTACAACCAGTATATAGCCTTGTTGGCTATCCATACTCGTATTGTAGTCCTTTACTCCCATTTCTGAAAATGACGTTATGGTATTGCTATGATTGTATAGGCAACAATTCGTTCATTGCCTTGACCATGGTTTTCTCAGAGTCTAAAATCTTGACTGCAAAGGGCGAATTGCTGAATAGCACAAATAAGTTTAGAGAACGATGTGGCCAAAGGCTTAGGAGGGACGAAAAATATTCGCTAGTTACCCAGAGCATTAATACGTTGAAGTTCTTGTACAGCGGGAGTGGAGTTGGGGTTAAGTGCGTAAGCCCGGTTCAGATCATCGATTGCACCCTGCCGGTCGCCTAACGCGTCCTTGGCCATGCCACGCCAGTAGTAGGTTTCTTCCAGTACTGGCTTATCCACATTGACCATGGCCATCTGAGCAAGGTTAATCACATCCTGATAACGCCCGGTGTAGTAATACGCAGCATACGGGCCATCCTGATACCACAACAAACGCCAGGGACGTTCTTCTCCGGGCAGAGCTGCATAGAGGCTGAAGGCCGTATCATACGCTTGAGCCGCACCCGCATAATCCTGAAGATTGACCAAATTGCTGCCCCGATTGAACCAGGCAAAGAATTGCTCGCGCCCGGTGAGACTGTTTGCTTCCGCTAATGCCAGGTCGGCTGCATATCGGAAGTTCTGTTGAGGATCGCTTTGTGCACCCAAAATGGAATACACCTCATTTGCGCGTCCAGGCGGGAAGACAACCACATAGACAAAGTTGAAGTGCCTCCAGAACTGCCCCACGAATTGATAGGATACCCCATACGCTTCAGGTGGACCTTCATAAGAATCATAGACCAGCAATTGTGCCCTCGCCTCATCGTAGCCGGTGACCGTCTGATAGTGACCGAGCCAGGCATCGTGCGAAGGGTGCAAACCTTTTTCAATCAGCACAGGGAATCCAGCTGCCACCAATCGCTTGAGCAGATCGATGTCCCCGCCGACGCGCCAGAGCGCATCATATTCGGTGGAACTTTCGACAAAGTTCACAATCTCGAACGGGTTGACGTTCTTATCGTCGATCTCAAAGCTTGGCCGAAGATAGGCCCGCGTGGCAAACTGATCACCTTGCCAGCCCCAGTAGGAGAGGATCATTGAAAGGTTGGCAGGCGCGCAGTTGTTGAACTTTTGATATTCGTGACGGATGCCAGTGAGCGCGACGTTTTGAGGAATGGGTGTGAAAGTGAGGCTGGGAATAGGTGAGGGAGGAGGAGTTGCCGTCTGCACCGGAAGGGGTGTTGATGTCGGCGCGGCTAACGCGGTAAGTGTTCCCTGAACGATGAATTCGATCTGCTCCTGAGGCAGGAAGACAACCTGTTCAGGTGGGTTGAAGTAACGCTTGACGGTAACCCGCATGTTATCGATCCGCCAGGCAAGGCGCGGCCACAGGAATAGCGTGATCGCTATAAACGCCAGGACAAGAATGTAAGGTATGGTATTTTTATTCTTTCGCATTCGTTTCGAATTGGGAGATTATATCTCTCGTAAAATGGATCCCTTACAAGTCTATAGTCTCTCTAATAATTTTTACGACTATGAATTTTCTAAAATAACGCTTTATAACGCAATCAAGTTCCTATATACAGGGTGACATCCTCCTTTCACGTACTGCGTATAGGCAAGGTGGCACTTAAAGCTATGTTTGAGACTATTTCCTCAGTGCTGCAATGTTCCATAGGATCGGTACACTTCCTACCCTGATATACTGCATTCATCGTTCGACCTTATAGCAGGAGATAAATTTTATGGTGCATCATATTGTTGCAGCAGTCATTGTGCAAACGGATCGCATTCTGCTTGGACGGCGTTCACCTGACCGGGAATTTGACCCAAATGTATGGGATGTGTTTGGTGGACATATCGAACCAGGTGAGGAACGAGACCATACGCTGGTTCGGGAGTTACAAGAAGAGTTGGGCATCACGCCAAGGCAATGGATGGAACTCGAAATGATTACAGAATCTGTTCCTAGAATCGGTGAAAGCCCTGCCTACGACCTCGTTGTTTATTTTTATTGCCTTACCTCTTGGTCAGGGACACCGGTCAACTTGCAGCCTCATGAGCACACAACCATCCAATGGTTTTCGTATGCTGAGGCTATCGAGCTAGACCTCGCGCATCCGAGTTATCCGCGTCTGTTTGCGCAATGCCTGCAGTCGATAGCTGAAGACGAATAATAATTCGTTTATTTTTCTGTAATTCTGATTATTATGATGGCGCGCAGCTTTATCCCGTTAGCATTTTTACCATTGATCGTTGCTTGCATGGCCAACCCCGTGCCATCTGCAAGTGCTCCTACAAGCAATCCGGCTCCAGTCAATTTAATACCAACGCAAGAGGCATCGCCCACGCCACGGCCTACACCAACAGTCACTATACCAGCTCCAACACAATCAACAGGTTCGTTCGAGTTGATCGGTCATTCGCCGCTGCTCCAGCGCGGCATGAACGCGGCGCCCGCTATTTATGGAATCTATGCTTATATCGGCAGTCGCACGGATGGCAGACATGCAGATGCGGGTGTGTTGGTGGTTGACATCTCCAATCCCGCGAATCCGCAGGTGGTTCATCAAATCGGACCTCCTGAAGAAGGTCTCGTCGGTCAAACGTCTCGAGAGCTGCGCGTCTGGCCAGATCAGGAGTTACTCCTGGTGATGAACGTCAATTGTGATGGGGTACTGCATGACTGTGGACAAATGAGTGTGCCCGCCAATATCAGTTTCTATGATATCTCCGGAACAAACGCAATGATGCCAAGGCTTATCAAATCCTATTCACTAGCACGTACTCCCCACGAGATGTTCTTGTGGGATGATCCACGCGTGGATGGCCGCGCTCTTCTTTATCTGTCTACCTGGGGAAGGCTCATTGACGACCTGTTTGTGTTGGATATATCTCAAGCACGAAATGGGATCATTCAAGAAGTGAGCAGTTGGAGCGCGCCGTTTGGCGTCCTCCGAGCCAGCTCCCACTCGCTCAGTGTTTCTGTCGATGGGAAGCGTGCTTATCTCGCACATCTTCAGGATGGTTTCATGATCCTTAATACGTCAAGCCTAGCCGATGGGCTGCCAAATCCGCAAATCAATCTTATAACGCCTCCAGAAAACTGGGCACGATCTGCTCCTGGTGCACACAGCGCAATGAAGCTGTTTGGCAAACCGTATGCACTGATCACGGAAGAGGTCTATGGTTTGTGCCCCTGGGGTTGGGTGCATTTCATTGATATCGCCGATGAAACCCGGCCACAGTTTGTTTCGGAATACAAACTCTATCCGTATAACACGATCGAGCATTGCGCGGAAACAACGTACGAACGTTATCAATACTCGAGTTTCTCTTCGCACAATCTAACTCTGACGAAAAACCTGGCATTCATCACTTGGCACTCGGGAGGTTTACAAGCAGTCTCCATCCAAAATCCATTGCAGCCAACGCAAGTCGCCGAGTTCCTGCCAGAGCCACTGCCGTCTGTCCAAACTGAAGACCCGGCCCTCAGTTCAGGACCCGATAAAGTGGTGATGTGGAGTTATCCTATCATCAAAGATGGTCTTATTTATGTAGTTGATATTCGTAATGGACTCTATATTCTCAAATATCACGGCCCGTTCGAAGAGGAAGTAGCAGCCATCCATTTTTTGGAAGGGAATTCAAACCTTGGCGAAGCACGATTGTGGGAGATGCCTTAATGTGAGCTACGTTCATTTGACTACAGTGTGAAGAAGTAGAACGGCTCGGCGTTTCGTCTTGGAATTAATTCTGTGGGGACGTGGCATCCTGGCCCCCACCTAACCTCCCCCATTTGCACCTCGCAAAAACCAGCGGGCTGAAAATAGGAGAGGGACACATTCATCTTTAATTGAAATTTTATATTCATAAATTTACTTTATTCCCCTCCCGCAAATTCCAAGTTATACGGCATTTGGGAGAGCGGTGATAATTCACCCAATCGATTCAACATATTCTTCAGGAAACTTCAAACGTCTGGCAAGGCCACGTAGCTTAGATGCGTATTCGGCACTATGTTCGCTCGCTGCGGGCGGCTCTGGTAGATTGAAGCATAAGGCGGGTAATGCATCACCCTGGGCAAGATGTACTAGGACTGCTTCTGGCCTGTAGGCTTGGACGCTCGGTTCAGCATAGAGCTGTTCCAGGTCAGCGTGAGAGAGGGAGACCACTACGCCGAAAACCAGACCCGATTCAGCGGGAACAAGAGTTGCACGGTCGCCGATGCGGAGTTGATATCCAGACAATGAAGCAGGGCGAATATTCTCCGGTGCCACTCCTTTTGCGCGAAGCAGATCCTCATCCATAAAAAGACCGTAGAAAAAGACGTCAATTTTTCTCACAAGATAGCTCCTAAAATCAGGTAACTCAAGTTAATCTAAATTACTTTCCAACCACCTGATAGTTTGTTTCAAAAGCGATCCGTTGGTCGAGTGCCGAAGGCGTATCGAGACCAACAGGAGGCATAAAGTGCCGGGATTTGTGGTTTCGATACGTGGCGCCAGCGGCGCCACTACTCAACCACCTCTTGATTCAAAAATGTCAGGTGTCTATATTACCTTGATAAACTTTCCCAGCGATGGAACACCGTTGTGACTCAAAACGAATAGCAAACAATACCCTCGAGGCATATGGGCAGGGGTGGGTGGCCCTTGAACCTCCAATGTCTCATCATCTATCCTCTTGAATATCAACTCAAGCAAACGCTGATCAGTATTGGTGACGTGCGTCAACACCTCGGGGCGCATGAGTACAACTTTATGGATTGACCGAGAGTCATCTGCCGTAATAGAGAATGAACCACCATAGGTAATACGCTCGGAATATTCTGTGATGACCGGGCGCACTCCGCGAAAGAGATACGGCGGCGAAAATATCTCGATGGATCGTTCGATCACTTTGGCACGCGGGTTGCCGCCCATGGAGATCACACGTGCATCTGGGAGCAGGATCGCCGTGGAATGATAGACGCGTGGTCGTTGTTGGGCAGCCATCAGAGTCCAGGTGTTCGCGATTGGATCATACAGCTCTGCCTCATAAACGGCGTTTGGTGTTGTATGCATGTCAGCCATGTGGCCGCCATAACTGGACATTCCGCCTACAACAAGCACGTTGCCATCTGGCAAAAGCACGCCATTGGCATGGATGCGCTTATGATGCATCGTGGCTTTCCGTTCCCAGCGTGGGTGTCGCACGCTCAAATCAATGCGTTCTGCCGTGTTCTGAACGTGTGTAAATATATGAAAGATAGAACTCCAGGAATCTTTGCCAACACTATGCAGGAGAGTCATCAATATTCTTCCGAGGTTGTGTGAGCCTCCACCGGCGATAAGGATTTGTGGTTCGTACTTCGGCGGGCGAAACGCCAGCAGAACGGAGATTCCCTCTTCGCGATTCTTCTTCCAATGCGGACCTCCCACTTCCGTCCACGTCTCTGTCTTTGGGCTATAGCGCGCGGAAGGAAAACGACCTGGGATGAAGAAATGTGTATTGAACATGCCAGAATAGAATACATCCCCATCTGGAAGCAGGTGCATGCGCGGATAAAGCGGCAGCTTCCGGTCTACCTTCATCCGGCTCCAGGATTTCGTAACCGGGTCGAACACTTCATTGACGCGGACGATGTAGTCATCCATTTTGGTGATCAACTCGATCAGATTCTTAAGAGTACTCTTTTTCGGCGTATCGGTGGGCGCCCGGAATTCCAGCCCTGCCAACGTCAACACTCTGTCATCTCCCAGGCGGATGAGGGTGGGATACCAACGCCCGAACTCCATATCTTTCAATCGTTCCCATGTTTCGGTAAAGGGGTCAAAGAGATAGGCTTCCCGCAGTCCGCCATAAAATGGATCGGGTGGAGGCGGGTAATAACTCGTGCCGCCAACGAAGAGCAGCTTGCCATCCGCCAAAAACGTATGCCCGCCGCACCATAAATCACAGGCCATCGGGTCACAGTTAATGGGATAGCGTTGCCAGGGACTGGTGTTCAAATCCAGCATTTCGGCGCGCGGCAGCGACGGGTGGCTGAACTCGTCCGGGTCTAATGATGACCCACCAAAGATGAATATCTTGTTCGTCGGCAGTAAGGCTACATGGGTTGCAGAGTTGACAAAACTGACATCGAGCATATCCCACTTTCCGGCAATCTCCGGAGGCTGCTGGGCAGGCGGATGTGAGGATGGTTCGTGATGCATAATCCACTCCTTACTCACAAAACCCGTTATAACCGCCAGTGCGGCTCGTTTCAGGTAGGAGTTAATTATACTGCGAAGCATGTCGCCAATGGGAAGGATGTGCTGGAGTTGGTTCAGGCAAACCCATATGATGCACGGGGCAATCCTTCAGCGGATTCGTTTATACTTTCCATAAATATGGAAATCACCGAGATGCCGAAGCTCTACGACGAACTCGCCTCCTGGTGGCCGCTGCTCTCTCCGGTTGAGGATTATGCAAAAGAAGCCGCATTCTTCCTGCAGCTGATACACACAGCTGGATTGTCGCCTGCCCGATCGTTGCTCGAATTGGGAGCAGGCGGTGGTAACAATGCATTTCATCTTAAACACCATTTTAAAGATGTGATGCTCACCGATATCTCACCGCAGATGCTCCAGCTTAGCCGCCTGCTCAACTCAGATTGTGAACACCTTCAAGGCGATATGCGGACGCTGCGCCTCCATCGCACTTTTGACGTGGTCTTTATCCACGATGCGATTGATTATATGTTGACTCTGGAGGATGTACGACAGGCCTTGGAGACGGCTGCGGTTCATTGCAAGCCGGGAGGCACGGCATTATTTGTGCCCGACTTTGTTTGTGAGACGTTTCAGCCCTCCACCGACCACGGCGGCGCGGATGGTGACGGACGGAGTCTGCGCTATTTGGAGTGGACGTACGATCCGGATGCTCAGGACAGTACCTATGTTACCGAGTTTGCTTATCTCTTGCGAGAAAGGAATGAGCCGACTTGGGTCGAGCATGATATACATACCTGCGGTCTCTTCCCGCGCGCAGACTGGCTGCGACTCTTGAACGAAGTTGGCTTCCAAGCTGAATTTATTCACGATCCTTTTGAGCGTGAGTTATTTCTTGCTCGTAGGGTATAGACTGACCTGTCAGGTCTCAATTCCATTTGTTTTGATAATGAGGTAGTATTAATGGTGTCGTAGGAACCATGCAATTCCTGATAACAATGTTCTGTCATTATCTTGATGCAGGTGTGGAGCAGCGCAATCATGAACCAAAATTATTCAGATCAAAAGCCGGTTTTGATCGTCGAGGATATCGCTGCAAATCGAGAGCTATTCTCTTTGCAACTGTATCAGTTTGGCGTTGGGTCACGGCACGTCACCAACGGCAAGGATGCTGTTGAGCTGGTTCAGGCAAACCCTCAGGAATTTTCCATGATCCTGATGGATTTACAAATGCCGGTCATGGACGGGTTTACAGCCACGCAACTCATACGGCAGCACGAAACGGAAACGGGCACTCACGTGATCATTGTTGCCATTACTGCCAACCGCGCGGAGAACATCCAGGAACAATGCCTGCAGGCTGGCATGGACGATTTTATTTATAAGCCGTTCACGCTTGCCAAAATGGGCGAGCTTCTTGAGAAATGGTTTGTCGACTAGGGAATATTGAATCAGCGTCTGGAACTATGATTAGAATGATCAAATGACGGACTATGATTTCAAGTTGATTTTGACGGGCGATTTTTATTGGGTTTCATGACCCGCTTGAATTGCAAACTACGACTGCCAAAGTTGAGTAGTAAACCAACCTCCAGCCCGTAAGCTTCGAGATAGTTGATGGCCTGCGCCAAGTGGACATCCTCTAATTGGATCAGGGCCTTGATTTCAACCATTACTTTCTCTTCGACAAAGAAATCGACACGGCGATTACCAATTTTGATGCCTTTGTAAAAGATATCCATTTCATGTTCACGGCTGAACGTCAGTTCCTGTTGCGCCATTTCTATTTCCGGCGCACGCTGGTAGATGACTTCCTGAAAACCATTTCCTAATGTTTTATGAACTTGCATGGCGCATCCGATGATCTTGCCTGTTAGTTCGGAGTGGAGATATTGTTCATTAGGCATATGTAATTCCCTTTTCTAGAACTATGATTCTGTTGATTGAATGAGATCTATGATCATAACCCAACTCCAATCATAGTCCATCCGATAATCCCATAAATCATAGTGCAGACATTTCGTGCCGATCCACCACCGCTTACTCCGGAGTGGATTCGGTGAAGGACGTAACACCCGTAATCGTTTCAGCGGAGCGAAGCAGGAAGAAGGGTTCTTTAAGCGCATCATGCGCGAGCTTACTGAGGCGCCCTAAGCTATCTTATA
>Ga0081539_10003099_pt1 | contig 21343 bp, 16 predicted proteins | sample TabmetS4T2R2_FD_71023 | JGI IMG/M metagenome (GOLD analysis project Ga0081539, IMG submission 71023) | Tabebuia heterophylla rhizosphere microbial communities from the University of Puerto Rico - S4T2R2 | ecosystem: Host-associated > Plants > Roots > Rhizosphere ...
TGCGACGTCGAGATGCCGGTGATGAACGGGTTGGAGTTCATGAAGACGTTGCGCGCCCGCAAGGAGTGGCAGAACGTGCCGGTCATCCTGCTGACCAGCAGCATGCAGCGCGATCGCATCGTCGAGGCCGGCCGGCTCAAGGCGGCGGAGTACCTGCTGAAGGGGAACTTCTCGCTCGACCTACTGATGTCGCGCGTGAAGCGGTGGCTGGAACAACCGCACGAGTCGGCGAGTTCCACGCCGGCGCCCTCGCTGGCCCAAGCCACGGGCGCGGCCGAACCAGCGCCGGAGAAGGAAAAGGCTCCGGTGCTTCCGAAGCTGCTGGAACGAGATCAACTCCTCGCCGCAATCGCAGCGGGCGCGGACGGCATCAAGACGCTCCCGGGCCTCCAGCACGAGCTGAAGTCGCTGCTGGGAAACGCGCACCCCAGCACCGCCGCGCTGACGGCACTGATCCGTCAAGATCCGGTCGCCACCGTTCGGCTCGTGCAGCAAGTCAACACCTCCAACCCTTCGGGCAACAAGGGGCCGGTCACTTCGGTCGAAGAGGCAGTCCGCGCCCTGGGCCCGCAAGGGATCGGCGCCGCGGTCGAGGGCATGGCGTCACGCAAGGACTTCAGCAAGAACGACGCCAACGGCCTGCCGCTGCTGCGGCTGTGCCAGCACAGCGTGCTGGTCGGTACGGTCCTGAGCCAGATCGTCCCGCGTAGCTCCGAGATCACGCCCGGCGCCACGTACCTGATCGGGCTGTGTCACGACCTGGCACAGGTCGCCTTGCGTCACCTGTATCCCAACGAGTTCGGCGCCGCGATCGACTTCGCGGCACAAGCCAAGCTACCGGTCTGTCAGCTCCTCCCCGACGTGTTCGGCGTCAACTTCGGAGAGCTGACGCGGCAACTGCTCGCCGCGCTCAAGCTGCCGTCGCAACTGACCGAGCCGATCTGCGAGCACGCGGAGTTCGAGGCCGGGGGTAAAGCGCCGCAGAGCCACCTGGGTTCCGCGCTGCGCCTGGCAAACGAGTTCGCCAACGCGCTCCAGCTCGTCCCGTCGCTCGACGAGGCGTTCGTGCGCCCGCTCTCGCAGGCCGAGTGTCGGACGGCGCGCATCATGACCGCGCCGCTCAACGGCGCGGAGCTTCGCTCCGACGCGATCATGGGCATCCAGTCGCTCTCGCAAGCCGCGGCGCTCGAGGCCGACCTGCGCCAGCCCGTCGCGCTGCCGTCGAAGCCGAAGGTGTGGTACATGCGACACTCCTCGTTCTCGTCGCTGGACCCGTTCGGGCAGGCGTTGGATTTGCTCTCCCGGATGGACTCCGGCTCGGCGCTGCCCGGTCGCGAGGAAGCGGCAGACCTTCAAGGTCTGGTCGTCTGCACGCCGTCGCTGGAACACGGCGGGACGCCGTTCAGCTCGGTGGAGCGATGGCTGGCCGTGCCGCGGTCCAAGCCGGTGAAGGTGCTGTTCGCGGTGGACGACCCCGCCGCGGCCGAGCGCTCGACGCCGGAGATCCGCACGATCCGCCTGCCGATCTCGATGGGCGAGCTGGTGCGATGCCTGCAATGGCTGGCGAGCTAGCCGGCTGCTGGAGAACGGCGCTTGAGTTGCTGGTTCGCGGCGGCCGGGACGGCCGCGCTACATCGCCCCTCGAGTCGATCACTCCCCCCTCTTCAATCGATCGGTGATTCACCGCAAGACAACTTGGAACAGGTCCTCCGACGGGATCGCCTGAACGGCCGTCGTCGGATCGAACGGGAGCTGCACCTCGAATGCAGGTCCGGTCGCGCCCGTGCGGTGGACGAGGATGTCGCCGCCGTGCTGGTGCGCGATGGAGAACGCGCTGATGAGTCCCAGCCCCCGCTCCGACGGGTCGCTGTCGGGGAACGCGAACGGCACGAAAAGCTTGGCCAGGTTCTTCTCGTCCCAGGCGTCGCCCTCGCCGCTGATGGTGATGCTCAGCGACTTCGCGTCGACCGACTTGGCGACGATCGAAACCTTCCCGCCCTGCTTGCAGTGCTTCGACACGTAGGCGGCGAGGATCTCGATCGCCTTGACGACCTGCGCGGCATCGGCCTTGATCGTGCCGAGTTCGCCCGTCGCGTTACTGACCACTTCGTGAGGCTTCGCCGCGGCAGCGGCCGCCTCGGTCGCGCGGCGGAGCAGTTCGCTCGCCTGCATCGGCTCGCCGAACTGGCAACGCGGGTCGCGCGTGGCGAGTTGTAGCTCTTCGAGCATCGTCAGCAGTCGCCCGCGTTCGTCGGCCGCGAGCTTCCACATCTCTAGGGCATCGCTCGAAGGCGCGCTGTTCCCAGTCGGCGCGTCGGCGCGGTTGGCCGGGTCCAGCTCGTCCAGGAAACAGTACGTCGCCGTCAGCGAGTTGCGGATGTGTTGCACGAGACCGTACGCCATGTTCGCCAAACTCTCGACGCGGTCGGCCACGACCATCCGCCGCAGCGCGCTCATCTTGATCTGGACGATCGAGTCGCGCTCGCCCTGGCTGATGAACAGGTCCATCGCGGCGCGCACCGTTTCCTTCATGAGCTTCGCGTCGACCGGCTTGGTCAGGTACTTGTAGATCGATCCGGAGTTCACCGCCTTGATCGCGTCGTCGATCTCCGCGTAGGCGGTGGTCATGATGCGGACGATGTTGGGGTGCTTGTCCTTGATGTGCGCGAGCAGCTCGGTGCCCTGCTGTCCCGGCATGCGCTGGTCGGTGACGACCACGCCGATTTGAGCCGCGTCGCGGTCGAGGATCGCGATCGCGTCCTTCACGCTCGTCGCGGTGAAGACCTTGTACTCCTTGTCGAGGAACTTGCGGAAGTACTTCAGCGCCTGCTCCTCGTCGTCGGCGTAGAGCACGCCGAAGGGCGCGAGCTTCGCCGGCGCCGTGGTGGCGGTCGTCTGCGTCGCCGCGGGAGTCGCTGGCGGGGTCGGTGGTGCGGTGGTCGTCGTGCTCATGCCGCCTCCTTCGTCTGATCAGTCGCGGCGGCGGTCGCGCCCACCGCGGGCAGGTCGAAGCTCACTTCCGTCCACTGTCCCAGCTCGCTGGCGGCAGACATCGTTCCCCCGTGGTTCTTGATGATCGTGTGCGAGATGCTCAGGCCAAGCCCCGTGCCTTCACCGGGTTGCTTGGTGGTGAAGAACGGCTCGAAGATGCGCGAGAGGTGCTCGGGCGCGATGCCCACGCCGTTGTCGCGTACCGACACCTTCAGCCGCGCCCCGACGCGCTCGGTCGCGACGATGATCTTCGGCGTGCGACCGAGGTCTTTGGACTTCATCGCCTGCGCCGAGTTCACCAGCAGGTTCATGAACACGTGGATGATCTGCGTCTTGGAGCCGATCGCGCTCACGCCCTTGACCGAGCTCGATTCGACGAGGATCGGGCCCAGCTCTTGCGCCGTCAGCCGCTCGGCAACCGTCAGCGCCTCTTCGAGGCTGAACGCGTTCTCCTCCGATAACTGCGACGGATAGGCAAACGTCCGCAGGTCGGCGATCACGCTCTTGATTCTCGACATGCCCTGGTTGATGTCGGAAAGCGTCTCCTTCAAGCCTTCGTTTTCTCCCACTTCCTGCTCGGCCATCTGGAGCGCCATGAACGTGAAGTTCAGCGGGTTGTTGATCTCGTGCAGCAGGCCGGCCGACAGCTTGCCCAGCGCGTTCATCTTCTCGGACTGGACGAGCTGAACCTCGGTCTCCTTCAAGCGCTTGATCGTGCTGGCCAGCTCGACGTTGTTCACGTCCAAATCGTGGCGCAACTTGAACTCGCGGAACCGGCGGCGGCTGTTGAGCGTGTTGCTCGTCACCGCGATCAGTCCGGTCGTGATCAGGAAGTACAGGTTGTTCACCATCGAGCGCGCCGTCGCCGCATCATCGGTGTAGATCGGCGGCGGCGGGACGTAGTGGTGCAGCAGGCTGGCGCCGATGTAGCAACTGATGATGAACGTGCAGATCGCGCACGCCTGCACGAACGTGTACGGGATCAGCAGGATCGCGGCGGCCATCACGATGTTCAGGCCGGCGTAGTACGGCGAGAGCACGCCCTCGGCGCGGTAGATCATCCACGCGATGGCGAACGCCGCGGTGATCAGCGGCGCGCTGTCGAACCACGCGACGTGCTTGCGCCCCCATTTCGTGTACAGCGCCGCCAGGAACGGCAACATCGCCAGGTCGCACAACAGCCGCGCCGTAAACATCGGCCAGGCGAGCTTCGGGTAGACGAACAGGTCCAGCCCGACGAACGCCGGCACGAGGAACAACGCCAGGTAGAAGCAGACCTTCGCCTGGCGGACGCGCAGGTTGGTGTAGAACTCCTTGTACGCGTCAAGGAGCGCGCGCGCATCGAGGTTGGTCGCGGTCGAGTCCTTCGACATGAACCAATATCGTTGGTATCGACCCGACCGGGTCGCCGCTGGGGTGGCACAGGCGAAAACTCCGGATTTGTGGCTTCCTGGGCCGCTCCGGAAGTGAGAATCAAATCCGGATGCGCCGACGCGCGCCTCGCTTCTGCGGATCTTTGAGTCGTTATCGGACGTGCGCGACTGGCGCGCCAAGTCGCGGTTGCCTTCCACGCTGCCGAGGTCGGTCTCATCTCGGCCGGGCCGAGCCAGGTTGCGCAAGTTAGCGATGGCTTCGATTTGCGCATTCGACTGCGCTTCCAGCCGCGAGGTCGCTCCGTCAGTTCGGCGACGTCCCGCGACTCGCGCGTCCACTGCTCGCGGCAACGCCTCGCGGTCCCGTTGGCTTCGTTCCGCCATTTCGACATCGTTTTTCCCGCGCGCGCCACTTCTCCCTCTCCCGGTACTCCGGATGAGGGCAAGGGGGTGAGGGCTTGACGGCGCGCGCGCCCACACGCACGAGCGGCATCCACCCACTCGCGCACCCCTATACTCGGCGGCGCTGCGCGCCGGGCGCGCCTGGCGCGCAGCGCAACCCTCGCCACGAGCAGCCAAGCTGGATTTTCTTTTCAGATTTGCGTCCGCGAGCGCTGCGCGCCAAGCGCCTCAAATGCGCAGCGCCAGTCGGCGACGCCGCGCGCGGGCGAAAGCGGGCGCGACCGTTGTCGCGACGACGGCAACGCCAACGGGTTCAGGGATGATCGCGACGTTGTCGTACTTCACGTCGGCGGTCTGCGAGTACATCCCGACGTAAAGGTCGTCCGGAACATTGGAGAACGTGAGCGTCGTTCCGCCGAGGAACTGGCCGTTCATTCCCCGGGCGGAGAATTCGGCGGAGTTTAAGTTGGTCCGAAAGATCGACAACACGAACGTCTGGTAGACGTTACCCACGTTCTGAGCCACCCACTCGCCGGTACCCGACCCCGACGACATGTGGGAGGCGAGGATCCCGCCGAAGAACGAGTGCACCTCGACGCTCAAGACCTGCGAGTCGCCCATGAGGTGGCCGGACGTGCCGTTCGAGTTAGTCGTGAGCGCGAGCACGCCCCAGCCGTCAAATCCGCCCGGCTCCGTCGAGAGCATCGTGACCTCGGCGTGCACGCCCTGGTTGATCCCGACTTTGAGTTGGCGCGTGGTGTAATCGGCCGCGTACGGCGCGTGCATGAGCAGCGCGTCGTTCTGGCCGATCGACGAGCCGGAGAAGATTGCCATCTCTTCCCAGGTCATCAGGTCTTTGGTCGTCCCGTCAAACCGCTCGAGACCGCCGACGAAGCCCGCCGTCGCGGTTCTCGCTGCGAGCGACAAACTGACCACCGCCGGCGCAAGCGTCGCGGATCGCCACAAGCTGGACATGATTCACCCTGCCATGAAAAAACACGCGCCCGTTGCTCCGATTCCACAGCCGCCACCCCCGCTAATCGAGGCGACGCTGGCGACTCGCGACGCGCCCGCGCGCGGGACCCGGAACCGCTTCACGCCTTCGTGATGTCCAAAAACACGACGTTCCGGTTCTCTTCCAGGAACGTCTCGCACGTCGCCATCCGCGACTTGTCGATCTCGGCGGCGTTGGCGAGCATCTGCTCGTCCGTGCGGTAGATCAGGTTCCAGTCGAGGAACGCTTCCATGTACGCGCTGCACCACACGTCCGGAACGAAGTTGGCGATCAGCAGCCGGCCGCCGGGGTTGAGCATGTCGAACATCCGCTCGGTCAGCTTCGAGGCGATGCGGTCGTCGAGGTAGTCGAACAGGCCGGTGGTGTAGATGAAGTCGAACTTGTCGCGCGCGACGTCGCCGCGGAAGAGGGACTTGATCGAGTTGCACATCGTCGTGACGCCGAGGTGCCCGACCTCGCTCTCGACGATCTGGAGGCTGAGCGCGTCCTGGTCGAGCGCGACGAAGCGATCGACCTGCCGCTCGGCGACCGCGTGCGACAGCGCGGCCTCGCGCAAGTGTCCGCACGCGACCGAGAGGATGCGCGGGTGCGGTGAGCGGGCGCACAGCTCGTCGATCGCCGACGCCACCAAGTCGCGGCGCCTTCGCACGGCATGTCCCGCCGGGATCTCCAGCGTGAACTCGAAGATACGGCGCCCGAGCGTCGTGAGGCGCGCGTCCTCTTCCGGCAGCGGGCGGCGCGCGTAGAGGTAGTCGATCAGCACCGCGTCGCCCGGATACCCGCGCGGCTTGTTGAAGCATCGCGAGGCAAACGGGTCCTCGTGAATGCGGTTCCGCAGCGGGTGCGCCAGGCACTGCGCGCAGACGCGCTTCCACGCGTCCGGCGTGCTCGTGGACTTGAGCGACCACAACACGGTAAGCAGGTCGCCCATCGCATCATCGATCTCGGTGAGGCTTTCGGGGTCGGCGTCGTCGTCGTGCAGGACCGCGACCGCGGTGCGCAGCCGCTGGTCGATCTCGTCCAGCGCGTTGCGCAAGACAACCGTCGCCAGGTCCCATTGAACGGGCTGGCGGAGCAGACGCGAGATGTCCGGGCGGCGGATGCCGCGCGCGGCGCGTTCGAGGACACTCTCAGGCGAAATCGACGCCAAGGCCTTCTGATCGATCACCGTCACAAAAGCCACCTTTCACGAATGAACAACTCAACGACCGGTGGTCCGGTTGTGCGAGCAGAGCGGTCGGCAAGAGAAGAACGCGGCGGGTCACGCGTGCGCGATCGAGTTGAGCGCGCACCAAGTGCGCGTTCGTCGGCGACGAGTCCGAACGAACTCGATGAAGGTCAGATGAGTCGAACGCGGTCAGCGTGCGGCACACCGTGATCGCGCGCGCAACAGCAGCCATGCGATTCACACGAGAACGAGTTGTCGAGGCACTGATCCCGATTCAGTCACAGCCCGCGGCGAGTCGAGCAAACGCACGAAACGAGGCACGAGTGTAGCCACTTTCGTGGCGGTCCACAATTCAGAAGTGAGTTTTCAACAGGCAAAATCGGACGACTCCCAACAATCTGATGCTCTCCATTTATCGGACCTTAACCGCCCGCAAATCCGGCACAGTCGGTAAACACACCCCCGCCTGCCGCCGATGAACCCAACGCCTACGGCTGAGGCGCCGGGACTCCGCGTGCGTCACGCGGATCGGCCCGGCGACCCACCCGTTCGGGCAGGGAGCGTGCGTGAGCCATGTCGAAGTCACTGCGTCGCTGCGTCGTTGGTTCGATCGTGCTGGCCGCCTCCTCGGTGTTCGCGAACCGCGCGATCGCGGGCGGCATTGAGGTGCCGATGCAGGGCGCCAAGGCCGCCGGGCAGGCTGACGCGTTCACCGCGCAGGCCGACGACCCCTCGGCGATCTTCTACAACCCCGCCGGCCTCACGCAGCTCAAGGGCACGCAGATCAGCGCGGGCCTGTACTTCCTTCAGCCCGCGTACCACTTCGAAGGTGACGACGGGCGCGACGAGCGGATGGAGCTGCCGACCTACCTGCCCCACTTCTACGCCGTCAGCGACTTCGGCCTGGACAAGTGGCGGTTCGGCATCGGTATCAACAATCCGTTCGGCATCAACGAAGACTTCGGCGACGGCGGGTCGTTCCGCTCGATCGTCGACGACGCGCAGCTCATGTGCATCAACATCGCGCCGACGGTCGCCTACCAGGTGAACCCGAACTTCTCGCTCGGCCTTGCGTTCAACACGTACGTCGGTAGCGCGCTGCTCACGCGGCACGTGCCGCTGGGCGGCGGCGCCGAGGGCGAGTTCCACTTCCGCGGCGAAGACGTGTCGTTCGGCGTCACGCCGGGCGTGCTCTGGAAGATCGACGAGCGCAACACGATCGGCGCGTATTATCGGTCGCCGTTCTCGCTCAACTTCGATGGCGACGCGAAGGTCGACTTCGCCGGCACCAACGTCGTCGGTCCCAGCGACACCAAGGCCAACCTGCACTTCCCGCAGAGCGTGGGCGTCGGCTACGCCTTCCGCCCCACGCCGGACCTCAAGCTCGAGGCCGACGTCATCTGGACCGACTGGCACGCCGTCAAAAACCTCATGTTCGATTCGTCCAACCCGGCCTTCAACGGCCAGAAGATCCCCGCCAACTGGGACAGCGGCTTCACCTACCGGCTGGGCGTCGAATACCTGCTCGACAAGCACTGGGCCCTGCGTACCGGCTACGCTTACGGCCAAAACGCGGTGCCGAATTCAACGTTTAACCCACTCGTGCCGGACTCGAATTACCACCTCGGGGCCGTCGGTATTGGATACTCCACCGAGCGATGGTCCTTCGACGTGGCGGCGAACCTGATCTACCGCGAAACCCACCACGTCGAGGGCAGCGTGAACTCGCCCCTGGTCGACGGCGACTGGGGCAACCTGATGTACGGCGTGATGGCGACGCTGACGTTCAAGCTCTAGACCGCTTGACGGCAAGCCGCGCGTCGCTCGCGCCGCGCGCGGCGTTTCGTACCGTCGAAGTTGAGTGGAGCAATTGAACGTGCGCGAGCGGAACGAGCAGGTTCAGTCCCCTACTGTCAACGCCGCCGCAAGCGCGCGCGTTGACGGCGCGGCGACGACAGCCGCGAGTCCCGCGTCGCTTCGCCGGATCGTCTTGCGACCCTTCGGCGAAGGTCTCGACGGCGATTCCCGCCGCGCCGACCTGCTCGGCTGCACGACGGCTGGCATGACGCTGGTGGTCGACCAGCCGATGCGCCTCAACTCGCGGTTCTTCGTGAAGGTGAAGCTCTCGTCGGTCGCGCTCGTCGTCTACGAGGTCAAGCAGTGCGAGCCGCTCGGACGACGCTTCCGCGTCGAAGCCGAATGGCGCGACCTCACCGGCAGCGCCACCGACCGCGCCGCCAACGCCGAGGCGGTCGTGCGAGCGCTGCTCGCGGCTTAACGTTCGGCGCCGCGCACGCTTCGGTTCGTAAGCGCGACACCGCCGACATTCCCGCCCAGAAGCTGGGCGTTCAGCGTGCCGCCGGTGATCAACATCTCCTCCAGCGCGCTGGTCACGTCGTTCAGATCGATTCGAGCGGAATCACCGTCGCGCTCGAGGTGGAATTGAACCGACCGGCGCATCAGTTCCTTGATGAAGGCGGCGCTCACCTTCTCCGTGCGATTGACCACCTGCGCGACGACGTCGTCCGAGATCTCAGCGCCGCGCGAATACAACCGAACGAGCTTTTCCCGCCCCGCGTCGTCGGGCAGCGGGAACTCGATCGCCTGATCGACTCGCCCGGGGCGCGACGCCAATGCCGCCTCCAGCATTTCCGGGCGGTTGGTGGTGAGGATGAAAAGGATGTCGGCGGTCTCGCGCAGTCCGTCCATCTCGTTCAGGAGCTTGTTCAGCATCGCCTCCTCGCACGGACCGTGCATGTGCGTCCGGTCGCGCGCGATCAGGTCCACGTCCTCGATGACCACGAGGCTCGGCTGGAGCAGTCGCGCCAGCGCCATGTACTCGTCGAGCAGGCTGACCTGCTCGGCCGTGATCAGCAGCGTCGTATGGCCCTCTAACGCGCCGGCGAGGTAGTGAATCGTGTGACTCTTCCCGGTGCCCGGCGGGCCGTAGAACAGGATGCCCTTCTTCGTCGCCTGTCCGAACGCCGACAGCTTCTGGCGGCGCTTGATGAACCCGACCACGTTGCGATCGAGCAACTCGAGCGTCGTGGCCGGCAGGATCACCTGCTCGCGCTGCACCGTCCGCAGCTTGTGCACTTTGATCCCCGTAGACTGACCGGTGTATCCGTGTTGCTCCTCCAGCGAGAGGATCTTCCCGCGGTAGGACCTCGACGCGTTCACCGCCAGCTCCAACGCGCGGAAGAACTCGTCGGCGACCTTCGCCCCGTCGGCGTCGTTCCGAGTGGCGATCTGAAAGCGCACGCCCGAGAGCCGCCCGTACTCCATCTTCGGCGATAGCAGGACCGCGAAGCGGGAGCCCTGCTTCTCCAGCAGCCAGAGCCCCACCTTCAACGCGCGCACCGGCTGCTCCTCGCCGACGTCGATCTCCTCGTACTCCGGCGGCGCGACGACTGCCCAGACGTGCGGATCCGGCGCGATCAGCGCCGTGAGGCTGACACCTTCAAACGCGTGCTGTTGTTGCACGCCGCAGAACTTGGTCACGCGGAGTTCCGAACCGAGCACCTGCTCGACCGCGCGATGCAGGTCCGCGCGCACGCGGAACGGGAACTGCCGCTCGCTCACGCGGAGCCACGCGAGGTTCTTCTTGCCGAAGTGCTCGCTGAGGAGCGCGGACACCAGCCCCTTGCGACGTTTCCACAGGTTCACCGAGATCTGCATGCCCGGCAATTCTAACAGCCGCGCGCTGCATCAGGTCGAACCCAACCCGGAAAGGAAACTCCTAAATGGTGGAAATTTCGAGACTCGCCGAGACGTCGGTCACGCCGACTCTTCGACGTGCATTTCCCCTCCGGGCGCGCGCGAGACCGGGCTGCCAAGGAGCGGCGTGAGCGATGCCGGCCAAGACTAGGGACAGTCACCGATTCTCCGCCGCGCCCGGAGCAGTTTCATCGCGGCGATTCCCGCGCGCTCGCGCTCTGGTCATCTCCGCCGTTCTTGATCCCCATATCCTCCCGCAGCGCCCCCACCATCTTCACGTGGCGGATTTCGTTCTGCTCGCTCCACTCCTTGTCGTAGTTCAGCCCGTACGGCCAGAAGTGTTGGCGGTCGCCTTTGAGCACGGCGTCGGGGCCGTCGAACTCTTTCAACTGTGCGATCGCGCGCGGGCCGGTCCATTTGCCGTCGACGAGCAGTTTGCGCCAGTTCGGGTGTTGGCCGACGCCTAGCGTGTGGGCGATCTCGTGCAGGGCGACGCGCTTGTTCATCTGCGTGCCGAAGTTGATCCAGCCGTTGTAGTTCCCGTCGGCCGTCGGCGTGCCGGGGCTGTAGTTGGCGGTGACGGTCTTGTCGAACTCGCCGTAGCGGTTGTACAGCGCGACGGCCGCGTCCATCGACTCGACGATCTTCGCGCGCACGGCCGGGTCCCACTTCTCGTTCCCGTCGGCGAGCTTGTAGACGAGCAGAAGTTTGTGCGGCGTCTCTTGAGTGGTGGGACCCGTCGTCGGCGTCATCGGCGTCGCCGACAGCGCGACGGCGCCCAGGAGCGCGACCGCGAGCGACCGGAAAAGTGTGTCCAATTTCATCATGCTCGCGCCGTAATCAGTCGAGGTGAAAAACTTCTTCCAGGAGTTGGAGCGATTCGTCGGCCTTCCTGCCGCCGGTGGACTCGAAGAACGGCGCCATCATCTCCTGCCAGCGGCGGTTGACGTCGCGCGCGGCCATGCCCTGAAGCGCCCGCTCGAAGTCGGGCGTCTCGAGGTAGCCGACGAGCAGGCCGTCGTCGTGGAGGAACAGCGAGTAGTTGTGCCAGCCGGTCTGACGCAGCGCCTCGAGCATCTCCGGCCAGACCTGCTGATGCAGACGTCTGTACTCGTCGAGGCGGTCGGATTTCACCTTGAGCAGGAAGCAGACGCGTCGCATCGGCATAGACCCCCAAGGTAGCAGACGACGCGCGGACACGGAAAAGAACCACAATTTTCACGTATTCTCAAAACGGCAAAAACCGCAATTTCATCCGCATTTTTGCGGTGTCCAGATCGTATCGGGCTGGGGATAATGATTGCAAATTCAAAGTAATTTACGTAAAAAGATGTCGCGAAGACCGGACCCGCCGGCGTGCACGGTGGGTCGCCGCGCGCGGCGGACGCGCGGATGAAGTGCACGAACGCCGGAAGGATGCTGATGTGACGCCCCCGAGCACGCCGAACGCCGCCGCCAAAGCCGTCAAAGCCGCAGCGAACGGTCCCGCCGCCGGGACGGCGCCGGCGGTGGAGCATCGGCGCGTCCCGCCTGAGGCACTTGCCCGGCCGGTGCGCGTTGACCTGAACGTCGAGCCGATGGATGCCCCGCCGATTGCTCGGCGCCGCTTCCTGCACCTCGCGCAAGAGAAGCTGACCTGCTCGCTCGCCTACCCACGGTTCCGACGCGCCGTCGAGCAGCTTGGCGATCTCGACGTCATTGAGGACACCGCGGGCATGTCCGACGATCGCGTCGCCGAACTCGTACGCGAGGCGCACGTGTATCTCGCCGCGTGGGGGTCGCGACGGCTGCCGCTGTCATTGGCGAAGGATCGTGGCAAGCTCGAGTACGTTTGCGGCATCACCGGCTCGATGCGCGACATCGTGCCGATCGAGCTGGTCCGCGCCGGCGTGCCGCTCTCGAACTGGGGCGACGCGCCCGCCAACGCGGTGGCCGAGGGCACAATGCTGCTGCTGCTCGCGTGCGTGAAGGACGTGCACCACCGGATCATGCACGTCCGCCGCGGCGGCTGGCGCCCTGGCCCGGGCCACGGCGGCTCGCTGTTCGGCCTACGCGTGGGCGTCTACGGCTGCGGCGTGATCGGCCGCCGCTTCGTCGAACTGCTCCATCCGTTCGGCGCGGTCATCCGCGTGTACGATCCCTACGCCGACGACCTGCCCGATTACTGCCACAACGCGCGGAGCCTGCGCGAGCTGTTCGAGCAATGCGAAGCCATCGTGATTCACGCCGCCCTCTCGCCCGAGACCGAACGGACCGTGACGGCCGAGCTCCTGGCGCTCTTACCCGATCGTGGCATCATCGTGAACACCGCGCGCGGGCAGATCGTCGACAACGAAGCGTTGTTTGCGGAGCTGTCGCGCGGGCACCTCCGCGCCGCGCTGGACGTGACCGACCCCGAAGAGCTGCCATCCGATCACCCCGCCCGCGGCTACGAGAACCTGATCCTCACCGCCCACTCCATCGAACACGGCTGGCCGCGCGACGAGCACGGCGACACGCATTTGGAAAACAGCGAGCGCGTGTGCCTGGACAATCTGAAGCGCTACCTGACGGGGAAACCGCTGAAGTTCCTGATGGACCCGGTGCGGTACGGGCGGAGCACGTGAGCATCGAGTGCCTGGACCTCAGCGATTCAGCGATTGGGTGTGGCACCGGTTGAGAGTGCAGCGCTCGGGCGTCGTCGCCCCGCCTCTACGCACGACTGGCGTCGATACGTCCCTCGACAGCGAAGGCTGGGCTATCGAAATCACCCGCGCGCGCATCCTCGGCTGCGGAGATCTCGAGCTCGTTTGCCGGCCTCGACTCGACGAGCATCGTTATGGCGGCAGCCAACAGCAACCCGTTGCGCCAGAGGCCAACCGCTAGCGATTTCCGCACGGCCGCCGCGGAAGAGTCCGGCGTTGCGGCCACACCGGTGCAGCCACACGGCTTGGGGTCGACCTTCGCCAATTCCCTTCCAATCAGACCGCTAAAGGCGAGCAGAAGGGCAAGGACGGCGACAGCACACCACCGGAGTTTCACTCCGGCGATAAGCCAAACGACGATCAACGCTTCGACTCCCGTCAACAGGGCAAGGCCGAGGACCGAGCCATTCGTCCACTCGCCGATCATCGTGGTGGATTGAAGTCGACCACCCTCGCGGATCAGGTGCAGTTTTGCGGCCACCGCATAGGCGAACACGCCGCCGATCAGGATGCGACAGCACCCGCACAGCCACTGCACGGTGGGGCCTTTGGCACCCCCAACGTTATCAATCGAAGGTTCCAACTTCTGGATGGACATGAGTCTCACCCTCGTCGCGCGCGCCCTTGCGGCGCAATTACGGCATGATCAGTAGTGGGACGTGTACGGTCTTCACCTCCAAGGGTGTAGCCGTCTCGCGAACTTTGAGCGTCACGCGAACACGTTGCGGTGCCGTGACATCCTTCTCCAGGATGGGCCGGACGGTGACCTGTGGCGACTCCGAAGCGTCGCGACTCACCTGGACCTCCACGACGTCCGTCCGGTCCATCTCCCAGCCTTCGATCGCGACGGGCGAGTCGTCCGCGGACGTGATCGCAAGTACCTTTAGGTTCCGATCTCGTCCCTGCCACATCAGCGCCGATGGTGTAGCCTTGATCTGCTCGGTGACCAACGCCGTGACGGGCAGTTGCAATCGGTGTTCGACGCCGTCTAGCTTCACGATGACGTGTGCATAGGCCGAGTAGGATCCCGCGGCGACCGCAGACTCGTTTGGCGCAAGGGTAGCGGCGAGGACGTACTCGGTCGCGGACCCATTTTTCAAGTCAGGGTTTCCGACCGAGAGCGTCAGTCCCGGATGTGCGCCTTGCCACGCGATCGTGGAAACAGTCGCCTCACGCCCGGGTAGTACCAGGCGAGCTTCCTTTCGTACCAGACCCCGACCCCGACGAGCCTCGCCCAGAGCAATGACTTGCGGCTGCACTCCCGTTGTGGTGTCGGCGTAGGCCATCAGCCGAAGGCTGAAAGTCTCCGCGACGGCGTCGCCGCTGGTGACGGCGATCGGTACCTCGGCATGGACCGTTCCAGCCTTGGCGAAAAGTTCCAAATCGACGCTGATGGTTGTCGCCTCGCCTGGCGCGAGTTCCAGTTTCTCCGCTCCGGCCGTCGTGCATCCGCAGGACGGCGTCCCGATGGAAATCCGCAAGGGGCTTTTGGAGATGTTCTTCAGCGGGAACTGGTGCGTCAGCACCTCGGCACCAAGCGCCCTACCGAAATCGAATACGGGGTCGACTTGGAGCCTTCCGCCCGCCGCGCTCCCGGTTTCCAGTTTGCCGAACCAGGCGAACAGCGCGCCGCCAATAGCGAGTATCGCGGCCGCTGGAACAAGTGCTCTTGCTCGCATGCCACTTCCCCATCCCACGCTTGCTCGCTCGGACTCGCGCTGGGCGCCGGCTCACTCGGGCGCTTCAGCCGTCCACGCGGCACGACTCGCCGGCAGGACATCCGTTTGCTTGAACTCGGCGTTGCTCGCAACGTCCTTGACAACCGTGCCAACCGGGAACGGAACGCGGAAGTCGGTGTCCGTCAGTTCCGGGTTAATGCGGATGCTTTCCGGTTCAACCGTCACCTGAATCTTCACGACGCTCCCGTCCCGTGGCCGATCAACCGTCTCAAAGCGGATCGGAAGCCAAACGTGCCGCCCTTTATGGTCGTCGAACCGGCGCGCTTCGAGGACGCGCAGTTCGGACATGACGCGGAACTCACCGCTGGAGACTTGCGCGTACGTCAGGAGCTTGACCGGTAGGGCGCCCCAATCGGGGGAGACCCACGCGACAGGGAGGCGCCGCTGCGGGGTGCCCGAAGTGCAGACGTAGACCTTTTGCCCTTCGACCCGCTCGGGCGCTGCTTGGACTTCGCTCGCTTGGTGCTTCAGTAGGCTGACCATGCTTCCGTCGTTCAACCCGAACCCGCCCGGTTTGGGCGGCATGACCATCGCAGCGGCTAGGACAGTGGTCTTGTCGCTGGTCGGAACGCTATCGGGCGGCGGATTGGCGAGGATGGTACCGGACTTCGTGCTCGCAATGTATTCAGATCGATCCGCGCCGTCATATGCCGTGACGATGACGTCCGGCTTCGGGTACGCGGGCGCCTTGACGACCGAGCGGTACAAGAAACGCCCCTTTTGCATGTCGAAAAGGAACCGACAATGCAAGTCCGAGCAGAGTGGCACCGGATGTTTGGGCGGTTCGAGATAGGCCTGCTTGACGTCGAACTGCATTTCCACGGCTGTAATGGCTTCGGCGTTCGCCTGCGCGATCGCGACGAGGTCGTCGCGCGTCAGTTGGGCGTCGGCAGCATAAAGCGTGGCGACGAGGGCGCCGATAAGGCACCACGACAAAACCCGTGCGTTGACGGACCACGAGCGACGGTTTGTACACACGGGTGTCTCCTGTCACGCAGGCTGTCGCAGCGTAAGTTATTCGCCCGCTTGGCAGCCGTTCTGCCAGCTCCCGCCACAGACGACCGCCCGCCAAGGGATCGGTGACGGTACGAAACACGGGCCACCAAAGATCGACGACGGGCAGTCCGCGATACTGTAGGTGCCGGGGCAAATCGCGAAGGTGCCAACGCAGTTCTTGATGTTGCCCGGCCCGCCGCACGCGCTCTTGGCGCCGCCGCCTCCGCAATTGCCGGCAGTGATGATCAGGCACTGCGCGTTGCAGGTCAGCCCGGTGGCCGCCGGGAGCGGACAAGTGTAGTTGCCCGCGCCCACGCAGCCGCTGAACTTGGGAGGTGGTGGCGGCTTGTCGTCCGCGAGCGCTCGCACGATAAAGGTCGGAGTGGCCGTCACGCAAGTCAGGGCCAGGAGCGAAACGTAGAGCGACCGGCACTTCCACTGTCTCATTGCGACTCCTTCCTGGGCGGCCGCGTGGGCGCGCCGCCCGGATTGGCGGACCGAACAGACGATTGTGAAAGCAATGCCTCAACTTCTCGGGACAGCGATTCAATCTCTGGCGGCGCCGGCTCGAATCCCTCGACGAACCGCCGGAGCTCCGCGCGGGCATCCGCCGCCCGATCCAGTTTGGCGAGACACAGCACGACGAACCTCTGCGCAGTCTGCCGGGCCCGGAAGCCCTCCCAGGCGGCGCAGTCTTGTAACAGCGGCAAGGCCGCGGCGTAGGCGCCTTTCTCGTAGAGCGCCAGCGCCTTGAAATAGCCGAGCAGCCGAAGCATCCCCTCGTTGAGGTCGCCGCGATCGGCCTGCGCGATCACGGCAAGCTGCTCGTCGTAGCGGCCAAGACGGTAGTACGCGTGGGCAAGTCCGAGGCTCGCGTGCGCGCGGGCGCTCCTCAATTCCGGCCGCGTTGCCGGGCAGTATGTCAGGAAGTCCTCACAAAGCGTGCGCGCCGCGTTCAGGGCCGCCTCGTCCGCTCGCGAGTTGATCCGATCCCAAAGTACCGGGTTATAATCATCCCTATACTTGCCCAAAAGTTCGACCAGCGCCACCGACTCCGGCCCTGGTCCCAACTCGACAAACTTGCGATGGACGAGTTCGGCTGCGGCGATGTAAATCAGGGACGCCGTCGCCGGGTCATCCGTCGCCCTCTCGAACGCGCGGCCGAACTCGAAGAGCGATTCGGCGAGCAGCGGTGACTTGCTCAACAGTGCCGCCAACTCTCGGCGCGTCGGGTCGGAGATCGGGGCGTACATCGACGTGGAGAGCCGGATCAACCAGGCACGAATCTCGGGGTCCGGCGGTTCTGCGGACCCGACGATCTCCATCGCCCGCGACAACGCGCCGGAGCGGTCGATGGCCGGTTCCGCGTTCGTGACACCTGCGGCCAGTGCCGACCCCTCGAACGAGTCCGGCAACCTCGCCAAGGTGATGGCCCGGCCGGCATCCTGCACTTGCTCCATCGGTAGCTTCAGTGGTTCGATTGCCGTCACATGCGACGAATCCGTCGCCCCGTACTTCATCGCGGTCACCAAGGCGTTGGCGCGACCATTCCCACCAAGCTTTGCACGCAGCGAACGCGCGACACCCTCCAGCGCGGACGACAACCTTTTTCCCTTCAACCCGCGCGCGCCGGCCGCATGATTGAATGCCTCGGTAGCGGCGTCGGTCCGATCGGACATTAACAGCAGGTTCCCCCGTGCCATCAGTCGCTCGAAGTTCTCGCCCGCTCCTGCCCGGTCGAGCGCCGTCCGATAACGGTCGGCGTCAATCGCGATGCCGCTCAGCACCAACCCCGGTACGGCTTCCGGCCGCATCGCCTCAATTTGCTCGTGCTTGAACTGCTCGGCGACCGCTTCGCCGCGCACATCCCGCAACACCTCGTACAACAGTTCGATCGTCCGGTCTACCGACTTTTGTGGGGTGACGTTGAACGCGCTCCTGGCCTCCGACAGCGCCCGCTCCTTCTCGCCCAAGGCCAGCAGGGCCCTTACCCGAGCCTGCTGCACGTCGGACATGATCGCCGCATCGGCTGCCTTGACGACGTTGATCTCTTCGGTCAATCGGAGGACGTCCTTGTGGAACCCGGCTTCGCTCAGCGGCTTGATCCACTTCTCAATGTCGCGCGAGATCTGGCCCGGCTGGGCGTCCACGATCCGGCGCAGTTGATCGATTGCGGCTTGGCGTTGCGTTGCGTCGCCGCTGCGGAGCTGCTGGTAGATCTGGGCTTCGGGGTCGGACTTGAGGTTGCCGGACTTGCTTGGCGCAGGCGAGGCTTGACGTGCGAGCGATGTGGGCGCAGTGATGAGCAAGCTGCTCGCGATCAACGCACCAACAATGACTTTCGAGCGAAGTCGCATGCCCATTCCCCAAGGGGCGTTCCCCGATTCGCGGAGTCGTGAGTGACTCAGCCCCACTGCTTCGATGCGGGAACATAACAACCCCCCCCCGGCGGCAGGCAAGGGCAAAACCCTCAAACGTGAACAAAAAGAATTCAGAAGTGCTTCAAAGGTGCAGGGCTCATTGAGGCAGCACAAGCCGCGGCGCGACTTGGATGCGCGCCGCAGGCTCGTCGACGTTTTCCAGCCGCATCAGCAGCCTGCGCACCGCGCGGCGGCCGATGTCTTCGGGGCGGATGTCGATGCTGGCGGGGCGCGGGTTCAGCGCGGTGAGGCGGACCTCTTCGTTGTCGCAGGAGATGATCGTGATGTCGCGGCCGGGTTTGACGCCGCGCTCGACGAGCAGCGGATGCACGAGCGTCGTCAGCAGGTCCGTCGGCACGAACAACCCGCTTGGGCGCGGCTTGGCAGCGACGAGCTTGTCCACGAGCTTGTCGAGCGATTCGGCGGTGACGACGTCGCGGCCGTACGCGCCGACGACCAGCGGGTCGTTGCCGACCAGGTAGCTCGTGACCGTGCGGCCCGCGTCGCGCGCGGCGTTGGCGAACGACTGCCCGCGCAGACGCATGATGTGCCACGACGGGTCGCCGCTGATGAACGCGAGATGCTGACAGCGGCTGTCGGTCAGGTACTGGTACGCGAGGTAGCCGATGCCGATGTTGTCGGACGAGATGTGATCGACGTCGGGCGCACCGCCTTCGGCGCCCATCGCCCAGACGATCGGCATGTGGCGGCGGAGGTTCACGAGCGCCTGCGGGGGCACGCCGCTCTGGAGGAACACGATCGCGCCGGCGACCTGCTTGCGTCGCACGATTGGCGGCAGCACCGACACGTCGGGCATCGCGTCCAGCAGTAGTCCGACGTCCAGTTCTTTCGCGCCGCCACTGATGCCCGAGAGCACGGCCGCCATCACCGGCAGCTCGAGCCAATGCTGACCGGTGCCGAGCGTGAGGACGGCGATCTGACCGGTGCGGACGCGGCTGCCGCCGCCGGCGCCGCGCGACGTACCGCTTTTGGGCCCGCGCTTCACGCGCGGCGGGGTGTAGCCGATCTGCTCGATCGCTTGGCGAACTTGCCGCGCCGTCTCCGGGCGAACGTTGGGCAGCTCGTTCAAGACGCGCGAGACCGTCGCGACCGACACGCCGGCCTTCTTCGCGACGGTGACGATGGACGTGGGTGCCTTGCTCAGGACCGCCCTGTCGATCAGAGGCCCATCCGGCGAATGCGCCTGCCCGGCCGGTTGCGGTTTCCCGTTGGTGTCCAACGGCTTAGGAGGATCGTACTGGACGGGGGTCATCGGTGGAAGCGGTAATTTACAATTTACAATCGGCGCGACGGTGGCGCTGCCGAACCCGACTGCCGGCGCGGTGCGATGCGGTTCAGCGGGCTGCCCTGCGAGTTGAACGCGACGTCGATCAGGACGTAGTCGTCGAAGTTCACTGAGCCCGAGAAGTTGAAATCGCCGTTCAACCAGCCGGTCAGTCCGGTGTTGAAACCCGTATCGATCTTCACGTAATCGTCGAACGTGACGGTGCCGGAGAAGTTGGCGTCGCCGTTGTAGGTGTACTTCACGAGCGTGTCGCTCGCGCCGTACGACTGCCCGGCGAACGTGCCGGCGCCGCCGACGCTGCTGTACTCGGCGCCGCTCAGCACGCCGAGCCCCGTGTTCGCGGCGGCGTTGTCGCGCGCGGTGGAACTGCTAATGCCTCCACCGATCCACATGCCGCTGGCACGAGCGGAGGCGACGAGCGACTCGATCATCGCCTTTGATGTCGCGCCGCCGACGATGAGATCGTTGTCAGTCACGTCGAGCGTCGAGCCGGTCGCCTGCGCGATGCTCAGCGCAGACAGCTTGACCGCGCGCAAGAGGCCGCTGTTGAGCACGACCAATCCGCTGCCGGAGATGTTCAGCGCGCCGATGCCCAGCGCCGCGTCGTGCGCGACACGCAAGGTTCCCGATGACACGCTTGTCCCGCCGAAGTACGTGTTCGAGCCGGCAAGCGTCCACGTGCCGGTGCCGCTCATCGTGACGGTGATCGGCCCCGTGGTCGAGGCGTTGTTGCTGACGACGCCGCTGATCTGGCCGTCGCCGGCGCCCTGAAGGTAGATGCTTCGCTGGCTGCTGGAGGCGGTGATGTTGGTGATCGCGCCGGTGATCGTGAGCTTGCCGGCGTCCGACTGGAATCGGTAATCCTGCCCGCCGACTTGAAGGTTGATCGGGCCGGTCCAGGTGTTGTTGCCGCCGACGTTAAGGAGCGAGACTGTCGGGTTGCTGCCGGCGGTTCGCGCGTTGAGCGAGAGCGTCTCGGCCGCGAACGTGACGCCGCCGATCAGCTCGAGCCGGCCACTCTGGTTGTTGCCGGGGATGAACGTGTCGGACGATGAACCGGTTGCGCCGAGCGCATTGGCGCTGGCCGCGCGGAGCGCGCCGGCGTTGATCGTCGTGACACCGGCGTAGGCGTTGTTGCCGGCGAGCGTCCACGTGCCGCTGTCGTTCTTGATCAGGTTCAGCGTCGTGCCGACGACGTTGCCGACGGTACTGTTCATCGCGCCCGAACCCGCGCCGGCGAGGTAGAGGTTTCGCGTGCCGCCGCCGGAGCTGACGACGGTGCCGGCGAGCGCGAGCGCCGAGCCGGAGTCGGATTGGAAGACGTATTCGGTGCCGCCGGTGGTGAGCGTGATCGCGCCGGTGATCGTGTTGGAACCCGAAACGTTGCGAAGGCGCACGTCCAAGGCGCTCGCGGCCCCCGACAGCGCGAGTGCGTCGCCGACGGTCACGCCACCTTGGAGCCATAGCGCCGCGCCGGTGGCGACGGTCGTGTTGCCGGAAATCGATCCGAGCGCGCCGGTCGCGGCCGCCGA
>Ga0081539_10003100_pt1 | contig 21335 bp, 20 predicted proteins | sample TabmetS4T2R2_FD_71023 | JGI IMG/M metagenome (GOLD analysis project Ga0081539, IMG submission 71023) | Tabebuia heterophylla rhizosphere microbial communities from the University of Puerto Rico - S4T2R2 | ecosystem: Host-associated > Plants > Roots > Rhizosphere ...
ACGCCTTCCCCGACGTGGCCACCACGCTCGCCCTGCGCGGCGCCCAGATCCTGGTGATCCCGTCGGCGGTGCCGTTCGGCTACGAGCACCTGCTGACGCTGCGGACCCGCGCCCGGGCCCAGGACAACCAGGTGTTCGCGGTCGGCTGCAACCTGGTCGGCAACGGGTTCTGCGGCCGGTCGCTGGTCGCCGACCCGCGCGGCGAGGTCCTGGCCGAGGCCGGGACCTCCGAGACGGTCGTCCGGGCCGAGCTCGACCTGGCCGCGATCGAGCGCGAGCGCGAACGCGAGCCGGCCCTGCGGCTGCGCCAGCCGGACCTGTACCGGCATGGCCGGCGCTGAGGCCCGGGACGCCTGGCCCAAGCCGCTGGACGTCGGCAACGGGCAGGTGTGCGCCTCCTTCGCGGTGGACGGGTCGTGGCTGTCGCTCGGCCGCCCGCATCCGGGTCGCGGCTTCGTCGAGCTCACCGGGGCGCCCCCCTTCGACGAGGCCCTGCGTGGCCGGCCCGACGCCGTGCGGCGGCACCGGCACCGGCTCACCCTCGCCGCCGGCGCCGCCCTGTGCCTGACCGGGGAGGTTCCCGAGGTGGCCCCCGCCGCCGGCCCGCCCGGCCGGCCACGCTGGTCGGGCGCGGACCGGACCGGCAGCCGGCAGGCCGAGGCCTGGGCGGCCGCCGGCCACCCGGCCGTCACCCAGCGCCAGGTCGTGTCGGCCGGGCCCGACCGGCGGCCGCGCCGGCTGGTGCTGGTGGTCGCGGGCCGGCTCCAGCGGCCGTCGTTCGCCGAGATCACCGAGGTGAGCCCGCTGCCCCCGCTGCCACCGGCGGCCTCGGCCACCGCCCATGGGACCGTCCTGCGGCTCCACGACCGGGCCCTCCCGGCGGTGGCCCGGCTGGAGGTCGCCGTGGCCGGCGGGGCCGCCGAGGGGTGGCGGGTCGCAGCCGACGCCGCCCGGCTCCCCATCGCCTGGGACCCGGAGCGGGAACCGACCCTCGAGATCACCGTCACCTGCGCGCTGGCGCCAGAGGACCCGCCGCCCCCCGATCCTCCGGGAGACCACCCCGGCGGCTGCCTCCAGGACCCCCCCGATCCTCCTCGGGACTCCTCCGGGTCCCGCCGGTCCCGGGACGGGCCGCTGCCGACCGGGCTGCATCTCCCGGCCCGGCTGCGGCCGCGGCTGTCCGGCCTGGTCGACGGCGTCATCGCCTACGTGCTCGGCTGCACGGCCCTGGCCGTCGGGCCCGGGGAGCGGTGCCTGGTGACCGACCACCGGCTCCTCCAGCTGTCCTGGACCCGCGACGCCTACTACCAGGCCAGGCTCCTGCTGGCGGCCCGCGACCGCGACCCGCGCGCCCTGCCCGTGGTCGCCGAGCACCTGCGCTGGCTGTGGTTCCGCTGCGACCGGGCCGGCGGCTGGATGCGCAGCCACCTCCCCAACGGCGCCGTCAAGGACCGGGCGTACCAGGCCGACCAGCAGCTCTACCCGGTGCTCGAGCTGCTCGACTACCGGGAGGCGGCCGGGACCTGGCCCGAGGCCCCGCCGGGTCGGGCCGGCTGGGGCGCGGTGGTCGCCGAGGCCTGGCGGGCCCTGCCCGTCGACCCCGAGCTCGGGCTCGTCGCCGGCGAGGAGAACCCGGCCGACGATCCCGCGTCCCTGCCCTATCTGCTGTCCACCCAGATCCTGCTCTGGTACACCGCCACCCGGCTGCGCGCCCACGCCACCGAGCTCGGGCTGGCGGCCCGGGCGCTGGCCGGGACCGCCGACACCGTGCGGGCCGCGATCCGGGACCGCTTCGCCTGCCCGGGCCCGTTCGGCGGACAGTGGGCCTACGAGACCGACGGCCGCGGGCGCCTGCGCCGCTACCAGGACGCCAACGACCTCCCGACCGCCCTGGCGCCCCTGTGGGGGCTGTGCCCCCCGGACGACCCGCGCTGGTCGGCGACGATGCGCTTCGCCCTCGACCCGGCCAACCCGGGCTGGTCGCCGGGCCGCCGGGGTGGCCTCGGCTCGGCCCACACCCCGGGCACCTGGCCACTGGGGGACATCCAGGAATGGGTGGCCGCCAGCCTGCTCGGCGACACCGGCCGCGCCGAGCGGGCGCTCGTCCGCCTCCTGGCCGTGGCCGCACCCGACGGCCTGCTCCCCGAGACCTACGACTCGGGCACCGGTCGCTGGCTGGCCCGGCCCTGGTTCGCCTGGCCGGGCGCGACCGTGGCCGCCCTCGCCCTCGGCGCCTGGACCACCGGCTCGGGCGATGACTCCGCCGCCGGCGGCTGACGGCACGGTAGCCTTGCCGGGCCGTCGACCCGACCGTCCGGCCGCTCCCGGAGGAGCGCCGTTCTCGCCAAGGAGCCGCCGATGACCAGTGCCGAGCTGCTTGCCGATGCCTTCGGCAGGATCCGCGGGGTGGTCCACCGGGTGGTCGACGGCCTCTCGCCCGAGGAGCTGGCGTACCGGGTCGCCCCTTCGGCGAACTCGATCGCCTGGCTGGTGTGGCACCTGACCCGCGTCCAGGACGACCACCTGGCCGACGCCTTCCAGGCCGAGCAGGTCTGGACCGCCCAGGGCTGGGTGGAGCGGTTCGGGTTGCCGTTCGACCCCCGGGACACCGGCTACGGCCACCAGGCCGACGACGTGGCCGCCGTGCAGGTGGCGTCGGGCGAGCTGCTGGCCGGCTACCTCGACGCGGTCCACCAGCAGACCACCGGGTACCTGGGCCAGCTCACCGACGCCGATCTCGACCGCATCGTCGACCGGTCCTGGGACCCGCCGGTGACCCTGGGGGTGCGGCTGGTGAGCGTGATCGCCGACGACCTCCAGCACGCCGGCCAGGCGGCGTTCGTCCGCGGCGTCGTCCAGGGCCGCTAGGCCGGGTGCGGACGGGCTAGACTGGCGCGGTGAGTCGCGTTGTCGTGATCGGAGCCACGGGCCACGTCGGCACCTATCTCGTCCCGCGCCTGGTCCGGGCCGGACACGAGGTCGTGGCGCTGAGCCGCGGCGAACGCGAGCCGTACCGGCCGGCGCCCGAATGGCGGTCGGTCCGGCGGGTCACCGTCGACCGGGAGGCCGAGGACGCCGCCGGGACGTTCGGTGACACGGTCGCCGAGCTGGGCCCCGACGCCGTCGTGGACATGCTCTGCTTCACCGCGACCTCGGCGCGGCAGCTGGTCGACGCCCTCCGGCCGGCCCGGCCGCTGCTGGTGCACTGCGGCACCATCTGGGTCCATGGCCCGGCCGCGCGGGTGCCGGTCACCGAGGACGAGCCCCGTACCGCCTATGGCGAGTACGGGACGGGCAAGGCGGCGATCGAGGCCCTGCTGCACCGGGAGACGGTCGCCGGCGGGGTGCCGAGCGTGGTGCTGCACCCCGGGCACATCAGCGGGCCCGGCTGGCCGGTCATCACGCCCGCCGGCAACCTCGACCCCGGCGTCTGGCGGCGGTTGGCCACCGGCGAGCCGCTCGTCCTGCCCGACCTCGGGCTGGGCATCCTGCACCACGTCCACGCCGACGACGTCGCGCAGGCCTTCGAGCTGGCCCTGACCCGTCCGGCGGCGATCGGGTCCAGCTTCCACGTCGTCGCCGAGCAGGCCATGACGATGCGCGGACTGGCCGCCGGCGTCGCCGGGTGGTTCGGCCGCGAGCCGCTGCTGGAGCTCGTCGACTGGCCGGAGTTCGAGCGGCGGGTCGGTGCCGGGCACGCCGAGGTCACCCGTGACCACGCCGGCCGCAGCATCGCCGCCAGCATCGACCGGGCCCGCGAGGTCCTCGGGTACCGGCCGCGGTACAGCTCGCTGGACGCCCTGCAGGAGTCGCTCCGCTGGCTCGTGGCCGACGGCCAGGCCGACGTCGGCGGCCAGGACTTCTAGACCCGGCCGGCGGCATGACCAGCCTCGACGTCCGCACGATCGCCCTGCCCATGCCGCGGCGAGGTCCCCTGAACCCGCTGCCGCCCCTGCGCCTGCTCGGCCACCTGCACGACGACATCGACGGCGCGGGGCTGGACGAGGAGATGTCCCGCAACCTCCGCTACGGGAACGTGGGCAGCGTGCTGCCGTACCTGCTCGAGGACGACTACTCGCGGGCTCTCGTGCCCCAGGAGACCAGGGTGGCGGTGCTGGAGAACCGCCACCTGCGGGCGGTGGTCCTGCTGGAGCTCGGCGGCCGGCTCTGGTCCCTGGAGGACAAGGCCGGCGGTCGGGAGCTCCTCTACAACCGCGACCGGATCCAGCTCGGCAACCTCGGGCTGCGGAACGCCTGGTTCGCGGGCGGGGTCGAGTGGAACCTGGGGACCACCGGGCACACGGCGTTGACGTGCTCGCCGGTCCACGCGGCCGCCCTCGAGCTGCCCGGCGGGGCCGCCGGCCTCCGCATCTACGAGTGGGAGCGGATGCGCGAGCTCGTCTACCAGGTGGACCTCAGGCTTGGCCCCGAGTCCCGGCACCTGGTGGCCGAGGTCACGGTGACCAACCCGAACGCCCACACGGTCCCGGCCTACTGGTGGTCGAACACCGCGGTCGCCAGCGCCACCGGCACCCGGGTGGTGGTGCCCAGCCGTTCCGCGTTCGAGTTCACCTATGCGCGGCGGCTGCGCCGCGTTCCCGTGCCGGGGCCCGGCGGGCTCGACCTCACCTATCCGCACGCCGCACCCCGGACCGCCGACCACTTCTTCGAGCTGGACCCCGGGACGCTCCCGTGGATCGCGGCCGTCGACGCGGCCGGCACCGGCCTGCTGCAGGCGTCCAGCCGGCGCCTCCGTGGACGCAAGCTGTTCGTCTGGGGGAACGCGCCCGGCGGGCGGCGCTGGCAGCAGTTCCTCACCGGCTCCACCGAGTCCTACTTCGAGATCCAGGCCGGCCTGGCCAGGACCCAGCTCGAGCACGTTCCCCTCGGTCCCGGCGCGAGCTGGTCGTGGTCCGAGGTGTACGGGCCGGTCTCGGTCCCGAGGGAGGCGGTGCACGGGGCGTGGGCGGACGCCGTCGAGTGCCTGGAGGCGGCGGTCGCCGAGGCCGGCATCCCGTCCCTGCTCGACCGGAGGACCGAGGCCGAGCAGGGTGCGCCGTTGCACGCCGGCTCGGGGTGGGGGGCGCTCGAGTCGCTCCGGCGTGGGGTGTCGCGGGAGGAACCCTCTCCGGTCATCGAGCGTCTGTTCCCCCGCTCCAGCCTCGGCGAGGACCAGGAGCCCTGGGTCGCCTTCCTGGAGACCGGCACCCTGCCGTCCGGGCCGCCACGCTCCTATGTCGTCGCCAGGCCCTGGGCCGACCTGCTGGAGGCGGCCCCGGACTCGGGCCCGGTCCTGCTGTGTCGGGGGGTCGCCCGCTGGAGCGCCGGCCACCGCGAGGCCGCGGTCCGGGCCTGGACGGCGGCGTCCGCCCTGGAGCCGGGCTCCTGGCTCGCGTTGCGCAACCTCGCGGCCGCGAGCGGCCTGATGGGGGAGCCGGAACGGTCGGCCGGGCAGTACCTGCGCGCGCTGGCGCTGGCGCCGGAGGTCGCGCAGCTGCGGCTGGAGGCCGTCGAGGCGCTGATCGCGGCGCGACGCTTCCCGGAGGCGGTCGCGCTGGCCCAGGCGGCGCCGGGGTCCTCGTTCGCGGGCAGGTTCCGGTTCCTGGAAGCCCGGGCGGCGGTGCTGGCGGGTGACCTCGGGCGTGCCGAGTCCATCCTCGACGGCGACCTGGAGGTCGCCGACCTCCGGGAGGGCGAGGCCTCGCTGTCGGACCTCTGGCTCCTGTCCCGGCGACGCCGCGGCGACACCGGTGCGGTGCCCTTCCGCTACGACTTCCGGCTGGAGGGCTGAACCGCCTCCCAGGCCAGGAGGGCGGCGCCGAGGAAGCCGGCGTCGGCCCCGAGGGCGGCCGGGAGCAGCCGCGGCCGCCGGACCACGCCGAGATGGCGGCCGAGCGCGACGCCCAGCGGGTCGAAGAGCAGGCTGCCCGACCGGGCCAGTCCACCGCCGAGGAGGATCGCCTGTGGCGCCAGGACGGCCGAGGTCCAGGCGAGCGCCAGCGCCAGCGCCCCGGTCGCCTCGTCCCAGACCCGCCGGGCGACCGGGTCGCCGGCGACCAGCCGCTCGGCCACCTCCCTGGCCCCGGCGACCGGGTGGCCGGTCGCGGCCCCGTAGCGGCGGGCGATGGCGGCGGCCGACGCGAGCGCCTCCACGCACCCTCGCCCCCCGCAGGTGCACGGTTCGCCGTGGCCGACGTCGACGTGGCCGATCTCACCCGCGTACCCGTCGCCGGTGAGCAGCCGCCCGCCCACGACCACGCCGGCGGAGACGCCGGTGCCGATGGGGACGAAGACCAGGTCCTCGAGTCCCCGGCCGGCGCCAAGGCGCCACTCGGCCAGGGTGCCGGCCCGGACGTCGTGCCCGAAGCCGACCGGCAGCCCGGTCGCCTGCTCGACCAGGGACCGGACGGGCACGTCCCGCCAGCCGACGTTCTGGGAGTGGACGGCCAGCCCACGGCGCTCGTCGACGATGCCGGTGACCACCAGGCCGACCGCCCGAACGCTCGGGCGCTCCTGTGCCCCGGCGAGCTCGCCGATGGTGGCCAGGACCGCGGCCAGGACCTGGTCGGGCCCCTGGTCGCGGGAGGGCGTCGGCCGGCGCAGACGGGCCGTGACCGTGCCCTGGCCGTCGACCAGCCCGCCCTTGATCGTCGTCCCGCCGACGTCGAGGGCGACGACGCAGCCGGTCACCGCCACGCTATTTGAGGGTGCCGCTGGTCAGGCCGGCCTGGACCTGGCGGTAGAAGAGCAGGTAGACGACCACCACCGGGACGATGGCGATGGTCAGGGCGGCGAACAGGGCGCCCCAGTCGCCCTCGTACCGCTGGCTGGCCAGCAGCGTGGCGATGCCCTGGGCCAGCACCGGCCGCTCGGGGGAGAGGAACTGGGGGAGGACGAACTGGTTGAACTGGCCGAGCACGTTGAAGATGCCGATGCTCAGCAGGCCCGGCCGGGCCATGGGCAGCATCACCCGGAAGAACACCCCGCTGTGCGAGCAGCCGTCGAGGAAGGCGGCCTCGGCGACCGACGTCGGCAGGGTCCGGAAGAACGCGTGCATGAAGAACACGGTGAACGGCAGCGAGTAGGCGGTGTAGACCAGGATCAGCCCCTGGTAGGTGGACAGCATGCCCAGGTTCCGGACGACGAAGAACAGCGGCACGATGGCCAGGAACACCGGGAACATCATCCCGGCGGCGAACAGGTAGTAGATGAGCCGGTTGCCGGGGAACCGGTAGCGGGCCAGCACGTAGGCCGCCATCGAACCGAACAGCATGGTCAGCACCACGCCGCCGGTGACGACGATGATGCTGTTCAGCAGGTACCCGCCGACGCCCTTGTCCCAGGCACTGGCGAAGTTCTTCCACTGGAAGGTCTCGGGCAGCGACCACGGCGAGCCGAAGATCTCGCCCGACGTCTTCACCGACGCGAGCAGCGCCCACGCGAACGGCACCAGCACCATCACCGACCAGCCGATCAGGACGACGTGGGAGAACACGTTGACCGCGGTGTCGCCGCCGCGGCCGCCCCTGCGGTCGCCGCCGGCCTGCCGGGGCGGGGTGGTCGTGGGGGTGCCGGCGTCCCCGGTGCGCGTGGTGACAGCCATGGCGAGCCCCTCAGTACTCGATCCGCTCGCGCCGGGTGGCGCGGAGCATGATGGCGGCGATGGCCAGGGTGAAGAAGAACAGCACCACGCCCATGGCGGACGCGTAGCCGGCGCGGCCGAACTGGAAGCCGTTCTGGGCGATCTGCAGGGAGATCACCTGGGTGGCGTTGGCCGGCCCGCCGGGGCCGGGCGTCATCACCGAGACCAGGGCGTAGACGTCAAGGGCGAGGACGGCCAGGTACACCCACGAGGTCTGGATCGTGTCCCACAGCAGCGGGATCGTGACCCGGAAGAACGTCGCCACCCGCCCCGCCCCGTCGATCAGCGCCGCCTCGAACAGGTCCCTGGGGATCGAGGACATGGCGGCGTTGAACAGCACCAGGTAGAACCCGACGCTGCCCCACACCAGCACCCACAGCACGCAGTACAGGGCCAGGTTGGGGTCGGCCAGCCAGCCCGAGCCCCCGAACCCGAGGCGGCGCACGGCGCTGTTGACCAGGCCCGTCGGGGTCGGGTCGAGGATCACGGCCCAGATCACCGCGATCACCGGGACCGACAGCACCTGGGGGAGGAAGAACGCCAGCTTGTAGAAGCCGGACCCGCGGACGCCCCTGACGCCGACGCCGGACCCACCCCCGCCGACGTTGAGCAGGAAGGCGTAGAACAGCGCGAGCAGGATCACCGCCGCCGGCATCGCCACCAGCAGGACGACGTTGTTCCGCACGGCCCGCAGGAAGAGCGAGTCACTCAGCAGGTTCTGGAAGTTCTGGAGCCCGACGAAGTCGAACTGCGGCGAGACCCCGGTCCAGTTGGTCAGCGAGTAGTAGAACGCCTGGATGAACGGCGAGATGACGAAGACCGCGTACAACGCCAGGGGCAGGACCAGGAACCCCACGATGAACCGGTTCTGACCGTGTCGCATCGGCCTCCCTCTCGGTGCCCGGCGGCGGTCCGCGCAGGCTAGCTGCGCGTGCGCTTCTTGGTCTGCGGGTCCTTGGCGGTCTCGTCGGCCGCCTTCTGGCAGGCGGCGCAGAACTCGTCGGCCGTCATGCGGCCGGCGGCCAGCTCGCCGAAGGCCGTCTCGATCTTCGGCCGCATCGGCGAGTACCAGACGAAGTAGTAGTAGTTCCAGTTGTTGTCGCCGCCGGCCTTGACCAGCGCGCTGGCCGACGCGGCCGCCGGGGTGAGCTTGAGGCCCTCGCCGGCGCCGGTGACGACCGTCGGGGCGGCGGTGAGCTCGGTGAACTTCGACGCCCCCTCCTTGGACAGCATGATGCGCAGGTACTCCTGGCCGCCGGGGATGTTCTTGGCCTTGGCGGGCACGATGAACGCCTCGGCCGCGCTGACCCGGGTGCACTCGAACGGCAGCTTGGAGCCCTCCATCAGCGGGGTCGGGGCGACGGTGGTGGCGAAGTCCTTGGGCGCGACCTTCTTCTGCTCGTTCTCCAGCCACGAGCCGGAGGGGATGAAGGCCGCCTTGCCCTCGTTCCAGCGGGTCTGGGACTGGATGTGGTCGAGGCCCTCGGTGCCCTGGAGCATGTAGCCCTTGGACTTGATCTCCAGCAGCGCCTCGGCGGCCATCTTGACCGACGGGTGCTTCCAGGCGTTCGGCTCGAGGCTGTCGATCGCCTTGACCACCTCCACGCCGCCGTGCTTGACGGCCATGTCCATGGTCACCTGCTGGATGTAGTAGGGGTACTTGCCCTGGTGGGCCATGGGGGCGATCCCGGCGCCCTTGATCTCCTCGGCGAGGGCGAGGAAGTCCGCCCAGGTCTCGGCCGGCTTCCAGCCCTTCTGGTCGAACAGGGTCTTGTCGTACCAGAGGCCGTAGACCTCCAGGGCGTAGTTCAGGACCAGGATCTTGCCGCCATAGTCGCCGGCCTCGACGGCCACCGGGTTCAGGGTGTCGCGGATCTTGCCGCCGTCGATCGACTCGGCGTCGAACAGCGGGGTCAGGTCGGCCAGCTGGCCGGTGTCGGCCAGGGTGGCCAGCGGCAGCTGCTCGGCGCCCGAGTTGTCGATCACGTCCGGCGGGTTGCCGCTGTTGAAGCGGGGCTGGAGCTGCTGGCGGATGTCGGTGATGCCGGCGTGCTTGACCTCGGCGCCGCTGAACTTCTTCTTGTACAGCTCCTCGTGGAACTTGGCGTAGTCGTCACCGTAGCCACCCTTGAAGATGACGACGTCCAGGGGGGCGTCCGCCTTCACCCCGAACGGGTTCTCGGCGCTCGTCTCGCCGCTCTCGTCGCTCGTGCCGCCGCCACCGCTGGCGCAGGCGGCCAGGAACGAGCTGCCGCCGGCGGCCGCGACCGAGGCCAGGATGGCCCGCTGCAGGAACAGCCGCCGCGAGTACTGGTTCGGGGTGGTCATGGTCTGCCTCTCCTTTGCGCCGGGTCGGGGGTCAGGCGGTCCGCCGGATGCGGCCGGTGTACCGCGCTTCCAGGACGATGTTGTGGTCGTCGCCGCCGGGGACGTTGGCCGACAGGTAGACGGGGGGTGCCTCGCCGGCCTCGAGCAGCCGCCGGACGACCTCGGCGATGACCAGCTGGGCGAGCAGGGCGCCGGTGATGGACGACACCGCGCAGACGGTGCCGCCGCCGGGCAGGGGGAGCACCGCGTCGCCGTACGGCGCCCCGTTGTCGAGGGCGACGTCGGCGAGGTCGATCAGCTTGCCGCCGGACGGGTGCCGGGAGTCCACCGCGGCGGTCTGGGCGAAGGAGGTGATCGCGATCAGCCGGTGCCCGCGCTCCTTGACCAGCCGGGCGAACTCGACGATGGCGCCGTTGACGCCGGAGTTCGAGCCGATCACGAAGACGTCGGCGGCCGAGACCCGGGCCAGGTCGTACAGGCGCCGGGCGATCGAGGGGTCCCGCTCCAGGTGACCGTCGCCGAGGACGGCGGTCGGCTCGCCGCCGAAGATGACCACGTCGCGCAGGGAGATCCGGTTGGTCGGCACCAGCCCGCCGGCGCGGCCGGCGACCTCCATCGCCAGGGCCTCGGAATGCCCGGTCCCGAACGCCTGGACGACCCCGCCGGCCCGCAGCGACGCCACCACCAGGTCGGCCGCATCCTGCACCGGCCCCCCGGCCTGCTCGCTGACCCTGGCCATGATCGGGGCGAGCGTGTCGAGGTAGGCCTTGGCGCTGACGGCGACCCCGCGAGCACCCGTGCCGCCGTCGGCAGCACTGACCGCGTCCACCATCGAGCCCTGGCCCTCCTTCCGAGATTCCCACCACGCTGTCGGCAATGGTCGGAGGTGCGCTGAGGTGACGTTTCTACCCCAGAGCGCCCAGAGTCAAGCCCGCCGATGCACACTGGAGCCACCATGCCCATGGAATCCCTGGTCCTCGGGGGTGACCTCGGGGGCACCTCGACGCGCATCCTGGTTGCGGGCGGCGACGGGCGGGCGTGCGGCCGGGGCACCGCCGGCGCCGGCAACCCCTTCAGCAACCCCGCCGGCGCGGCCGGCGCCCTCGGCGACGCCCTGGCGGCGGCGCTGACCGGGATCGACCCCGGCCGGGTCCGGGCGTCGGTGATCGGCGTCGCCGGGCTCTCGGCGCTGCGCACCCCGGCGGTGGCCGCGCGGTTCGAGCAGGTGTGGGCGGACGCCGGCCTGACCTGCGACCCCGGGTATGCACCGGACCTCGAGGTCGCGTTCGCGGCCGGGACGCCCGAGCCCGACGGCTCGGTGCTGGTCGCCGGCACCGGGGCGACGGCCGGTGCGCTGGGAGGCCACCGGCTGGCGCGGACCGCCGACGGCCACGGCTGGCTGCTGGGCGACGACGGCTCGGGGTTCTGGCTGGGCCGCGAGGCCGTCCGCGCCACCCTGCACACCCTCGACGCCGGGGACCCTCCCGGTCGCCTGGCCGGCGCCGTGCTCCGGGCGCTGGACGCCGACGGGGCCGGTGACCGGCGGCGCGACCGGGTGATCCAGGTGGTGAACTCGCGTCCCGGCGTCGAGCTGTCGGCGCTGGCCCCACTGGTGAGCGCCGCCTACCGGGACGGCGACCCACAGGCCCGGTCGATCGTCGACCGCGCCGCGGCCGTGCTGCTGGCCACCCTGGGCCGGATCCGGGACCCGGCCGAGACCACCCCGATCGTCCTCGCCGGGAGCCTGACCGGCGACGGCTCTCCGGTGGGGTCGACCCTGCGCCGGCTGCTCCCGGCCCGGTTCGCCGGACCGGTCCGGGCGGCCCGCAGCGGGGATGGCGGCGCCGCCTGGCTGGCCCTGGCCGCCCTCGACCCGGCGCTCGCCACCCGCGCCGCCCACGCCCGGCTCTGCCCCTGACCGCCCGAGGCCACCAGGACCGTCGGGGGTGTGGGCTAGGGTCAGGCCCATGTCCAGTGGAGCTCCTCAGCGGTCGGCCGCCCCCTCACGGGTCGAGCGGCTGGTCGAGCGGGCGATGGCCCTGGCCGTCGACGAGCGCGACGACGAGCTCGCCGTCGCCCGCCTGGCCTGGCTGGCCCAGGACGACCTGGGCGCCCTTGTCGAGGCCGGCGAGGTCTGCCAGGAGCACACCGGGGCTGGCCTGGTCGTCCGGGCCAGGGCGGCCGGGCTGCTGGCCCGGACCAGGCGCCGGCCGGCGGGCATGCAGGACCAGGGGATGTTCGGCTACGGTGAGCGGTCAGCCGTCCAAGCAGACATCGGGGGTCACCGGGACCCCGAGGGGGCCATCGCGAGCATGTCGACCGAGGTCGGCGACCTGGACGCCGCCCTGGCCGCCCTGTACCAGCTGCCGCTGGAGCAGTTCGTGCCCACCCGTGACCAGCTGGCCCGCCGGCTCCGGGCGGCCGGCGACCGGGACAGCGCCCGCCAGGTCGCCGCGCTCCGGCGCCCGCCGGTGAGCGCCTGGGCGGCCAACCAGCTCGCCCACGCCGCCCCCAGCGCGGTCGCCGAGCTGCTGGACGCGGGCGCCGCGCTGCGCCAGGCCCAGCAGGACGCCCTGGCCGGCGAGCCGGGCGCGGCCCGGCGGCTGCGGACGGCGAGCGCGCACCTGCGGGCGGCGATCACCCGCCTCGGCACCCGGGCCGAGACGCTGCTGGTCCGGGCCGGGCATGCGGCCAGCGACGCCACCCTGGCCCGGCTGGCGGCCACCCTGCAGGCCGCCGCCACCGGCGACGAGGCGACCCGGACGGCCCTGGCCCAGGGACGGCTCCCGGGGGACCTGGACCCGGCGGGCTTCGGCCTCGACCTGGTCGCGGCCCCGGCCGAGCCGGCCGTCTCCGCCGAGCCGGCCCCGGAGGCGCCGGCGGAGACGGCGGCGACGGTCGACCGGGCGGCTGCCCGGCGGGAGCGGGCCCGAGCCGCGGCCCAGCAGGCGCTGGACCAGGCCCGGCGGGCGGCCGAGCAGGCCCAGGCCGTGCTGGACCAGGCCCAGGGGCTGGCGGCCGGCCGCCAGCAGGCTGCCCAGGTCGCCCACCAGCGTGCCGAGCGGCTGGCGGCGGCCGCCGAGCACCTCGCCGACCAGGCGGCGGCCGCGGCCACCGCCGCCGAGGAGGCCCACCGTGCGGCCGAGGCGGCCGACCGCGACGCCGACGAGGGAGCCGACCGGGTCCGGGTCGCCGAGCAGGCGGTGGCGGCCGCCACGGCCGCCCAAGCCGCCGCCAAGGCGGCCCTGGAGGGACTCGAGGACCAGCCAGGGACGCCCGGCTGAGGAGCTGGCGCGACGGCTCCTGGTTCCCGACGACGCTTGCCCGCGGGTGCTCGTCCGGCTTCGCGGCATTCGGCGCAGGTTGCCGCCATGTGCGTGTTCGTGGTAGCGGTTGGTCACGCGTTGGTCTCCCCCCAGGCCAACACCAACCCTGTGGTCGGCGGCCATCCCCCGAGGTGCTTGTGCCGCCGGGGCCAGGAGGTGGTCATGGCTGTACTCCTCTTCCTGCTGGCGGTCGCGGGCGCCGTGCTGGTCGGCGACCTGGTGATGGAGAACACCGCCGCCGGCACCGTCACCGTGCTGGACCGCTCGTTCACCGGCTACAGCCAGGGCCAGCTGCTGGCCGTGGCCGCCGCCGTCGGGTTCCTGGTCGGCCTGCTGGCGTTCGGGTCGGTGAGCCTGCGGCGGTCACGCCGGGTCCGCCGCCGGGAGCTGCGCCAGGCCGAACAGGAGCTGACCGCCGAGGTCGCCCAGCTCGAGCGGGAGAACGACAGCATGCGGGAGGAGCTGGCGCGTCGCGCCCAGCGCCGACCGGGTGCCGGTGGCATGCCGGCCGGTCCGCCCCCCGGCTCGGCGGCCTCGGCGGGTGAGCGGCGGGCTCGGGCCTACTCCGCCCCGGCCGACCGCCAGCCCGAACCGCTCTACGACGAGGCCAGGCGGGTCGCCCGCCTCCGCGACGCTCAGGACCGCTGACCGCCTACCAGGACGTCGGCTTCTCGGGCAGGTAGAGCCAGACCCGGAAGAAGTGGTCCAGGTCCCTGCCGCTGTCCCGCTCGGCGAGGGCGATGAACTGGGCCGTGGTCACGTTCCCGTAGCGGTGCCGGGCCGCCCAGTGGCGCAGGATGCGGAAGAAGGTCCTGTCGCCCACCTTCTCGCGTAGGGCCTGGAGGGTCATGGCGCCCCGGTCGTAGATCGTGCCGTCGAACAGGTTGACCGGCGACCCCGGCCTCGCCGGGGGCGGGGTCCAGAAGTCGGTGTCCCGGGCCGGGGTGTCGTAGAGGGTCCGGAAGGTCTCGTGGGCCGACTCCCGCCCCTGGTGCTCGCTCCAGATCCACTCCGACCAGGTGGCGAAGCCCTCGTGCAGCCAGATGTCCGGCCACCGTCGCAGGGTGACCGAGTCGCCGTACCACATGTGCGACAGCTCATGGGCCAGGGTCGCCTCGCCCGGCGGCTGGTCGAACATCGGCTTGGTCTGGGTCTCCAGCGAGTAGCCGACGTTCTCGGCGTCGTCGACCACGGCCCCGACCGCGTCGAACGGGTACGGCCCGTAGATCGAGCTGTAGAAGCGGACGATCGCCGGCAGCTTCTTCAGCACCGGCACCGGCGGCAGGGTCGGGTCGACGGCGATGTACACCGGCAGCCCGTTCGGCAGCCGGTACCGGGTGAGGTCGAAGCGGCCAAGGGTCGAGGTGGCCAGGTACGGCGCCATCGGCAGGCGCTCGCGCCACAGGAAGGTCGTCCGGCCAGCGGCCGAGGTCCGCGACACCAGCACGCCGTTGGCCAGCACGGTGAGCCCCTTGGGCACGGTGACCCGGAAGGTGTAGGTCGCCTTGTCCTGGGGGTTGTCGTTGACCGGGTACCACCCCGGTGACCCCTGCGGCTCGTTGACCACGAAGGCCCCGTCGTCGGTGGGCACCCAGCCCTCGATCGACTCGTCGGGGTCGGTGACCACGGCCGGTGTGCCGGCGTAGCCGACCCCGACCGTGAACGCCTTCCCGGCCGGCAACCCCGCGGCCGGCGTGATCACCAGCTCCTGCCCCCGCCGGGTGAACGACGCCCTCCGCCCGTTGACCAGCAGCCGGGTGATCGTGAAGCCACGCAGGTCCAGGTCGAACCGCGACAGGTTCTGGGTGGCGGTGGCCCGGATGGTCGCCGCGCCGTCCAGGTGCCGGGTCGCGGGGTCGTAGCGGAGCCGGAGCGAGTAGTGGCCGACGTCGTAGCCGCCGTTGCCGGCCAGCGGGAAGAAGGGATCGCCCAGCCCGGCCGACCCGGGGGTGAACCGGTCCGCCGCCCCGGCCGGAGCACCCACCGCCAGGACCGCCACCGCCAGCACCACCGCACCAAGCCGACCCGCGGCACCTCGCACCCGCATGGAGCTCACCGCTGCCTCCCTTGACCCGCTCCCAACCCGGCCTGCGAATCTAGTTGGCGAAATGTCCCGGTTCAAGACCGGCACGGCCTGCTCCGCCCGCCTGGTAGCGGTCAATGGCCCTAGCCGCTACCCTCGAGGCAGCACAGGTTCACGGTTGACCTGGTAGTTCACGGTCGAGCTTGTCCCTCTGCCGCTCGCGCCCTCCGGGCGCCGGCATGATCGATACCTCCGAGGCAACGGAGGGAGGGACAACCAGCATGACCGTTGGAACCGTGAAGTGGTTCAACGCCAACAAGGGCTACGGCTTCATCCAGCCCGAGTCCGGCAACGACGTCTTCGTCCACGCCAGCGCCATCCAGGATGGTGGCTCGCTGCAGGAGGGCCAGGCCGTCGAGTTCGACATCACCCAGGGCCAGAAAGGCCCCCAGGCGACCAACGTGCGGGCGGTCGCCAGCTCGTAGCGGCCACGTCAGAGCGATCCAGGGCACCACCCCTTCACTGATGATGGTGGACGGCTTGATCGAACGGCTGGCGGCCGAGCCCGCGGTTCCCGCAACCAGCCTGCTCGACAGCCTCGCCGAGCAGCTCCAGCAGGCCGCCAACCTCCGTCGCCTCAACGTCAGGCGCCGTCTACCCGGGTCGGCCTCTGCCACCTCGTCGCCCGCGACCCCACGGCGGGCAGCGCCCCCCCGCAGAGCCTGACCGCGCCAGGAAGCTCCTTTGCCGCGCGAGCGGGGCAGGCCCGGCTCTTGGTTGCCGGGGAGCTTGGCAGTCAACGAGAACGGCACGGTCACCGCGGAACCTGACCCCACTCGCAGGGGTACGCAGGGCTCCCGCACCCACCGCTGAACAGGAGCTGCATGAGCCCAGAGCAAGAGTCGACGGCCGTACGGGCGCCGGCCCCCACGGGCCGCTGGCGTGGCTGGTACGGAGCCAGGATCGGCCTCAACCTGGCCCTGCTGGCAGGCGGCTGGGCCGCCTTCGCCATCCTGGGGGAGTCGTGGTGGCAGCTGGCCGTCGCCGTGTATCTGGCGGTGGTCTCCACCCTGCTCGCCTTCGTCGGCCATGACGCCGGGCACCGGCAGATCTTCCGCTCCTAGACCCCGACATCAGCATCACCGCGCTCGCCTTCACCCCCGGCCAGGCCAGCGCCAAGCACGGGCTGGTCCGGATGATCGCCCGCCACCAGGCCTGGGTATTCTTCCCCCTGCTCCTGCTGGAGGCCGCCCACCTCCACCTCGCCAGCGCAAAGGCCGTCCTTCGGGGCTCGGGCCGGGCCAACGCCGTCGAGGGGTTGCTGCTGCGCCGGCTACGTCACGTGCAGTCCGCCATCTCCATGCCGTCGGCCCGTAGCCATGAGCGATCCTGGGCCGGAGGCATTGAGGCTATGTTTCAGCGTCTTCTGCGACGTCCCATAGGGAGAAGGTCTCAGCGGCGCGGACGGCCAGGTCGGGAAGGATGATGTCGGTCTGAGTCTCGGGCAGACCGATCTCCGGCCAGGCACAGACCAGGGTCAGCAGGCCGTCGACGGGAAGCGGCGTCAGCCAGAAGGCGGCCTCCAGCCGGTAGTGGACCTCGGTCTCGGAGCTCGTCGACCCGTAGGCGTCCAGCCATCGCGTCCCGGCGGCCGGGGTGGTGACCCCGAGGCGCAGGACGTCGCCCTCGTCGAAGTTGGGAAGATAGCGCCGCTCGATCCTGGCCTGCTGCAGCGCGTGTTGCCGTTCGGCCGCTGCGGTGCCTTCCCGCAGGGCGGCGGCCTCGCTCTCGTCCTGGGCGGCGGCCTCGTCCTCCCGTTGCGCCGTGGCCGCGGCCCGACGGAGGGCGGTTGCCGCATGCGCACGCCGGCCGGCGGCTTGGGCATGGATGTCGCGTGCCAGCACGACGGTGTCCAGGGCCAGCCCGGTGGGGAAGGCCGTGATCCGTCGAAGGGCGGCGACGACATTCTTGCTTCGGCCGAAGACCAGGCCGCTGTGGACCACGACTCCGAGGAACTCGTCGTCGGGCTCCATGGCAACCTCCTGCCGCACGGTCCGCCAAGCGCTCGGGTGCTGGACGCTGAGACGCCAGCCTAGCCGAAGTTGCCCATGGCCGGACGAGGCGTGGTTGACTTGGATACTAATGGTATGCGGATGGTGATGGTATGGCGGTGCGGTTGTCGCGGGCCGAGCGGCGCGAGCAGACCCGTCAGGAGCTGGTGTCGGCGGCCGAGGCGTGTTTTGTCGGCCGCGGGTTCCATGCCAGCTCGGTGGACGAGGTGGCCGAGCGGGCCGGCTACACCAAGGGGGCGGTGTACTCCAACTTCGCCTCCAAGGAAGACCTGTTCTTCGCCGTCTATGAGCGCCGGGTCGAACAGGTGCTGACCGAGGTCGTCCCAGGGCTGCGCGAGGCCGGCGCCGAACATGCCTTCGACTGGCTGGCCACGGCAACGATCGAGCGGCGTGACCGCGACGACGGCTGGCTTGCGGTGTTCTTCGAGTTCTGGGCCCACGTGCTGCGCCACCCCGAGCTTCGCGACCGGTTCGCGGCCATCCACGCCCGCTTCCTGGAGCCGCTGGCCGATGGGGTGCGAGCGTTGGCCGCGAACCGCGGGCTGGCCCTGCCCGCCGAACTGACCGCCGGCCAGGTGGTGCTGGCCTGGAACGCGATGGAGATCGGGCTGGGCCTGGAGCGCCTCACCCAGCCGCAGGCCGTGGACGGGGAGGTCGCACGGCGCATGGGGTGGCTGCTGTTGGACGCGGTCCTTGGCCGGCCCCAACCGGCGGCCGGCGACAACCGCCCACCGCGGGATCGGAGGACCCGATGACCGGCAACCTTCGCTATCACCGGCGGCGCCTGGCCGATACGGCCGCGGCGCTGCGGCTGGCCCGGACCCAGGTCCGCCGCGAGCAGGGGCCCCGCGCCCAGCTGGCCTCCCACCAGCAGCAGCTCCTGGAGACGGTGGTGCGCCACGCCGCTTCGCAGTCGCCGTTCTACCGCCGCTGGTTCGACCAGACCGGCCCCCTCAGCGCGGAGCCGGTCCAGCTCCGGCGCCTGCCCGTGCTCGACAAGTCCGTGCTCATGGAGCACTTTGACGAGCTGGTCTGCGACCCGCGGCTGCGCCGTGACCAGCTGCTGGACTGGGTCGGCCGGCTGACCGGTGACCGGCTCTACCTGGGCCGCTACCGGGTGCTGGTGACCAGCGGATCCTCCGGCCGCCCGGGCCTGTTCGTCTACGACGCGACTGGTTGGCGGTCGGTCATCGCCCAGCAGCTGCACAGCTCGATCTGGGCGGGGCTGGCGCCCAGCCTGCCCCGGCAGCGGGTGGCCTGGATCGGCGGCCCGAGCCCTTCCCACGTCACCCGTCAGGGAGCGGCCACCCTTTCCGTCGGTGTGCACCGGGTCCTGGCCCTGCCGGCCACCCTGCCCCTCGCGGAGCTGGTCGAGGCGCTCAACCGATTCCAGCCCACCTATGTGAACGTCTACCCGTCGGTGGCCATGTGGCTGGCCGACGAGCAACACGCCGGCCGTCTGCGGCTGTCGCCCCGGATGCTGGTCACCGTGGGAGAGCTGCGGACCCCGGACATGACCCGGCGGCTTACCGACGCCTTCGGGGTCCGCCCCTTCGACGTCTACGGCTCCACCGAGGGGCTGTTCGGCTCCGAATGCGAGCATCACCAGGGCATCCACCTGTTCGAGGACACGACCCTGGTCGAGAACGTCGACGCCGACGGGCAGCCGGTGCCGGCGGGCCAGCCCGGGTCCCGGCTGCTGGTCACCAACCTGCACAACCGGGTCCAGCCGCTGCTCCGGCTGGAGGTGACCGACCTGGTCACCCTCGACCCCGACCCCTGCCCGTGCGGGCGCACCCTGGTCCGCGCCGCCGCCATCCATGGGCGCAGCGACGACGTCCTCTCGCTTCCCGCCCGTGACGGCGGCCGGGTCGCCGTCCACCCCCTGCACTTCTCCCTGCTCACCCGCGACCCTCAGGTCCGCGAGTTCCAGGTCGTCCAGGACGGCCCGGCCTTGCACATCCGCGTCGTCCCCAGCCCGCCGGTGACCACAGGCGACGACCGGCTGGAGACCCGGCTCGACCAGGCCGTCACCCGGCAGCTCCAGGGACTGGGCGTGCATGACCCACAGGTCACCGTCGAACGCCGCTCCGAACTACCGCGCTCCGCCGGCGGCAAGCTCAAGCTCGTGATCGCCGACCCCACCGCCCAGCCGGTCCCGCTGGTCCAGGGCACCGCAGGGAACTAACGCCGGACCGGGTACCGCAGGTGCAGGGCACGGCGTCCCTGGATCACGACCGGGTCGTCGAGGAGGAGGTGGCCCCGCTCCAGCCTCGAGAAGTAGGGAATCCCCTCGCCGAACAGCACCGGCACCAGGCTGACGCACACCTCGTCCACCAGGCCGAGGTCGAGTGCCTGCTGGATGATCTTGGCGCTCGCGACGGTGACGTCCTGGTCGCCGGCGATCTGCCTTGCCTTGGTGATCGCGGCGTCGACGCCGTCGACGAACGTCGTTCTCGGCCACCTCGTGGCGGCATCCTCGGGTGCGCGGTGGGTGACCACGACGACGGGCGCGCCGACCGGATGGTTGTCACCCCAGCCGTCGGTGATGTCGAACAGGTGCCGGCCGGAGACGAGGGCGCCGACGTTTCCGGTCAGCTCCCGGAGCATCTCCGCGCTGGCGTCGTCGACCTGGAACGAGATGTCCGGATTGGGGGTCGGCACGGCCACGTCCCCGGCCCCGTACCACTCGAACAGCTCCCCGACCTCGTCCTTGGGGTCCGCGATGAACCCGTCCAGCGACATCGTCATGTGGGTGAACACCTTGCCCATCGTCAACCTCCTCCGTGCCTCCGTGCCTTCGGGCCTTCGGCCCGAGGAAGCCTACGAGCGAAGCGGGCCCGATGGGAGATCCAATTCCGGCCAGGGTCACCACACCAATGTGTCCGGCTCACCGAGAATCCTGTCGGACCCGGGATGCATAATGCAGGGCATGTCACAGCCATCTGCGCACCGGCACCATGCCATCGACTACGTGGAGCTCACGGTCACCGACCTGGAGCAGGCCAAGCGCTTCTACGGCGAGGCGTTCGGCTGGCGGTTCAACGACTACGGGCCCGAGTACGCCGGCATCCAGAGCCCCCAGGGTGGCTCCGCCCCCGAGGTGGGCGGTCTCCGCACGGGCCAGGAGGTGCGGGCAGGCGGCCCGTTCGTGCTGTTGTATTCGACCGACCTGAACCGGTCGGTGGAGGCGGTGAAGCACGCCGGCGGCCAGGTGGTGAACGGGCCGTATGAGTTTCCCGGTGGACGCCGGTTCCACTTCACCGACCCGAGCGGGAACGAACTGGGCGTCTGGGCCGAGGCCTAGTGCGCACGGCGACATCAGGGGCTGGTGTCGCGGAACGCGACGCGGTCACTTGGACTCGAAGCCTCGGGTTTGGACTCGAAGCCTCGGGTTGGGCCGCACGATGCCCATCCACGACAGCCTGGGGCAGCGGGTACGGCGAGCACGACGGCCCGGAGCGTCTGCCCTCGCTCGCCGGTTGCATGCCACCGTGCCACGCTGAACGGTCCGTCGCTCTCCATGGCGGACCCTGGCGCACTGATGCGCCTCCATCCGTTGTGCGGCCTCGCGGCCGGTCGACCGGTCCGGCTGGAGGGGAGAATGCGCTGGTCAGATGGGATCTGGTGGGCGTGACAGGGCTCGAACCTGTGACCTCGTCGTTGTAAGCGACAGGACGACCGGCCGTCGAGCTGCCGAGACAGCCCGTGAGCTGCTGGATCAGTGTCCGTGGTGCTCCGCGGTTGTCCGTTGTCACGCCTGATCCCACGGACCAGAGACGGACCGACTAGGGTGCCTGCCAGACGCGGAGCTGCTTGCGACCGAACTGCGTGCAGGCGACGACCGACGGCTCCCAGATGTCCAACCGCCGACCCTTGATCGTCCCGCCGGTGTCGGCGGCCACATGAGTGCCGACCGTGTCGATCACCAGCCGCATTCCCAA
>Ga0081539_10003101_pt1 | contig 21322 bp, 19 predicted proteins | sample TabmetS4T2R2_FD_71023 | JGI IMG/M metagenome (GOLD analysis project Ga0081539, IMG submission 71023) | Tabebuia heterophylla rhizosphere microbial communities from the University of Puerto Rico - S4T2R2 | ecosystem: Host-associated > Plants > Roots > Rhizosphere ...
CGTGACGTCCTTGTCCGCCGCGATGGTTTTGACCTCGTCGACCAGGGCGAGGTTGTGTTCCAGTGCGTCACCGGAGAACCGGGGGATCTGGGCGCGGAGGTCGTTCACGGCGAAGGTCGTGGAGGTGTCGACGGTGCCGGTGAGGAACCCTTTGCCGAGCGGGCTGAACGGGACGAATCCGATGCCGAGCTCGGCGCAGGCGGCGAGAACGCCGTGTTCCGGGCGGCGCCACCACAGGTTGTACTCGCTTTGGATCGCGGTCACCGGCTGCACAGCGTGGGCCCGGCGGATCGTCTCTTCGGCGGCTTCGGACATGCCGAAGTGCCTCACCTTACCGATGGTGATCAGGTCCCGGACGGCGCCCGCGATGTCCTCGATCGGCACGTCGGGGTTGACCCGGTGCTGGTAGTACAGGTCGATCACGTCCAGCTGGAGGCGTTGCAGGGATCCGTCGACGGCTCCGGCGATGTCTTCGGGACGCAGCATCCGGCCGCGGGGCTTACGGGTGGCGGGGTCGATGTCCTGGGCGAATTTGGTGGCGATGACCACCTGGTCGGCGTAGGGGGCGAGTGCCTCGCCGACGAGTTCCTCGTTGGCGTGCGGGCCGTAGATCTCGGCGGTGTCGAAGAACGTGACACCCAGGTCCACGGCCCGGTGCAGCAGGGTGATCATGTCCTGGCGGTCCGGCATGCCGCTGTAACCGCCGGTCATGGTCATGCAGCCCAGGCCGATGGCCGAGACCTCCAGGCCGCTGCGGCCGAGGGTGCGTTTCTGCATGGTGGTTGTCCTTACTTGCGTTCGATGGTGATTGTTACCCGTGCTTGGCCGGCCGGATGCGGAGGCTGACCGCGACGGTGATCAGCAGTATCGCGGCGGCGATGGTCAGGCTGGTCTGCAGCCCGGCGGTGAACCGGGCAGGGTCGGCGATCAGGGCGCCGAAGACCGCGATGGCGACCGCGCCGCCGACCTGCCGGAAGGTGTTGAACACCGCGCTGGCGGTGCCGGCGCGCTCCGGCTCCACGCTGGCCAGCACCAGCCCGGCGGTGGGCGGCATGGCCAGCGAGCCACCCGCCCCGACCGGGATGATCAACAGGGCGGTGACCAGCGGCGATCCCAGCGGCGCGGCGAGCACCAACCCGGCCAGCCCGATAACCATCGAGGTCAGGCCGGCCACGATCGGGACCCGGGTGCCGAATCGGTTGGTGAGCGGTCCGCTGACCAGGTTCCCGATCACCGCGAACAGGGCCGAGGGCACGAAGGCAAGGCCGGCCGGCAGTGGCGGCAACCCGAGCTGTTGCTGCAGATAGAGACTGCCGACGAACACGGTGCCGTACCAGCCGACCATGAACGCGAACCCGATCGCCACCGCGATCCGCATCCCGGTCGGGGAGAACAGCTGCAGCGGCAGCATCGGATGCGTGACCCGGCCCTCGACGATCACGAACCCGATCAGGCTGGCCGCCGCGACCACGAGCGTGGCGATCACCCGCGGTGCGCCGAAGCCGTGCGCGCCGCCCTCGATCGGCCCGAGCGTCAACCCGGCCAACGCGAGCCCCCCGAGAACCTGGCCGGCCCAGTCGAACCGCGCGGACCCGAGCAGCGGACCGAGCGCGGCCGCGACCGCCCCGCCGACGGCCCACACCCCGAGCGCGCGGGCGCGCCGGCCCGGGTCGGGAAAGGCCTCCCGAATCAATGACATGGACGCCGGCAGCATCACCGCCGCCGCCGCGCCCTGGCCGGCCCGGGCGGCGATCAGCGTCCCGATCGTCGGGGCCAGCGCGCAGCCGATCGAGGTGAGCCCGCGCCAAGTGGGGGGCGCACGACGTCCGCCGGCACGCCACCGGCGAGAAACACTTCAACCATCCCGTCGTCGGCCGACTCGACCTGCTCTTCGAGAGCGCCGACCTCGCCGCCGACCCGGGCTGGAAGCTGCTCATCTACACCGCCGTACCCGGCTCCGCGGCCGCCGACGCGCTCACCCTGCTGGCCAGCTGGGCCACCACCAACGAGCAACCCGCCAACCGCCGCTGACGCCACCGCGGAAGCCGGTCCCTGTCGAGGCCTCCGTAACTTCCTTGCTCCGCCTGGCCGGGCGCCGCGATCGTCCACTTTGAACATAGCGCCGCGGGCGGCGGCACATACACCGCGTCCAGCACCGGGTCGGCCAGCAGCCCCTGGTAGAACTCGTGCGCCCGCGGGATGCCCCGCCGCAACGCATACGCGGCCGCACGGTCGCCGTCGCGCGCGGCGGTCGCGGTCTCCTCAACGCCCCCCGACCGCCTGCCTCGGGACTAGAACGGCAGTCTTGACGATCCGCGCGGCGCCCAGCACAACGATGCGAACCGTCCGCCTGCTCGCGTCTGCCAAAACCGGAATCCGTGCAGATCCTGCGCTTCCCCGGAACCGTCGATCCGGGCCGCTACCCCAAGCTGCGGCCCTTCGGGGCATGGGCAACGCCATTGATCAGGCCGGTTTCTCCGACCACTTCCCCATCGGCCCGCACGTCACCGAGACCCACCCTGAGAAGGCGCGGCATGCGATCCATAGGTCAGGCCCGCCAAGCGCGAACAGGTAGGTCAGCGGCGATCAGCAGCCGCCCGTGCGGGGAGCAGTCTTGAGCTGTATCCCGCCGGGGGCACCATCCAAAAAAGCTCCCCATCAACTAGCTGAGACACTTCTTCCGGCTCAAGATGATCGAGGGCCTCTCGGCGGCAGCGGCCATGCACCGGCCACGACCAGCAGGGCGGTCGGGACACGTTCCCATGCTGTACGGGACCCGCCGGGGCACAAGATCTCACCAGCACTTTCCGGCCGCTGACTTGCTCAGACAGGCACAGCGGCCTTACTCATGTGTCCGGCCGTCACCGGCTCCCTACGGCTGTCCACGGCCAATATGCGGCTAAGTAGTGACGTTAGACTCGCTGGCCATGGGTCTCCTCACCCTCAGCCTCAACCTCACCCTGGACGGTTGCGTCGACCACCAGGAGGGGATCGCCGACGACGAGACGCACGCCTTCTTCACCCGTCTCATGGACGAGGGCGGGGCAATGCTGTGGGGTCGCGTCACCTACGAGATGATGGAGAGCTACTGGCCGGCCGTGGCCCGCGGCGACGAGGAGGCGCCGCTGGCCATGCGCGAGTGGGCGCTCAAGCTGGAGGCCAAACCCAAGTATGTGGTGTCCTCGACGCGCAAGGACTTCCCGTGGACCAACAGCCACCACATCGCCGGCGATCTGCGCGAGGGCGTGCAGAAGCTCAAGGACGCGACCCCCGCCGGGGTTCTCCTCGGAAGCGGCAAGCTCGCGACCGAGCTCGACCGGCTGGGCCTGATCGACGAGTACAAGCTGCTCGTCCATCCCAGGATCGCCGGCCACGGCCCAACGCTGTACCAGGGCGGGCTGCCCCGCACGCGCGAACTCGAGCTGCTCTCGGCGCAGCCGCTCCGCAACGGCGCGGTGTCCATGTACTACCGCCGCGCGCGCTGAAACGCAGCAGTCCATCGAAGCACGTCGGGGGTGTCGCGAGTCAGACCGAGCGCGTCTTCGACCCTACGTCGCATGATGGCCTTCCCGCCGTCGAGGCATTTCGCGTAGATCCGCACCAGGATCTCGATCGACTGGCCGGCCCGCTCGGCGCTTCCACGCCGCGTCTCTGCCTTGACCTGGGAAGTCGTCAGCGCAACGGAGCCCTCAATGGGCCCGGAGAGCGTGGCGAAGGGGATTCGCACCTGCGCGCCATCAGCAGCTCCAGCCAGCCCGGCGAAGCCGAAACCCCGCGAGAGCGCCTTCTGTGCGGCAGATGAGCACGGCCGCGGTCCTCGCGGCTACGTGCGCGCCGTATCAGGTAGGCGAGATCGTCCTGTCCTTTCGGTGGCGGCTTGGAACGGATGTCAGGACGTCTCTGGCATGGCGGTGGCCTGCGGCGAGGCGCCAGGATCGTCGCGGAATGCCAGCCCGGCCGCGTCCATCGCCGTTCGCAGGTGGCGAAGGGCGTAGGGCCCGACCCCGTGCAGTGCCTGCACCTCGCCGGCACTGAGTCTGGCCACCTGTTCGAGCCGGACCACGCCGCGCGCGGTGAGCGCACGTGTCGCGGCAGCGCCAAGGTGCGGCAGCGGGATGCCCGGCTCCGGTACCGGCCGGACCCGGGCCATCCGGCGATGACCCTCGTGATCCAGGACGGCGGCGCCGCGCGCCGACAGCCGGTACCCGATGTCCAGCGATTCGGTCAGGCCGCGCTCCTTCAGCTTGCGCACGTTCTGTTTGAACGAGGGGGTGTCGCGGCCCATCCGTTGTGCGAGGTCGGGTGCCCGGGTGGCTGGCAGTTCGTCGATCAGCAGCAGCGTTGCCCGGGTCCACGGCCCGGTCGGCGAGGCGCGGTCGAGCCGGTCGAGCCACGCGCCGATCGCGTCGATCTCCGCAGCGTCGGGTACCGCCTCCCGCAACGCGTGCCGCGGGTCGACGCCGGCGTACCGTAGCCCGATCCGATACACCGGCCGGTCGGGGTGCAGGCGGTCCAACCCCTGCCGGAGCGCCGCCAGCGACGTCGCGCCGGCCCGGCGGGCGTCCGCGGCGGTCAGCACTTCGCCGGCACGCGGTCGACGGACGTGACCTCGACCAGTCCGACCGCGGTACGCATCCGGGTACCGACCCTGACCCGAGGCCGCTCCCACCGGCGGAACGCCACGTCGACATCACCGGCACGGACCGCCGCCAGTTCTGCTGGACGCATCTGCACGCCACCCAGTTCAACACACGCCACGATCCATCCGACGGTCCGGGCGTTCCGTGTGCAGCTGCTCATTGACGGAGCCGACTTCGCCGACCGCGACGGCTTTGCCCGCGAGTTGTCGCTGGCGATCCCTCCGGATGACCCCGCGGCCGAGGAGATCCAGCGGCGTCGGGAGGAAGTCGGCTTCTCCTCCTTCGTCTTCGGCGCCGACGTCTCCGACGCACTCGGTCGTCGCTAAGCTAGCCGGAACCTGAGCGCAACTGCGTCACGAACAGAGGGAGTGTCCGTGCGAGAACTGCTCGTTGACTTCATCACCTCCCTCGATGGCTACGCGTCAGGGGAGGGCTGGCCCGGCTGGTGGGGTTTGCAGGGGCCTGAGTACCTCGCGTGGCTCGAGGAGCAGCCCGCGGTCACTTATTTGATGGGCGCGAACACGTATCGGCTGATGTCCGGCTTCGCTGCCGGCGAGACGCCGGAGGGGGCCGACGAGTTCAGCGCCGACGAAGAGGCGTCGGTCGGCGGGCTCACCGGCGCGTCGAAGGTGGTGTTCTCGTCCTCGCTCGAAGACCCCCTCCCCTGGGCCAACAGCACCCTCGTGCGTGGCGACGCCGTCGACGCCGTCCGGGCGATGAAGCAGGAAGGCTCGGGTCTGCTGAGCACGATCGGAAGCCTGAGCTTGTGCCGGTCGCTGCTGCGAGGTGGTCTCGTCGATCGGTTCCGGATCGTGATGTTCCCGGTGATCACCGGCGCAACCGGATCAGAACGCGTCTACGACGGCTACCCCGACGTCGCGCTCGACATGATCGATAGCCGAACCTTCGACGGCCGCATCCAACTCGTCGAGTACCGGCCCCACGTCCTCGACCACCCACCTCTTGCCACCGCATGACGCGAGGAGGGCGAGTTGGACCCGGCCTTGATCGTGCGTGGCGCCGGTCGTCGGGTAGCAGCATTCGACAGCCACCACGTCCGGCCGGGCTGACGCCGGTCGAGCCGAGCGGCGCCTCCAGCAACTCCAGCCAGCCCGGCGAAGCCGAAACCCCGCGACCGCCCCTTCTATGCGGCAGATGAATGTCGTCTTGGATCGCCCACGGTCGACTGCGGCTATGCGAGCAGCGTCCATTGCCCTTCTGAGATGACCTCGACGGTGCCGTCGGACACTCGGATGGCCGTCTGATCGTCGATGGCGTACGCCGGTCCTGCGATGTCGGCGGCCCATCTCTCGGCCTCGGCCATGGAGTTGCCCGGCATGCCGTCCGGAGCCAAATGGGGGCAGATCGAGAAGTCGACGATGCCGAGCGTCCGGTCGCCCCCGCTCGGCGGTCTCCACTGGATGAAGTCCTGTCCGACCTCGGGGGTCATCACCATGCTCCCGGCGCTCAGGCCCACCCAGACCGTCTCGCTCAGCGACGGGAGCAGGTCCGCGAGCCCGGACTGCCGCATCCAGTAACAGAGGTAGAGGACATCGCCGCCCGCCACCAGCAGAGCGTCCGTCTCCCGGACCAGGGGAACCCAGCGCTCCTCGTCGATGCTGGGCAGCGCGGTGAGCTCTAGCACGCCGACGGACTTCCAGCCCAGCTCCACCATGGGATTTTGGGAGTTTCCGCTGATGAACTGCCACGCCTTGACGCCAGGGCCGACCCAGGGGTGCCCGTACTGCGCTGTCGGTATGCACAAGGCGCTCGACTCGGCGATCGGCTTTCCCAGCAGATCGACCAGCGCATCTCGGATGCTCGTGTTGGTGACCCCGCCGGATGTGAGCAGAAGCTTCAAGACATCCCCTCGTTCGAGTGCGATGGATTGGTTCGGCGTAAAGATCGGGGATCTTTACCAGACTCGTCGCTGCCATACGCGGCAGCTCTGTCGTCAACAGGCCCCTCGCTGCGATGGATCGTCCCCGATGTCCCGCACCGCGGCAAATCCGTGCGGTCCGGCCCGACGGTGCCTGGTCATAAGGGTGACATCACCAGCCTGACGTGTTGCGCCCCCGCTGGGTCGTCCACGTCGAACTGCAGCAGCCAACGACCCGGCTGAAGCGCGATGTCGTCGCGGTCGTCGGCATCACGACATAGAGCCGTTCCGAAGAAACCTCAAAGGCGACCTCATGCGGCATGCAGTCAACCCGCTGACGGGCCACCCGAACGTCGAGGGTAACGTCAGCCTCCCCCTCCTCGACCGTGCCGGCATGCACGGCTCGTCGGGCAGGGCTACGCCGAGGCGTGCCTGCGCGGCGGCGAGCTCCTGCCCGGTCGCGGCGATGGCATCCGGGAGCCGCTCTCGCAGGTCCGCTGCAGCAACGCCGGATCCGCCGACGGGGCCGGCACCACTCCCGGCATCGGAACGGGACGGCGGCGCCACGGCTGCGGGACGGATCCCTCGACCAGGATCAGCGAACCCGGGTACGGCCGCCCGATGCCGGCCTCCACAGCGGGACCGAGATCGAGCAGATAAAGGATCGTCCGGCCGGTGGACGACATCTCCGCCACGAACGTGATGCTGTCCCGACCGATGTCGGCCAGCGCATTCCGTACCCGCCCGACCGCGTCGATCTCGTTGTGCATGTCCTGCACCTGGGAGGCCCGGCCTGGTCGCCGGGAACGGTGCGGCATCGGCACACTCCACCCCTCACGGCCGATCTGTCCCGCTATGTTGCCCGCCCGGGTGGCGAGGCGCTCCGCGGAGCCCGCCCGCAGCAGTATCAGCAGAGTCGCCTGCGAGCATTTCGGGAGCGGGGTGGGCACATCATCACGGAACCACCACACCCGCGGAGACCGCCGATCGACAGTTAGAGTGTCGAGGCAACTACACCACGTGATGGGATGTGGAGATGCGCCGTTGGCCCGTGATCGGACTCGCGGTTCTGGCCGCGCTGGCGTTGGCCTGCGAGGGCACCGGCGTGGCCCAGCCGGCACCCTCCGGCACCCGGTCCTCGACCGGCTGGCCCTCGTCGATGGCCGCGCTGGGCGACTCGATCACCGCGGGCTTCGGCAGCTGCTTCACCCTGCTGGCATGCGAGCGACAGTCCTGGTCCACCGGCGGCGACTCGAGCGTGGACAGTCACTACCGGCGCATCCGCGACCACAACGCGACGATCCGCGGCCGGGCACACAACTACGCCCAGCCCGGTGCGGTCGCCGCGGACCTCAACGGCCAGGCCCGGGCCGCGGTGGCCGTGAAGGCGCAGTACGTCACCGTCCTGATCGGCGCGAATGACGCCTGCGCCCGGCGGGTGCAGGACATGACCCCGGTACGCACCTTCCGCACCCGGATCGACACCGCGCTGCGCACCCTGAAGAAGGGGCTGCCCCGGTCGCGGGTGCTGGTGGTCAGCATCCCCGACCTGTACCGGCTCTGGAACCTCGGCCACGACGACGAGCGGGCAGTACGCGCCTGGAACACCGGCATCTGCCCGGCCCTGCTCGCGAACCCGACCTCCACGGCCGCGGCCGACGAGCGGCGACGCCGGCAGGTGGCCGACCGTATCGACGCGTACAACCGGCAACTGGCGGACGCCTGCCGCGCCTACGGCAAGCGCTGCCGCTGGGACAACGGCGAGGTGCACCACGTCCGCTTCTCCCTGGACCTGGTGAACCACCTCGACTACTTCCACCCCAGCAGCCAGGGCCAGGCGACACTGGCCGAAGTGACCTGGCCGGGCCGCATCACCTGGTGACAGCTCCCGCGCCCCGGGGCGGACCCCACCGCTCCCGCAGGCAAACGCGACCCGTGATCAGCCATACCTGACGGCGATCAATGCCGGAACACGCGAACCCACCAAGATCGACTCGAACCGACGCCGGGCTGCCACGCCGGCAGGCCAGCCCTGCTAGTCGCAAACCGGCAGCTCAGCGGCCATCAGCAACCGCCCACGAGGGGAGCAGCGTTGGGCTGTATCCGGCCTTGGAGATTAGTCTCGATCTTGCTCCGTTTGCCCAACTCAACGCTTGATCCAGGAGCAGGTCGAGCATGCTTTCGGGGCGCGAGTGGGATACAAGCCTGCTCCCTCGGCGTCCTTGAACGCGGTGGCGGGGTATGGGCGGCTTTGCCCGGCTGGGTTCGGTTGACTCGGTCGCCAGCCCGCCCGCCATGCCGGGTGCGTGGGTGAGGCCACTGCCCTTGACGCCTGCCGCGGCTGCGACGTTGGGGCAGCCCAATCTGCAGGCCACCTGCAGGTGTTCCGGGCCACACCGCCGGGGCTGGGGCTGTACAAACAAACAACGGTGTATCTCCTGATCAAGGAGACGCACCTGATGACCGTCACGACAGACGCCGTGGATACTTCTGCGGTGGCGAAGAAGAAGACCGGCGACCACGCCGGCGGGTGTGGACGCCGAGCTGATCGGCCGGCTGGTCGAGCAGGCCCGCGCCGCGGGCCTGCAGCTGACCGATGAAGGCGGGTTGCCACAGCAGCTGACCAAGCGGGTGATCGGTGCCGCCCTGGACGGCGAGATCACCGACAACCTAGGCCTGCAGCGGTTTCCGGCACGGTGACATCCGGTGCGCAGGACAAGGACGAGATTAGCGATGATGGCAGGGCGGGCACGACTCACTTCGGACGATCAACAAGGCCTCGAGAACCTCGATGATCACCTAAATCGGTCATGCCCGCCGGGCTACCACCAGCAAGGGCGCGTCTACACCCAACGCATCACGCCGAACACCTCACGACTTTGCCGAGGCCCTGCGTGACCGGGTGATTCGCGTACCGACTTCCGGCTGGGCCTCAGTCGGCTACACCCGTTGTTCTGACACTCCTCACCTGGTCGGCTACGGACACGTGCACGTCGGGCTGGGTGATGGCGAGATGGTCGGCGTCGGCGAAGTCGTCGGCGTCGGAGTGGAGCTCGGCGACTTGGTGGGTGTCGCGGTCGGCGTGGCCGTCGCCGTGGCGGTCGGCGTCACCGTGGGGGTGGCCGTCGGCGTCTTCGTCGGTGTAACCGTGGGCGTCGGCGACGGGCACGACGGAGTGGGGCTCGGCGACTTGGTGGGTGTCGCGGTCGGCGTGGCCGTCGCCGTGGCGGTCGGCGTCACCGTGGGGGTGGCCGTCGGCGTCCTCGTCGGTGTAACCGTCGGCGTCGGCGACGGGCACGACGGAGTGGGGCTCGGCGACTTGGTGGGTGTCGCGGTCGGCGTGGCCGTCGGCGTCGCGGTCGGCGTGGCCGTCGGCGTGGCCGTCGGCGTCGCGGTCGGCGTGGCCGTCGGCGTGGCCGTCGGCGTCGCGGTCGGCGTCGCCGTCGGCGTCGCCGTCGGCGTCGCGGTCGGCGTCGCGGTCGGCGTGGCCGTCGGCGTCGCGGTCGGCGTGGCCGTCGGCGTCGCGGTCGGCGTGGCCGTCGGCGTCGCGGTCGGCGTGGCCGTCGGCGTCGCGGTCGGCGTGGCCGTCGGCGTCGCGGTCGGCATGGTCGCCGGCGTCGCGGTCGGCGTGGCCGTCGGCGTCGGGCATGACGGGCTGGGGTGCGGGGATGGACACGGGCGGATCCAGAACACCTTGTGCTTGGCACCGCCAGGCTTGCCGAGCCGCTGGATGGTCAGCTTGACGTGGTACCCCTGCTGAGGATGCGGCGTGATGCCCGTGAGGTTCAACATCGAGATCGAGAAGTGCAGTGTCTCGTCGGGGTCCCGCCCCTTACCCGCCGCGTCCTTGCTGACAAGCACGTTGTTGAGCCTGAGCAGCTGCTGTCCTTTGCCGGTCGGTGCCTGCGCCGTAAAGATGATATTGACTCGTTCGTTCTTCCCGAAGTGGTAGAACTTGACCTTGAATTTGCAGGTCAGATGCGATTGCCCGTTGCCGTCGGACCGCGCATCGATCTGGATCATTCCGGCGCCGCGATCGCTGCCGGGTGCGGCGACGGCGATCGTCGCCGCCAGCATCATGCCCACGGCACAGACGGCGACGGCGATGGCAAGCCGTACGGCTCTGGACATCGACTGCAGACGGAAGCCGGCCATTACTGACACTCCTTTTCGGGGCTAGTGCACCGGACCCTTTCCGAACGGGACAAAGGCGGCGCCCTGCCGTCATGTACGGCGAGCGCCCTTGGACATCGGGCGCCGCGGTGACGGCGGGCTAGACGAGACTTCCACAGTGGGCACTTGGTGACGGGTGGACTCGGCACCTTCCCCTGTTGCGCGCCCCGAACCGTCGCGGTCGCCCTGCGCCGGCTCCTGCGCTCCCTTCCGGACAGCTGCCCGTAACGACATTGGGGCGGCGGATGTCGGGATCGCGAGCCGATGCTTGTGTACCGCCCCCGTCGAGGCGCGACCGATCGACCGGTCAACCTGGCGGCGATGCGGACGAGCACCACCCCGGGCGGCTGGTAGGACGAGGAGCGGGAACGCCACCGCGATCATCTCCGTATCCCGTGATCGGCTATGCCGTCTTGGACCGGCTTCTGAGTCTAGATACCTCGTAGGTGACACGTAATTGCCTAGCAACAACAATTTTCGCATCGGCCGTGCTCGTTGTGCCGGTACAGCGTGACCGGCGGCTAGAAGTGCACCATCTGAAAATGCGCAGTGGAGACGATCGATGTGATTCGGCGATCAGAAGGTCTGAGGATTGAGTAAGGTCCTCGGGCCGAGAGCATTCATCGATGGTGTAGAGGATGTCGCGGCCGACGTCCTGGCGGCTGATGCCCAGCCCTTCGGGGAGACGGTGAGCGCCACCTCGAACGGGTGCCCATCACTCGGTCCCGAATGATGACCACGCTGCGGATGCCCAGCTGGCGCAGTCCATCAACGCTTGCGGCTCGGGAAGGTGGTCATCAGGTCCCGGATGGCCTGACGCGCCGCCGGGACAGCGCAGGACAGCCGCCACATCAATCCGACACCTGTCACCAACGGTCGTGACTTGCATGTGATCGTCGCCTCGCGATGGGTAGTAGCGATCGACGGTGATTGCTAGAGTTCTGCGGTGGCCCGTGAGGATCGGGTGCGACCGGCCGCGCCGCTGAAGGCCGTTCCTGATCGCCCCGATGGGATGACAGCGGCAGCCGATCCTTCGGGGGAGACGGCGCCCGAGGCGGGCCCGCGCGACAAGAAGGCGGCGGCCGGCCCTGTCGGAGCCGATCGCCCGTCGGCCATCTTCGGCTCCCCGCTCTTCATCGACGTCCTGGTTGTCGTGCTCTACCTGCTGGCCGCCGGGTACGTGTCGATGGGGTTGATACTGCACCCGGACGCTCACTCCTTGGCGCTCAACGAACCCGACCGGGTGCTGGAGGAGTGGTTCCTCGCGCACGGCGGCCTCTGGTGGTCGGGAGACTTCGATCTGGTCAGCACGCGGATGAACGTGCCGGATGGGATCAACCTGATGGCGAACGCCTCGTTGATCATGCCGAGTGTCTTGCTGGCCCTCATCACACTGGTGTTGGGCGCGCCGGTCACGTTCGTGGCGCTGCTCATCGGTAATCTCGCCGGCGTCGCCGTCGGCTGGTACCTGCTGCTGTCCCGCACGTTGCGGCTTCACCGCCTGGCCGGGTTCTTCGCTGGACTGCTGTGCGGCTTCGCCCCGGGCATGATCGCGCAGTCGATGGGGCACTTGAGCGTCACCTCGGCTGTGCTGGTCGCCCCGATGGTGTGGTGTGTGGTACGGCTGTACCGCGGAATCCGCCCGGTGGCTACCGGGGTACTGCTGGCGGCTCTCGTGGTGGCGCAACTGCTGACCGGCGAGGAAGTGTTGTTCCTCGCCACGCTCGGGCTGGCGCTGTTCACGGTGTTGTACGCGGGTCTGGACCGGCGACGGGCGAAGCAGGCGGCCCGGCCGTTGCTGACCGGACTGGCGGTCACCGCCTCGACTGCGGGCGCGCTGGTGGCGTATCCCCTGTGGGTGCAGTTCGCGGGGCGGCAGGCGGTGTCCGGCGGCCCGTACGGCACCTTCGCCTCGTTCTATTCGACGGATGTAGCCAGCCTTGTGGCGGTTTCGCCCTATGCAGTGCTGGGCAATCCTGCGACGGCGATGAACCCGCCCGGTCCAGCCGAGCACAACGGGAACCTCGGCTGGCCCCTGTTGCTTGCCGCCGCACTCGCCGTGGTGTGGCTGCGTCGGATGGCGTTGGCGTGGGCCACGGCCGGCACCGCTTTGCTGGCGCTGGTGCTGTCGCTCGGGCCGGAGATCACGATCAGCGGCGAGCGGACGGGCCTTGCCGGACCGTACGCCCTGCTTGTCCGGATTCCCGTCGTCGACGCGGGCCTCCCGGGTCGCATCGCGCTGGCCGCCGTGCCGCCGTTGGCGCTGCTGTTTGCGTTGGCCGTCCACCGTGCCCTCACTGAGCGGACCGGCATCCGCTACTTCGTGCTTGCGGCCGTGCCGGTGGTGTTGCTGCCGCTGGTGCCGGCTCCGTTGCCGACGGGGCACCGCGCCCCGGTCCCCGCATTCATCACCGAGGAATACTGGCGCGACTGTGTCGACCCCGGCGGTGTCCTGGTGCCGGTGCCCCTGCCGACTCCTACCAGACCGGACACGCTGCGCTGGGCCACCGCGGCCCACGCCTGGTTCGCTGTGCCGGAGGGATATTTCATCGGCCCGTACGGCGGAGAAGGAAGCGCCTCCATCGGGATCTACCCGCGTCCGACGTCGGCCCTGCTGAACAAGGTCGCCGAGACCGGGGAGGTACCTCTCCTAGGCGCTGAGCAACAGGCCCAAGCCGCTGCCGACGTCGCCTACTGGAAGGCTGACTGCTTGGCGCTTGCCACGGGCGCGGCCGCCGTCCCGCACGCCGGCGAGCTCCAACAGACCCTGGAATTTCTCTACGGTCCTGGGCGTCAGGTCGCCGACGCGTGGGTATGGGACGTCGGCAGCCTACGCTGACCGGCCTCGCGGTCCCTCGAACAGCACAATGAGAACAGCGGACCGGTCACGACCATGGCGAGCGTGCTGGCGAGGCGCGGCTCGTCGTACACGGCGCGTCAACTCGGTGACCATGCCGGCCGATGGTCCGCTGCCCCCGGGGAGAGCCGATAGCTGACATTCCGGTCCGTCTCGCCGAAGGGCGCTGCGTGTCGTTAGCTGCGTATGGCTCGGCCGTTCGAGATTGCTGGCACCCAAGGTCGACGGCCAGCACGAGGCATCGCCGTCCTGGAAGCCGGCTTGCACGCTGCCGTGATCGGCGCGGCAGCCTGCACCGCGTTCAGTGGTCCAGCGCCGTCGCCGAGGCCGGCCAGGAGTGCGTCCTGCTGCAGCGGCGCACTCCTGCGATCCCTGCACACCTGGCCGGCCTGCCCGTGCACGCCGTGCAGGCCGACGTCGCCGACCTCGACGCCCTGCTCGCGGTGGGCAAGCAGTACCCGATCACCGGGATCGTGCACCTTGCCGTCACTCGGCCCGGGTCTGACAACGGCACGGACCCCGTCGACGCCTCCGCCCGGACCCTGGCGGGATAGGTCAACATCGTCCGCGCCGCGCAGGCCTGGGGCGTGAGCCGCGTCGTGACCGCCAGCACCATCGGTGTCTACGGCATCGGCAACGTGGGTGCGCTCAGGGAGGACATGCCGCTTTATTGGGCTACACCCACGCCATCCCGACGGTCAAGAAGATCTTCGAGCTGCTTGCCTGGCACCTGACGGCGGTCACCGACGTCACGATCGTCAACGCGCGGATCTCCGGCATCTGGGGACCCGGCGGACACCTGCCCGACCCGTTCTTCGCGACCTCGATGCTCGGGCACGCCGCGGCGCACCACCGCGAACCCGACCTGTCAGGATTCGTCATGCCCTCGCACGCCGAGGACGCCCTCGACCTGCTGTACGCCAAGGATGCCGCTCGTGCGCTTGCCCTCCTGGAGCTCACCGAGGAACTGCACCAAATGACCTACAACGTCGCCTCGGGCCGCGCCACCAGCAACGCCGAGGTCATCGCCGCGCTCCGCCGCGTCCAGCCCGATTTCCGGTTCGAACTTCCCTCGGCCGGAGACCGCCCGCGGACCTGGCTCGACATCACTCGTCTGCGCGAGGACACCGGGTTCGAGGCCCGATACGACACTGCCGCCGGTAACCCTTCACCCGTCGGGAAAGACACGAACCATCCCAGCCTCCCGGAAGTCCGCCACCACGTCCGGCAGGGCCCCGGGGTCGAGGTGCTGCCGGCGACAGCCCGCTGCCGCCGGGCCCATCGGGCGATCTAGCGTGGCGAGCAGGTCATCGCGGGCGATGGGCGCCTGGATCGCCGAGCATTATCGGCGGCAGATCGCACGGGTCAGAATGTGCCGATGACGATCTTCGCTGACGACTCCGGTCCGGTCCGGATTGTGGCGGCCGTTCTTCGCAGCGGCGATCGCGTGTTGCTGTGTCATCGAAGCGCCGGACGCCGTTGGTATCCCGACGTGTGGGACCTGCCGGGCGGTCATGTGGAGGAGGGGGAGGATCCGAAAGAGAGCCTTGTCCGTGAGCTTCGGGAGGAGTTGGGAATCACGGCATCGGAGCCGTCCAGCCCGCCGATGCAGGAGATCCGGACCGCGACGTTCGACATGCAGATCTGGTTGGTCGACAGGTGGACCGGAACACCCGTCAACGCCGCGCCGGACGAGCACGACGCTGTGGCGTGGTTCGAGACGTCCGACCTTGACAGCCTGCCTCTCGCCCATGAGTCATATCTCTCGATGCTCACCGCCGTGCTCGTCACGTGACGTCGCTCCGGAAGCCAGGGGTACGCGCGCTCCGGGCAGCCAGACCGGTCGCGCAACCGCCAAACGGCGGGCAGGCGAAGCAGAATCCGCCGCGAACGGCGGTTCCTTTCGTTGCCAGGCAACGAGCACGGTGGTGGGCATCGAACCGCTGCTGGAAGGAGCTCAGATGCCTACGACCATGATCCCCCGTCCCCCGTTCGACCCGGAGCTCGACGCGATCCTCACCCTTGTCAGTGACCAACTCCCCCATCTCACGCTGGATACGATCCAGGAGTTCCGGGCTCTGGGCATCAACCCGCTGGAACTGACCGCGGAAAAGCTCGACGAGGCCGGGGTGACGCGGCGCGATCTGACCATCGAGGGTTTCCAGGGAGCCGACATGCTCGTGTCGGTGTTGGCGCGCGCCGACCACACGGGCAATGGTCCGGGGATCTACCACATCCACGGCGGCGGCATGATCACCGGCGATCGGCTGCTTGGTCCACTTTCGATGCTGTCGTGGATCGTCGACCACGACGCGGTACTCGTGACGGCCGAGTACCGACTGGCACCCGAGTTCCCCGACCCGTACCCGGTGGAGGACTGCTATGCGGGGCTGGTCTGGACCGCCGAGCACGCCGAGGAGTTGGGCGTCGACCCCGACCGCATCATCATCGCAGGCGCGAGCGCGGGCGGTGGTCTAGCTGCCGGGACGGCACTGCTGGCACGAGACCGCAAGGGTCCCCGGCTCGTCGGCCAGATGTTGATCTGCCCCATGCTCGACGACCGCGACGAGAGCGTCTCGACGCTGCAGTACGACGCGGGAACCTGGACCCGAAAGCACAACCGGGTTGGCTGGGACGCCCTGCTCGGGGACCGTCGCGGCACCCCCGACGTGTCCATCTACGCGGCCCCGGCGCGCGCCACCGACCTGTCGGGCCTCCCGCCCGCGTTCATCGACTGCGGCTCCGCCGAGGTTTTCCGCGACGAGGACGTCGCATACGCGACCGCCTTGTGGCAGGCGGGCGTCCAAGCCGAGCTGCATGTGTGGGCCGGCGGCTTCCACGGGTTCGACATGCTCGCTGCTCACACCGCGGTCGGCCAGGCGTCCATCGCGGCACGGGACAACTGGGCCGCCAGGCTTCTCGGCTCGTGAGCGACCGGCCGCGCCGCGGCTATGCTGAACTCCGCTAGCTGGGAGCGCACATGCAGGAACTCGTCGGGCGACTCACCGCCCTCGACCCCGAGGCGAGCGAGACACTCAAGGTCGTCGCCTACTTCGACGCCCTGGTCGCCGCGGGTGTCGGTCTCGACGGGCTCCTGCGCGCGGCTGCGGCACTGTCCGGCGCGGTGGCCGGCGCGCAGCGGGGCGTACGGGTCAGCCGGTACGACGCCGTCGGGCGCCGTCTCGACGCCACCGCGGACTTCACGCCACCGCCGGGGCGTGTGGCCGAAAGGATCCGCGTGTGGCTCGAGCGCGACGGGGCGCCTCACGCCAACGACGAAATGGTCGTTGAGCGCCTCGCCCTCGCCGTCGAGCTCCAGCAGCGGCACCGGAGTCCCGACAGCGGCCTCGACATCGCCGTGGACCCCAGCCGCAGCACCGATGAGCGCAGTTCAGCCCTGGCCCGTTTGCGGATCAGCGCGGGCGAGCGGATCAGGCTCGTCGCTACCAGCGTCAATGAAGCACCGCCGGGCGCACCGTCGACCATCGTGCCCACGCGATACGGACTGCTGCGCGCGACGGTCGACACATCGGGGGGCCTGCCGCCCAGGCGACGTTCCGGCCTGGGCACCTGGGTGCGTGCCGACCACGCGCCGGACTCCTGGGGCGCGGCGGTCGTCGCCTACCGCCTCACCGACAAGGCTGATCCGATCGTCGATGCGACCGACCTCGGGGCGATGCTGATCCTGGCACGCTCCTACGACCCGGAGGTTCCGCACGAGGATGTCACGAGGCTCGCCCGCTGCGATGCCGTCGAGTCCGCGGTCCTCCGCGCGCTCGTCGAGGCCGACAGCATTCGGTCGGCTGCGACGAGGCTGGGCATGCATCACTCCAGCGTCCAGGCCAGGCACGAGGCCCTGACCCGCGAACTCGGCTACGACCCTCGCACGCCAATCGGACGTATGCGGTACGTGGCAGCCGCACTCCTGCTGCGCCTCTCGGACCCACAGTCCACGAACTCCTGATCGAGCCCCAATACCGACTCGCGGCCGGAAAGACGCAGCGCGCGGAACGCGGCAGATCCGGGCTGGGGACTATATGTCCACGGCCAGGCGGCGACGCAACGCCGCCAGATCCTCCTCCGAGGTGTACGCCCCGCCCGGCGGCGGGGCGTTCCACGGCGCCGGAGTGTGAATCTGCACCAGTCGCGTGCTGCTGTCCGGCTCGAGCACCGGCCAATAGGTCCCGATGTCCTGCTCCGCGACGACCTCCATAACCACGTCGGACAGGACTCGGAAGCCGTGCAGGGTGTCCGGCGGCACGATGACGATCTCACCCGGCCCGCAGGTGCGACGCACGTCGCCGACCTGCATCAACACCTCGCCGCTGACAACTCGGATCACCTCGTCGCCACGGTGCAGATGGATCGGACTCGGCTCACCGACTGGAATCCAGCCACTGGCCACGACCAGCCGACGTAGCCCATCCCGACGTCCGGCAAGCACCCGGAAACCTGTCTCTGCGGGCACTTCGAAGCTCGCGAAATATGTCACGCCGCGCCCCCGTCAACGAGATCCCGAGCTGCGCGCCATCATCGCAGGCAAGCAGCACCAACCGCATCATCCATCGCACAGGCACTCGACCGGCTGTCCCAAGCTCGAAACCGAGCGCGCTACCGTCGGCACGACCGGACGCTGACCGGCGGTCGGACCGGACCGCTCACCTTGGATCCACTCCCTCTCCGGGCAGCCTTGGGGCTTCAGGGATCCGCTGGTACCGGAGTCACTTTGGCCGACCGTCGTCACCCGAGGCGACCCGCGACCTGTACGTCACCCCTCGACACCGCCGCGTGGGCGTTGCGCGTCGGCTTCTCCAGCACGTCGTCACCAACGCACGCGAAGCAGGCGCACTGCGGCTGTCGCTGCAGACGGAGACCGACAACGCCTCGGCCCGGGCGCTCTATGCCGCCGTTGGCTTCCAACCAGTCGACGGATGGGAGTTGCTCAACCCGCCTTAGTTCCCGAGATGACCCAGTTATCCTTCACCGTCGTCACTATTGGTAGCGATCTGATCGCGGCCAGATGAGAATTTCTTCGTCGGGACGGCTGGCGTTCGCCGCCTGATCCGCCCCCGAACAGGCTCGAAGAGATCGACCGGAGGGCCGATCCGGACAGGATCCCGGCACATGGTGACGGCGTGTCAATCCACGACGAAGCCGGCAGCCTGCCGGATAATGGCCATGGAAGAGGCCCCTTCCATGTATGAGATGGAAGGGGCCTCAGCCCCGACGGCACCAACAAGCCGATCGCTCGACCCGCCGCACCCGCGGAGCACGCCACCATCACCCGGCACAGCCTCGGCGAACCCCGGTCGACTCGGCGTCCACCTCCCGGAACGGCGCCATTCCAGGATGGCTCACCAGTTCGGCGAACCCTGCCGCAAGCTGCGGGCTTCCGGACACTCGCTTGCGCGAACACCCGGTCCCGCTGCCTGCTGACTGGCCCTGAGGTTTCCCTCCGAGCCGGGCCTCCGTCTCTGGCGGCGTGCAAGATTTCTAGTCCCGCCAGGCGAGCTGCGCAAGACCCAGACCACGACATCCTCCACGTTTTCCAGGATGGCCCAGATCATCCACAGAACCCGGCCACGTTACCCCCAGCCCGCACCGTGTTATCCACCGGTTCATCCACAGGCCGCTCACCGACAACGCGACACGACCGGACAGGGACACCAAACCAGACGACACCCAGCCTGCCCGGGCGGCCACACCCGGCCCGGGCTCACCACCCCCGCCACCATGATCCACTTACGCGCTAGGAAGGCGGCATGACAGCACGTTCTATGTTGCGCACGGGGCGGCTGCTTCAGGCATCGGCGACCCACGAGTGGGCCACCAGTTCCACCTGCTGCCCGATGTCCAAGTCTCCTACCGATAGGCGATTGTCGGCTGCTGGAGGCTCGGCGTTGTCCCGTCTTTGGAGAAGAGTGACCTCGCGAAGCTGCCGGGTCAGGTCGTCCGCCTCGCCGCGGAGCTCGGCCACCGGCAGTGCCGGGATCATGTCCAGCTCCGACCGCAGCTGCCGGAATCCGCGCTGGCCGTCCCCGGCCACGGCGTTCGCGGCAGAGGTCACCACACCGGGGCGCATACGGAGCAGGTCGCGGCGGGCGAGCGCGTCGGTGAGCGTGCCACGCTCGACCTCGGTGGCGGCGTTGGTGCGGTTGATCCGCCGGATCAGCGACTCGAGCTCACCCAGCAGTTCGCTGGCCTCGGTCAGCAGGGCCGAGGCATTCGGCAGGCGTCTCGCCCTCCTGGTACCGGGCACTCGCGGCGATGCGGACCCGGAGTTGTTCAGCGCGACACGCCGCATCCACGCGCAGCGCAAGAGCCTCAGCAAGCTTCATGTGGATCAGTATCGGCCGCGGGTCTCGCCCGGGTAGTGCTTGCGCAGGTCGGATGTCGTGATCCGGTCGAGCATCCGGTCAGGTAGGAAGCGGGAGACGCCGATGAACAAGGTTGCCGTGGCGCCGATGGTGTACCGGGTTCGGGGCCTGCGGTCGGTCACCGCCTTGGCGATCGTCTTGGCGGCGACCTCGGAGGTCACGCCGGCCTTGGTGAACGCGGCGACGTGGGACGGTATTGCCTGCATCAGGGCGCCGTAGCGCGCGTTCTGCTCCGGCGTCATCGCCTCGCCGAGGCGGCTCAGGGCGGCGAGGCCGACCCGGGACATCTCGGTTTTGACGCCGCCCGGCTCTACTACCACTACCCGCACTCCGTAGCGGGCCAGTTCGTTGCGCAGCGCGTCGCTCACCGCCTCCATCGCGAACTTGCTGGCGGCGTACGGCCCGTAGCCGGCCATGGAGACCTTGCCGTTCAGCGACGTGATGTTGACGACGCGGCCCTTGCGGCGTACCAGCGCGGGAATCAGGGCCTGGGTGACGGCGACGTGGCCGAAGAGATTCACCTCGAAGATGCGCCGCCATTCGCTCAGCGGCATCACTTCGACCGGGCCGGCGCCGGGGACGCCGGCGTTGTTGACCAGCGCCCGCAGCGGCCGCGGGTCCCGCTCGACGCGTGCGGCGAGTGCGGCGATGTGGTCGGGGTCGGTGATGTCGAGGATCACCGGCTCGACGCCCGCGGCGCGCTGGGGCGCACCGTGGCTGTCGCGCCGCACGCCGGCGAGGATGTGGAAGCCGCGGCGGGCCAGTTCACGCGCGGTGGCCGCGCCCATGCCGGTTGACGCCCCGGTGACGACCATGAGTCCTTGAGTTTCAGATGACATTGTCACCTTTCCGAGTGTGCGCCGTTGAGATGACGTTGTCAACCGACTCAAGTGACTTAGTCATCACAAGTGGACTAGGATCGCCTGCATGACCAGTCGCGCCGATTCGGCCGCCGCCACGCGCCGTGCCCTGCTCGACGCGGCCGCGGACCTGCTCGGTTCCGGCGGCCTGGACGCCGTGACGTTGCGCGCGGTAGGAGCGCGCGCCGGAGTGAGTCGCGGGGCGCCCTACCGGCACTTCCCTGACAAGGAAAGTCTGCTGATCGCCGTTGGGACCCGGGCCTGGGACACGCTCGGAGACCGCATGCAAGCCCTTCGCGCGGATCCGGGCCCGTCGCCGGCCGAGAAAATACGCGGCGGTCTCATCGCACTCATCGACATCGGTCGCTCTCAGCCGCACCTTTACAAGCTCATGTTCAGCAACCCACCCGGCGACCCCACGGCACTCGCCCGTGCCGCCCAGCGCAGCCAGACCGAGTTCCTGGCCGTCGTCGCCGACCTGGTCGGCGAGCAGGACGCCCGCCGATACGCAGCCCTGCTCATCAGCAGCGCTAACG